>BNJT01000233.1_pt1 | contig 340990 bp, 383 predicted proteins | sample 8540491 | NCBI WGS metagenome assembly BNJT01 (sample SAMD00202455, study PRJDB9452) | human saliva metagenome | host: Homo sapiens | reverse complement strand
AGCGAATAGGGGTGATTTATGGCGTTGCTTGATTTCTGAGAGCCGTTACGATCTGTGGAAGCGACGCGATGCCGTCGGAGGCCAGGAAGTGGCCCGCGCCCGGAACGGTGACGACATCGGCGCCAAGCGCGGCGGCGACATCCAGCGAGGCCTCTTGGGGGACGAGCGGGTCGTTGTCGGAGTGGATGACCGTGGTGGCGCCCAGAAATGGACGCAGCTCACGAGGGGTCGGCGCCCTTGAGGAAGTCGCTCAGTCCGGTGATGAGGAAGTGGTCGAGCTCCGCCTCGCCCGTTGGAGGGAGATGCTGTGCGAAGGGGGCGACGGCGATGAAGGCCGCCAGGTGCTGTGCGTCACGGTGGTCCAGTGAGCTCGAGATGACCCGCTCGATCGCTCGCAGCGCGGCGAGCCCACCAAGACTGTGCGTCACAATTGCCAGTCCTGCCAAGCTGTCCGGTGATGAGCCGATTCTCTCGGCTATCATCGGAACCCAGATCGAGGCTCGAGGGGCCTGAGGGGAAGGTAGTTCCAGTGCCTCGAGGTGGGGAACACTCCGCGCGAGCCAGGGAAACCAGTGCTCGTCAGGCCCCGCTCCGAAGCCGTGGACGAGAATGACCCTGTCGAACCCGTCGAGTCCGTGAGAGGGATGATGTTCTGTAACGTGATCCATGCCCCTGGACGGTAGACGTTGACGCCAGTGGCAAGGTCAAGCAGAAGCTGCTCACAGGAAAGGAGCGCTCCTCGTGCGCATCGGAGAGTTCGCCCGACAGGCGGGCGTCAGTCCCCGTTCCCTGAGGCACTACGAGGAGGCCGGTCTGCTCGTGCCCACGAGGACCTCCGCCGGATATCGGAACTACAGCCTGAAGGACCTTGACGCCGTCGCACGCATCCGGCCGATCCTGGCCACCGGTCTCGGCGTTGCCGCCGCCCGGCGCTACCTGGACTGCGTCGAGGTCGCCGGTGATGACCGAGCCGTCTCCATCACCATGTGCTCCAACCTGCGCCGCGAGCTCGAGCGGTCGAGGAGCGGATCGCCCGGCACCGCAGTCGCCTGGCACGCGAGCAGGACGCCCTCAACCGCTTCAGGGCCGCTGCTGGGGAAGAAGAGTGAGGACGGCCCTGCTCAGGCCCGCCCCACTGACGTGACCGGTCTCGCCCGCCCGTGGGGCGGACGCCGCCGGGCCCCACTGCAGCCGGGCGATAGGCTGTGCCCCAGCACCAGGAAGCACGAGTAGGAAAAGAGCGCTGCCGCGATGTCAGAGAGAACCGCACCGGTGGAGTCCGACACCCCCTTCCGCTACACGGCGGAGCTGGCGGACTCCATCGAGACCGCCTGGCAGGCCGCTGGGAGGCCGAGGGCACCTTCAACGCCGACAACCCCGTCGGCGCTCTGGCCGGCCCCGGGGCGGAGAAGGAGAAGTTCTTCCTGCTGGACATGTTCCCCTACCCCTCCGGCAAGGGCCTGCACGTGGGCCACCCGCTGGGCTACATCTCCACCGACGTCGTCGCCCGCTTCAACCGCATGACCGGCAAGAACGTCCTGTACACGATGGGCTACGACGCCTTCGGCCTGCCCGCCGAGCAGTACGCCGTCACCACCGGCCAGCACCCGCGCATCTCCACCGAGGCCAACATCGCCAACATGCGCCGCCAGCTGCGCCGCCTGGGCCTGTCCCACGACCCGCGCCGCTCCCTGGCCACCATCGACGTCGACTACGTGCGCTGGACCCAGTGGATCTTCCTGCAGGTCTTCAACTCCTGGTTCGACCCCGAGGCCCCGCGCCGCGACGGCCGAGGCAAGGGGGCGGCCCGGCCGGTGACCGAGCTGCGCGACAAGCTCGCCTCCGGTCAGGTCCCCGTCCCCGACGGCCGCGACTGGAGTGCCCTGAGCGCGGCCGATCAGGCCGAGGTCATCGACTCCTTCCGCCTGGCCTACGTCTCCAACGCCCCCGTCAACTGGTGCCCCGGCCTGGGCACGGTGCTCGCCAACGAGGAGGTCACCTCCGAGGGGCGCTCCGAACGGGGCAACTACCCGGTCTTCAAGCGCAACCTGCGCCAGTGGATGATGCGCATCACCGCCTACGGCGACCGCCTCGCCGAGGACCTGGACACCGTGGACTGGCCCGAGAAGGTCAAGCTCATGCAGCGCAACTGGATCGGCCGCTCCGAGGGCGCCGAGGTGACCTTCACCGTGCCCGGGGCCGGTCAGGGCGCTGACGAGGACGCGTCGCTGAGCGTCTACACCACCCGCCCCGACACCCTCTTCGGCGCCACCTTCATGGTCGTGGCTCCCGAGCACCCCGTGCTGGGCGGCCTCCAGGCCTCCGGGTCGGTACGCACCGAGACCCAGATCGCCGACGACGCCGCGGCCCTTTCTGTCCCGGCAACCTGGCCCGAGGGGACCAAGGAGGCCTGGACCGGTGACTACGCGACCCCCGCCGAGGCCGTGGCGGCCTACCGGGCCCAGGCCGCGGCGACGTCGGACGCCGACCGCACTGACGAGGGGCGGGCCAAGACCGGTGTCTTCACCGGCTTCTTCGGAATCAACCCCGTCAACGGGGCGAAGGTGCCGGTCTTCGTGGCCGACTACGTCCTCATGGGCTACGGGACCGGCGCCATCATGGCCGTGCCCGCCCATGACGAGCGCGACTACGCCTTCGCCACCAAGTACGACATCGACATCATCCAGACCATCGGCCCGGCCGACGACCCCCACGGCGTCGACCTGAGCGCCCAGGCCTACACCGGTGACGGCGTCGTCGTGAACTCCGCCCAGGGCGACCTGGACATCAACGGCATGGGCAAGGACGAGGCCAAGGCCACCATGATCGGCTGGCTGGAGGCCAAGGGCGTGGGCCGCGGTGCGGTCACCTACCGCCTGCGCGACTGGCTCTTCTCCCGCCAGCGCTACTGGGGCGAGCCCTTCCCGATCGTGTGGGATGAGGACGGCGGCGTCCACGCCTGCCCGAGTCGATGCTGCCGGTCGAGCTGCCCGAGGTCACCGACTACTCGCCGCGCTCCTACGACCCCGACGACGCCGACTCCTCCCCGGAGCCGCCGCTGAGCAAGGCCACCGAGTGGGTCGAGGTCGAGCTCGACCTGGGCGACGGCCCCCGCACCTACTACCGCGAGACCAACACGATGCCGCAGTGGGCCGGCTCGTGCTGGTACGAGATGCGCTACATCGACCCGACCGATGACAAGGCGCTCGTCGACCCGGCCAACGAGGCCTACTGGATGGGGCCGCGCCCGCAGGCCGGCAACGTCTCCGGCGGTACCGACCTGTACGTCGGCGGCGTCGAGCACGCCGTCCTGCACCTGCTCTATGCACGTTTCTGGCACAAGGTCCTGTTCGACCTGGGCCACGTCTCCTCCTCCGAGCCCTACCACCGCCTCTTCAACCAGGGATACGTCCAGGCCTACGCCTACACCGACTCCCGTGGCCAGTACGTGCCCGCCGACGAGGTCGAGGAGGTCCCCGCCGAGGACGGCACCACCAGCTATCTGTGGCAGGGGCAGCCGGTGCGCCGCGAGTACGGCAAGATGGGCAAGTCCCTGAAGAACATCGTCACCCCCGACGACATGTACGAGGCCTACGGCGCAGACACCTTCCGTGTCTACGAGATGAGCATGGGACCGCTGGACGCCGACCGTCCGTGGGACACCCGCGCCGTCGCCGGCAGCCAGCGCTTCCTGCAGCGCCTGTGGCGCAACGTCGTCGACGAGACCACCGGTGAGCTGACGGTGGTCGATGAGCGCGCTGACGAGGAGACCCGCCGGCTCGTGGCCAAGACGATCGTGGGCGTGCGCGAGGACTACGAGGGGATGCGCCTGAACACGGCCATTGCCAAGCTCATCGTCCTCAACAACCATCTCACTGGGCTCGGTGCGGTCCCGCGCGAGGCCGTCGAGGCCTCGTCCTCATGACGGCTCCTGTGGCCCCACACATCGCCGAGGAGATCTGGAAGCGCCTGGGTCACGAGCACTCCCTGGCCCACGAGGACTTCCCGGTCGTGACTGACGAGTCCCTGCTGGCCGCCGAGAAGGTCACCTGCGTCGTCCAGGTCAAGGGCAAGGTCCGCGACCGCCTCGAGGTCGACCCCGATATCTCCGAGGCCGAGCTGGAGGAGCTGGCCCTGGCGGCTCCCGGCGTCATCCGCACCCTGGACGGGCGCGGCGTGCGCAAGGTGATCGTGCGTGCCCCCAAGCTGGTGAGCATCGTCCCCGAGTGACCGGGGCGGGCTTCCCGACGGCGCCACTCACGGCCGCGCCGCGGTAGCCCGGGAACAGTACGAGGGGCTGCACGAACCGAGATGGTTGGTGCAACCCCTCGTGCTGCTGTCCGAAGATGTTTCGGTGATGGTCTCAGGCAGAGTGCCCGAATCGCTTCTGCGCAGCCTGCCGGGTCACGCCGAGAGCAGCTCCGATCACAGTCCAGGAGTCACCTGCCTGTCGAGCTCGGGCGACCGCTGCATGCAACTCGGTCTCGGCGTCATGCACCCGCCGACTCGCGGCAATGATCGCCCGGAAGTGCGCGGCGTCCCGGGCTGGCGTGGTGCTTGGATCGAGAAGTCTCAAGGCCTGTCGTGTCGTGAGTGTGCGTCAGTGTGGAGGACAACGTCATCACCTCAGATAGTCGTAGAACTTCGGTCGCAGGCGGTCGGCATGAATGATCCGGGTTGGCTCTGCGGCAGGAACCGCAACCAACTCGAGCAAGGTGGCGTCAACTGCTGGCCCGATGACCAGGAGCCGCTCCTCTCCTTCGTACTCGTACTCGACCAGTCTTAAGGCGTTGGTCCAGGCGTGTTCCACATCCGTACGGGTGACCCCGTGCTTCAGCGCCGACCACCCAACCCTCATGTGTCAACTTTAGTTGACACATGAGGGTTGGTCAAGGTGGCGCCCATGTGCCTCGACAATAGGGGCTCAGCGACGCCTGAGGGTGCCGAAGATGGAGCGCGTGATCTCGCGGGTGATCTGGCGGCCCACCGAGCCGATGGTCTTCTCGACCTCCCGCTGGCGGCGCTCGGCGGCCTTCTCCGCCTCGCGCTGGCGACGCTGGGCCTCCTTGACGGCCTCGCGCTCCAGGCGCTCGGCCTCCTTCTGACGCTGAGCCGCCTGGCGGGCGGCCTCCTTCTCCAGGGCCTTCTGCGCGGCGGCATCGGCCTTGGCCTGCTCCTTGGCGGCCTGCTCAGCGGCGCGAGCAGCCTCGGCGGCCTCGGCGTCGGCCTGGACCCGCTGGGCCAGCAGCTCGTAGGCGGACTCGTTGTCCACACCCGTGGCGTACTTGGGCTTGAGCGGTGAGGAGGCCAGCACCTGGTTGACCGCGCCGTCCTGGGCCGGCCCCATGACGGCGGCAGGCACGTTGACGACCACCGGGGCCACCGGAAGCCGGGCGCCCCTTCTCGTCCAGCACGCTGACGACGGCCTGACCGGTGCCCAGCGACGTGAGCACCCGGTTGAGGTCCACCGGGCTGACCGGGAAGGTGGAGACCGCCTTCTTGAGGTTGGCGGCGTCGGCCGGGGTGTGGGCGCGCAGGGCGTGCTGCACCCGGCTGCCGAGCTGGGCCAGGACCTCATCGGGAACGTCCGTGGGGGACTGGGTGATGAACACGATGCCCACACCCTTGGAGCGGATGAGCCGCACCGTGCGCACCACGGCCTCCAGGAAGGCCTTCGAGGCGCCGGAGAACAGCAGGTGGGCCTCGTCGAAGAAGAACACCATGGTGGGCTTGTCCGGGTCGCCGACCTCCGGCAGGGTCTCGAAGAGCTCGGCGAGCAACCACATGAGGAAGGTGGAGAACAGCGTTCCCTGGGACTGGATGTCGGCCAGCTCCAGGGCGGAGATGACGCCCCGGCCATCGGGGGAGACCCGCATGAGGTCACGCACGTCGAGAGCCGGCTCGCCGAAGAAGGCCTCGCCTCCGGCCGCCTCCAGGGCGGCGATCTCCCGCAGGATGACCCCGGCCGTGGCCGCCGAGACCCCGCCGATGGTCTTGAGCTCCTCCTTGCCGGCGTCCGTGTTCGTCAGATAGTCGACGACGGCGCGCAGGTCCTTCAGATCCAGCAGGGCCAGCCCCTGGCCGTCCGCCCAGTGGAAGACCAGCTGGAGGGCGGAGGCCTGCGTGTCGTTGAGACCCAGGACCCGCGCGAGCAGGATCGGCCCGAACTCGGTGACCGTCGTGCGGATGGGGGTGCCGCTGATGCCTGCGCCGGAGTCCGACCCACCGAGGTTGAACAGCTCCATGGGGAAGGACTGGCCCTCCCAGTCCTGACCGGTGGAGGCGATGCGGGAGGCGATCTTGTCATTGGAGGCACCGGCCTCGGCCAGGCCGGTCAGGTCCCCCTTGACGTCGGCCAGGAACACCGGGACGCCAGCACTGGACAGGCCCTCGGCCAGGAGCTGGAGCGTGCGGGTCTTACCGGTGCCGGTCGCCCCGGCCACCAGCGCGTGCCGGTTGAGCAGCCCCAGCGGGATGCCCACCGACAGGCCCTTGACCGCCGCGGGCTCACCACCGGAGAGCGTATCGAGGTAGGTGCCCACTGGCAGCGTGGGGGAGGAGAAGCCGTAGCCGGAACGGACCTGAGCGGTATAGGCGGACTCCCCGGCCCCCTCGTTCCCCGATGCCTGGTCGGCCGGAGCAGCGGCCTCAGCCTGCGCAGAGGACTGCTCCTGGGGCTGCCCCTGGGCTTGCTCAGCAGCCGGCGCCGTTTCGCCGGCCGGAGCCTGGTCCGCCGCCGGCTGTGCGGCAGCTTCCGCAACCGGCTCGGCTAAGGGGACGGCGTCGGCCGTTTGAGCGGCGGGCTCTCCGTCAGTAGTGCGGGGCTCACCGGTCTGCTCCACGGCCGAGGCCGGGGTGGAGGCGATGGCGGCGTCGAGGGCCGCCTGAGCGGCGGCCGCCTTGGCTGCGGCGGCTTCGGCAGCGGCCTGGGCGGCCTCGGCCTTGAGGCGTGCGATCTCAGCGGAATCGGTCATGGACTCATCGTAAACGCCGAACCTGCCAGTGCGCTGACCCGGGCGTGCCAGTGGAGCCTGCGCCATTTCCGACCGCGAGGGAGGCAGGGGCCGGGCCGACAGGGTAGCCTCGGGCCTCAATGACGTTGAGACGATACGTCCGATCCCACACCTGCCCGTCCCCAGTGCCGCGAGGTCTACACGCCCCATGTTGCCCCCTGCGTCGTTGTTTCCGGAAGAGCCGCCCCTCATGGGCCAGTTGCTGGTACACCCCTCCCGCGGGATCAGGTGAGTGCCATGCGGATCGCCTTCTTCATTGACGACTACCTCCCCTCCGTCCACGGCGTGGCCACCTCCACGGCCACCTTCCGCTCCGCCCTGGAACGCATGGGACACGAGGTCTACGTGGTGGCCCCCAAGGCCGAGGGCCATGAGGAGACCGACGACCACGTCATCCGCCTGTCCTCGTCGCGCTACTACGTCTTCGACAGCCGAGAGGTCGCCACCATCTATCCCGGCCTGGCCCGACGCTTCGACGCCTACGACTTCGACATCGTCCACAGCCAGACCCAGTTCAGCCTGGGTGTGCTGGCCCACTGGGTGGCCAAGCGTCAGAACATTCCCCACGTCACCACCATCCACACCCTCTACACCGAGCTCATCGACGACTATCCGCTGGCCGTGGTCTCGGGCCTGCTGGCCCTCTCCGTTGCCTTCCCCGTGGCGCTCAAGTCGCTGCCGGTCCTGCCTCGTGTCCACCGGGAGACCATCAAGCACCTCAACAAGCGTGACATGAAGACGGCCCTGTCCCGCCAGGGATGGCGCCTGACGGCGGCCTTCGCCAACAAGTGCGACGCCTGCCTGTCGCCCTCCCAGCACCTGGCCCAGATCCTCATCGACGACGGCGGACTGACCACCCCCTGCATGGTGCTGCCCAACGGGCTGAACTCCACCCGCTACCGCAGTGCCCGCGCCGCCGACTCACCGATCCCCAAGGCCCCCGGTGAGAAGATCATCATCTGCGTGGCCCGGCTCAGTCCGGAGAAGCGGCAGATAACGCTCATCGAGGCCATGCCCCACCTGGCCGACATGCCGGTCAAGCTGGTGCTCGTCGGCCCCGGTCCCTCCCAGGAGGAGCTGGGGAAGCGAGCCGAGGAGCTCGGGGTGGCGGACCGGGTGGTACTGGCCGATAGGCGCTCGCCGGATGAGGTCGCCGTCCTGCTCAAGCAGGCCGATGTCTTCTCCCTGGCCTCCTACCACTTCGACAACCAGCCCATGGTGTTCCTGGAGGCCGCCGCCTCCGGGCTTCCAATCGTCTACTGCGACGAGCGGATGACCGAGTGCCTCACCGAGCGCAACGCGATCCTCACCGACGGGATCGAGGGGGAGGACTTCGCCCGGGTCTTCGCCTCCCTGCTGCCCGACGACGCCCGGCTCGCCGAGCTGTCCGACGGGGCCCTGGAAGTGGCTCAGCAGTTCGACTCCCAGACGATGACCAGGCGGCTCATCAACCTCTACGAGGACCTCCTGACCTCTCGTGGCTGAAGGCCGGCGGGCCCCGGGGCGCGCCGGCCTTCAGCCACAGCAGCCACAGCGTGCGGCGCCTTGCTGGTACGTGCGGGGCTTGCCGATAAGGTATGCGGCATGTCGCTCGCCGTCGTCACCGACTCCGCCGCCTGCCTGACGGAGCCCCTCCTGCGTGACCGTGCGATCGAGGTGGTGCCGCTGCACGCCATCCCCACTGAGAACGGTGAGCCCGGGACCACCTCACGACCCAGTGTCCAGGAGCTGATGGACGCCTACCGGCGTGCGGCCAGCAGGGCCGAAGAGGTCCTGGCCATCCACATCTCCTCGGCCCTGTCCGGCACCATGGACAACGCCCGCATCGCCGCCGCCCAGCTCGAGGCCGAGTACCGGGACGACTGCAGCGGTCAGGGCGGGAGCGTGGGGCGCCGTCGCCCGCAGTGGCTGCGCGTCGTCGACTCCGGCACCAGCTCAGGTGCTCTGGGACTTGCGGTGCTGGCCGCCGCCGGCGCCCACGACGCCCGTCGCGGTGCCGCCCTCGCTCAGGCCAGCACCGCCCGCTCCTTCCAGTTCTTCGTCGTCGACGACCTGGGGCGCCTGGCCCGCTCGGGGAGGATCGACCGCACCACGGCGCGCCTGGACGGCGTGCTCGGAATCCGCCCGGTCCTGGCCCTGACCCGAGACGGCATCCGGACGCTGGAGACCGTGCGCGGTGCAGCCCGGGCCAGGCGCCACCTCATCGCGCAGGCCGTCCGCGTCGCCGGCGGGACCGCCCTGTCCGGTCCCAGGCACCCCGCCGACCCGGTGCGCCTGGTCCTTCAAGGAGACGACGCCGACATGCTGGGGCTGCTCGAGACCGGTCTGCGTCAGGCCATGGAGGAGGCAGGAGCCAACGTCACCGAGGTCCTCACCCTCCCGGTCGATGAGGCGACGAGCACCCACGTGGGCCCTGGCGCCCTCGGCATCGCCGTCGCCCCGGACCTGCGGAACCTCTGAGCCGGGGCCGACGACGCGGCCCGGTTGCCACAGGCCGCCGACGACGAGTGCTCTCCACAGGGCAGACAGCCTCACCATGCGTCGCGCGGATCCAGTCCCTACCGTCGAGGACATGGGAGCCAGAAGGAACAGCACGAACAGGTCCCTGGATGACCTTGTGCGTCTGGCCTGCTCGACCGACCCCGAGGAGCCGGAGCGTCGGCCGAGGCGACTCGCGATCGCGCCACGAGCCGCGGTCATCGCCGGCTCCGCTCTTCTCATCCTGGCTCTCGCCCTGGCACTGAGAGCAGTCATGGTCTCCGCCGGCACCGGCAGCCAAGAGGCCCCGGCGGCAGCGGCGGGGGCCTCCGCGGCGATGCGGCCCCCACCCACAGGGCAGGCCGCGGCACCAGGCATGAAACCAGCCATGGCGCCGACCACGGGATCGGCGGCAGGACCGGGTGTCGCGACGGCTCCAGTCGGCAACGTCGTCGTCCACGTCACCGGGGCGGTGACCAGGCCCGGAGTGGTGACCCTGGCCCCGGGGAGCCGCGTCACCGACGCCATCAACGCCGTCGGAGGAGCCTCCACGGACGCCGACACCGAGCAGCTCAACCTCGCCCGGGTCCTGACCGACGGTGAGCAGATCCGGGTCCCACGCGTCGGTGAGGTCCTGCCCGACCCCGCACCGCAAGCCAGTGGAGCCGCCACCCCCAAGGCGTCAGCAGCCCCGGGCAAACCCGGTGATGGCGGCGCATCCGGCACGATCAACATCAACACGGCCTCCGCCTCCGACCTGGAGAAGCTGCCCGGCATCGGCCCGTCCCTGGCCCAACGGATCGTGGACTACCGCGACTCCCACGGGCCCTTCGCCACCGTCGACGCCCTCACCGACGTCCCCGGTATCGGCAGGGCCAAGCTCGAGGGACTGCGGGAGCAGGCCACCGTATGAACGGGGAGCATGATGGGAGTGGTGGGATCAGTCCCAGGGCCCCGTGGGACGACCCCGCGCTCCACGAGCGCCGGCGCCAGGAACAGGGCCGCAACCGGCACCGGGACGGACATCGGCACGCCACCTCCTCCAAGGCCCCCGAGGCCCTCGACCTGCGCCTGCTGGCCCCGGCGCTCACCTGCTGGGTCGGCGCCTGGTGGGCCGTCGGACTCGAGGCAGCAGATGCCTGGAGACACGCCCTGCTCCTGGCCTCCGGATGCACAGTCCTGGCTGCGGTACTCGTCGTCCCCGTCCTGCGCTTCCGGCCACCGCGCCACCGGGCCGACCCGCGCCCCGGCGCCCCCGAGCATGACCCCAGGGCCATGGGAACCCTCAGCGCCAGCCTGCTCGTGTGCGCCCTGTGCGCCGCGACGGTCCTGACCATCAGCGCCGCCCACCTGTGGGCTCGCCAGCGCGACCCCCTGAGCGTGGCGGTGGCCTCCGGGCAGCCGGTCACCCTCATCGGCACCGTCTCCCAGGAGCCGCGAGTCGCAGCCACCAGCCGATCCACCCTGGTCATCACCGCCCTCGACGTCGAGCAGGTCGATGCACGAGACTCCACTCTGAGCGCCACCGTCCTGGGCGACACGCAGTGGCTGGGCCTGCCCCTGGGGACCCGCGTCCAGGTGCGCACGCGCCTGCGCCCCACCGGGCCGGGACGCACTGAGGCCGCCATCGTCCCCAAGCGCGCCGGTCTCACGGTGCTTGGCCCACCGAGCGGGGTGCTCGGGGCCGTCACCAGCATTCGCGCTGGTCTCGCCCAGGCAGTCGGAGCTCAGGGCGCTGAAGGAGCCGAGGAGGGGCAGGCGTATGGCCGCCGGGAGCCCGCGCCCTCGTGCCGGGCGTCGCCCTGGGAGACGACCACGCCCTGCCGGCCCAGGTGCGCGAGGACATGCGCACCGTCTCCATGACCCACCTGACCGCCGTCTCCGGGCAGCATGTCGCCATCATCCTGGGACTGGGGCTGACCGGACTCGGGGCGCTGCCCCCGACGGTGGCGGGCACTGCTCGGCACGGTCATGCTCACCCTCCTCGTCATCCTGGTGCGCCCCTCGGGCTCCGTACTGCGCGCCGCCACCATGGGGGCCGTCATGCTGCTGGGCGTCGTCGCCGGGCGACGCGCCGCCTCCGTGCCCGCCCTGTGCGCCGGAGCCATCGTCCTGCTGCTCATCGACCCCTGGCAGTCCCGCAACTACGGCTTCGCACTGTCCGTGGTGGCCACCGCCGGGATCGTCATCGGCTCCAAGCCGGTCGCGGCCCACCTCTCGCACCGCCTGCCCAGGTGGCTTGCCGCCGCCGTGGCGCTGCCGCTGGTGGCCCAGGCCGCCTGCGGGCCGATCCTCATTCTCCTTCAGCCCTCGCTGGGGGCCTGGTCGGTGCCCGCCAACCTGCTCAGTGAGCCGGCGGCCGTCATCGCCACCATCAGCGGGCTCCTGGCGGCGCTGATCGCTCCGGCCTGGCCAGCGGCCGCCGCCGTCATCGCCTGGCCGGCGCTCGCGGCCTGCTCCTGGATGGTGTGGGTCGCCGACTTCTTCGCTCACCTGCCCGGCGCCACCCTGCCCTGGCCGGAGGGTCTCACGGGGGCCCTGGCACTGGGGGCCTGCGAGATAGGGGTCCTGCTCGTGGTGGCTCCCCGCACCCGCAGCGCCCTGCTGGAAGGAGCCAGAGGGTTGATGCGGCCCACTCGTGGCAGGCTTGCCCCATGGCAGCGACCCGAACCTCCCGCTCCCGGGGCCCGCGCAAGGCACCGGCTGGACTGTGCTGGGACCAGGCCCAGCTGGCGCCGATCGTCCTCATCCGCGCCGGCGAGGAGGTCCTCGCCGACCGAGCGATGAGGAGTCTTCTGGCGCAGGCCAGGGCCAAGGACCCCACCACCGAGATCACTCGCCTGGAGGCCGCCACCTACGAGCCCCACCAGCTCGACACCCTCGTGTCTCCTTCCTTGTTCGGCGAGCCCCGGCTCGTCTACGTCCCCGCCCTGGAGCAGATGACTGACGCCCTCCTGAGCGACCTCATCGCCTACGTAAGCGCCGCCGACCCCGAGGTCAGCGTCATCCTGCGCCACAACGGGGGCCAACGGGGCAAACGTCTGCTCGACGCCATCAAGGCCTCGCCCTATCCGACCATCCAGTGCGAGGCCATCAAGAGCGCCAAGGACAAGTCCTCCCTGGTCGTGGCCGATGTGCGCCGCGCCGGGCGAAGCATCGCACCCGAGGCCGTCGGCGCTCTCGTCGACGCCCTGGGCAGCGACCTGCGCGAGCTGTGCTCCGCCGTCGACCAGCTCCTCGCCGACACCCAGGGCACCATCAGCGTCGACCACGTGCGCACCTACTACGCCGGACGCATCGAGGCGACCGGCTTCACCGTGGCCGACGCCGCCGCGGCCGGCAACACCCCGGCCGCCATCACGGCCCTGCGCCACGCCGTGGCCACCGGCACCGACCCGGTGGCCATCGTCGCGGCCCTGGCCATGAAGGTGCGCCAGCTCGCCCGGGTCGCGGCCGCCGGGGGCAGGCGCATGAGCCCCGCCGAGCTGGGAATGGCCCCCTGGCAGGTGGACCGGGCCCGCCGCGAGCTCCAGGGCTGGTCCGATGACGCCCTGGCCGCCTCGATCCTGGCAGTCGCCCGGGCTGACGCCGAGGCCAAGGGGGCCAGCCGCGACCCCGTCTACGCCGTCGAGCGGGCGGTGCTCACGATCTGCAACGCCCGCCGCTCCGGTACCCGCCGGCGCTGAGCCGCCACGACCCGCATCGGCGTAAGCGGGAAGGCGCTACCCGGCGCTCTGTGGGACGTTGTCAGGGACGTACCGGGAAAGGTACCGAGCGATGTACTTGGCCATGACGTCGACCTCGAGGTTGACCGCCTCGCCGACCTGCGTGAGCCCGAGCGTGGTGCGCCGCAACGTCTCCGGGATGAGGGAGACGGTCACGCGGCCCCCGGTGCCTTCGGACCCAGCGTCGTCGACGACGTCGACGACGGTCAGCGAGATGCCGTCGATGGCGATTGAGCCCTTGACGGCCACATAGCCCATCAGCTCATCGGGCACCGAGATCTCCAGGACGTCCCAGCGCTCCTCGTGGTGCCGGGCGAGCAGCGTCCCGGTGGTGTCCACGTGCCCCTGGACGATGTGCCCTCCCATGCGGTCGCCGGGGCACAGGGCGCGTTCCAGGTTGACCCGGCTCCCAGGCGCCAGGGCCCCCAGACCGGTGCGTTGGAGGGTCTCGGCCATGACATCGGCGACGAAGACGCCGTCGGACAGTTCCGAGACGGTCAGGCAGCAGCCGTTGACACTGATCGAGTCGCCCGTGCGCGTGCCCTCGACGACGACCGGTCCTCGAACCGACAGTCGGGCGGAGCGCGCCTCCAGGGCGGCGCTGTGCTCCAGCGCAACGACCTGCCCGAGCTCCTCAACGATTCCGGTGAACATCAGCGCTTCCTGTACAGGGACTTGGTGGCGTAGACGGGCTCGTTGGTGACCTGGACACCCAGCGCCCGGAAGATGCCCTCGTCCACCGAGCCCAGAATCGTGGAGGTGTGGACGTCGCAGCCCCGTAGCGTCTCGAGCTGGTCGAGGGCCTTGCGGGCGTTGTCGTCCCCGTTGGCGGACACGGCCAGGGCGATGAGCACCTCATCGGTGTGCAGCCGCGGGTTGCGGCTGCCCAGCCTCTGGGTCTTGAGCTTCTGGATGGGTTCGATGGAGGCCGGGGCCAGCAGGTTGATGTCGTCATCGATCCCAGCCAGGACCTTGAGGGCGTTGAGCAGCATCGCCGAGGAGCAGCCCAAGAGGGCGGAGGTCTTGCCCGTCACGATGCGCCCGTCGGGCAGCTCGATCGCCGAGGCCGGCTCGCCGGTGGCCGTGGCCACCTCCAGCGCAGGCTGCACGACGGGACGGTCCTCCTTGCTCACCCCCACCTTGGCCATGAGCAGCGCGATCCGCTGGGACTGGACGGGGGCGATGACCTCACGCTTCTCGGTCACCAGGGCCCGATAGTAGCGGCGGATGATCTCCTGGCAGGCGGCCTGCCGGCAGGCATCGTCGTCGCTGATGCAGTTACCGGCCATGTTGACGCCCATGTCGGTGGGGGAGGCGTAGGCGAGGAGCCCAGGATCTCCTCGAACAGGCGGCTCAGGACCGGGAAGACCTCGACGTCGCGGTTGTAGTTGACGGTCTGGACACCGTGGGCCGCCAGGTGGAAGGGGTCGATCATGTTGACGTCGTCGAGGTCGGCGGTGGCGGCCTCGTAGGCGATGTTGACCGGGTGGTCCAGGGGCAGGTTCCAGATGGGGAAGGTCTCGAACTTCGCGTAGCCCGAGGAGATGCCCCGCTGGTGGTCGTGGTAGATCTGGGACAAGCAGGTGGCCATCTTGCCGCTGCCCGGGCCGGGGGCGGTGACGACCACGAGGTCCCGGCTGGTCTCGATGTACTCGTTGCGCCCGTAGCCCTCCGCCGAGACGATGCGGGCGACGTCACCGGGGTAGCCGGGGATGGGGAAGTGGCGGTAGACCGTGATGTCCAGCGCCTCGAGCTTGCGCTTGAAGTCGTGGGCCTGGTGGTTGTCGTCAGTCCACTGCGTCACGACGACGCTGCCCACGTAGAGCCCATAGCTGCGGAAGGCATCGATGTGACGCAGCAGGTCGTCCTCGTAGGGGATGCCCAGGTCCGCGCGGACCTTGTTGCGGGCGAGGTCCTTGGCATTGACCGCCATGACGATCTCGACCTCGTCGGCCAGCTCGGCGAGCATGACGATCTTGTTGTCCGGGGTGAAGCCCGGCAGCACGCGGGAGGCGTGCATGTCGTCAATGAGCTTGCCGCCGAACTCCAGATAGAGCTTGCCGCTGAACTGGGCGCGGCGCTCCGCGATGTGGCTGGACTGCATCCGCAGGTACTTGTCGCGGTCGAATCCGATGCGCAATGGGCTCTCCTTGAGACGGTCTGATGAACGGGCAAAGGGTGACGGAAAAAAGGGGAGGGCGCCTCCCCGGTGGGAGGCGCCCTTCAGATGCTCACTGCTGCGGTGGCCTCAGAGGGAGGCGACGCGCTTGGCGAGCTTGGACTTGCGGTTGGCGGCCTGGTTCTTGTGGATGACGCCCTTGGAGACGGCCTTGTCCAGCTTGCGGGAGGCGGCCTTGAGGTGCTCGAGCGCGGCGTCCTTGTCACCGGCCTCGACGGCCTCGCGCACGCGGCGCACGTAGGTCTTGAGCTCGGACTTGACGGACTTGTTGCGCAGGCGGGCCTTCTCGTTGGTCTTGATGCGCTTGATCTGGGACTTGATGTTCGCCACGGTGAAACTTTCTCGCGTCTGATTGGTCGATGGCCGGAGAGAGGGTTCGCGCCACGGGTTGACATGAGGTGGTGGGGCACCTGGCTGACCCGGTCGCCGGACCCCGCAGCCGGCCAGGCCAGAGGTCCAGTAGGCGACTGTATCATTCAGGATCCCCGAGTCCCCGGGCACGAAGCCGGGCTCCAGGCGTGAGGTGCATCGCCCATGGACCTTCTGCGGTCCTCCGCGTTCAGGCCGGGCTCGGGAGGCGATCAGGAGTGGTGGCGGCGCAGGGCGGCCACGACACCGTCGAAGACCTCACGTCGCATCGTGGCCCCCTCACGGCGTACGGAGGCCGGCTCCACCAGGAGCAGACGGTCCAGTCGCACCTCGCTGGGGCGGCCCTGATGGTCCCAGTCACCCGTGCCGACGTCGTGCCAGAAGCGTCCCCAGCGCGCCTCCTGGGCGGCGTCACGGTCGTGGTCCTTGCTCGTCATCTGGGCCACGACCAGGCGGGTCTCATGGTGAGCCAGGACCAGGACCGGCCGGTCCTTACCCTGGGTGGGATCCTCCTCGAAGGGAACCCAGGCCCACACCACCTCACCGGGGTCGGCATCGCCGTCGGGGTCGGGGGAGTAGCTGAAGTCGGGCAGCCCCAGAGTGGAGACGTCGTAGACGCCGACACCTCGCGACGAGGGGGCCGCCGAGCTCGTCGCGGCACTGCTGTCGCGGGAGCGGGGCCGGGGCGGTGCCGGCTTCGCTGCTGACGACGACTTCGGGGCGCGGGCCTGCGCGGGCTCAGCCGAACCGGATGACGCGTTGTCGGACGTGCCGGACGACGTCGAGGACTTCTGAGTCAGGGCGTCGGAGGCGGCGTGTCCGAGCAGGGTGAGGATCCGATTGAGAAGGCTGGCCATGGGTGCCACCCTACCGCCGGGCGGGATGCGGTGGCTGCCGCAGGCTCACGGCGGCGGCCAGCACCACCGGCGGTCCCGCCCTCCCGGTGAGGGAGGAGGACCGCCGGTGGCGCAGGCGAATCCGGTGATGGTGAAGGGGGCGCCCGGGAGGCCAGCACCCTTGAGGTGCTAGTTACCTGTGCGTGTCACGGGGGTGCAGATCGAGTGGGTCCCGGCCTCGGAGCCGCCTTCACTGCCGGTGACGTTGATCTGCGTGGTCAGTCCCTGGGAGGGGTCCTGGGGGTTGCAGGTGCCCAGGGCCTTCCAGGTGTCCTCAGTGACCGCCTCTGCGTTGACCTCGTAGATGCTGGTGAAGGTCATCGTGGTTGACGAGTGGGCGTTCAGGGACTCACCGGTGCGCAATGACAAGGAGCCGTCATCCTGAATGACGTAGCTGTCCGGGCCGACCCACTGCGGGGTACCAGTACCTGTCACGCTCTTGAGCGTGAAGCCGGTGGGGACCCGGGGCCGCAGGACGATATCGGAGCCGGATCCGTCGGCGTCGGTGTTGTTGGTGAAGGTGACGGTGTATCCGACCTCGATCTCATAGGTGCCCGTGGGGTCGGCCTCGACCAGGAGATCCGTGGGATGAGTCGAGACCTCGACCACCGGCCGGTCCTTGACGTAGTCGCTGGAGAAGGTCTGGTCGCCGGTGGTCAGTGCGGCCTTGACCCTGTTGCGTCCCACCACGCCGCTGAGGTCCACCTGGCAGGTGATCTCCTTGCCCTGGGGGACCTTCGCCGTGCCGCTGGAGACGGTGAGACTCTCGGCCGGTCCCGTGGCGGAGACGACCTCGCCGCCGAAGGCGGTCAGGTCGCAGGTCACAGAGGCTGCTTGAGCCCGCCCTCTGACGCGTCCCGCGGAGATGGTGAAGTCAGACAGGACGGTAGTGGAGTCGTTCCTCGCCGTCATAGTGAAGCGGGCAGTGTCTTTGGCGGCTCCTTCGACCGTGACCTCATTGGTGGAGACGGTGGCGTGAGCCGCGCTGGCCGCAGGCTTGTGCGCTGTGACAGCGGGCCGAAGAATCGCGTTGCGTGTGGAGACCTCGATCGTGGGTGTGAAACGGTAGCTGCGCGTATCCACACCGGGCGCCACCACAGTGGTCCCGAGGTCCAGATCGAAGTAGCTGGTCTTGTCCCAGTAGGTGTAGAAGTTGACCGCATAGGGTCAGTTTCAGGTGCTCAGCAGTGCAGGAAACAGCCTTGACCGAGCCGATGCTGTCATCCAGCAGGGGGTTGTACAGCTCGGAGACGGAGCTCAATCCGGAGTCCGCCATCAAGGCCGGTGGCTCGCCCTCGCCCTTGTCGATGTAGAAGGAGCTCGTGCCCGGCCACTTCGTTACCCTCCGGGGAGGGGCAGGACCAGGTCCACTGGCCCGGCACGGAGTCGGCCTCAATGGTGACGTTAGTGGAGCCCTTCGGGGCGATGGCCGATGGGATGCGAACTCTCCAGGTCAGACATCCCTCGGCGTTGTCAGAGCCATGACAGCCGGTACCGGCTGTGTGGTAGAGCCCTTCCACGGTGATGTCGGTATTGGCGGAAGCCGGAGCCGCCACGGCTGCGGCGGCGATGAGGGGAAGAGCCAGGGCAATGCGCAGGAGGCGCCGCCACGGCTGGTCGGGTGGGGAGGGAGGGAAGTGCATGAGCACGCCTTTCGCTGAAGTGATTGGAAGGAAGCCAATCGGTTCTTTAATATATCCCCGAACAGAGTGCTATGGACATGGTGGATTGCTTCTCCTGTCGTACTTCTCCACCTTCTTCAAAGAAATGGACAAAGGTCGGTTGCATCCACCTCTTGGTGCAACCGACCTTTGTCGTTGTTGTTGTCGTTGTTCTTCTCGATCCCGTCTGCCAGACATCGCCCATCAGTGTGGGCGCGTGGCCTCCTTCATCGTGGCGGTGAAGGTGACAAGGTCACTGCGCAGTGCGCCGAGCGCGTAGTGGCGGCGCTCCTCATGACCGCCTCCGCCGTTGTCGCCAGAAGAGGCTGCCACGATCTCAGGGGCGTAGCGCTCCACGATCTTGACCGTGGCCGAGCCGCTGATGGCACCGTCAGCACCGGCTGCGACGGCCTCGGCGACCTGCTCGGGCGTGGAGATGCCGAAGCCCAGCATGACAGGCGCGGCGGCGTCGGCGCGCAGTCGTTCCACCGACTCAGCAAGCCCCACGGTGGAGGAGGCCCGTTCGGTGCCGGTGACGCCCACCCGGGAGACGGCATAGACATAGCCGCGTGAGGCTGCCGCCACCGCGTCCAGGGTCTCGGCGGCGGCCGACGGAGGGGCGATGTAGACGGCGTCGACACCGGCGTCCTCGGCGGCCCGGCTGAAGGCGGCCGACTCGCGGATCGGGACGTCGGGCAGCAGCACCGAGTCGATGCCGGCCTGCGCGCACTGGGAGTAGAAGCGCTCCAGGCCCATCGCGAAGGGCACGTTGCCGTAGATGAGCATGCCGATGGGCAGCCTCGGGTGGCGCCGCCGCACCCGCGCGACCACCTCCAGGCAGTCGCGGAATCCCGCTCCCGCGGCCAGGGCCCGGACATGCGCCCTCTGGATCGTGGGGCCGTCGGCTACCGGGTCGGTGAAGGGCACACCCAGCTCCAGGGCGTCGGCCCCACCGGCGATGAGCGCCTCGATGACGGCCTCACTGGTGTCCGGGTCGGGGTCGCCGACCATGACGAAGGGAACGAAGGCGCCCTCACCGCGCTCCTTGAGGGCGGCGAACATCGCGGGATAGCGGCTCATCTCAGAACTCCTCATCCGGGCCGGTGGTCAGACTGGTGCTCCTGGCGGCGTTCAGGCCCGCGTACTCGGTGCGCTTGCCCATCTGCTCCACCATCCGTGAGGCCCTGGCCACGGCACCGTCATTGGAGAAGGAGCCCCCCAACCTCGCCTGCACCTGGTCGAGGTCCTTGTCCCCACGTCCCGACAGACACACCAGCAGGACCGGGGGCTCCTCGCCGTCGGGCACCTCCCGGGCCATGGCCAGCGCCTGGGCCAGGGCGTGGGCGGACTCCATGGCCGGGATGATCCCCTCGTGGCGCGACAGCAGCCGGAAGGCCTCAATCGCCTCGTCGTCGCTGATACCCACGTAGCGGGCCCTGCCGGTGTCCGACAGCCAGGCGTGCTCGGGCCCCACACCCGGGTAGTCCAGGCCCGCCGAGACGGAGAAGGACTCCTCGACCTGCCCCTCGGAGGTGCGCATGAGGTAGCTGCGCGCACCGTGGAGGATTCCCACCAGGCCCTTGTTGATGGGGGCGCCGTGACGGGACGTGTCCAGCCCCTCACCGGCCGGCTCAACCCCGATGAGCTCGACCCCCGGGTCGTCGATGAAGTCCGCGAACATACCGATCGCGTTGGAGCCACCGCCCACGCAGGCGATGACCGAGTCCGGCAGCCGCCCAGTCAGGCCCAGGACCTGGGCACGGGCCTCCCGGGAGATGACCCGGTGGTACTCGCGCACGATCGTGGGGAAGGGGTGGGGACCGGCGGCAGTGCCCAGCAGGTAGTGGGTGTCGGCGAAGGAGGCGGTCCAGTCGCGCAGCGCCTCGTTGACGGCGTCCTTGAGCGTACCCGCGCCGCTGTCCACCGGAACCACCGTGGCCCCCATGAGCTCCATGCGCTCGACATTGGGCGCCTGACGCACGACATCGGTGGCCCCCATGTAGATGGTGCAGTCCAGACCCAGCAGGGCGCAGACCATGGCCGTGGCCGTCCCGTGCTGGCCGGCGCCGGTCTCAGCGATGATGCGCTGCTTACCCATCCGCTTGGCCAGGAGGGCCTGGCCCAGAACCTGGTTGCCCTTGTGGGCACCCCCATGGACCAGGTCCTCGCGCTTGAGCAGGATACGGGCGTTGCCCTCCAACGGCAGGTTGCACAGCTCGGTGACCGCCGTGGGGCGCCCCAGGTAGCGGGTCATGAACGTGTCCAGCTCAGCGGCGAAGGCCGGATCCGCCTGGGCGTCGATGAAGGCGTCCTCGAGCTGGTCCAGCGCTGGAATCAGCAGCTCGGGCACGAACTGGCCCCCGTAGGGGCCGAAGAAGGCGGGCAGGCGCGGGTGGTGCCCCGCCCCTGGCCATCCCGGTCCAGCCCCGACGATGCTCCCTCCTCCCGGCTGTGGCAGCGGCACCGCGTCGGCCAGCTCCCGAGCGGCCTCGCCCGGGTCCGCGGCCCCGGACAGGGACGAGCCCACCAGGAGGGCGTCCACCAGGCCGGACAGGCGCCGCACGTCCTCGGGAGCGCCGACCCCCGACTCACCCACGAGGACCACTCCGGCCGGAGCCAGCGGGGCGAGCCCCTCAGTGCGCGCCAGATCCGTGTCCAAGGTGCGCAGATCGCGGTTGTTGATACCGATGACCTCCGCCCCCAGGGTCGAGGCGCGATGCATCTCCTCCGGGGTCGAGACCTCCGTGAGCACCTCCATCCCCAGGCCGTGAGCCAGCTCAGCCAGCTCGCGATAGACGTCGTCGGGCACCACCGAGAGCATGAGCAGGACCGCGTCCGCCCCCAGACTGCGGGCCGCCAGCACCTGAACCTCATCGACGATGAAGTCCTTGCACAGGACGGGAACGTCCACCACCTCACGCACAGCCGCCAGGTCGTCGAAGGAGCCGTTGAAGCGGTCGGGCTCGGTGAGCACCGAGACCGCGGCCGCGTAGGGCGCGTACTGCGCGGCCAGCGAGGCCGGGTCGTAGTCGGAGCGGATGGTGCCGCGCGAGGGCGAGGCCGCCTTGCACTCCATGATGAGAGCGGGCTGCGGGCTGCGGCTCTGACCGCTGCGGGTGCGCAGGGCGTCCGCGAAGGAGCGCTGCGAGCGCGGCAGCTCCTCGGCTCTCAGGTGTCCGAAGCGGGCGCGCAGCTCATCGATGCGCTCACGGCGCGCCTGGACAAGCGAGTCCAGGACGGTGCCCGTGGCGATGAGACGCGCCTCGACCGGCTCACGGTGAGCGCGCTCGCCAGGGCCGGCACCATCGGGTGACGCGGTGGGAACAGGGGCGATGTCGGGGGTGGTCACGGCTTCTCCTCAGGCCGTCTCAGTGATGAGGTCACTGGCTTTGGTCATGGACTCCAGGTGGCGGGCCACGCCACCGGAAAGGATCTGCTCCAGGGCCGCCGCAGTGCCGCCTGCGAGGCTGTCGGCCCTGCCGATGAGATACAGCAGGGCGCCGGCATTGACGGCGATGGCGTCGCGGTGGGCGGGCCGTCCCTCACCCGAGACGGCCTCGCGCAGCAGGCGGGCGTTGTCGGCCGGCTCCCCACCCAGCAGGTCGGCCAGCTCGTAGGAGGTCACCCCCAGATCCTCGGGCGTGACCTCGTAGGCCCTGACCCCGTCGGGCGTCGCCTCACGCACGAGGGTCGGCCCGTGGACGGCGATCTCGTCCAGGCCCGAGCCGTGAACCACGAGCGCGCGCTCGCGCCCCAGCTGGACCATCGCCTCAGCGATCATGTCCAGCATGCCCGGGTCCCACACGCCCATGAGCTGGAAGGTCAGGTGGGCCGGGTTCACCAGCGGCCCCAGGACGTTGAAGATCGTGGGCGTGGCCAGCGCCTTGCGCACCGGTGCCACATGCCGCATCGCCGGGTGGTAGGCCTGGGCGAACAGGAAGGTGAAGTGGTCACGGGCCAGCAGCTCGACCGCCGTGGCCGGCTCCACATCCAGGGGCAGCCCCAGCTCGGCGATGACGTCGGCCGCCCCCGTCTTGGAGGACACGGCCCGGTTGCCGTGCTTGGCCACCGCGACCCCCATCGAGGCGGCCACCAGGCCCGCCCCCGTGGAGATGTTGATCGTGCCCACGCCGTCGCCCCCGGTGCCGACGACGTCCACCAGCGGGAAGGACACCGACGGGAAGGCCCGGGCCGCCTGGCGGAAGGCGCTCGCGGCCCCGGCGACCTCCTGGGGCTCCTCGCCACGGGCATGCAGCGCCGCCAGCAGCGCCGCCGTCTCCACCTCGGACAGGTCACCGGCGCCCAGGGCGGCGAAGACCGTGGAGGCCTGCTCACGGCTCAGGCGCCGTCCCTGAACCACCTCTCGCAGCAGCTCGTGCGCCTCCTGCGCCGTGGCAGCAGGCCTGCCCTCCGCCGCGGCGGGGGCCGCGCTGTTGGTCTCACTCATCGGTCTGTGGCTCCTTATTCAGGTGGTTGAGGCATGTGGGGCGCTCGGGGTGATTCTGCCCGAGCGGTGCGGCAGCTGTCGGGAACTGCGGGACAGCGCGGGGCGGCGTGGCTCAGGGGGTCCGAGCCAGGTCGGCGGTGATGGCCTTGAGCAGGGCAGGTCCCTGCGGGGTGAGGATCGACTCGGGGTGGAACTGCAGCCCGACCGCCGGTACCGACCGGTGCCGGGCCGCCATGACGATACCGCCGCTTCCGCTGTCGTCCTCCGGTGCGGTGCGGGCCAGGCTGACAAGGGCCTCGGGCAGCGTGCGCGTGCCCAGGGAGTGGTAGCGGGCCACGTCCAGTGGTCCGCCGTTGAGCACCGTGAAGGCCGGGTCGGTGCGGCCCGCCTCGGTGACCTCGACGCGGTCGGAGCGGCCGTGGACCGGACCCACCGGGGCGACCCGTCCGCCGCAGGCCTCGACGAGGGCCTGGAAGCCCAGGCAGATGCCCAGCGTGGGGATCGCCTGCTCCAGGGCGGTGGCGATGAGCTCCATGAGGCAGCCCGACGTCGCCGGGTAGCCCGGCCCGGGGGACAGGCACAGGACCGGGCGGCGCTCGGCCTCGCGCTCGGCCGCGGTGGGCTCGAGGGCAGCGAGCACTCGGGAGGCCGGCACGTTGTTGCGGTAGACCTCGATCTGGGAGCCGAGGGTCGCGAACTGGTCGACGAGGTTGTAGACGAAGGAGTCGCGGTTGTCGAGCAGGACCACACGGGCCGGGGCCTGGGCCGCTGCGGTGCTGCTGCCCTCGGGGTGCTGGCTCACGTCCTGTCCGTGGTGCTGAGTGCTGGTGATGGCCATGGCTCAGGCCTCCTTGTCGGTCTGGTCGATGACGAGTGCGGCGCCCTGTGCGGCGGCGACCGCCTCCAGGACGGCGCGGGCCTTGTGGACGGTCTCAGCGACCTCGGCGGCCGGGGAGGATGCCGCCACGACGCCGGCACCGGCCTGGACCAGGGCGCTCCCGTCCGTCACGAAGCCCGAGCGGATGACGATGCAGGTGTCCAGCTCGCCGTCGCCGCGGATGTAGCCCACCGAGCCGCCGTAGGAGCCGCGGCGCACGCCCTCGGCCTGGCGGATGAGCTCGGCGGCCCGCAGCTTGGGGGCTCCGGTGAGGGTTCCCATCGTCATGGAGGCGCGGAAGGCGTCCAGGGCGTCCAGGTCGTCGGCGAGCTCACCGGAGACCTCCGAGACCAGGTGCATCACCCGGCTGTAGCGGTCCACGCGCAGAAGGTCCTGGACGCTGCGGGTACCGGGGCGACTGACTCGGGCGACGTCGTTGCGGGCCAGGTCCACGAGCATGACGTGCTCGGCGACCTCCTTGGCATCGGTGCGCAGCTCCAGCTCCAGGCGGGTGTCACGCTCGTGGTCCACGGAGCCGTCGGGGTGCAGCCCGCGCGGCCGGGTCCCGGCGATCGGGCGGATGGCGACCCGACCGGTGCGTGCCGAGTGCAGCAGCGCTGACTCCGGGGAGGCGCCGAAGAGCTCGAAGTCCGGGGCGGCCAGGTAGAACATGTAGGGGCTGGGGTTGGCGTGGCGCAGCACGTGGTAGGCGGCCAGCGCATCCGGGCAGGCGATGGTGAAGCCGCGTGAGGGCACCACCTGGTAGACGTCGCCGTCGGCGATGTAGCCGCGCATCTCCTCCACAACCGCCTCGAAGTCGACGTCCGAGGTGGTGGGCACCGCGTGCAGGACGGGGGGAGGCGGCGCCGTCGGTGGACGAGGCCGGCGCCTCGACGTCGGCTGCGTTGTCGATGCTGTCGATGGCGGCTGCTAACGCGTCCATGCGCCGCTCCAGGTCGGCGGTGTCGACCGAGGCACCCACCAGGGTCGCCTCCCGGGTGGGGTGGTCGACGACGAGGATGATGCGGGCGTCGTAGAAGAGGTAGTCCGGGCAGGTGTTGGCGCCCTGAGCCACCTCGGGCAGGGACTCGAAGGTGGACAGGTAGTCGAAGGCGAAGGCCCCGGCTTCCAACGGCAGGTGGGGATGGTCGACCTCAGCCTGGGCCAGCACCCGCAGGGGCTCGATCGTGGACAGGGCCGTCAGGCGCTCGCGCTCCTCGAGGATGGGGTCGTCGTCGGCGCTGGTGGGCAGGTGAGGGTGAGCCGGCCGGGGGAGCGGTCGGTGACGTGCTCCGCCAGACTCTCCTCAAGACGCGCCAGAGCCGCGAGACCATCGGCCCCGGGGCCCTGGCCGTCGACGGCGTCCAGGGCCTCGGCGGTCACGGTGCCGCCCCAGCAGGTCAGCCTGGCCGAGGCCTCCAGGATGGCGACCGTGGTGCGCGAGGCCTTGGTGGTGATGTCGGCGCTCTCCAGCAGCACGCAGTCCACGGGGCGTACAGCCGCGTTGTCGTCTGCCGGGTTGCGGGTGGTGCGCAGCTGGCCGGCTCGGGTCAGGTGCTCCAGCAGTGCACCGCCGTCGGAGGGGTAGCGCACCGGGCGCGTGAGGACAGTTGGTGAGGCCGCAGGCGGTGCGGCCGAAGGTGCGGTGTCGGACACGGTGGGGGGCATGGGGCCTCTTTCCTGAGATCGTGGGTCAGGCGGGCCTCTCACTCATGCGTCGGGCGGGCCCGCGGTGAGCGAGCCGGTACGTCCTAGCGCGTCAGGATGGCGGCTCGCCTCGAGGGGAGCCACCACCAGGTCGTGCGCCGTGTCGTCATGGCGGTCACTCTAACCCTGCCGACCCTGGGAGACGAAACCGGTCTCACCAGCCGTCTCAGTGATCGTGGTCCGTCGTCGACGGCGGACCACGATGGAGACGATCAGCGCCGCGGCGGCCAGGATGACGACGATGCGGCCGATCGGCCCGGTGAGCCACGCCGTCAGGATCGCCATCCCGATGGTCGTGTAGACGGCGGCCCAGGCGATCGCCCCGGCGGCCGTGGCCGCCACGTAGCGGCGCAGCGGCATACGGGCCACGCCCGCGGAGATCTGGATGACGCTCTGCAGGCCGACGGTCAGGAAGGACATCGGTACGGCCAGCACACCCCAGCGGGCCGACCACGCCTGTGCGCGGGCGTACATGGGCGACTCGAGCAGCGAGACCCACCGGGTGCGCGCGGTCCCCGCCGTGATGCCCCGGCCGATCCAGTACATGGTGTGCGAGCGCATCATGGCCAGGCACCAGAAGAACAGGAAGACCCAGGGGTAGGGCAGGCTGTGGATCCGTTCCAGCATGTGAGGAAGGCTAACCTAAGTCGAACGGTGTCCGGTCGTGAGCTCGTCTACGCCGCATGTTCATAGGAACCATGGGGAGCCGGCGTGCGGCCGCACCTCACACTGCTGGCTGGCCCGGCGGGCTGGGGTGGTGGGCCGCCGTCGTGGGAGACTTGCCTCAGACCCATGCCGGATATGAGGAAGAGCCAGGAACCGATCCCCGTGTCACCGATCCCCACACCAGAGCAGATGACCAGCGTCCAGCCTGCCGCCACCGAGCAGGCCCGGCTGCGCAACTTCTGCATCATCGCGCACATCGACCACGGCAAGTCCACCCTGGCCGACCGCATGCTCCAGGCCACCGGCGTCGTCCAGCCCCGTGACATGCGCGCCCAGTACCTGGACCGCATGGACATCGAGCGCGAGCGCGGCATCACCATCAAGTCCCAGGCCGTGCGCATGCCCTGGGCCATCGAGGGCGACGACGGCGTCACGCGCGCGTACGCGCTCAACATGATCGACACCCCCGGTCACGTCGACTTCTCCTACGAGGTCAACCGCTCCCTGGCCGCCTGCGAGGGTGCGGTCCTCCTGGTCGACGCAGCCCAGGGCATCCAGGCCCAGACCCTGGCCAACCTCTACATGGCCATCGAGGGGGACCTGACCATCATCCCGGTCCTCAACAAGATCGACCTGCCCGCCGCCGAGCCGGAGAAGCACGCCGAGGAGATCGCCTCCCTCATCGGCTGCGACGTTGACGACATCCTCAGGTCTCCGGCAAGACCGGGCAGGGCGTGCCCGAGCTGCTCGACCGGATCGTCGAGACCGTCCCGCCCCCGCACGGCGATCCCGACGCTCCGGCGCGCGCCATGATCTTCGACTCCGTCTACGACACCTACCGCGGCGTGGTCACCTACGTGCGCGTTGTCGACGGCGCCCTCAAGCCCCGCGAGCGCATCGAGATGCTCTCCACCAAGGCCGTTCACGACCTCCTGGAGATCGGCGTCATCAGCCCCGAGCCCACGCCGTCGGCCGGCCTGGGGGCCGGCGAGGTCGGCTACCTCATCACCGGGGTCAAGGACGTGCGCCAGTCCAAGGTCGGTGACACGGTCACCTCCGCGGCGGCACCGGCCGACGAGCCGCTGTCGGGCTACCAGGACCCCAAGCCTATGGTCTTCTCCGGCCTGTTTCCGGTGGACGGCTCGGACTTCCCGGCCCTGCGCGACGCCCTGGACAAGCTCAAGCTCAACGACGCCGCCCTGACCTACGAGCCGGAGACCTCGGTGGCCCTGGGCTTCGGCTTCCGCTGCGGCTACCTGGGCCTGCTGCACCTGGAGATCATCCGCGAGCGCCTGGAGCGCGAGTTCAACCTGGACATCATCTCCACCGCCCCCCTCCGTGGTCTACGAGGTGACCATGGAGGACCGCACCACGCACACGGTGACCAACCCCAGCGAGTTCCCCGAGGGCAAGGTCTCTGCCGTCTCCGAGCCGGTGGTGCGGGCCACGATCCTGACCCCCAGCGAGTTCGTGGGCACGGTCATGGAGCTGTGCCAGTCACGTCGCGGCACCATGCAGGGCATGGACTACCTCTCCGAGTCACGCGTGGAGATGCACTACGTGCTGCCGCTGGCGGAGATCGTCTTCGACTTCTTCGACTCCCTGAAGTCGCGGACCCGCGGCTACGCCTCCCTGGACTACGAGGCGGACGGCTCCCAGGACGCCGACCTGGTCAAGGTCGACATCCTGCTCAACGGGGACAAGGTGGACGCCTTCAGCGCCATCGTCCACCGCGACTCGGCCTACTCCTACGGCGTCATGATGACCAAGCGTCTCAAGGACCTCATCCCGCGCCAGCAGTTCGAGGTTCCCGTGCAGGCGGCCATCGGCACCCGCGTCATCGCCCGCGAGACCATCCGGGCCCTGCGCAAGGACATGCTCGCCAAGTGCTACGGCGGTGACATCACCCGTAAGCGCAAGCTGCTGGAGAAGCAGAAGGAGGGTAAGAAGCGCATGAAGGCCATTGGCCGGGTGGAGGTGCCCCAGGAGGCCTTCATCGCGGCCCTCGGCGCGGACACGCCCACCGGCACCAAGCCGGGCAAGTAGTCCAGCCGGCGGGCACGAGCAGGATCGAGCAGGACCAGGACGGCGCCGGCGGATGACGGAAGGACGGCTGCGGACATGAGCGACACGAGCAGGCAGACCACGGTTGACGCTGCCCTGACCGACGACGGCTCCGGCCTGGTCCTGACCCGGGAGCTGGCCCGGGTCCTGGGCGAGCCCCACGCCGGCGCGGACGGGCGTCACCATGATGAGCCCTCACCGTTCCACGACGGTGACCTGGTGGGAACCGTCAGCGCGGTGTGCACTGTCAAGGGGCTGCGGCCCGACGCCGGAGAGGCAGGCGTCTCGGCGATCCACAAGGGCGCCGTCGACGGGCCGGTCGAGGTCGGCCGCACCGGGATCGTCACCGACAAGCACGGGGACCGCGCCCACCACGGGGGCAGTGACAAGGCCCTCTATGTCATGAGCGCTGCTGAGCAGCGACACTGGTCCGAGGTCCTGGGCGGTATCGAGCCGGGGCGGCTGGGGGGAGAACCTCCTCATCGAGGGCGACATCGATGACGTGGAGATCGGTGCGATCCTGTCCATCGGCGACCCGAGCAACGGAGGACTGCGGGTCAGGGTGACCGGTGTGCGCAACCCGTGCGCCACCTTCGCCCGCGGTGTGGGCCGCGCGGACTGGGTGGAGGTCTTCTCGGCGCGCAACCGGGTGGGCGTCTACCTGGCAGTGCTTGACGAGGGCGCGGTGCAGGCCGGCGACGAGGTGCGCGTGGTCTCCGCCCCGGGGCACCGGGTCACCTGCCGGCGCTGGTTCGCCCACCACGACCCGCGCGACGCCCAGGGGCTGCTCAACTCCGAGGTCTTCGGTAACTGCGTGATCGCCCCCTTCACCAAGAAGTACGTGCGCGCCGCCGCCCACGAGCAGGTCGGCTGACCGCGCCGCCCAGCGCCTGAAGGCACCAGGCAGACGGTTTCGAGACCTCACAGAAGTAAAGGACATAAGGCTCCGCATGGCTCAGCACCACCCGCCCCGCTCCCACGCCATCCACTCGCGGGTACGCTCCTTCTCGCGCTCCGGCGGCAGGCTGCGCCCCGTCCAGGCCGAGGCCCTGGCCGAGCTCGGGCCCCGCTACGTGGTCGATGTGCCGCGGGCCGATGCCGTGCGCACCGTGTCCCCGAGCTTCCGCCTGGAGCCGGAGAAGGTCTTCGGGCACGTGGGGCAGGTCAGGCCGCTGATCGTCGAGGTCGGGCCGGGCAGTGGTGAGGCGCTGCTGGCCCATGCCGCCGCCCACCCGGGTGCTGACTACCTGGCGGTGGAGGTCTGGGAGACCGCGATCGCCCGACTGGTGACCTCGATCCACCGCCGGGGCCTGCACAATGTGCGCGTCGTCCCCGCCGACGCCTCCCAGCTGCTGGCCACGGCCCTGCCGGTGTCCTGCGCCAGCGAGGTGTGGGTCTTCTTCCCCGACCCCTGGCGCAAGCCCCGGCACCGCAAGCGCCGCCTGGTGACCACTGCCTTCGCCGACTCGGTGGCGCGAGTGCTGCGTCCCGGCGGGGTGTGGCGCCTGGCCACCGACTGGGCGGACTACGCCTGGCAGATGCGCGACGTCGTCGAGGACGTGGCGGCGCTGCCCACCGGTCTGCGCCCGGACGCCACCCTGCCCTACTTCCGGCACGACGACGCCGGTGCCCGACCCGACCTGGGGGCCGAGACCGCCGAGGAGGACAGTCTGGGCAACGGCCTGGACCCGGGATCGCCCGCGGGGGTGCGTGGCGGATGGTCGCCCCGTTACGAGGGGCGGGTCATGACCCGCTTCGAGCAGCGTGGCCTGGACGCCGGGCGCACGATCCGGGACCTGACCGCAGTGCGCACCGAGGTGGCCTGGATCCCCGAGCGGGGCGCCTCCATGCTGGATCGCCTCGAGGCCGAGGGGCAGGCCTGGAACCACCTGGAGTCCCAGCCCTGGCGACTGCGCGAGGGCCGCGGCGACGGCCTGCTGCACCCGGCGGACCGGCCGTGACCATTGTCTCCAGGCTGCCCCGCCGCGCCTGGCTCATGGTCATCGTCGCCGGGTTCCTCGGGTTCTGCGCGGTCCTGCGGGCTCCCGTGGGCGTCATCCCGCCCCTGCTGACGCGCCTGGGACAGGACCTGGGCATGGGGGGAGGTGGCCCGCGGCGCACTGACCTCCGTGCCGATCCTGTGCTTCGGGCTGCTCACCCCGCTGGCCTCGACCGTGGTGCGCCGTGTCGGCATCAACACCGCGGGCCTGCTCACCCTGGGAATGGCTCTGGTCGGGGCGCTGCTGCGCTCGGCCGGTGCCACCTGGGCGGCCTTCGTCGGAACCGTCATCATCGGGGCGGGGCTGACAGTGGGCAACCTGGTGGCGCCCATGGTCATCGGCCGCGACTTCTGGCACCGCACCTCACTCATGACGGGCCTGTACTCCTCCACCTGCAACGTCATCGTCACCGCTGCCACCGCCCTGGCCGTGCCGCTTGCCCTCGTCATCGGCTGGCAGGGCTCGGCCGCCGCCTGGACCGCCATCCCGGTGCTGCTGGCCGGGGCACTGTGGCTGTGGGTCTTCCCGCCCGGCAGCCAGGCGCCCAGGCAGAGCCTGCGGGAACGATCGGGCATGACCTCCTGGGTGACGGAGCGCTCCCTGGCCCGGCCGACGCAGTCGACCGGCACTGCTGTCTGGAGACGCCCCCTGACCTGGGTGATGGCCGTGGCCTTCGCAGCCCAGACCTTCTCCTACTACGCGATCTCGGGGTGGCTGCCCACGGCCCTGGTTGATGAGCTCGCCATGAGTGAGTCCGTCGCGGGCGTTGCCGCCTCCGTCTTCTCCCTGCTGGGAATCGTGGGGCCTCTGATGGTCCCGGTGATGTTTGAGACGCTGGGGTGGCCGGCCAGCAGGGTCCTCGGCGTCATCTGCGCCTGCTGGCTCATGCTGCCGATCTGCCTGACGGTGGCCCCCGGCTACTGGCTGGTGCCCTGCATGTTCTCGGGCATCGCGCACGGCGCCTTCTTCGCCGCCCTGTTCACCCTGGTCATCCGCCGCTCGGCGTCGGTCGACGAGAACCGTCGGACCACCGCGGTCATCCAGACGACCGGCTACTGCCTGGCCGCCGTCGGCCCGGTGGTGATGGGCTGGGTCCATGAGCACAGCGGCGGCTGGGTGGCCCCTTTCGCCATGGTGGTGGGAGTACTGGTGCTCATGACCGTGTGCGCCCAGATCGCGGCCCGCGCGGGCGACTCCGGCAGGCCCGAGCCGGCCATTCCCGCCGGCGTCCTGCGGGGCGATGAACGGGCCGAAGACCAAGGCGGCGACCAGTGAGCCCGGCCCAGCCGGTGGGCGATCCTCTGCCGGGAATGGGGGAGCTTCCGGCGCAGGTGATCGCCCCCGCTCCGGGCGGGGCAGAGCGCCCGTTCTCGGTGTACCTGCACGTGCCCTACTGCCGGGTGCGTTGCGGCTACTGCGACTTCAACACCTACACGAACCTGACCATGGGGCAGGGGGCCTCGGCCGAGGACTTCGTGGGAACTCTCGCCGGCGAGCTGCGCGCCGCCCGCCGCGTCATGGACCGCGCGGGCCTGCCGGTGCGTGCCGCCCAGACCGTCTTCGTCGGCGGCGGAACCCCCACCATGCTGCCCGCCTCCGACCTGGTGAGCATGCTGGAGCTGGTGCGCGAGTGCTTCGGGCTCGCCGCCAACGCGGAGGTGACCACGGAGGCCAACCCGGACTCCGTGGACGAGGCGGGGCTGGCGGCCCTGGCCGAAGGCGGTTTCAGCCGGGTCTCCTTCGGCATGCAGTCGGCCGTGCCCCATGTGCTGAAGGTCCTGGAGCGCACCCACGAGCCCGCCCGGGTGCCCCGCGTGGTGGAGTGGGCGCGGCGGACCGGCCTGAGTACCTCCCTGGACCTCATCTACGGGGCGCCGGGGGAGTCCCTCGAGGACTGGCAGCGCTCCCTGGACGCGGTGACCCGTATCGGCCCGGACCACGTGAGCGCCTACGCCCTGGTCATCGAGGAGGGCACCAGGATGTGGGGACAGGTCAGCCGCGGAGAGCTGCCGATGCCCGAGGACGACGACGAGGCCACCAAGTACGAGATGGCCGATGCCGTTCTGCGCCAGGCCGGCTACGAGTGGTACGAGATCTCCAACTGGGCGCGACCCGGCGCCGAGTGCCGCCACAACCAGGCCTACTGGCTCGACTGGGACTGGTGGGGCGCCGGGCCCGGGGCGCACTCCCACCTGGGGGACGTGCGCCTGTGGAACACCAAGCACCCGGTTGCCTGGGCCGGGCAGATCGCCACCGGCCACCTGCCCGTGGCCGGGCACGAGGCCATCGACGTCGACTCCCGCGAGCTGGAGCGCATCATGCTGGGCATCCGCCTGCGTGAGGGCATCGAGCTGGCGAGCCTCGGGTCCGGGCCGAGCGGCCCACCAACACACCTACCTGACGCCGCCGGAGCCACCCCGCCGCACTTGGTGCCAGTTGTGGCCGGTCTCGTCGCCGATGGACTGCTCGACGCCAGTGCAGCCATGATGGGCCGGGCGGTGCTCACCCTGCGCGGCCGTCTCATGGCCGATACCGTCACCCGCGCCCTGACCCGATGAACCCACCCCAGTTACTGCTGAAATGAGCTACTTCACAATCTGAAGTGTTGGTCTGACAGTCGGGTGCTCCTCACTGCCTGAATTCTCCAAGCTGGATTCCGTGCCCGTATCTGGGGCTGCGTGAAGCGCTTGGCCGAGCATAAAACCAGTAACATCGTCAGGACGTTGACCGATTGTCCTAGCCCAGTCTGAGACTGAGAGTCCTCGAGACCTCAGATGATCGTTGACAGTGCTGAAGACTCGTGATTTCTCATAGGGGAGCATACTGCCTGGCTCTCCGTGATGGAAGCCTCGTGTGGTGAGCGTAGCGAGCATCTGCCGGTATCCCCAGTCCGACAACAATCCTGCGTCGTAGATAGAACGCGCCGTTGCGATGGCCGACGTCCCGTAGGTGATCTTGATCTTCATCAGAGTGTCGAGTGACGGAGGGCTTGATAGCTTGGCGCGCAAGGACTCTGTGGGAAGCAGGAACTCGGCGGCAAAAATATTCGCTTCATGCTCGATCTGTCGGTCTGTTGCCTCTTCGGTTTTGGTGACATCCGAGTGGAGTATCAAATGGCCGATCTCGTGTGCCAGATCGAAGCGTGAACGCTCCGCTGTCTTGACGCGGGACAGGAAGATGAAGGGGCGTCCGTCCGCTGACCAGAAACTGAATGCATCCACTTTGACGTCCGCCAACGGGATCCCGAGGACTCTGATTCCATGAGCCTCAGCCATCTGCACCAGGTTGGGAGCAGGTTCCAGACCCATTCCCCATGCTAGACGCAGAGCCATGGCCGCCTCTTGAGGTGAGTTGCGAAACTCGGTGTCGAGCAGGCTGAGGGCAGGTGTCCTAAAATGCTTGGAAATAGACCTGTAGAACTCGACCCCCAGTGCTCCGAAGGCCGTTGAACGACGCAGTAAGACGGATGGAGAGCGTCGTCGTGCCCGGAAGAACAGCTGTTTCTCTTCCAGTAGGTCAATCTCCTTGGTCGAGAAGAACTCGGGCGGCATCCCTGTGATGGTGGCGATCTGAAGCAACCTCGATGAGGGGGGGCCCGTAGACTCCCATGTCGTCACTGTGCGAGGTGTCGTCCCTGTCTTGTGGGCCAGCGCTGACTTGGACAGTCCTGCCCTCTGTCTGGCCAGGTGACTCGCGATGCCTCGAGTGTCATGAGATAGCGGTGATCTCGAAGTCCACGTCCTGTGTGGCTGCATAGGACTGCATGTCGTCTCCGGAAGACAATTCAGTATATCCTGAGAGATCTTGTACGGGAAGAATGATGCGCGTCTCCCACTGGGTGACGAAGCCTTTGTCGCATTCTATCGGCAGTGATAGCTCCAGGCGTAACTCATTGCTGGCTCGGTCCCAGAAATAGAGCAGGATCCAGGTTTGCAGGTTGGCGAAAAATATATCCTCATCTCCAGGTCCGAGGTTGAGCCGACACTGCGTGTATCTCGGAGCGCTACTCTTTGCCGCGTTGTTTTCGATCTCATTGGCGAATCTGGGTCCTTTGAGGCGCGCATTGCGCGGGTTGCCGTTCGCGTGAGCAGTCTGTGAGTCGCCGCCAACTGCTGCGATTGCCATGCTCCCGTCTGGGCTGACCGATCGGGGTGCGTTGGCGATGTCATGGTGCTTCCAGTCCTCCTCGTTGAGCTGTTTGCGCAGAGCTCCCACGATCTTCGACCAGATGGAGATCCCGAAGGCGATCACCGGCTCGAAAGATGAGTAGCTGATGACTGCGCTCTGCAGCCCCTCAACGCAGGACCGAGTGAGGTTGGAGGGGATCAGACCCATCGCGTGAAGTTCCTGCTCGGCCGCCGCTCCGGTGATGACTCGTGTGTGTGGTAACTGTGTAATGGACTGAGTCATGAGAGCCTCCCAGAGCCTCGAACAAGTGGACGAAACCAGAAGTTACCACAGGTGAGCGTGCAGAACCGGAAGTGACAGGGTGTTGCTCGTCGCTGCTGTGCGATCAAGGTGGCGAGCTTGTCGTTGGTGGGTCTCGTCGCCGATGGACTGCTCGACGCCAGTGCAGCCATGAGGGGCCGGGCGGTGCTCAACCCTGCGCGGCCGTCTCGTGGCCGATACCGTCACCCGAGCCCTGACCCAGTGAGCGAGTGAGCCGATAGGGCGTCGACTTCTGGCTGCAATTCATTGACGGCATCCTGTGCTACTCGCCGTCCGACAGCATGTACTCCTGAATCGCCTGGAACAGCTCAGGCAGCAGCTCCACGTGGCCGAAGCGCAGCTTTGGTGCTACCTCGCTCCAGCCCGGCAGGGTGCGCAGGACATCAAGCGGCACTTCTCGCACCGGCGTCTGCCACTCGATGTCGCGTCGGTACGGAACGAAACCGGGAAACATCTCGTACTGGTAGACCTCGTCCCCGGTGACCACTCCGCAGGCGGTGATCGCCTGACACGGACGGCGCGACCTGAACTCCTGCTTCGGTGAGTAGTAGAGGATGTGGTCGCCTCTCCGCATACGTTGAAGCGGTGCCTTCTTGCCGTGGCACAGCTGACAGAACCCGTCAGCCACGCCCAGAGCCACATGATCCTTGGAAGCAACGCCAAGCCAGTATCTCAATGTGCTGTCCTTCCTGTCGTGTCGGGTTCGGCCTGTACGCCGGTGAGTGGCCGGCTCGGCTGCTGGGGCTCAACCGGCCACTCACCGGCGTGATCGGCTCAGGTCACGACGCCTTCTCGTGAACGGTGACGGCATAGCCATCCGGATCGGCGAAGGTGAACGTCAGGCCGAAGGGGCTGGGAGCAGGATCGGCCAGGATTGCTGTTCCTGAGGCCTCGAGCGAGTCGTGCAGCTCCTGAACCGCGTCGCAGTGCAGCCAGAGTGCCACCCCGAGACCGGGACGGGGGGCCTCAGAGAGATCAACTCCGGGCAGGGCTCGCGAACCGCGAAGGGGATCGGCGTTGTGGCGAAGAGGACGGCGCCAGGAGGTGAGGCTGGGGCGCGGCGCAGTCCCAGGGCGTTCTCGTAGAACTCCGCGGAACGCTCGAGGTCGCTCACCTGCAGGGCGATGAAGTCGGGGCCGGTGACGGTCATGGAGATCTCCTCTCAGACGATGTATGTCAGATTTCTGACATATCGAGAGTATGTCAGAATACTGCTATGAGTCAAGACGACCCCAGGGAGCTCCTCGGCTACCAGCTCAAGCATGTCCAGGCCGCGCTTCGAGCACGTATGGACGAGGCCCTCCGACCTCTGGGGCTGAGTGCTCCCCAGTACCTCTGTCTCGAGCTGCTCAGTCGTGCCCCGGGAGCCTCGACCTCCGACCTCGCCAGAGAGGCCTTCGTGACTCGCCAGACCATGAGCACGCTTCTGCGCACCCTGGTGGACCGTGGTCTGGCTCAACGCGCCGCCCAGGCGTCTTCCGGCCGCGCACTACCGGTGCAGCTCACCCCTGAAGGGCGGAGCCTCCTCAAAGAGGCGTCGAAGGTGACGGAGGAGATCGAGCGAGTCATGGTCGCTCCGCTGAGTGAGACCCAGCTGCGCACGGTACGGGAGGCAATGTCGGCCTGCATCGCCGCGCTCGAGAAGTGATGTCAGCGTTGAGATCGTTGCGAGCCGGAGGACCCGCCCGCTCGGCTAGAGTGAGGCCGACGTCGCTCAACGTCGTCGTCGAGAGCGATCCTTCCCCTCCCGCGGACCTCCGTGCCCTCGAGCCCCACCGCTCCTGACCCGCGTGACGAGGACGAGCGTCCCGCCCTCATCCTGGCGAACCTCGGCACCCCGGCCGCCACCCACGCCCAGAGCCGCTCAGTCCTTCCTGCGGGAGTTCCTCTCCGACCGCCGGATCGTCGAGACGCACCCTCTCCGGTGGCGACCCGTCCTGGAAGGCATCATCCTGCGGGTGCGCCCTCGCGCATCGGCGGCGACGTACGCCACCATCTGGCGCCCCGGCGAGGAGACCAGCCGCTCCGGCTCCCCGCTCATGCACTACGGCGAGCGACAGGGCGAGCTGCTCCAGCAGGAGCTCGGCGAATCGGTCCAGGTGCGTATCGCCATGCGCTACGGGCAGCCGGCGAGCGCCTCCTACTGTCCCTCCACTCCATCGCCCGGGCCATGCACGACGCCGGAGACCCCTACCGTGCTGAGTGTGAGCGCACCGTCGAGTTCCTCTCGCGCCGACTCGACCTGCCCGAGGGACTCGCCCAGCTCACCTCCAGTCCGTCTTCGGACCCGCCGCCCGGATCGGGCCGGCCACCATCGACACGATCTGCGAGCTCGGCCGCGCCGGTTGCCCCCGCCTTGACGTCATCTGCCCCGGTTTCGTCTCCGACTGCCTGGAGACTCTCGAGGAGATCAACCAGCTCAACCGCGAGACCTTCACCACTGCCGGAGGCGGCAGCTTCCACCACATCCCCTGGGGCAACGACTCCGACGGCGCCATTGCCACCCTGGCTCAGCAGGCCAGAAAGGTACTGGCCGGCTGGATCTGAGCCTGGCGCGGCCCGGCGGCCCCGGTACCGCATCAGGCCGGAAAATCGGTCTCAGCACGAGAGACCACAGCCCCTCACCGGGGAAACTGATGCCCGGGACGGTATGGTGACACGAACCGTCCAGATTCTGTGAGGAAGTCGCCGTGCATCTTGAGTGGTGGTCCGTCCTGCCCTTCGCGGGCATGCTCGCCTGCATCGCCGTCCTGCCGCTGATCCCGGCCACGGCCCACTGGTGGGAGAAGCACACCAGCCAGCTGATCGTCGCCGTGGGCCTGGGGGTGCCGGTGGCCGCCTGGATGTGGGTCTCCCTCGGGTGGACGTCCGTCTTCGCCGCCGTGGTGGAGTACGGCCAGTTCATCTGCCTGCTGCTGGCCCTGTTCGTCGTCTCCGGAGGCATCTTCCTCAAAGGCGATATCCGGGCCACGCCCCGCAACAACACGATCTTCCTGGCCGTCGGCGGAGTCATCGCCTCCTTCGTGGGCACCACCGGAGCCGCCATGCTCCTCATCCGACCCCTGCTGGCCACCAACAAGGAACGCCACTACCGGGTGCACACGGTGCTGTACACGATCTTCATCGTGGCCAACTGCGGCGGACTCCTCACACCCCTGGGCGACCCGCCCCTGTTCCTGGGCTTCCTGCGCGGGGTGCCCTTCACCTGGACCTTCAACCTCCTGCGCGAGTACCTCTTCGTCAACATCATGCTGCTGGTGGGCTACTACGCCCTGGACCCTACTACTACTCCCAGGAGCCCGCCAAGGCCGTGCACGACGATGACACCGAGATCGAGCCCCTGGGCCTCAAGGGCTCGCTCAACTTCGTCTTCTTCGCGGTCATCATCGCCGCCGTCGCCTTCGCCCCCTCCATTGACGTCCACGCCATCGAGGAGGGGCATGCCGCCATGGGTGACTGGATCCCCGTGCGCGAGTTCATCATGCTCGGCTCCGCAGCCGGCTCCTACTTCCTGGGCAGCCGCGAGGTCCGTTTCAAGGACAACCAGTTCACCTGGGGGCCCATCGCCGAGGTCGCCATTCTGTTCATCGGCATCTTCCTCACCATGATCCCTGCCCTGCACTACCTCGACGAGGTCGCCGGCTCGCTGCCGCTCAACGAGGTCACCTTCTTCATCTTCACCGGCGGGCTCTCCTCCGTCCTGGACAACGCCCCCACCTACGCGACCTTCTTCGAGATGGCCGGCAAGGTGCCCCACCCCGGTGGTGCTGACGTGGCCGGGATCCCTGAGCTCTACCTCGTGTCCATCTCACTGGGAGCCGTCCTGTGCGGTGCCATCACCTACATCGGCAACGGCCCGAACTTCATGGTCAAGTCCGTCGCCGAGTCCGACGGCGTCGAGATGCCCAGCTTCGGCGGCTACGTAGGACGCTCTATGAAGCACCTGGTGCCGGTCATCGCCGCCATGGTCCTGCTCTTCATCGCCCCGGGCCTCCTGTGGAAGGTCCTGGGCGGGCTGCTCACCGTGGGGCTCCTGGGCCGCGACGTCTTCCTGCTCTCCCAGTCCCGCCGGCTCGCCCTGGCCGACCAGGCCGAGGGTGGGGACAACTGAGCTGGTTGTCGGACTCCGATGGTCCACCAGCTGCATCTGTCCTCGCAAGGGCGGGTTCCCTCCTGGATTGCGTATGCGTAGCCTGAGCACGTGCAGCTGGGACACGTCATCTACAAGGTCAAGGACCTCTCTCGGGCAGTGGCCGACTTCGGGGCCAGGGGCTTCGCCGTCGAGTACGGCACAGTGAAGCGTCCCTACAACGCGCTCATCTACTTTTCTTCCGGCCCCTACCTGGAGCTCCTGGCCCGCACAGGCATGCCGCCGCTCCTGGGGCGCCTGCTCGCGCTCGGCCCGCACGGAGGCGCGGCTCGCCGCTTCCTCTCCTGGGACCGAGGCCCCGAGGGGCTGTGCGGCCTGTGCCTCGAGGGCGATGCCTCCGAGCTGGAGGAGGGGACAACCCTGCTGAGCGGCAAGGGCCTGCGCCTCAAGCCCAAGCGCGTGGACCCCCACGGGCGGGAGCTGCGCTACGAGGTCTTCTTCCCCGACGACGTCGACCTGCCGTTCCTCATGAGCCACTTCAGCACTGAACCCAGACCCCAGGACTTCACCCACCCCAACGGGATCGGCTCCATCGCCCACGTCACCTACCCGATGCCCGAGCGCAAGCGGAACACCGTCCTCAGGCTGAGCGATGACGATCGGCTCGAGCTCGTGGAGCCCGGGCAGACCATGACGGTGACCTTCGACGACGGCAGTGTCCTGTGAGACTCCCCGTGAGGGCACTGCGTTGAGGACCATGGCTCCTCGGCGACTCTTCGGTGACTCCTCAGCGCGTGCCCGGGGCGGTGACGAAGTCGATGAGCTCCTCCATTCGGCCCAGCAGGCTCGGCTCGAGGTCCTTGTAGGAGCGCACCGTCGCCAGGATGCGCTGCCAGCCCCGAGCGACGTCGGCCTGGGTGTCGTGCGGCCAGCCCAGGGCCTCCAGGGTGCCGTGCTTGATGTCGGTGCCCCGCGGGACGTCCGGCCAGCGATCCAGACCCACCCGGGTCGGCTTGACCGCTGCCACACGTCCACGTACGGGTGCCCCAGGACCAGCACGTTCTCCCCACCGGGCATCTCAGTCACCCGCTGGGCGATCCGCGACTCCTTGGAGCCGGCCACGAGGTGGTCCACGAGGACGCCGGCCCGCCGCTCGGGGGCTGGACCGAAGTCGGCCATGACCTCCTCGAGGTTGTCGACGCCGTCGAGCATGAGGACGACGACGCCCTCGTGGCGCAGATCATCACCCCAGACCTTCTCCACCAGCTCGGCGTCGTGCTTGCCCTCCACCCAGATGCGAGAGGCGCGGGCCACCTTGGCCCGCTCGCCCTCAACCGCGTAGGAACCCGAGGCCGTCAGCCGTCTCCCGGCGGCGCTCACCGGGCCGGTGGGCGTGCGCCTGCGAGCCACAGGCGGATCCAGGACCACCGGACGGCCCTCGATCCAGAACCCCGGCCCCAGAGAGAAACCGCGGCGCACACCGTGACGGTCCTCCAGGACCACGACGTGCTGACCGCCAGACTTCTCCACCGCCACCGCGGCACCGACGAACCCGGTCTGCCGGTCCTCAACCACCAGACCCGGCGTCACCGGCACGTGCACCGACTCCGGGCGCACAGCGCCCGGTCCCGTGCGGTGCGGATTGACCGACAGGACGTCCCCGCCGTAGCGGTCACTTGACGACGGCTTGCGGGCAGTGGGCTTGCTCGCAGCCGCCCCGCTGCGCGAGCGCGAACCGGTCGGGGCGCCCTGCGCCTGCTGCTTCTGCTCCGCCTTGGCGCGAGCCCTCAGGGCGGCGCGGCGGGCGGCGGTCGATCCGGGCACGGGGGAGCGGTACGGGGCGGGCGTGTTCACCCTCGGCACGGTAGGGGAAACTCACGGTCCACCGGCGGTGGACCCGCCGGACCACAGCGTAGGATGGCACTCACGTGGGGTGAGTGCTAACCGCTGGCCGCACCCCACCGGTGCGCGGGCGGCCTGTCGCCCGACGCCGGCACTGATCGCGTCTCGGCAATGACGAGGGGAGGAGGACCCGTGGCCAACGACCGACGTCTCAAGGTCCTGTCCGCCATCGTCACCGACTACGTGCGCACGCGCGAACCCGTGGGTTCCAAGGCCCTCGTGGAGCGCTACCGCCTGGGCGTCTCCCCTGCCACCATCCGCAACGACATGGCGGCACTGGAGGACGAGGGCTACATCCACCAGCCGCACACCTCAGCCGGGCGCGTGCCCACCCAGAAGGGCTACCGGCTCTTCGTCGACGAGGTCGCCCGCGTCAAACCCCTCTCGGCGCCCGAGCGGGCCGCCATCACCGCGCTCCTGTCGGGAGCGGTCGACCTGGAGCAGGTCGTGGCCCGCACCGTGCGAGCACTGGCCCAGCTGACCGGCCAGCTCGCCGTCGTCGAGTACCCCAGCCTCAGGTACGCGGCCCTCCAGCACCTCGAGCTCGTGGCCCTGGGGCCGGAGCGCATCCTGCTGGTCATCATCACCGACACCGGCCGTGTCGACCAGCGCACCGTGACCCTCAGGTCCAGGGGCTCCTTGAGCTCTCACCATGACGGGGGCTTCGACATCACCGATGTCGTCGACCCCCTCGTCCTGGAGCGCCTGCGCACCCGCCTCAACAGCTCCCTCGTGGGCCGCCGCGCCGCCGACGTCGCCCCGATCCTGGCCGCCCTGGCCGAGCAGGCGCCCGCCGACGAGCGGATCCTGCTCGAGGCCGTCTCCGACGAGCTCGTCGCAGCCCTGCGCCCCGACGCCGAAGAACGGCTCGTCGTCGCCGGGACCGCGAACCTGGCCCGCGCCACCCCCGACTTCTCCTCCCTGGGTCCCCTCCTGGACGCCGTCGAGGAGCAGGTGGTGCTGCTGCGCCTGTTCACCGCCGCCGACGTCGCCCAGGCCGGCGAGAACCGGATGCGCGTGAGTATCGGCTCGGAGAACAACGACGACGCCCTGGCCGAGGCCTCCGTCGTCACCACCACCTACGGACCGGGCACCGGTGAGGCCGTCGCCCACCTCGGGGTCATCGGCCCCACCCGCATGGACTACCCGGCCACCATGACCGCCGTCCGGGCCGTGGCCCGCTACCTCTCCCGGTTCCTGTCCCCACCGGAGACGTGAGAACCGGCCTGCCCGACCCGCCCCACAGCGGCCCGGTCGAGCACGCCACCAGACATCCACCGCAGAAGTCGTAGCCGTAAAGGAAGAACGCAGTGAGCAACTACTACGAGGTCCTCGGCGTCAGCCGCGACGCCAGCCCCGAGGAGATCAAGAGGGCCTACCGCAAGAAGGCCCGCCAGCTGCACCCCGACGTCGCCGGCCCCGGCCACGAGGAGGAGTTCAAGGAGGTCTCCACCGCCTACGAGGTCCTCTCCGACGCCGACAAGCGCCAGATGTACGACCTGGGCGGGGAGGACGCCGTGCGAGGCAGCGGCGGATTCGGCGGCGGGTTCGCCGGTGCTGACTTCGGTGACCTGGGTGGCATCTTCCAGTCCTTCTTCGGCGGGGGAGCGGCCAGCCGTGGACCTGCCTCCCGGGCCCGACGTGGCCAGGACTCGCTCGTGGCCGTGGACGTGGAGCTCTCCGATGTCGCCTTCGGGGCCACCCGATCAGTTCCCATCGACACCTACGTCACCTGCACCGCCTGCGAGGGCTCCTGCTGCGCTCCCGGCACCGAACCGGTCACCTGCTCCCAGTGCAACGGGATCGGCAACGTCCAGCGCATGACCCGCACCCTGCTAGGGCAGGTGATGACCTCCTCACCTGCCCGGGCTGCCAGGGCTACGGCACCGTCATCGTCACCCCCTGCAAGGACTGCTCGGGTGAGGGCCGCACCCGTGTGCGCCAGGACCTGGAGGTCTCCATCCCCGCCGGGGTGTCCACCGGGACGCGTATCCGCATGTCGGGGCGCGGCGAGGCCGGCCCGGCCGGCGGCCCCAACGGCGACCTCTACCTGGAGATCCACGAGAAGCCGCACGAGTTCCTCGAGCGCGACGGCGACGACCTCTACACCGAGCTGCGCGTACCCATGACCGCGGCCGCCCTGGGCGCCGTCTTCCCGCTGCAGACCCTCGACGGCGAGCAGAACGTCACCGTCAAGGCCGGCAGCCAGCCCGGCGACGAGGTGGTCCTCGACGGCCTGGGCGTGGGGCGCCTGCGCCGCAAGGGCCGCGGGGACCTGCACGTGTCCATCATCGTGGAGACCCCTACGCACCTGGACGACCGCCAGCGCGAGCTGCTGGCCGAGCTGGCCCGCCTGCGCGGGGAGGACGACGTCGAGCCCGTACGCGACTCCAGCGTCATGGGCAAGCTCAGGGAGCGCTTCTCCGGGCGCTGAGGCCACCAGGGCGGGGTGGCAGGCCGCGGTCCGGGGCCCGCGGTCTGTAGTCCGCTGTTCAGCTGCTGGCCCGCGGCTGGTCGGCCTGAGGCGACTCGGGCCAGTAGTAGGAGTCGGGGGTGGCCCGGGTCCCGAAGATCGCCTGGCCCACCCGCACGCAGGTGGAGCCGCCCTCGATGGCGGCCTCGAAGTCCCCGCTCATCCCCATCGACAGCAGCCCGTCGCCGACGGTGCCCGCCTGAAGTGCGGCGTCGCGCAGCCGACGCATGATGCTGAAGCACTCACGCACGCGCGCCTCATCGCTGGTGTTGGCGGCCAGGGTCATGAGCCCGCGCACCCGCAGCGAGGAGTAGGCCGGGAGCGCCGCAAGGAAGTCGGCGACGTCATCCGGCTCCAGCCCGAACTTGCTGGGCTCGCCCGAGGAGTTGACCTGCACGTAGACGTCCAGGCCCCGCCCGGCCGCCTGGAGGCGCCGGTCGAGGGCCTCGGCCAGGCGCAGGGAGTCCAGGGCCTGGAACTCGTCGGCGAAGGCGGCCACGTTCTTGGCCTTGTTCGTCTGCAGGTGGCCGATGACTGACCAGGAGATGCCCAGGTCCGCCAGGTTCTCACTCTTGCGCTGAGCCTCCTGGACCTTGTTCTCACCCATCTGGGTGATGCCCGCGGCGAAGGCGGCGCGCAGGCGCTCCTCGGGGACGGTCTTGGAGACCGGCAGCAGGCGGATCTCGGCGGCATCGCGGCCAGCGCGCTCGGCGGCGGTGTCGATGCGGGCACGGACGGCATCCAGGTTGCGGCGGAAGTCCTCCACCGTGACTGCGGTGGTGTAAGAGGGGGCCGGAGACGACTGAGGGGAACGGGCGGCTGAAGGAGACTCGGTCATGGTCACCGACGCTAGCACCGCCGGGGGACACCGGTTCAATGCGGGCCGTAGGCTGGGAGCGTGACCGCACCTGTCTTCCTCTTCACCCCCGAGACCATTGAGCCCACCGACGCCGTCGCATCGGCTGGGGCCGGAACCGTCCTCATGCTCACCGGTCCCGAGGCCCGCCATGCTGTGACCGTCAAGCGCCTACGTGCCCAGGAGCGCGTGGACCTCGTTGACGGCGCGGGCCTGCGCCTGCTGTGCGAAGTGACCGGGGCCGGCGTCGGCGGCGCCAAGGACTGCCTGGCCGTGCGGGTCCTGGAGCGCGTTGAGGAGCCCGAGCCGCCGCTGCGGCTGGCCCTCGTTCAGGCCTGGCCAAGGGCGGGCGCGACGAGCAGGCCGTGGAGACCGCCACCGAGGTCGGAGCGGGGCTGGTGCTGCCCTGGCAGTCCGAGCGCTGCGTGTCCGTGTGGCAGGGTGCCAAGCAGGCCAAGGGGCGCCAGCGCTGGCAGGCCACCGCCCTCCAGGCCGCTAAGCAGGCGCGGCGGGCCCGCATGCCCGAGGTTGAGGAGGTGCGGGACACCCGCAGGCTGGCCGACTGGGTGGAGCAGACGGTTCGCGATGGGGGAGTGGTGCTGGTCCTGCACGAGGAGGCCATGACTCCGATCAGCACCGCGATGGAGTCGGTGCGCCTGCCCGTGCCGGGAGAGGCGCCGCTGGTGCTGGCCGTCGTCGTGGGGCCCGAGGGCGGTATCAGCCCTGAGGAGACAGCGGCTCTGGAGGCGGTCGGAGCGACGACGGTGCGGCTGGGCCCCCACGTCATGCGCACCGCCTCAGCCGGCCCAGTCGCCCTGGCCGTCCTCGCCCACGCCAGCGGCCTGTGGGAGTGAGGTGATGGCGACGATCTTTGTGGAGATCGGAGGAACTGAGTTGGCTGGCTGACGAGCGTGGCATCAGCATGGACGCTGCTTGCTTCAGGCAAGCGCTCGTTCGAGTGCTTCTCGCATGAACTGACTGCGAGTTTCGCCCTGCGCCTCAGCCCTACGGTCCAGTGCGTCTCGATGTGAGCGTGGCACTTTGAAGGCGATGGTGACAAGATCCTCGTCCGAGAGTCGAGGCCTGCCTGGAGAAACAATGAACTCTCCTGGAGTACCGGGATACTCTCCTCGTTCTGCTGCCTCACCAAGTCGCTCGATCTCGTCGTCAGTGAGCGTGGCTCCACTCTTCGTCTTATAGGTGCTCATGTGCTCTCCCTTCTGACCTGTAGTTCCTGAGCCATCTTGTCGGTGAGTCTCATGGCGTGAAAAATCAGTAGGCTGCCATCGTCGAGTTCCACTCCAACCATCTCGAGCAGCCGTCCATGAGAGTCTGCTCCGGCTGCTGCGTAGTACTCAGGTGGGTCATAGTTTCTTCGGCGGACTGCGATGGCGCTGCGCCAGGCGGACTCAACGTCTGCGACCTGTATGTCAGGGTGGCGGCGGGTGATGCGAGGATGAACGGTGATCCTGTCCAACATCCGCACAACCCCCTGCCGACATGTTTTGTTAGACAAAATTCTAACATGTCGTGTTGTGGGGGTGCTTCCCAACGGGGTGGCTTGCGGGCATGCTCTGACTATGAGCGAGACGAGTGAGCGATGAGCCCGCGGGGGCGGCGGCCGGCGGGGAGCCCGGACACGCGTGAGGCCATCCTGGCGGCGGCCCGCACCGCCTTCGCCCGCGACGGCTACCAGACCTCCTTGCGCGGCATCGCGCGCGACGCCGGCGTCGACCCGGCCCTGGTCCACCACTACTTCCCGGACCGGGCCACGCTCTTCGCCAAGGCCGTCATCGAGTCGACCGCCGGGGTCGACGCCAACCTCACGCACCGGGCTGCAGGGCTCACCGAGCTCGAGCCCGAGCGCCTGGGGGAGGGGATCGTGCGTTCCGTCATTAGCCTGTGGGACGAGGCTGGTGCAGATCGCTTCACGGCGGTCATCCACGCCGCGCTCGGCCAGGGGGGCCGTGTCGAGCCCTTCCGCGACTTCATCGCCATCGGGGTTCTCTCGCCGATCGTCACCCACTTCTGTCCTGACCGCCCCCAGCTGCGAGCCCAGCTCATCGCCAGCCAGATCATCGGACTCGGCCTGGCCCGCTGGGTCGCCCGCATGGACCACATCGCCTCCCTCGACGCCGAAGCTCTGGTTGCGCTTGTCGGCCCCACCATCCAGCGCTACGCCTTCGACGACCTGCCCGACGTCGCCAATCCAGCCTGATCGCTGAGATCGGTTGAGGTCTCCGAGGCGAGTTTGTCCGTATGGGACGACTTTGAAGCCGCGTTTCCGGCTTGGAACCAAGCTAAGCCACTCTGACCTGCACAGATGTGAACTGTTCTGGCTGAAGGGGCGTTCAAAGTCGTCCCATGCGGACAGTTTCCAGCTCCAGGCCCTGGACAGCAGGTCGCCGTCGACCTATATTCATCACATGATGAAAAGCGACGAAGGAGGCGCGCCCCGGGAATCGGGGGCCAGCAACCGATCGCACGACTCAAGCCCTCACTCCGCAGTTGCTTCGGCGCCGTCGGCCGTTACCGCGATGGACCTGCGCGTGACCCGCGGGCGCAAGGAGATCCTCCACGGCTTGGACCTGAACCTGGCGCCCGGCACCATCACCGGCCTGCTCGGCCCCTCGGGCTGCGGCAAGACCACCCTCATGCGCACCATCGTCGGCGTCCAGCGCTACCGCGGACAGATTGAGGTCCTCGGACACGCACCGGGTGCCGCCGCCGTGCGTGGTCGGGTCGGCTACGTCACCCAGGGACCAGGCCGTCTACAGAGACCTGACCGCCCGCCAGAACCTGCGCTACTTCGCCTCCCTGGCCGGCAGCCGGGCCCGCGACCTGGACGAGGTCCTCGACGTCGTCGGGCTCACCGCCCTGGCGGACCGGCCCGTGTCCACCTACTCCGGCGGCGAGGCTGGGCGCGTGAGCCTGGCCTGCGCGCTTGTGGCCGACCCCGATCTGCTCGTCACGGACGAGCCCACCGTCGGCCTGGACCCGGTCACCCGTGAGGAGCTGTGGACCACCTTCCACGCCCTGGCTGAGCGCGGCGCCACTCTCCTGGTCTCCAGTCACGTCATGGACGAGGCCTTCCGCTGTGACCAGGTCCTCCTCATGCGCCAGGGACGCATCCTGTCCACCACCACGGCCACGGACCTCCTGGACAGCACCGGGGCGGACACCGTCGACGCCGCCTTCCTGACCGTCATCGCCGGCTCCGAGAACCGACCCGAGCAGAAGGGAAGGCAGCGCTGATGCACCTGCGCACCTACCTGGCCACCAGCCGCCGCATCCTCACCCAGCTGCGCGCTGACCGGCGCACGGTCGGCCTCATCGCGATCGTGCCTGCGGCGCTGCTGACTCTCCTGTACTTCGTCTACCGCGACTACCCCGGCGCGGACCTGCTGTTCAACCACATCGCCGTCTCCATGATGGCGATCCTGCCGACGACGGTCATGTTCCTGGTCACCAGTGTCGCCATGCTGCGCGAACGCGTGAGCGGCACCCTGGAGCGGCTGTGGACCACCCCGATCCACCGGGCCGACCTCCTGTTCGGCTACGCCACCGCCTTCGCGCTGACCGCCATTATCCAGTCCCTCATCCTGTGCTCCGTGGCTGCCTGGGGTCTGGACGTGGACATCTCCGCCTCCTGGGGATGGGTGTTGCTCACCGCGCTGGTTAACGCCTTCGTCGGGGTGTCCCTGGGGCTGCTGGTCTCGGCCTTCGCGCGCACCGAGTTCCAGGCCGTCCAGTTCATGCCGGTGGTTATCGCACCCCAGCTGTTCCTGTGCGGACTCCTGGTCAGCCGCGACCAGTTGCCGCGCGCCCTGGAGGTGGTCGGCGACGCCCTGCCCATGAGCTGGGCGGTGGATGCTGTCACCGAGCTCACCACATCCAGCGAGCCCTCTGATGATTTCTTCCGATACCTGGCATACCTGGTCTGCTTCGGCCTGGTGGTCCTGGGGGTGGCAGCCTCCACCGTGCCGCGCAAAACCCGCTGAACAGGGAAGAGTCCGCAACGGCGGGCGCGAGGGCGAGGGCCTTCGCGCCCGCCGTGCGGTGGTGCCTGGGCGGGGTTAGGGTTGCCTGATGTGGATTGTCTTCGCCTGCGGCTCAGCGCTTTTTGCCGGCATCACCGCCGTCCTGGCCAAGGAGGGGATCCGCACCACGGACTCGACCGTGGCGACGGCGCTGCGCACTGTCGTGGTGCTGGCGGGCGCCTGGGGCATGGTGTCTATCGTTGGCTCGCAGGCCGAGCTGGCCCATCTCGACACCCGCAGTACCGGGCTGCTGGTGCTCTCGGGGCTGGCGACTGGCGCCTCCTGGCTGTGCTACTTCAAGGCGCTCCAGCTCGGCAGCGTCAGCAAGGTGGTCCCGATCTACAAGCTGAGCACGGTGCTCACGGTGCTGCTGGCCCTTATCTTCCTGGGGGAGAGGGTGAGCCTCCTCGGCGCGCTCGGGGTTGTGCTCATCGCGGCCGGGACACTGTTGATGCTCGACGCCGATGACCTGCGCGGCCTGCCCCTGGCCGTGCGCGGCGGCGGGGGCTGGCTGCTCTATGTGCTCGGTTCAGCCTTCTTCGCCGCGCTCACCGCGATCCTTGGTAAGGCCGGCATCACGGGGGTGGAGTCCAACCTCGGTACCGCGATCCGCACCGGGGTGGTCCTGGTGATGGCCTGGGTGATGGTCGTGGTCACCGGAAAACTCCGGGAGGTCCGTACCGTCCCGCGTGGCGAGCTCGGCTTCGTCCTGGCCTCCGGGGCTGCGACGTGTGCCTCGTGGCTCTGCTACTACCGGGCCCTCCAGGACGGTCCTGCCAGCGTGGTGGTCCCCATCGACAAGCTGAGCGTGCTGGTCACCGTTCTCTTCTCAACCCTTGTCCTGCGGGAGGTTGTCGGTAGGAGGCACCTCGTCGGGTTGACTCTGCTCGTTAGTGGGACTCTCGCCATGCTGATGTGAAGGAAGGCCGTGAGGATGATTGACAAGCGTGCTAGCCATCCGTGTTTGCCCAGGTCGGTAGTTACTCTCCTCAGCCCGTGAATAAGCCTCCACGCGCTCCAAAGCACCGGTGGGAAGCGGTTAGTGGGGGCGTGACGTGGCAGCCTCGGCGCGGAACTCACGGGGGCTGAGGCCGTATCGGCTCTTGAATGCGGAGGAGAAGCTGAAAGGACTGGCATACCCCACCCGGTGGGCGATGGCGGACAAGGTGGCATCGCTGCGATCCAGGAGATCGGCAGCCATTGCCAACCTCCACTGGGTCACGTAGGTCATGGGGGAGACGCCGAGCGTGGCATTGAAACGCCTCGTGAGAGAGGCCCGGGAGCCTCCTGCTAGAGCCGCGAGCGACTCCACCGTCCACTTTCGCGAGGGGTCCGCCTGCACCGCCTCCGTGGCCCTGCGTACCACGTCATCCCGGGAGGCGGAGAGGAGACTGACATGGTTCTGCGTCCCAGTGTTGATCCAGGCACGCAGCGTGGTGACCAGCAGGACATCCAGGAGCCTGTCCAGGACACTGGATTGGGCGAACCCGTCATGGACGGTCTCGCGGTTCAGCAGACTGACCAGCTCCGGGTCAGGGGCGCTCACCAGGAACCACGGCGGCAGCGACTGCAGCATCAGTCGCCCCAACTCGGAGTGGTGCCGGTAGGTGCCCACCAGCAGCTGATCCTCGCCCTGCGGGTCATTGCCCCACGTACGCACCCCGGTGCTCAGCTCGTCGGACAGGTCTCGGCCGTCTGGGCCTGAGCAGACCTGGCCGGCCCCGATCCTGGTACCACCGTCGTGGTCCTGGTCCGAGCTCAGGGTGTAGATAGTAGGAGAGCGCACCACAAGGATCTCACCGGCCTCGAATCGGTGCGGGCGTGATCCGTTCGCAGTGACCCACCCCCCCGCCGCTCAGTGCGGGGATGATGGATAGCGGCGCCTTGTCCTCCACTGACAACGACCAGGGACGCCCCATGACCACGCGCAGCAGGAAAGCGTCGCGAGCGTGAGGCTGGGCCAGGAAGTCCTCCAGCAGGTCCATACCTCTGAGTCTAAGTGGTTGATTCCAAGGTGGTATGGGGCGACCGCACCGTTGCTGTGTATCGATACCGAACGATGTTTCCTGTGCTGCGCCTGCAAGCATCCGGACGGTTGGGCCGGCTCAACGGCACCACCGGCACCCCTGCCCTACGCTCCCTGACCCCCGACGACCACGAGCCACACCCTCTGGATTCAACCATCGAGGGGTGCTTCGAGCCGATGTCGCATGAAGGTGAGCCGCCGGCCCATGGAGCCGTGGACGCCTCGCCGATGGAATGGAGGTATGCAAGCAGCGATCGGAGAAGCGCTGCCTGGCGTCGGTTGTCACCCCGGTTCTTCGGAGGAGAGAGTCATGTCACTGAACAATATTGTGTCCGCATGCGCTGCGGTCGGATCCGCCGTTGTCGGGGGCGTCTACACCAACTTTTCGGCCAGGGTGATGCCTTGGCTGGGTTCGTTGCCGGACGCTGAGGCGATCGAGACCATGCAGAAATTCAACCGCACTGCCGTGCAGGTGCCGTTTACGACCTTCTTCTTTGGCACAGCGATCGCCAGCACGTGGACAGTGGTGCACAACGTGCGTAAGACGGATCGGGGTATCGGAGACCAGATCTCTGCTGCGGGAGGCGTTCTGTATCTGGCGGGCTGGGTGCTGACCATCGTCTACAACGTTCCGCGCAACAACCGCCTGGCCGACGTGGTAGCGGGAACTGCTGAGGGAGCCCGGGTCTGGCACATGTACCTGGATGAATGGACCTCCGCAAACAGCGTGCGAGCCGTTCTCTCACTCCTGGGTGCTGTGGCACTGGGAGTTGGAACTGCCATGAACATTTTTTCCAAATCGCGATGACCGGCAGGGCGGCTGACAGGCGCCGGCCTATCGACGTCGAGTAACCAGACCGTGCTGCAACGACGCTCGTGCCAACTGTGCGCACCTTGCTTGAAAAGAATCAGCCATACAGAACAGGAGCCATCATGTACGTCATCTCTGGAGCCAGCGGCCGTATCGGTTCAGTCGTTGCCGACCGCCTGCTCGATTCCGGACTCCCCGTCCGTGCTGTCGTCCGTCGTCCAGAAGCAGCCGCCGATTGGGCCTCCCGAGGGGCTGAAGCGGTCGTCTTGGACCTGCGCGACAGCCAGAAGCTCACCGAGGCCCTGAACGATGCGACGGCCTTTTTCGCCATGCTGCCCTTCGATCTTTTCGTGCCGGACCTGGATCAGTACGCCGTGGAAGTGGTGCAGTCGGTCTCCAACGCGGTCGAGGACGCCGGCGTTCGCCACACGGTGATGCTCTCCTCCGGCGGTGCGGATCTGACCGAAGGCACCGGACCGATTCTGGGCCTGCACCACATGGAGCAGGCACTCGCACGGACGGGCACCGCCTTGACTGCACTGCGCCCGGGACACTTCCAGGAGAAGTTCGGGGATGTCCTCGGAGCCGTTCTGCACGAGGGGTCTTCCCGGTTTTCGCCTCAAGCGCGGACACGCCGCTGCCTATGGTGGCCACACGTGACATTGCGGAGATCGCGGTCCAGGAGCTGCTGGCGGATACACAGATCAGTGAGGCTGTGGACATCGTGGGTCCGGAGTACACGGAGCGCCAGGTTGCTCAGTCGCTGGGTGACGCCCTGGGCAAGCCGCTTGAGGTCGTACCGATCCCCGAGCCCGGTTGGATGGACGCCCTGGTGGAGGCCGGCTTCGCGCCGCACGTCGCGGAGAGCCTGGCAGACCTGTACCGGGCGGACGAGCACAAGCGGCTAGGGCCGCGCGGTGATCGGCGCATCCGTGTAGCCACTGACATCGACACCACGGTCCGGCACGTGCTCGCACAGGAGGCATGATCCCTCTCCTCACGTTGACAGTTCCCCGGATGACAGCGGCTCGGTCTGGCGGCATCCATCTACATCGGACTGGAGAGCTGAACCGGAGAAACGCCGATCGGCCCAGCGGACCCAGATGATGACGACGGCGCCTTGATGTGGTGGCGGCGTGCGATTCGGCCCAGGGCGACATGCTCTCGGCGTCTTTCGGGCCAATCATCTAGGATCGACAGTGATGACGACACCGCCCACCGCAGCAGCCGGTTCGCCGGCGATGACCTCCTCAACCGCCAACTCCTCAGTCCCGGCAGGTTCCGCAACCCCAACCGTCTCATCAGCCAACTCGGCCGCCACCCACCCAGACTCCACTGCCCCCGACGCCGCAATCATCCGCACCCTCACCCTGCCCGAGGACGTCGCCCCGGTGACCCTACTGGGCGCACGCGACGAGGTCCTGCGCGCCATCGAGAAGGGCTTCACCGACGTCGACATCCACGTGCGCGGCACCGCCGTCACCGTCTCCGGCCCCGCAGCCCGCGTCGACACCGTCGTCGTCCTCCTCTCCGAGCTCATCGACGTTGCCCGCACCGGAACGCCTCTGACTGCGGACGCCGTCGAACGCGCCGTCGGCCTGCTGGAGACCGCCGCCCGTCCCACCGAGGTCCTCACCGACGACATCCTCACCTCCCACGGCCGCACCATCCGCCCCAAGTCGCTCGGGCCAGAAGGCCTACACCGACGCCATCGAGGAATCCACCATCACCTTCGGCATTGGCCCCGCCGGCACCGGCAAGACCTACCTGGCCATGGCCAAGGCCGTCGACGCCCTGGCCCGCAAGCGCGTCTCGCGCATCATCCTCACCCGCCCCTGCCGTCGAGGCCGGTGAGAACCTCGGCTTCCTGCCCGGCAGCCTCACCGACAAGATCGACCCCTACCTGCGGCCCCTCTACGACGCCCTCCACGACATGCTCGAGCCCGAGGCCCTGCCCCGCCTCATGGCCGCCGGCACCATCGAGGTCGCGCCCCTGGCCTACATGCGCGGACGCACCCTCAACGACGCCTTCGTCATCCTCGACGAGGCCCAGAACACCAGCCCCGAGCAGATGAAGATGTTCCTCACCCGCCTCGGCTTCGGCTCACGCATGGTCGTCACCGGAGACATCTCCCAGGTCGACCTGCCCGGCGGACGCGAGTCCGGCCTCATCGTCGTGCGCAAGATCCTCGCCGGAGTCGAGGGCATCAGCTTCTGCGAGCTCGGATCGGCCGACGTCGTGCGCCACCGCCTCGTGGGCCGCATTATCGAGGCCTACGCCCGCCACGACGCCGAGGTCGCCGCCCAGGATGCCGCCGCCCGACCCGCCGGACCGCCTGGCCGCAGCGGCCGCAACAGCCAGTACCGTCGGGGGAGCAGCAACCGCCCCGCCCGGCCTTACTCGGAGAGGAACCCGCATGACCACTGAGGTCATCAACGAGACCACCACCGTCATCGACGCCGCCGAGTTCGCGGACCTCGCCGACCACGTCCTGACCGCCATGCACGTCAGCCCCGCCGCCGAGCTCAACATCATGTTCATCGATCCCCGAGCCCATGGAAGAGCTCCACGTGCGCTGGCTCGACCTGCCCGGCCCCACCGACGTCATGAGCTTCCCCATGGACGAGCTGCGCCCCGGCTCAGCCGACTCGCCCACCCCCGCCGGCACCCTGGGCGACATCGTCCTGTGCCCGCAGGTCGCCGCCAAGCAGGCCCTGGCCGCCGGCCACTCAGCCGTCGAGGAGATGCTCCTGCTCACCGTCCACGGCATCCTCCACCTCCTGGGCTACGACCACGCCGAGCCCGAGGAGAAGAAGGAGATGTTCGACCTCCAGCGCCGCCTCCTGCTGACCTTCCTGGCCGAGCGCGGCAAGTGAGACCCGCGTGACCGGCATCCCCACCGCCGCGCTCATCGCCTGCGCGGTGATCGTCCTGGCCCTGGGGGCCCTCCTGTCAGCCGGCGAGTCCGCCCTGCTGCGCTTCACCCGGGCCGCCGCCGACGACCTCGTCGAGGAGGGCCGCCGCGGAGCAGCCCGGGTCCGCCGCCTGGCCGAGCACCGCACCCGGGTCCTGGGCGCCCTCAGCGTCGCCCGCGTCGCCGTCGACATGCTTGCCGCCGTCCTCATCACCCTGGCCGCCTCCGGGCTCGTGCGCACCTGGTGGCAGGTCCTGGCCCTGGCCCTGCTGGCCAACATCATCCTGCTGGGCGTGGTCGTCGGCCTCTCCCCACGCACCTACGGCCGGCGCAACCCCGCCGGCACCCTCCTCGCCCTGGGGGGCCTGCTCACCTGGGTCGACGTCCTGGCCGCCCCGCAGCGCCGCCTCGTCTCCCGCACCCGCCGCCCCGAGTCCGCCCCCACCGACGCCGAGACCCGCGAGGCCGTCAACGAGGACCTGCGCGAGATGATCGACGAGATCGGCGAGACCGACACCATCGAGGACGAGGACCGCGAGATGATGCGCTCGGTGGTCGAGCTCGGCCAGACCCTCGTGCGCGAGGTCATGGTCCCACGCACCGACATGGTCACCATCGACGCCCACAAGCCCGCCTCCGCCGCCATGCGCCTGTTCATCCGCTCCGGCTACTCGCGTGTCCCCGTTATCGGGGAGGACGCCGACGACGTGCGCGGCATCCTCTACCTCAAGGACGTCCTGCGTCGCCTGGCCGCCCACCCCGAGCACGAGGCCCTCGCCGTGGCCGGATTCGTCCGCGACGCCGAGTACGTCCCCGAGACGAAACCCGCCGACGACCTCCTGCGCGAGATGCAGACCGGCCGCTTCCACATGGCCCTGGCCGTCGACGAGTACGGCGGCACTGCCGGCCTGGTCACCATGGAGGACCTCCTGGAGGAGGTCGTCGGCGAGCTCACCGACGAGCACGACCCCGAGCTGCCCGAGGTCGTCGAAGTCGCCCCCGGCACCTACCGCGTCCCCGCCCGACTCGCCCTGGACGAGGCTCGGCGAGCTCTTCGACCTCGAGATCGACGACGACGACGTCGACACCGTCGGCGGCCTGCTCACCAAGGCCATCGGCCGCGTCCCCCTGCCCGGCGCCGCCGGGAGACACCCAGGGCGTCCACCTCCAGGCCGAGGAGGCCACCGGCCGCCGCCGCCAGGTCTCCACTATTCTCGCCTCGCGCACCCCGCACCCGAAGAGGACACCGATGACTGACACCGCCGACCAGACCGCCCCCGCAGCCCGCGACGACCAGCCCCAGGCCCCCGAGGAGCTCCTGGCCGAGTCCCTCGAGATGCCCGCACCCGGCCCCGCCCCGGCCGGCTTCCGCTTCCCCACCGACGCCGAGGCTCATGGACGGCCCCAACCCGCTCACCGACCCCGACGACGTGGACGACGAGGTGCCGACACCGCCGACACTGCCGACTCGGCCCGCGTCGAGATCGTTGTCCCCGACTTCCCCGAGGACTTCCGCGCCGGCTTCGCCTGCATCGTGGGTCGCCCCAACGCTGGCAAGTCCACCCTCACCAACGCCCTGGTCGGCGCCAAGATCGCCATCACCTCCGGGCGCCCCCAGACCACCCGCCACAACGTGCGCGGCGTCATCCACCAGGACAATGCGCAGATCGTCCTGGTCGACACCCCCGGTCTCCACCGCCCCCGCACCCTGTTGGGCAAGCGCCTCAACGACTTGGTGCGCGAGACCCTCACCGACGTCGACGTCGTCGTCTTCTGCGTCCCCGCCAACGAGAAGATCGGCCCGGGCGACCGCTTCATCACCCGCGACCTCGCCGAGCTGCGCACCCCCGTGGTCGCCGTGGTCACCAAGGCCGACACCGTTACCCGCGAGGCCCTGGCCGCACAGCTCCTGGCCGTCAGCGAGCTGGGGGAGTGGGCCGACATCGTCCCGGTCTCAGCCCAGCGCAACGAGCAGATCGACGTCCTCAAGGAGGTCCTGCTCAAGTACATGCCCCTGTCCCCCCCGCTGTACCCCACTGGCGAGATCACCGACGAGCCCCAGCAGGTCATGATCGCCGAGCTCGTGCGCGAGGCCGCCCTGGAGGGCGTGCGCGACGAGCTGCCCCACTCCCTGGCCGTCGTCGTCGACGAGATCGCCGACCCCGACGACGAGCGTGAGGTCGGCCGCATCAAGGGCGCCGGAGGTCGTCTCCAGGTACGCGTGAGCCTCGTCGTCGAGCGCGACTCCCAGAAGGCCATCATCATCGGCAAGGGAGGGACGGCGCCTCAAGGAGGTGGGCGTCACCGCCCGTAAGGGCATCGAGGAGCTGCTGGGGCGCAAGGTTTACCTCGACCTGCACGTGCGCACCGCCAAGGACTGGCAGTCCGACCCCAAGGCCCTGGCCCGCCTCGGTTTCTGAACCCCTCCGCGCTGCGAGCGGAGTGGCGCGGACGGTATCTGGGACGGGAACGTGCGACACCAGGCGACTCGACATCCGAATCAGTCGCGCACAAGGGGTGCTGTCACGCACACTTGGAAGGTCCGATACCACATCGACCTGGAGACCAAACGCATGACGAACAACGCCGTTCCCAGTCAGCCCCGTACCGACGCAGGTAGCGCAGGGCGCCGCTGCCCCGACGACCTGTGGGCGCTGGGTGAGAGAGCCGTCGCCCGAGCACGCCGGTGGGCTGACGAGTCGGCCTCCGAGCCGGTACCGCGTTCGGCCAAGCTTCTCTCCGGCATCCTCTCCGACCCCGAGGGCCTGACATTCACCACCCGCTTCGTCGACGACGTCGTGCGTCCCACCGACCTCGACGTCGCCAGCACCGCCCTCAAGCGCCTCTCCTCAGGGCGCACCGACTTCCTGCCGCCCGCCCTGGCCGGTGCCATGGGACTGGGCTCGGCCGCCTCCCGTCTCGCCCCGCGCACCGTCACCGCCGTCGCCCGTCGTGTCTTTCGCGAGATCGTCGGCGACCTCGTCGTCGACGCCACCGACAAGGGACTCGGGCCCGCCCTCGCCCGCCTGCGCAAGGGCGGCAACCGCCTCAACGTCAACCTCCTGGGCGAGGCCGTCCTGGGGGAGAAGGAGGCGGCCCGCCGCCTGGCCGAGGTCTCCCGCCTGGTCACCCGCGAGGACGTCGACTACGTCTCGGTCAAGGTCTCCGCCGTCACCGGCCCCCACAACCCCTGGGGCTTCGAGGGAGGTCGTCGCCCACGGCGTCCAGGCCCTCCTGCCCCTCTACCGCCTGGCCCGCGACCACGGCGCCTTCCTCAACCTGGACATGGAGGACTACAAGGGACCTCGACCTGACCATCGCGGTCTTCACCGCGATCCTCGACCAGGAGGACATGCGCGGCTACGAGGCCGGCATCGTCCTGCAGGCCTACCTGCCCGACTCCCTGGGCGCCATGCAGCGCCTCCAGGAGTGGGCCGCCAAGCGTGTCGCCTCCGGCGGCTCACGAGTCAAGGTCCGCATCGTCAAGGGCGCCAACCTGTCCATGGAAGGTCGACGCCGAGATCCACGGCTGGGGAGCTGACCACCCTGGCCCTCAAGCAGGCCACCGACACCAACTACAAGCGCATGCTCTCCTGGGCGATGACGCCCGAGCGCACCCGCAACATCCGCCTGGGCGTAGCCGGCCAGAACCTCTTCGACATCGCCTTCGCCTTCGAGCTGCGCGCCGCACGCGGCGTCGAGGACAGCGTCGAGTTCGAGATGCTCTCCGGCATGGCCACCGGCATCCAGGAGGTCGTCCGCCGCGAGACCGGCCACCTCCTGCTGTACGTACCCGTCGTCGACCCCCACGAGTTCGACGTCGCCATCTCCTACCTGGTGCGCCGCCTGGAGGAGAACGCGGCGCCGGAGAACTTCATGTCCGGCGTCTTCGACCTGGCCAGCAACGAGCAGATCTTCGCCCGCGAGCGCGACCGCTTCCTGGCGGCCCTCTCCGACCTCGACCCGGATGCCCCGGTGCCGGTGCCCAACCGCACCCAGAACCGGCTCGCCGAGCGGGAGGCGGGCATTCCGAAGGAGACCGGGACAGTGGCCGAGCGTGCCAGGAGGTCCTTCGTCTCCGAGTCCGACTCCGACCCGGCCCTGGCCGCCAACCGCCAGTGGGCCCGGGAGATCGCCGCCGCCATCCCGGGCTCCACGCGGGGCGTGGCCGAGGTGGAGGCAGGCGCCGCCCGTCTGGCCACGAATGCCGCGGTGGACTCCCTCGTGGCCGCGACGGCGGAGGCCGCCGGAGTCTGGCAGTCCCTGGACCTGGAGGAGCGGGCCGCCACCCTGCACCGTGTCGGCGACGTTCTGGCTGCCCGGCGGGCCGAGCTCATCGAGGTCGCCGGCTCCGAGGCCGGCAAGACCATCGACCAGTCCGATCCCGAGGTCAGTGAGGCCATCGACTTCTGCCACCACTACGCCGAGTCCTCGCTGCTCCTGCACGACCCGGAGTACATGGTCGGGGCCCGCTTCGCCCCGGTGGACGTCACCGTGGTCGCCTCGCCCTGGAACTTCCCGGTGGCCATCCCCACCGGGGGAGTGGCCGCGGCCCTGGCGGCCGGCAGCGCCGTCATCCTCAAGCCCGCCCCGCCGGCCCGACGCTGCGCGGCCGAGCTCGTGCGCGCCTTCCACGACGCCGGGATCCCCGAGGACCTCGTGGTGCTCGCCCCGCTGGAGGACGGCGACGTCTCACGCCACCTGGTGACCCACAAGGGACGTCGACCGCGTGGTCCTCACCGGCTCCTACGACACGGCCCGCCTCTTCCGCTCCTGGAAGCCGGACATGCACCTGCTGGGGGAGACCAGCGGCAAGAACGCCATCATCGTCACCCCCTCGGCCGACCCCGACATCGCCGTGCGCGACGCCGTCTACTCGGCCTTCGCCCACGCCGGCCAGAAGTGCTCGGCCTCCTCCCTGCTGGTCCTGGTCTCCTCGGCCGGAAACTCCGAGCGCATCGCCCGCCAGGCTCGTGGACGCCACCGCCTCCCTGCGGGTCAGGCTCCCGCTGTCGCTGGACTCCCAGATGGGGCCCGTCGTCGTGCCCGATGACGAGAAGGCCGTGCGCGGCCTGACCACGCTGGGGGTCGGCGAGCACTGGGTCCTCAAGCCCCGATACCTCGGAGACGGCCTGTGGACCCCGGGCATCCGCGCCGGGGTCGTGCCCGGCAGCGAGTTCCACCTCACCGAGTACTTCGCGCCGGTCATCGGCGTCATGCGGGTCGACACGCTCGAGGAGGCCATCGAGGCGGTCAACGCCGTCGACTACGGGCTCACCTCCGGGCTCCAGACCCTCGACGCGGCCGAGCTGGCCGTCTGGCTCGACTCGATCCAGGCCGGCAACATCTACGTCAACCGCGGCATCACCGGGGCCATCGTGCGCCGCCAGCCCTTTGGCGGCTGGAAGCGCTCGGCCATCGGCTCGACGACGAAGGCCGGCGGTCCCTCCTACCTGCTGGGACTGGGGGACATCGAGCCCGCAGACGGCCAGGACGTGAAGGAGCCTGCGGGCCAGGGCACTGCGGCGCTGGACCCTCGCGTGGCGAGCCTGTGCGACGCCGTCAGCGGTCAGGCTGGGCGAGGGACGACCTGGCCGGGCTGCGCCGCGCCCTGGTGGCCGACGCCTCGGCCTGGAGGAGCGCCTACGGCGCCAACCGCGATGTCACGGCACTGGCCTGCGAGCGCAACGTCCTGCGCTACCGACCCACTGACGTCGTCGTGCGCGCCGGGTCTGGAACCGAGCCGGCCGACGTCGTGCGCGTCATGGCGGCCGGCGTGCGCGCCGGAGGGTTCATCAGCCTGTCGGTGGCCGACCGTCTGCCCCAGCCGTTGCAGAACGCGCTGCTGGCAGCAGGCGTCCAGGTGACGGTCGAGGACCAGGACACCTGGGACGCCCGCCTGGCTGAGCTCTCCGCCTCCGGCGGGCTGGGAACGCGTGTGCGTATCCTCGGCCCACGTGAGGAGACCTCGGCCGCCCGCTGGAGCCAGGCCAGCCGGGTGACCGGCGGGAGCCCCGACATCGCCCTGTACACCGGGGCCGTGACGGCCTGCCCGCACTCCGAGCTGCTGCCCTTCCTGCGCGAGCAGGCTGTGGCCATCACCAACCACCGCTTCGGCACCCCGCTGGACCTGGCCGAGGGCCTCCTGTAGGCCGGTCGGCGCCAGGACACAGACACCCCGCCGAACCGAGTAGTCGGGTGGTGCCCTCCCCCCACGGGGAGGGCACCACCCGACTCTGATAGTGGCAGCGTTTTACGTCAGACGGGGGAACTCCTCGAGGGAGAAGACCGACTCCACGGGCACGTCGAAGTAGCGGGCGATGCGCAGGGCCAGGTGCAGTGAGGGGGCGTACTCCCCGCGCTCGAGGTAGCCCACCGTCTGGTAATGGACTCCTAGCGCCTCGGCGAGCTCTCGGCGGCTCACCCTGCGGTCGGCGCGCAGGACCGCGATCCGGTTGTGGACGACGTCGTCGGACATGGTCACAGACCGGACTGGGAACGAATGGTGGACTGCACGCGCACCAGACTACCGATCGTCTCCTTGCGGAAGCTGCGTCGCACGATGAACGAGGCCCCTGCGAAGCCGAGGACTGTCCATGCCGCCAGGACCCCGACGGCGAGCACCGGGGAGAAGGCCCCGCCCACCTCCCATGAGGGGTCACCCACCAGCGCCCAGCGGGTCAGGTGCCCTGACCAGTAGGTGGGCAGTACCAGCTGAACCGCCTGCACCCAGGACGGGAGGCGGTCCATGGGCATGAAGAAGCCACTCGTCCCCATGAGTGCGAAGACGGGCAGGTAGGAGGCCATGAAGCTGTAGAGGCCTCGGATGCAGGCGCCCACGAGAAAGCCCAGCGGGGTCGTCGCAACGGCTGACAGCACCATGAGCAGTAGGCACCTCAGCACTTGGGACGCACTCAGGGGCATGGCCTCAACGAACAGGGCTCCCCCGAGAAGGATGGCGCCCTGGAACACGAGGGTGTGAGTGATCGAGGACATTGTCTTACCAATCGCCCACGTCAACGGGCCGTGGGGCAGGATGCGCACCCGCAGCAGGGCGCCGCCGATACGGTCGGTGTAAGTCTCGCTGGCGATCTGCAGGGCGATGAAGCCGCTGATGGCGCCGATGCTGCTGGCGAGGAACATGGGGCCGAAGGTTGCGTGGGCCTCGGCGTTCATCTGGGTGTGCCTGCCGACGACCACGATGGCGCTCACGGATGCCAGCAGCGCGACGCTCATCGCGACAAGACTTGATCGAAGGTCCGTGACCGCCTGTCGGGAGGCTGCGCGCAGGACTGCCAGGAAGGTGCGAATGCTCATGAGTGGGCCTCCTTGCTGACGAGGGAGAGGTAGGTCTCCTCCAGGGTGGGACGGGTGATGGTGAGCCCGGTGACGATGTCGAGGTTGAGCTCCTTGATGAAGAGCTCGGGGGAGCGGGTGGTGTGGACATGTCGGGTGCCGTTCTGGACCCAGGTGATCTCAGCACCACGATCGAGACGCTCGCGCAGCGCCGTGACCGTGCCGTCGGCAAGGATCCGCCCCTCGTTCATGATGAGCGCCCGAGAGGCCAGGTGCTCGGCCTCGGCCAGGTCATGGGTGGTCATGATGATGGTGGCGTCATCGTCGACCCGGGCCAGGATGAGATCGTGCAGGCGCACCTTCGAGACCGGGTCCAGTCCGGTCGTCGGTTCGTCCAGGACCAGGATCTCGGGTGAGGCCATGAGCGCGGCCGCGAAGTCAATGGTGCGTCGCTGCCCGCCGGAGAGTCGTGACAGCCGGGGAGCCGGCCTTCTCGCTGAGCCCGACGGCGTCGAGCACCTCGTCGACGCTGCTCACCCGGCTCGTCGCCGTCAGGCTGGACCGAGCGGATCCACTCCAGGCTGGTCCCTCACCCGCCACTTGGCGTGATCGGTCCAGGCTCTGCTGCACCAGTCCGATCCGCGCCCAGAAGTCGGCGCCCGCCCGGCGCGGATCGGTGCCGAGCACGCGCACCCTGCCGCTGGTCGGCGTCAGTGAACCAACAGGTTCTCCACGAGCGTCGTCTTGCCCACGCCGTTGGGGCCGAGCAGGGCAGACGACCTCTCCGGCCTCGACCGACAGGGTCGAGCCCGCGCAACACCAGGGTGTCCCCATAGGGAGAACTCGAGGCTCTCCGTGGTGATGACTGGAGCCATCGCACAAATCCTCCTGAGTAGAAGCGCAACTGAATATAGTAGAGATACTACATCATGGCGTTGGTGTTCGTCGGATTGAGAGTGTGGCCTGCGGTGGAGCTCCTTCGGCCTCCGTCTCACACTGCGGTCCCGTGCGGCCGTCCTACCTGACGACGGGGTGTCATCGGGGTAGGGGTCTACGCCGTGCGAGCGACTCCAGGCCACCAGGTGAGCCTCCTGCTTAGTCGCCGCGGCGGGGCCTGACAGGCCGGCACCCCGACCGCGGCTGGCTCGTTCTGCTCGGCCACGTTCGCGGCCGCGTTCCTCAGGAGTCAGACGAGTCTTCCGGGAACCGCCGTCGGAACCACGAAGCACCTGATCCCAGGAGAACCCCGATGCGTAACGCCCGCCCCGCCCCCAGCAGCCCTCCGGTATGCCGTTTGCCAAGTACCGGCCCTTCCTCGACGTCGCCACCATCGATCTGCCCGACCGCACCTGGCCGGACAAGCGCATCACCACCGCCCCCCGTTGGCTGAGCACCGACCTGCGCGACGGCAACCAGTCCCTCATCGAGCCCATGGGGCCCCAGGCCAAGCGCGCCGTCTTCGACCTGCTTGTGACCATGGGCTTCAAGGAGATCGAGATTGGCTTCCCGGCCGCCTCTCAGACCGACTTCGACTTCGTGCGCTCCCTGGTGGACGACGGTGCGATCCCCGAGGACGTCACCATCTCGGTACTCACCCAGTCGCGCGGCGACCTCATCGACCGCACCCTGGACGCCTGCGTCGGCATTCCGCGGGCCACCGTCCACCTCTACAACGCCCTGTCACCCATCTTCCGTGACGTCGTCTTCCGTATGGACCGCGACCAGGTCCGCGAGCTCGCCGTCGACGGCACCCGCCAGATCATGGCCCGTGCCGAGAAGGTCCTCGACGAGGACACGGTCTTCGGCTACGAGTACTCCCCGGGTTCTTCATCGACACCGAGACTCGACTACAGCCTCGAGGTCTGCGAGGGCCGTCATGGACGTCTGGGAGCCTGACGGGGACCGCGAGATCATCCTCAACCTGCCTTCCACCGTCGAGCGCGCCACGCCCAACGTCTACGCCGACCAGATCGAGTGGATGAGCCGACACCTGTCTCATCGCGACTCGGTGTGCCTGTCACTGCACAACCACAATGACCGCGGCTCGGGCGTGGCCACTGCCGAGCTCGGCCTCATGGCCGGCGCCGACCGCGTCGAGGGCTGCCTGTTCGGCCACGGCGAGCGCACTGGCAACGTGGACCTGGTGACCCTGGCCCTCAACCTCTTCAGCCAGGGCGTCGACCCCATGCTGGACCTGTCCGACATCGACGAGGTCCGCCGCATCGTCGAGCGGGCCACCGGCATGGACGTGCCCCCGCGCACCCCCTACGCCGGCGAGCTCGTCTACACCTCCTTCTCCGGCTCCCACCAGGACGCCATCAAGAAGGGCTTCGCCGCGCGCACCACGCAGGTCAACGCCAAGAAGGCCGAGGGGCTGTCCGACGCCGAGGCCGAGATCGCCGTCCCCTGGGCCATGCCCTACCTGCCCATCGACCCCCACGACGTGGGCCGCTCCTACGAGGCCGTCGTGCGCGTCAACTCCCAGTCCGGCAAGGGCGGGGTCGCCTACCTGCTGGGCACCACTCGCAAGCTCGAGTCGCCGCGCCGCCTCCAGATCGAGTTCTCCCACATCGTCCAGCGCCACACCGACACCTACGGCGGTGAGGGTCGACAGCGCCCGCCTGTGGTCGATCTTCGCCGACGAGTACCTGCCCGCCGCGGCCGCCCCCGAGGCCGAGGCTCAGCCGCTGGGGCCGCTTCGAGCTGCGCGGGGCCACCCTGACCTCCACCGGTGACGACAAGGGACTCCACCCTCACCGTCACCCTGATCGACGGCGGCCAGGAGAAGCACCTGACCGCCGCCGGCAACAGCCCCCTGGACGCCTTCGTCACCGCCCTGGAGGCACAGGCCTGAGCGTGCGGATTCTCGACTACGCCGAGCACGCCCTGAGCGAGGGACACGACGCGAAGGCCGCCAGCTACGTCGAGTGCGAGGTCGACGGCCGGGTCCTGTGGGGCGTGGGCATTGACCCCTCCATCACCACCTCCTCCTTCAAGGCCGTCATCTCCGCCCTCAATCGCGCCCTGCGCTGAGGGGCGTGAAGACTGCGCCCGTGACGAGCAGGCTGTACCGGGATGAGGGCGATCATCCTGCGCACCTACAAGGCTGGGCGAGGCCGACCGCATCATCGTGATGCTCACCCGCCACCACGGCCAGGTGCGTGCTGTGGCAAAGGGGTGCGCCGCACCACCTCCCGCTTCGGTGCCCGCCTGGAGCCCTTCTCCATGACCGATGTCCAGGCTCCACGCCGGGCGCAGCCTCGACGTCGTCACCCAGGCCGAGATCATCGACCCCTTCGGTCGGGCCGTGAGCGCCGACTACGCCATGTTCACCTGCGCCTCGACCATGGTGGAGACCGCCGAGCGCCTCAGTGCCGACGACGGAGACCTGGGCACCGAGGCCAGCCCCAGCAGTACCTGCTGCTGGCCGGGGCCCCTGGCCGCCATGTCCCACCGGCGCCACGCCCCCGGACTCATCCTGGACTCCTACCTGCTGCGGGCCCTGGCCCTGGGGGCTGGGCGCCCTCGTGCTATGACTGCGCCCTGTGCGGTGCACTCCGGACCGCACAGGGGCCTTCCATGTGCAGGCCGGCGGCGCGGTGTGCGAGTCCTGCCGCTCGGCCGGCGCCGTGGAGGTCGAGCCGGCCACGATGGTGCTCCTGGGGGCCCTGCTCACCGGCGACTGGGCCGTGGCCGACGCCTCCGGCCAGCGCGAGCGCTCGCAGGCCTCCGGGCTCGTCTCGGCCTACACGACCTGGCACCTGGGCGGCGCCTGCGCTCCCTCGCACTGGTGGAAAGAGCATGACCATGACAGACGTCACCAGAGACATGACGGTCGAGGCGGCTCCGCCCCTGCACCGGCCCGGCCTGACCCCGCCCGTGCTGCCGGCCGCCTCCCTGCCCCAGCACGTCGCCGTCGTCATGGACGGCAGCGGGCGCTGGGCCAACGCCCGCAGCCTGCCCCGCACCGAGGGGCCACCGGGTGGGGGAGGCCAATATGCTCGACGTCGCCGCCGGCGCCATTGAGATCGGCGTGAAAGAGCTGAGCGTCTACGCCTTCTCCACTGAGAACTGGCGGCGCTCACCCGGTGAGGTCCGCTTCATCATGGGCTTCGCCCGCAAGGTCCTGCGCGTCCAGCGCGATGTCCTCAACTCCTGGAACGTCAGGCTGTGCTGGGTCGGTCGCACCCCGCGCCTGTGGAAGTCCGTCCTGCGTGAGCTGCGTGAGGCCGAACGCGTCACCGCCCACAACACGGGCCTCACCCTCAACCTGTGCATCAACTACGGCGGGCGCGCCGAGATCGCCGACGCCACCCGAGCCATCGCCGAGGACGTGGCCGCCGGCCGCCTCAAGGCCTCCTCCGTCAACGAGAAGACCATCCAGCGTTACCTCTACTCACCCACCATGCGGGACGTGGACCTGTTCATCCGCACCGGCGACGAGCAACGCACCTCCAACTTCCTCATGTGGTCCTCCTCCTACGCCGAGCTCTACTTCTCACCCCTGGCCTGGCCCGACTTCAACCGCGCCGAGCTGTGGAAGGCGTGCGAGGTCTACGCCGGGCGCGAGCGCCGCTACGGCGGGGCCGTGGACAGGGTGCTGCACGAGGAGGCCGCCGATGCCGAGGACTCGGAGGACGACGAGGTTGACGAGGAACCGCACCACGACGGGCAGTAGTCGGCCGCTCGGCACCACCGGATCGGGGCTACCAGGCGGATCAGGACAGTTCAGTCCTGTGAGGTGTCCTGTGCCGAGCAGGCGGCGCACAGGCCGAAGAACTCCGCCGTGTGCTCCATCTGGGTGAAGCCCTGCTGGGTCGACACCCCCTGAATCCACTCCTCCAGCTCACCGCCGGCAACCTCCACGGTGTAGCCGCAGCGGCGGCACACGATGTGGTGGTGGTGCTCCTGCCTCTCGCAGGCCCGGTAGAGGACCTCGCCCTCGGCACTGCGCACCTGGTCCACCGTGCCGGTCTCCGCCAGGGTCTGCAGGGTTGCGGTACACGGTGGCCAGCCCACCTTGGTGCCTTCGGCCTCCAGGGCGGAATGGATCTGCTGGGCCGAGCGGAACTCGTCGGTGCGGGTGAGGATGTCGGCGACGGCGGCGCGCTGGCGCGTGGCGCGTGGACGCTGCGCCGTGCTGCTTGCGCTCATGATCTGCCTCCTGAGGGTGATGCGGTGCCGTCGGGAGCGGCTGACGAACTGCAGCAGTCCGGACGGGAGGGGCGACGACGGCGTAGCCCCCACTAGGAGTACCACGATCATGGCGCCGGGAGAGACCTCCACCCGGTAGGTGATCGTCAGACCCGACACACAGGCCACCACCCCCAGACCCATCGCCAGGGTACATGGTGCGGGCGAAGGAGTGCGAGACGAGTCGGGCGATGGCCACCGGCACGATCATGACGGCCGAGACCAGCAGCGCCCCCACCACCCGCATGGACACTGAGACCGTCAGCGCCGCTACCACCGCCACCAGTACGTTGAGGGGCACTGGTGGGCGGCCCGCAGGCGCGGGCGAACTCCTCGTCGTGGCACAGCGCGAACAGCGGGCCGCGCAGTCCCAGCCCCACCAGGAGCACCAGGGTGGCCAGGGGCGATGGTGAACCAGGCGTCGGGGACCGAGACCGTGGAGATCGAGCCGAACAGGTAGGGAGTTGAGATTCGTCGTCGTCCCGCCGGCGATGCTAATGAGGATGACGCCCCCGGCGATGCCCCCGTAGAACAGGATCGCCAGGGCCACGTCGCCCCGGGTGCGGCCGTTGGCGCGGATGACCTCGATCAGCACGGCGCCCAGCACGCTCACGATGATCGCCCCGGGCACGGCCCAGGCGTCACGGGAGGTGACGTTGGCGGCGGTCCCGGCCAGCCAGCCCAGGGGCGATGCCGGTCAGGGCGATGTGCCCGATCCCGTCGCCCAGCAGTGCCAGGCCCCGCTGAACCAGGTAGGTGCCCACCACCGGGGCGGCCAGCCCCACCAGGACCGCCACAATGAAGGCCCGCTGGATGAGGGGGCTGGCGAGCATGTCGGAGACGAACTCGATCATGGGCGGGTGCTCCTACCGGAATGGGGGGCGCGTTTCAGGCAACCGATGGTCGAGGACGGGGGCGTGGTGGGCCGGAGGGCCTCCGGCGTCAGGGTGGTGGTCGTCGTCGCCGCTGTGAGTGCGGCGTGGGCCGTGGGACGCGCCGACTCTGCTGTCACGCAGATGAGCGACCTCGCCGGCCGGGCCGTCGGCGACGAGCCGGCCGTCCTGCAGGAGGATCGCCCGCTGGACGACGTCGGCGAGGCTCACCCATCTCGTGCAGGACCGTCACCAGGGTCAGCCCCTGCGCGCGCAGCCCGGAGGATCTCGGCCAGGGGACTCACGGCTGGCACGGTCGATGCCGGCCAGGGGGCTCATCGAGGATGAGCAGGCTCTGGGGAGCGCACCAGGGGCTCGGGCGATGAGGACGCGCTGGGCCTGCCCGCCGGAGAAGACCTGGACGTGGTCCGCGGCCCGGTGGGCCAGGCCGACGGCGTCGAGTGCGGCCATGGCCTTGCATTTGGCGCTCCGCCCCCGGTCGGCCCAGGGCCTGCGCGGTCCCAGGGCCCGGATCGCACCACCTCCAGGGCGGTGGCCGGGACACCGGAGCCGGCACCGATCCGCTGGGGGACGTAGCCGACGCGCTCCCAGGGGACCCTGCGGCGGCGCGAGGTGGGGGCGCCCAGGACCTCGATGCTGCCGCCGGACAGGGGGCACCAGCCCCAGAACGGCCTTGACGAGGGTGGACTTGCCCGAGCCGTTGGCGCCCAGGATCGCCACCGACTCGCCGCCGCCCACGGCCAGGCTCACGTCGTCCAGGATGAGGGAGGAGCCCAGGACGACGCTGAGCTCGCGGATCCTGATGGCGAGCGCGGACGACGCCGCCCAGGGGTGAGTCGGACGGCGTCGTCACGAGACGCTGATGATGGTGAAGATGATGAGGTCATGCCGTTTCGATCATGCCAATCTGAGTGGACGTCATCTGCTCGGGATCTCGGGCTCGGTGGCCCGGCCCCGAGGCTACTGGCACACCATGGCGGACTTGAGCCGCTCCAGGTTGCTGGTCATGGCGTCGGTGTAGTCGCCCCGCTCGGGCTTGGACTCCAGGGGACTGAGGGACGCTCGTCTTCGCATCGGTCTCCGCGGCGATCGCCTTGGCGGGAGCGTCGGAGACCAGGCTCCTCGGTGAAGATCGTCTTCACCCCGTCTTCTCGACCACCGACTTGATGTTGGCCATCTCAGCGGGGCTGGGCTCAGCATCGGGGTCGATGCCGGAGATGGAGGCCTGGGTCAGGGCCGTAGCGCTCGGCCATGTAGCCGAAGGCGGCGTGGGTGGTGATGAAGGTCTTGTGCTGGCGGGTGGACAGGGCCCTGCTTGTACTGGTTGTCCAGGCCGGTCAGCGCCGTCTTGAGACTGTTCAGGTTCGCCTTGTAGTCGTTGGCGTTGGCCGGGTCGATCTGGGCGAAGGAGGCCTCGAGGGCCTCGGCCACCTTGATCATGCGGTCCGGGTCGAGCCAGAAGTGCGGGTCGAGGTCACTGTCGTGCCCCTCCTCGCCCTCGGTGTGGCTGTGCTCGTCCTTGTGCTCGTCGTGGCCGGCCTCGCTGGCCTGCGCGGTGGCGGCGGCACTCGCCGTGGCCGAGGCGCCGTCGGTGGCCTCCTCGCCGTGCTCGTGCTCCTCCTCAACCCCCTCGTGGTGGACGAGGGTTGGCCGGCTTGCTGAGGTCCACCACGGTGGGCCCGGGCCGACCTCCTTGACGGCCTTGTCCAGGGAGGGCTGGAAGCCGGGGACGTAGGCGATGAGGTCGGCCTTGCCCAGGCTCGGCGGTCGCCTTGCCGGAGAGCTCGAAGTCGTGAGGGCTCGACGTTGGCCGGGGTCACGGTGGAGACCTTGACGAGTTTGCCGCCAATGGCCTCGGCCAGGTACTGGATCGGGTAGAAGGACGTGGAGACCGTCAGGGTCTTGCCCGGGGCGATCGTGTGCGGTGCCGAGGCACTTGACGAGCTCTCGCTCTTCAGGGCGCTGCACGCGCTCATACCGGCGGCCAGGATCAGGGTGGCTCCGAGCGCCACGATGCGACGGAGGTGGTGGGAACGAGCCTGTGAAACACTCATGCGAATCATTCTCATACTCTGATGGCTGTGCGTCAAACTCCGAGGGATTCCGCGTGTGCGCTGCTGAGAGCCGGTTTGAACAGTAGTCAGAAGGGCCGCTCGAGCGCTTGCGTGCGCATCCGCGGTGCGACGGGCCCCTCACCAGCTGTCGGCGGCTGTCCGCCTAGACTGTTCCCACTCGTCCCCACCAACCAGGCGGGACCACGACCACTCCTGAAGGAGCATCCGTTGGCATCCACCCCTTCACGCCTTGACGCCGTCATCAACCTCGCCAAGCGTCGCGGGTTCGTCTTCCCCTGCGGCGAGATCTACGGCGGAACCCGCTCGGCCTGGGACTACGGACCGCTGGGCGTCGAGCTCAAGGAGAACATCAAGCGCCAGTGGTGGCAGTACATGGTGCGTTCACGCGACGACGTCGTCGGGCTGGACTCCTCGGTCATCCTGCCGCGCGAGGTGTGGGTCGCCTCCGGGCACGTCGGCGCCTTCACCGACCCGCTCGTGGAGTCCCTGCACACCCACAGAGGTACCGCGCCGACCAGGCTCGTCGAGGGACTACGCGGCCCGCAGGGACCTCGACCCCGAGGCCGTCACCCTCGACATGGTCCCCGACCCCGTCACCGGCCAGCCGGGCTCCTGGACCGAGCCGCGCGAGTTCTCCGGCCTGCTCAAGACCTACCTGGGGCCGGTCGACGACGAGTCCGGCCTGCACTACCTGCGCCCCGAGACCGCCCAGGGCATCTTCATCAACTTCACCAACGTCATGAGCGCGGCCCGCAAGAAGCCGCCTTTCGGCATCGGCCAGGGTGGGCAAGTCCTTCCGCAACGAGATCACGCCGGGCAGCTTCATCTTCCGCACCCGCGAGTTCGAGCAGATGGGTGGGTTCTTCTGCGAGCCGGGCACCGACGAGGGTGGCACCAGTACTGGATCGACTACCGCAAGGCCTGGTACACCGACCTGGGTATCAGTGAGGACAACCTGCGCCTCTACGAGGCACCCGCCGAGAAGGCTCTCCCACTACTCCAAGCGCACCGTGGACCTGGGTACCGCTTCGGCTTCGCCGGCTCAGGTGGGGGGAGCTCGAGGGCATCGCCAACCGCACCGACTTCGACCTGTCCACCCACGCCGAGCACTCCGGCAAGGACCTGTCCTACTTCGACCAGACCCGTTCCGAGCGCTGGACCCCTTACGTCATCGAGCCATCGGCCGGCCTGACCCGCTCGCTCATGGCATTCCTCGTGGAGGCCTACACCGAGGACGAGGCCCCCAACACCAAGGGCGGGGTGGACAAGCGCATCGTCCTCAAGCTCGACCCGCGCATCGCCCCGGTCAAGGCGGCCGTCCTGCCGCTGAGCCGCAAGGAGGAGCTGACCGGTCCTGCCAAGGAGCTGGCAGCCCGCCTGCGCCGCTCCTGGAACGTGGAGTACGACGACGCCGGCGCGGTGGGCCGCCGCTACCGCCGTCAGGACGAGGTGGGCACGCCCTTCTGCCTGACCTACGACTTCGACTCGCCCGAGGACGGGGCGGTCACCGTGCGCGAGCGCGACACGATGACCCAGGAGCGCATCCCGCTCGAGGGCGTGGAGCGCTACCTGGCTGAGCGCCTCGTCGGCTGCTGAGCCGCCCCGAGTAGTCCGGCAGCGCCGCTGACCCGACTACCATCCGGATCCCGCCCCGTGTCCCTGGCTCACGTCAGGGGACACGGGGCAGGGCATGATGGGACGGTGAGCACCAACTCGACCTCCCCGAGCAACGAGTCTCTTTCCGCTGAGGACCTTCCCCAGCCGTCGGTAGGACCTGCCGGCCCTCACGGCGGCCACAGCCACTCCCACTCCGGGCCCCTGGACCTGGAGGCGGGGGAGGTCCGCCAGGGTGCGGATCGTGCTCGGTGTCATCGTCGGTGCCCTGGTCCTGGCCACCGTCGTCGGGCTGTTCGTGCTCTGGCCGGGCAGAGGCTCACTCATCGGCTCACGCTCCTTCACCGCCGAGGGCGGCTCAGTGGGCAAGGCCACCATCACCTCCACGGACCTGTCCGGCTGTGAGAGCTCCGTGAGCGCCCTGACGGAGGTCAACGGCGTCAAGCCGGAGGAGTTCTCCAAGAGCCACGTGTGCGCCCGCATCACCGAGGGCGAGGGCAAGGGCCTGGTCATGCCGGTCCAGGCTGGTGGGTGAGCCCCGCAGGCTCGCCCACGTCGGTGACCGGCTCGTCGTCCTCTACTCGCCCCAGGCCATCCTGTCCGGCTCCCCTACTCCTTCATCGACTACCAGCGTCAGCTCCCGGTCGGCGCCCTGACGATCGTCTACCTCGTGCTCGTCGTCGCCGTGGCCGGGCGCAAGGGCGTCCTGAGCGTCCTGGGTCTGCTGGTGGCCACCGGTGTACTCGCCTTCTTCATGATCCCGGCACTCCTGTCAGGCTCCCACCCGCTGGCGGTGACCCTGGTCGGATCGATGGCGATGATGCTGGCAGCCGTCTACGTGGCCCACGGCGTGTCCATCCGCACCACGACGGCCCTGCTGGGAACGGTGGCCGGCATCGTGCTGACCGTGCTGCTCGCCCTGTGGGGGACCGACGCCGCCCACCTGACCGGTGACGTCGACGAGACTGCCCGCCTACTGGCCTCGCGCACGCACATCGACCTGCAGACGCTGCTGACCTGCGGCATGGTCATCGCCGGGCTCGGCGTCCTCAACGACGTCACCATCACCCAGGCCTCCTCGGTGTGGGAGCTGCACGCCGCCAACCCGCTGCTGTCGCGCACGCGCCTGTTCACCGGCGGGATGAGGATCGGCCGGGACCACATCGCCTCGACCGTCTACACCCTGGCCTTCGCCTACGCCGGCACGGCGCTGCCGCTCATCCTCGCCGCCTCCCTCATGGACCGGGCCGTGCTGGACACCATGCTCTCGGGGGGAGATCGCCGAGGAGATCGTGCGCACCCTCATCTCCTCCATCGGCCTGGTCCTGGCGATCCCGGCGACCACGGCGATCGCGGCGGCCCTGTGCCGCGTCACCCCGGTCCTCGACGAGTAGCCGAAGACCGGTCTGAAGAGACCCGGTGAGACCGCTCCGTCAGCCTCCGGAGACGTCGGACTCGGCCTGGCTGAGCATCTCGCGGTGGGCCTCGTCCAGGGCGGGAGAGTCCAGCCAGCCGTCGGGCAGACGGGGGGTCTTCGGACTGCCGGCCCGCCCCCGGGGGCCCTCGACGACGTCACCGGGGTAGTCGACGACGTCTGGCAGGCGCGAGCGCATCTGCTCCAGGCCCGCGTCGAGCTCATCGAGGCTCCGGATCCCCATGAGGTCGGCACGCGCCGCGCCGCCGACCGGGTAGCCCTTGAGGTACCAGCCCACGTGCTTGCGCAGGTCACGCACTCCCCGGTCCTCGCCCATCTCCTCAGCCAGCATGCGCCCGTGGCGGCGGATCACCTCGATGACGGCGTCCAGGTCCGGGCGGGTGCGTGTCGGCGAGCCGTGCATGGCCGCCACGATGTCGGCGAACAGCCAGGGGCGGCCCTGGCAGCCGCGGCCCACGACGACGCCGTCGCAGCCGGTGGTCTCCATCATGCGCACCGCGTCGTCGCCGAGCCAGATGTCCCCGTTGCCGAGCACCGGCAGGACGGTGGACTCCTTGAGGCGGGCGATCTCCTCCCAGCGGGCCTGACCCGAGTAGTGCTGGCGCGCGCTGCGGGCGTGCAGGGCCACCGCCGCGATCCCGGCGTTCTCGGCGGCCCGGGCGGCGTCGAGGAAGGTCTCGTGCTCCTCATCGATGCCCAGGCGCATCTTCATGGTCACCGGCACCTGTCGAACCCGCCCGGCGGCGCGGGCAGCGGCCTCACTGGCGCGCACCGCCTCGGTGAGGATCGCCGCCAGCAGATCGCGCTTCCACGGCAGCGCCGCACCGCCTCCCTTGCGGGTCACCTTGGGAACCGGGCAGCCGAAGTTGAGGTCGATGTGGTCGGCCCGGGTCCTCCTCCACCAGGATCCGCACCGCGGCCCCCACCGTGGCCGGGTCAACCCCGTAGAGCTGAGATGGAACGAACCCTCTCGGCCGGGTCGGTGCGCACCATCGCCAGGGTGCGCTCGTTGCGCTCCACCAGGGCGCGGGTGGTGACCATCTCCGTGACGTACAGGCCCGCCGGGGCCAGCAGACCGCCGCCGGGGGCGGACACCGGACCGGGGCAGGAGGGCGTCAGCGCCTCCGGCAGGACGGCCTCAGCCATCTCCCGGCACAGGCGGCGGAAGGAGGCGTTGGTGACTCCGGCCATGGGGGCGAGGCTCGACGGGGGTGGGCACCACCAGCGGCCCGATGCGCAGCGGTGCGGGCGCGCGGCCCGATGCGCAGGCGTCGGGCAGGCGGGGGAGGTCTCACTCATCGTCACCCCGACATGCTGACACACGGCGAGTACCAGGGCGGCGACCGGCCCCGTCCTTCGGCCCGGAACCGACACAGGTATAGACCACTTGTGAAGGAAGTAACAGGGGCTGGATCGAGGTCAGTGCATGACGAACTGCTGATGACGAGTGCTTGCGCGCGTTACCTTGTGTGCTTGTGCTGATGAACGAAGAGACCGAGCCGTCGATATCACGTTCCGTCGTCGTGACCGGAGCCTCTCGGGGAATCAGGGGAGGCGGTTGTGAAAGGCGTTTCTCGCACAGGGCGACCGGGTGGCGGGTATCTCCCGCTCCGGTGAGGCCCCGACGGCGCCCTGGGCCTGGCCGCCGATGTCACCGACCCCGACGCCCTGGCCCAGGCCCTTAGCGCCGCCACCGAGGAGCACGGCCCCATCGAGGTCCTCGTGGCCTCGGCCGGCATCAACCGGGAGTCCTGGCCGCCCGCACCTCCTCCCAGATGTGGGACGAGGTCATCTCAGCGGACCTGACCGGCACCTTCAATACAGTACGCGCCGTGACGCCAGCCATGATGCGGGCCCGTACGGGGCGCATCATCCTGGTCTCCTCGGCCATCGCCGCACGTGGAGGCGTGGGCCTGTCGGCCTACGGCGCCGCCAAGGGCGGCGTGGAGGGGCTGACCCGCTCCCTGGCCCGCGAGCTCGCACCGCGCGGCATCACCGTCAACGCCGTGGCCCCCGGATTCGTCACCACGGCGATGACCGCCTCCCTGCCCGACCACATCCGCACCGCCTACCTCGAGCAGATTCCCTTGGGGCGCTTCGCCGACGTCGCCGACATCGCCGGCCCCGCCGTCTTCCTCGCCTCACCCGCGGCGGCCTACGTCACCGGCGCCATCCTCGGCGTCGACGGCGGCATGGGCATGGGGCGCTAGGCGCACAGCAGGCCGCGAGACGTTGTCGGGGCCGTATCCGGGGGCCGCCGTGGTGCCGTAGGGTAGAGCCGTGACAACGGATCCCATGCGCCGGCTCGTGCTCGTCCGACACTCCAAGGCCTCTCACGACGCCGTCACCGACCTGGAACGTCCTCTGACCCCCAAGGGCACCGCCCTCGCAGGCCTGCTGGCCAAGGAGCTGCGCAAGCGCCTGGAGACCACCGACCTGCTCCTGGTCTCCCCGGCGGCCCGGGCCCGCGAGACCGCCCGCCCCATCCGCGACCGCCTCGAGCCCACTGACACCCTCGTGCGCGAGGAGATCTATAACCTGGGCCCCAACGGCATCCTCGGGGTTCTGGCCGAGGAGGGCGCAGACGCCAGGACGGTCGTCGTCGTCGGCCACGAGCCCACGATCTCCGTGCTCGCCCACATCCTCCACGACACCGATGACGACCTGGCCTCCCAGATCTCCTTCGGGGTGCCCACGGCAACCGCCGTCATCATCGATGTCCCCGGCGCCTGGGCGGACCTTGAGCCCAAGAGCGCCCGTATCCGGGAGATCTTCACCGCCCGCAAGCGCGACTGAGGCTGGACGTCCCGAAGCAGTCGCCGGTCAGCCCCCGATCAGGCTGCAGGACGGCGCGCAGGTCACGCACATGGATAGCCGCATCAGCCTGCTCAACAACCACCGGCTTGGCGCAGAACGCCACCCCCAGCCCCGCGGCCTCCAGCATCCCCAGGTCGTTGGCCCCGTCCCCGACCGCGATGGTGCGCTCCATGGGCACACCGTCCTGCTGGGCCCAGGTGCGCAGGCAGTGGACCTTCTCCTGACGGTCCACGATGCGCCCCAGCACCCGACCGGTGAGGCAGCCGCCCGCCACCTCCAGGCGGTTGGCCGCCACGTGGTCGATACCCAGCCGCTCGGCCAGGGGCACCACGACCTCCTCGAAAGCCGCCCGAGACGACCCCCACGCGGCAGCCACGCGCATGCAGCGCCTCAATGAGGCTCGGCAGCCCCCTCGGTGGGGCGCACCTCGGCGAGGACCTCGGCGAAGACCTCCTGGGAGACCCCGGCCAGCGTCGCCACCCGCTCGCGCAGGGAGGCTGCGAAGTCCAGGCTCCCCGCGCATCGCCCGGGCCGTGACCTCGGCAACCAGGCTCACGGGTTCCGGCGCGCTGGGCGATGAGCTCGATGACCTCCTGCTCGATGAGGGTGGAGTCCACGTCCATGACCAGAAGGCCTGGGCCCCCAGTCATCAGGGCACCATCGGTCAGAGCCCCGCTGAGGCCCGCGGAGCCGCCGGCACGGTGTCGAGAGGTGTCGCTCATGGCGCCATGCTGAGTGGGCGAACCGGCGGGCGGGTACAGCGCGCCGCCGCCCGGCGACTCGGGCGACGGCGCGCACATGGAAGGCGGTAGGCCCCTCGGTCAGCGGGTGACGAGCGCCCTTGGCCACCACCGTGATACCGGACTCTGTCACGGTGAAGCCCCGCTCGCGGTCGTGCTCGGGGTCGATCCCCACCATGGCCCCCTCCTCGACCCGGACGTACTTGTCCAGGATCGCGCGGTTGACCACGGTGTTGCGGCCCACCTCAGCGCCGTCCATGAGGACGGACTCTCGCACCGAGGACCAGGAGTTGACACGCACACCGGGGGACAGGACCGAGGAGATCACCTCACCACCGGAGACGATGACACCCGGTGAGACGATCGAGTCGACCGCGTGCCCCAGGCGCTCGTGGTGGCCGTAGACGAACTTGGCCGGGGGGGCATCGCGGCCTGGTAACCGGCGAACAACGGCCAGCGGTCGTTGTACAGGTTGAACACGGGGGTCACCGAGATGAGGTCCTGGTGCGCCTCGAAGAAGGCGTCCACGGTACCCACGTCGCGCCAGTAGTCGCGGTCGCGCTCGGAGGAGCCCGGGACGTCGTTGTCCTTGAAGTCGTAGACGCCGGCCGCACCCTGGTTGACGAACCAGGGCACGATGCTGCCGCCCATGTCGTGCTTGGAGGACTCATCGGCGGCGTCGACCGTCACGGCCTCCAGGAGCGCGTCGGCGTTCATGATGTAGTTGCCCATCGAGGCCAGGACCTCATCAGGGGAGTCCGGCAGGCCCGGGGTGTCCTTGGGCTTCTCCACGAAGGCCTTGATCCTGCCGCGGTCGGTCGGGTCGGTCTCGATGACGCCGAACTGGTCCGCCAAGGACCGGGGCTGACGGATGCCCGCGACGGTGCAGGGCAGCCCGGAGGCGATGTGATGGTCCAGCATCTGGGAGAAGTCCATGCGGTAGATGTTGTCCGCACCGGTGATGACCACGTAGTCCGGGCCGCTCGTCGTCGAGCAGGTTGAGGGACTGGTAGATCGCGTCGGCGCTCCCCAGGAACCAGTGCTTGCCCACGCGCTGCTGGGCCGGAACAGGCGCGATGTAGTTGCCCAGCATGTCGGACATGCGCCACGTCTTGGAGATGTGACGGTCCAGTGAGTGGGACTTGTACTGGGTGAGCACCACGACCTTGAGGAAGCCGGAGTTGATCATGTTGGACAGGGAGAAGTCGATGAGCCGGTAGATCCCGCCGAAGGGCACGGCCGGCTTGGCCCGATCGACGGTCAGGGGCATGAGGCGCTTGCCCTCGCCACCAGCGAGGACGATTGCGAGAACACGAGGTTGAGCCATGTGGCCCTGCCCTACGTTGCTTGAGAGGCTTATGGGGCCAAACAGATCACAATGTGGGCCGTTCCCGGGGCGACTCCCGAGTCGACCCGGACCTTCGATCTAGACGCACCCCCGCTCAGGACGCCGACGGGCCTGTACACGTGAGTCGGTGGAAACCACCGACGTCGAACGGTCCCACTGCGAGGCGCGTGCGTATACCGTCGGGTGTGGCGCCCGACCCACCGCGGGTGCCCGTCCTGCGCCGCCGACGGCGCGGTCAGACCATCCAGCAGACAGAGGAGACGCACACCCATGAGGGTCGACCTGCTGACCAAGGAGTACCCACCCTTCATCTACGGCGGCGCCGGGGTCCACGTCAACGAGCTCGCCAGGGGTCCTGCGCCCTCTGGCCGACGTTCGCGTCCACGCCTTCGGCGGCCCCCGCGAGCCCGGCACCGAGGGCGCTGACGACGGCGTCACCGGTTACCCCGAGATCGCTGAGCTCGACGGCGCCAACGCCGCTCTGCGCACCTTCGGCGTCGACCTGGAGATGGCCCAGGGCACCGAGGGAACCGACCTCGTCCACTCCCACACCTGGTACACCAACCTCGCCGGCCACCTGTCCGGCCTGCTTCACGGCGTCCCCCACGTCATCAGCGCCCACTCCCTGGAGCCTCTGCGCCCCTGGAAGGCCGAGCACTCGGCGGCGGCTACGCCCTGTCCTCCTGGGCGGAGAAGACCGCCTACGAGGCCGCCTCCGGGATCATCGCGGTCTCCAACGGCATGCGCGAGGACATCCTGCGCTCCTACCCGGCCGTCGACCCCGAACGCGTCAAGGTCGTCCACAACGGCATCGACCTCGAGGCCTGGAAGCACCCGCAGGGCGAGGACGCCGACGCCGCGGCTGCAGCCACCCTCAAGCGCCTCGGCATCGACCCCGACCGCCCCACCGTCGTGTTCGTCGGACGCATCACCCGTCAGAAGGGCCTGCCGCACCTACTGCGCGCCTGCGAGCAGCTGCCCGCGGACGTCCAGGTCATCCTGTGCGCCGGCGCCCCCGACACCCCCGAGATCAAGGCCGAGGTCGAGGGTCTCGTGGCCCGCCTGCGGGAGAAGCGCACCGGCGTGGTCTGGATCGAGGAGATGCTGCCGCGCCCCGAGCTCATCGCCGTCCTGGCCGCCTCCGACGTCTTCGTGTGCCCCTCGGTCTACGAGCCACTGGGCATCGTCAACCTCGAGGCCATGGCCGTGGGCCTGCCGGTCGTCGGATCGGCCACCGGCGGCATCCCTGATGTCATCGTCGACGGCGAGACCGGCCTCCTGGTCCCCATCGAGCAGGTCCAGGACGGCACCGGCACCCCCATCGACCCGGCCCGCTTCGAGGCCGACCTGGCCGAGCGCCTCATCACCCTGGTCACCGACACCGAGGCCGCCAGGACCATGGGGCAGGCCGCCCGACGCCGCGTCGAGGAGCACTTCGCCTGGGAGGCCATCGCTCAGCGCACCATGGACGTCTACAACTGGGTCCTGGCCCAGGGCTGAACAGGACGGTTCTCGTCCGGCCACGCCACCGAGTGGTACGGCCCCTCTACCGGGCCCACCACTCGGTGGCCGCAGCGGCCCCGTGACGCGCCACCGCCAGCAGCGGACGCAGGACGCCGGCTCGCCGCTGCGCCTGAAGGGCGGTCGTAGCCGCACCGTCGTCATGCAGGGCCAGCTCGCACATCCCCGCCAGCCGCAAGGAGCGCTCCAACAGCTCTCGATCGCGGTGCGACAGCCAGGGCGGGACGAGCCGCGGATCCACCACGGCGGTGAGAAGGTCGTTGAGAGCATCGGCCATCTCCGGGCGCTCGCGGGCCAGGTCGAGCTCGACGAGCGCCTCGATGGCCTCCTCGGTGGCGGCGTGCACCTGCCTGCGGGCGTGCGCCGCATCCAGCGGAGGCAGCGGGCCGGCCATCGGCTCAGCGCGCCAGGTCACCGAGGTGCCGGAGTCCTCGGGCACCAGCAGCACCCGACCGGGTGCCCCCTCCAGGACGACGCCCTCCTCGATGTCGGGGATGATCCCCCAGGTGCCGGTACCGCCGACCGGTGAGGGCAGGACCGCGCTCACCCGGCTCAGTGGGCGGGCGGCCGTGAGCCACTGCTCCAGGCCGACGCGCCCCGAACCGCTGGGGGCGCCGGCGATACCGTCGACGATGCTGTCGATGACGTCATGGGCGCCGTCGACGCCCTCAACGAGCGACAGGCCGCGGGAGGAGGGCGAGGGCGCCCACAGGGCCAGCATGATGCTGACAGGCGGGTTGAGGGGATCCATGGGGATCAACCATAGTGAATGGTGGCGGGGCGAGCCCCGGATGGGGACCGGGCACCATCGGGCTGGCGGCTCTCGTCCCGCATCTGCCCTGTGTCATCTCGGTGTCACGATAGGATCGGCTCATGACCAGTGTCCTGCACCTCGACGACGTCTCGCTGCACCGCGGCAGCCACCAGATCCTCAGCCACGTCAGCTGGACCGTGGAGGAGGGTCAGCACTGGGTGCTGCTGGGATCCAACGGCGCGGGCAAGACCACGATCGCCAGGATCGCCTCGGCCAGGCTCTTCCCGTCCTCCGGCACGGTGGACATCCTCTCCGAGGGCTCAGGGCGCGTGGACGTCTCCGAGCTGCACCCCCGTATCGGCCTGTTGTCCTCGGCCCTGGCCGCCGACGTCCAGGACGGCGAGAAGGTGCTCGGCGTGGTCCTGTCGGCCTCCTACGGGCGCATCGGGCGCTGGCGCGAGGAGTACGACGACTTCGACCTTGAGCGCGCTCACGCCCTGCTAGGTGCCCTGGAGGCCGGGCACCTGGTCGACCGGCTGTGGGGAACGCTGTCATCGGGGGAGCGCAAGCGCGTCGAGGCTGGCTCGCGCTCTCATGCCGGACCCGGAGATGCTCTTCCTCGACGAGCCCGCCTCGGGCCTGGACCTGGCCGGCCGTGAACAGCTCCTGGCGGCGCTCACCGAGATCATCTCCTCGCCCGACTCACCCTCCATGGTCCTGGTGACCCACCACCTGGAGGAGATTCCGGAGGGCTTCACCCACGCACTCACGCTGCGTGAGGGGAAGGTCGTGGGCTCCGGTCCGTTGGAGCAGGTCCTCACCGTGGACACGATCAGCACGACCTTCGGCATGCCGCTGGAGGTCACCCTACGACCGCGGTCGCTACGCCGCCAGGGGCCGACCCGGCGGCCACGGCAGGCGCGTCGCCGCGGCCAGGGGGCTGACCGGTTCCTGGGTGCGGATGTCCGCTCCGGACCACGTCGTCCCCGTCCGGTACGGGACCACTTACTCACCAACCGCGTTCATCAGGAGGTTCTCATGGAATGGCTGATCTGGGTCGGAGGGGCTCTGCTCCTCATCGTCATCGAGACGGTGACGGTCGACCTCACCTTCCTCATGATTGCCGGCGGTGCGCTGGGGGGAGGGCTGACGTCCTTCCTCGGTGGGCCTGTGTGGGCGCAGGTCCTGGTCTTCGCCTGCGTCTCCACCCTGCTGCTCTTCGCCGTGCGCCCCTGGGCCAAGCGGCGTCTGGCGGCCGCCACCCCGCAGATGAAGACCAACGTCGACGCCCTCATCGGCAGGTCGGCCACCACCATCACCGCGGTGGATGACGGCGGCGGCCGAGTCCGTCTGGGCGGTGAGGAGTGGAGCGCCCGTCTGGCTCCCGCCGCTCAGGGTGGCGTCACCCGCCTGGAGGCCGGGGTGAGCGTGACCGTGACACAGATCGACGGGGCCGTGGCCGTGGTCGCCCCGGCGACGACCTCCGCCGCTGCGCCCGCGCCCTGACGTTCCCCGCACCGGCCCATCAACCGTTCTGACCACCCGTTCAACCCCGCAGGAGAAAACTCGTGCCCATCGTCTCCATCATCTTGCTTCTCGTGGCCGTATTGGTCATCGTTGCCATCTTCCGGTCGGTGCGGATCGTTAAGCAGAGCACCGCGATCATCGTTGAGCGCCTGGGGCGCTTCCAGGCGGCCTACGGCGCTGGAATGCACTTCCTGGTGCCCTTCATCGACCGGGTACGCAACATCATGGACCTGCGCGAGCAGGTCGTCTCCTTCCCGCCCCAGCCGGTCATCACCTCCGACAACCTCGTCGTGAGCATCGACTCGGTGGTCTACTACCAGATCACCGACCCCATGCGTGCCACCTACGAGATCTCCAACTACCTGCAGGCCATTGAGCAGGCTGACGGTCACCACGCTGCGCAACGTCGTCGGCTCCATGGACCTGGAGCAGACGTTGACCAGCCGTGACCAGATCAACGGCCAGGCGCGCGGTGTCCTGGATCAGGCCACCGGCCGGTGGGGAATCCGCGTCAACAGCGTGGAGCTGAAGTCCATCGACCCGCCCGCCTCCATCCAGGGCTCCATGGAGCAGCAGATGCGCGCCGAGCGTGACCGCCGCGCCGCGATCCTGACCGCCGAGGGGCGTCAAGCAGTCCCAGATCCTCACGGCCGAGGGTGACAAGCAGTCCGCCATCCTGCGCGCCGAGGGGCAGGCGCAGTCCGCGATCCTCAAGGCCCAGGGTGAGTCGCGCGCCATCCTCCAGGTCTTCGAAGCCATCCACCGCGGAAACGCCGACTCCAAGGCTGCTGGCCTACCAGTACCTCCAGACCCTGCCCAAGATCGCCAACGGCTCCTCCTCCAAGATGTGGATCGTGCCCACTGAGTTCACGGCGGCGCTCGACGGCATCGCCGGCGCCCTCGGCGGTGGCAAGGATGGCGGCCCCAGCGGCGGCTCGGACGACTCCGACGACGATACCCGTCCCGGCGTCGACCTCTCAGGCAGCGAGCTCGACCTGGGCATCGCCTCGGACCTGGCCAGCATCAGCCTCCAAGCCCCCGAGGAGGCCCTCGCCCAGGCCCGGGGCGAGGTCGAGTCGGCCTCCCAGGAGGCCAGTGAGGAGCCCGCTCCCAAGGCAGGCGTTCCCCGGAAGGCTCCCGCGGATGAGACCGACGGCGGGGCCACGGTGACTGTCCCGACCTCCGACGGCCTGGAGGGTGCTCACGCCGCGCGCGGCAGTCACGTGGCCGATCCCGAGGAGGAGGATCAGCAGCCGGATTCCGTGCCCCCGCGCGGCGGTTACGGCATCCAGGCACAGCCCGGGTACGCACGCCTCCCGGCGCCCCAGGGACCCTACGGGGCCTGACCGGCTGTCTTGAGGCCCGTTGGGAACCGGAGAGGTCCCAGGGGCACTTGCTGCGGCGGGAGGAATGGGCGATCCACGATGATCGGCCTATTCTTCCCGCCGTACTGCTGCGCTGAACGGGGAAAACCAAGAAGGTGACGAACGATGATTATTGAGGCTGGACGACGGGGCCGACGAGCGCCTGGCGGACTACACCAGGCTGACGGATGTGGCGCTGCGCCGTCGGTTGGAGACGCAGCGGGGCCTGTACATGGCCGAGTCCTCCAAGGTCATCACACGCGCCGTGGCCGCCGGGCACGCCCCACGCTCCTTCCTCATGGCTCCGCGCCACCTGGCTGAGATGCGCCCGGTCATCGCCTCAGCGGCCGGCTGCGGGGGCAACGACGACGGCGGTGAGGTACCCGTGTTCGTCGCCCCCGAGGAGGTCCTGGAGTCCATCACGGGTTTCCACCTGCACCGCGGGGCACTGGCCGCCATGAACCGGCCCGCGCTGGCCGGCGTTTCCGAGTTGCTGTCGTCCGCCCGCGGGGGAGCGGGGGCCAGGAGGGTCGCGATCCTGGAGGACCTGGTGGACCACACGAACGTGGGGGCCGCCTTCCGCAGCGCTGCCGCCCTGGGGATCGACGCCGTCCTGGTCACTCCGCGCTGCGCAGATCCCCTTTACCGGCGCAGTGTGCGCGTCTCCATGGGCACCGTCTTCCAGGTCCCCTGGACCCGGATCGAGCGCTGGCCCGCCATGGACGAGCTCCATGGCCAGGGCTTCACCGTGGCCGCCCTGGCGCTGTCGGACACCTCAGTGGCGCTGGACGAGTTCGCGGCGTCAACGGCTTGCACCGGTGCGGACTCCAGGGTCGCCGTCGTCCTGGGCACGGAGGGCGATGGGCTGTCCCACCGGACGATTGCCGCGGCTGACGATGTGGTGCGCATCCCCATGGCCGGGGAGTGGACTCCCTCAACGTGGCGGCGGCCGCCGCCGTGGCCTTCTGGGCGCTGCGTCTGCCCTGACCCGGACCGCAGTCCGGTGCCGCCGGCGTGCGCCGGACGAGCAGCACGTGAGCAACATGGTGGGGCCGGATCCGTCAGCATACGGATCCGGCCCCACCGTTGTGTCAGCGGCCGATCAGGTCGACGGCGTCATATGAGCTCAGGCCTCGGGCGCGGTGACCTTGATGAGGGCCTCACCGGGCTCAACCGAATCACCACCGACGACCTCGACCGAGGCGAAGGAGGCGGTGTTGGTGACGAGTACCGGGTGGTCAGCGGGTAGCCGGCCTGCTCGATGACGGAGCGGTCCACGCGGACGAGCTCCTGACCCTCGCTGACGCGATCGCCCTGGGAGACCTTGACGTCGAAGCCCTGGCCCTCCAGGTTGACGGTGTCCAGACCCACGTGGATGAGGATCTCCACGCCGTTGTCCAGGGTGATGCCGAAGGCGTGCCCCGAGGACGGGGGCCACGACGACGGTGCCGTCGGCCGGAGCCGTGACGACGATGTCGCCCTGGGGCTCCAGGCCCACGCCCTGACCGACGGCGCCCGAGGAGAACACCGGGTCGGGGACCTTGTCCAGGTCCATGGTCGTGGCCTTGAGCGGTGAGGCGATCTCAGTGACCGCGCCGGGAACGAGCGCCGGCTTGGGCGTGGGGGCCTTCGCAGTCCGGTCGCCCTCCTCAGCGGGAGCAGCAGCCGCAGCGGCGCCGTCGTCGGCCTGCTTCTTCTCAGTAGGCTCCGCTTCAGTGGAGGCAATCGTCTCACCGGCAGCGGCCGCAGCCGCACGGGCCTCGGCCCTCTCCTCCTTGGTGCGGTAGTCCGTGAGAATGATGAGAGCCATCGAGGTGGCGAAGGCCGCGGTGATGGCGATGCCGTACAGTGCCATTGGGGTGAAGACCGGGATGCTCAGCAGCGAGCTGAACACGAAGGTCGAGGCCTTGATGCCGCCGCCGATACCGGTGATGAGACCGCCCACGAGACAGCCGGCCAGCAGACGCGGGTAGATGCGCTTGAAGCGCAGGTGGATACCGTAGAGGCTCGGCTCGGAGATGCCACCGAAGAGGCCGGCGGCCAGGGCGCCGGAGGCCGTCTGACGCATGACCTTGTCCTTGTCACGAATGGCCAGGACCAGCACACCGGCGGTGGCGCCGAAGCATGCGAAGTTCCACGAGCCCATGGGGCCCTGGATGAAGTCGTAGCCCAGCGTACTGATGTTGGCCAGCATGATGGCGTTGAGGGGCCAGTGCAGACCCAGCGGCACCAGGAACGGATGAGAGCAGTGGGATGACGATCGCGAAGACGATCAGGGGCGCTCGTGTTGAGCCATGCCAGTCCGGATCCCAGGCCTGTACCGACCCAGATACCTACTGGACCGATGATGAAGGCCGTCACCGGCATCATGATGATGAAGGAGAAGAACGGAACAAACACCATCTGCACGTTGGAGGGAATGAGACTGGCCCAGACCCTTGTAGACCAGGGCCAGGACGGCGACCATCATGAGGGGAACGAAGACCTGGCCGCTGTAGTCGTTGAGCTGCATGGGAACGCCCGCGACATGTGCGACGCACAGGTCCTTGTTCAACGTGGCGTTGTGGGTGCAGGTCGATCCGATCGCCTTGCTGAGGTCAACGAATTGAGGCGTCATCAGCGCCGCCATGACCGAGGCACCGACCCAGGGGTCGATGTTGAGACTTCTTGGCGGCGTTGTAGGCCACCATGATGGGCAGGAAGTGGAACACCGACTTGTACATGGCTTCCGCGAAGACCTGTGCGGCGGGCTTGTCCTCGGCCGTCAGGGTTCGGATCACTGGCATTGATGACGCCGAACGCATCCAGTACCGCAAGACCGGCGATGATGAGCGACGCGCCCAGCAGCACCGGCAGCAGGGGACGGAAGGAGTCGGACAGGGTACTCGAAGAAGGCGTCGACGTAGGCGTTCTTGCCGCGGGCCTTGGCGCGGGCGGCGGCCTTGACGTCGGCGTCGGACTGATCCGAGCCGGATGATCCTCCCCGGCTCTTCATGGCCGGCAGGTTGTTGATCTCGTCGTACACGCTCTGCACGGCACCACCGATGACGATCTGGTAGCGGTCCCCGGACTGGGGGACGGCGCCCATGACGCCCGGAATGTTCTCGACGGCCGCCTTGTCGATGCCGGAGGCGTCCTTGAGCTCGAAGCGCAGTCGGGTGGCGCAGTGGGTGAAATGGATGATGTTCTCGGCGCCGCCCACGGCGTCGAGGATTACCCTCAGGGGTTGAGGTCGTGGTTGCCATTCGGGCCCTTTCCTACTGAGCGAGGGGTGACGAGGACGGTGGATGCACCCCGGTGCGCTCCGAGTCCCTGATGGGCTCGCTCTCGGTGGTGGGGATCTGACACCTCGTGCGCCACGCGGGCGCAAAGAAGGTGGTTGAGGAAGAGGGTACTGTCTCACGGCTCAGAACAAAAAGGGAACAGTCCGTCCGGATGGTGCCCGTACCCTGCTCGAGATGGCCGACGGCCACGGAATCTGCCCGATCCCGGTATCCACTGGCACCTGTTTGCGCAGGTGAGGCTCTTTGTGCGCACAGGCACTCAGACCAGTGGGTGCGTCGGCGGAGTGGTTTTTGCACGCTTGAGGGCGCACTGACCCCGCCTCAAGCGAAGGAGCTCAACATGAGCGCGCAGACCTCCCTGGCTGCACAGCCGGTACCGCCGGTCCTACCGAACATCCCGATTCGCCCACCCACCACGACTCCGCCTCCCGTTCCGGCCTCGACCGGCTCGCCCGATTCGCCGCGCCTTTACGGTCCACCGGGGTGGACGGTGCGCATTGGCCTGTGGCGCCTGATTGAGCCCTGGCTCGATACCCCGCGCTGCCTGCCGGGGGAGACGCCACTGCGCCTGGATGCCCTGGGCGCCCCGGTGAGCGACTACGTGCCCTTCCGTGGGATGGACGCCACCACGGCGGCCGACCTGCTCCTGCGACTGCCGGCTGCGGCACTGAGCGACCGCCAGAACCTCGCCCCGACCCTCAAGACGATGCTGACTGCCTGCGCCGGAGCGGACGGGCAGGTGCGCCTGTCCGGATACGGCATCGGCCCTCAGCGCGAGGACGAGCGTCTGAGCGCCGAGGCCCTGTGGGTCGCCGACGCCGACCTGCAGGGCTACGAGGTCCTCGCCGAGCACAGCCGGGCCTGTCAGTGCTCCGCGCTGTGGGAGAGGGTCAAGGAGCGTTACGAGACTCGACGCCAGATGCATTCCTGACGACATCGTGCGCACCCGGCCCGAGTGGGCCGGCGGCGGGGTCGGCTGGTGGATGTGGTGGGACTGATAGGTCCGTTGCGGCGGGCAGGACCAGCAGGCCCGTACGATGGCGCGCGTGATCAATGTCCAGGACCTCACCATGCGTATCGGTGCCCGCCAACTCGTCGCTCACGCCGGCTTCCGGGTCGACAAGGGGATGCGCATCGGCCTCGTGGGCCGCAACGGCGCAGGCAAGACCACCATGACCAAGCTGCTCGCCGCCGCTTCCGTGGCCCAGGGGCGCAGGCCGCGCCGTCAACGACGCCGATGAGCGCCACGGCCTGGAGGCCGTCGAGCACGAGGGCACGATCACCTGCACGAGCTCGGTGGGCTACCTGCCCCAGGACACCAAGGTCGGAGACCTCAGTGAGATCGCCCGGGACCGGATCCTCTCGGCCCGCGGCATCGACGCGCTCCTGGCCCGCATCCGCAAGGCCGAGGAGCGCATCGCCGTCACCGAGGGGGAGGCCCAGGCCAAGGCCCTGGACCGCTATACGCGCCTGGACCACGAGTTCACCATGGCCGGCGGATACGCCGCCGCCTCGGAGGCCGCTCGCATCAGTGCTGCCCTGGGCCTGCCCGACCGTGTCCTCGACCAGCCCATCGGTACGCTCTCAGGCGGCCAGCGCCGTCGGGTCGAGCTCTCCCGGGTCCTGTTCCAGCAGCCCGACACGCTCCTGCTCGACGAGCCCACCAACCACCTCGACCACGACTCGATCCTGTGGCTACGAGACCACCTGCGCACCTACGCCGGGGGCTTCATCGTCATCAGTCACGACGTCGAGCTCCTGCGTGACACCGTCAACCAGGTCATGTACCTCGACGCCGGCCGCGGGGTCCTCGACGTCTACCACCTGGGTTGGGACGCCTACCTCAAGCAGCGTGCCGACGACGAGCACCGGCGCCGTCGAGAGCGCGCCAACGCGGAGAAGAAGGCCGCCGCCCTGCGGGCCCAGGGGGAGAAGATGCGGGCCAAGGCCACCAAGGCCGTGGCCGCCCAGCAGATGCTCAAGCGGGCCGAGCGCCTCATGGCCGATCTGGAGGACGAGGCCGCCGTGGAGAAGGTCGCCCACCTGCGCTTCCCCGATCCGGTCCCCTGCGGCAAGACCCCGCTGCGCGCCGCCGGACTGTCCAAGGCCTACGGCTCCCTGGAGGTCTTCGCCAGCGTGGACCTGGCCATTGACCGCGGCAGCCGGGTCGTGGTCCTGGGCCTCAACGGCGCCGGCAAGACCACGCTCCTGCGCCTGCTCGGCGGGGTGGAGGAGACCGACTCCGGCGAGGTCATCCCCGGCCACGGCCTCAAGATCGGCTACTACGCCCAGGAGCACGAGACCATCGACACCGCGGCGACCGTCGTGGAGAACCTGCGCCGCGCCGCCCCCGGCATGGACGACACCCAGGTGCGCAGCGTCCTGGGATCCTTCCTCTTCTCGGGCTCGGATGCCGACAAGCCCGCCCAAGTCCTCTCCGGAGGGGAGAAGACCCGCCTCGCCCTGGCCATGCTCGTGGTCTCCAGCGCCAACGTCCTCCTGCTCGACGAGCCCACGAACAACCTCGACCCCGCCAGCCGCGAGGAGATCCTCAGGGCGCTGGGCACCTTCGCCGGCGCCGTCGTCCTGGTCACCCACGATGAGGGCGCTGTCGAGGCCCTGCACCCCGACCGGGTCCTCCTGCTGCCCGACGGCGACGAGGACCTGTGGGGGCCGGAGTACCTCGAGCTGGTGGCCCTGGCCTGAGGATGTGATCGTCTCCCTCCCGCCCCAGAGGCGACGCCGTCGGACACAGTGAGTCCCCTCACCCCGGCTCCGGGGCGAGGACCGCGTAGGGTTGTCACCAGGAACAAGGCATCCGGATGGAGCGTTGGCTCCGGTGGATCCTCACGGCTCTCGTCAGGAGGGCCGCCGCAGGACCTTCGGCGGCGCCACACGGAGCGCCGCGGACACACGTAGGCATACCAGACCAGGAGATGACCATGGCAGAGACCACCCTGACCGACACCACTGACATCGAGGGCCCCCGAGCACGAGGTCATCCTCACCGAGACCGCCGCCGCGAAGGTCGCCAGCCTCCTGGCCCAGGAGGGGCGTGACGACCTGCGCCTGCGCGTGGCCGTCCAGCCCGGCGGCTGCTCCGGTCTGGTCTACCAGGCTCTACTTCGACGAGCGGCTCCTGGACGGCGACGCCGTGCGCGCCTTCCCCACGGGCAGTGACGAGATGGCCAGCGTTGAGGGTGGTCGTCGACCGCATGAGCGTGCCCTACCTGTCGGGCGCCACCATCGACTTCGCCGACACCATCGAGAAGCAGGGGCTTCACCATCGACAACCCCAACGCCGCCGGAGCTGCGCCTGCGGCGAGTCCTTCCACTGATCCCTCCCGCGCAGGCCCTCCCTCACGCAAGGGAGCTCATGTGCGCCGCACATCCCTGACCCTGACTGTCCCTGGCCGCGGCCGCCTGCCTCGCGCTGGCCGGCTGCTCGGGGTCGTCCTCCTCCTCAGCATCGGCGTCCAAGGCCGCTGCCTCCGAGACCCCGGTGCCGGCGGCCCACGGCGCCCGTGGACTGCTCCACCCTGACGATCGACTCCGACTCCGAGTCGTTGCCGGCCGTCGGTGGTGACGCGGGCAAACAGCCCACTGTGACCTGGAAGAAGGATGCGCAGGCACCTAAGAACCTCACCGTCAAGACATTGACGAAGGGGAACGGGGCTGAGATCGACGCCGCCGGTGTGGTCAAGGCCAACTACACGGGCTGGCAGTGGGACGGCACCGACCCCTTCGACACCTCCTTCAAGAGCGGCGCACCGGTGACCTTCCCGCTGGGGAACGTGATCCAGGGATGGAAGTGCGGTCTGGCCGGACACCACGTGGGTGACCGGGTCGTCATGTCGATTCCCCCGGAGCTGGCCTACGGCAACAAGGCGGCCCAGGATGCTCAGGCCGGCGGCGCCCAGCAGCAGGGGCAGCAGAACCCGGCCGGGACGCTCGTGTTCGTCGTCGAGATCGTCGACGGCGTCAGCGGCAAGATCTCCGGCGGCTCGGCCTCGGCCACGATGGAGGGAGAGGAAGCCGTCAGTCAGCGCGGCATCACGATCAGCGGTGAGCTCGGCCAGCCGGCGAAGCTCTCCATCGGGGCCGATGCCGCCCAGCCGGCCAAGTCCGAGGTCATCGTGCTGGCGCGCGGCTCCGGTCCGGCCATCAAGGAGAGCTCCACGGCCGTGATGAACATTGCCGGAAACTACTGGGACGGATCCCAGCCGTCCAACACCTGGGAGCAGCACGCCGCCGAGGTCGATCAACATGGCGCAGGCACAGCAGTCCGTTCCGGGACTGATCGGTGTGCCGGAAGGCTCCCGAATCGTGGTGCTCATGCCGCCGGTGCAGGCTACGGGCCAGCAGCAGGGGATCCCGGCGTCGGCTTACGTCATGGACGTTGAGAAGGTTTTCTAGCAAGAGCTGTTTAGCAGCGCCAGACATGGCTGTGGCCGCGCCCCTCAAGGGGCGCGGCCACAGCCTTTCTCGTACGCTGCCGGGGCTCGGCGTCAGCGGACGATGAGACCCTGGGCCTTGGCGACGGCGTCGGCCAGGCGCTCGGAGACGTCCTGCCAGTTGGCGATGTTCCAGACGGCCTTGACGTAGTCGGCCTTGACGTTGAGGTAGTCGAGGTAGAAGGCGTGCTCCCACATGTCCACCATGAACAGCGGGATGGTGCCCACGGGCACGTTGCCCTGCTGGTCGAAGAGCTGGAAGGTGACGAGCTTTCCGGAGATGGAGTCGTAGGCGAGCACGGCCCAGCCCGAGCCCTGGATGCCCATGGCGGTGGCGGTGAACTGCGCCTGGAACTTCTCGAAGGAGCCGAAGGAGTCCTTGATGGCCTCCGCGAGCTCGCCCTCGGGCTGACCTCCGCCATTGGGGAGAGGTTCTTCCAGAAGATGGAGTGGTTGGTGTGGCCGCCCAGGTTGAAGGCGAGGTTCTTCTCCCACAGGTTGATGGCGGCCAGGTCGCCGGCCTCGCGGGCGGCAGCCAGGGCCTCCAGGGCGGCGTTCGCGCCGGTGACGTAGGCTGCGTGGTGCTTGTCGTGGTGGAGCTCCATGATCTTGCCGGAGATGTGGGGCTCCAGGGCGGCGTAGTCGTAGGGGGAGCTCGGGAAGGGTGTACACGGCCATCAAGGACTGCCTTTCGGTGAGTGAGGTGGCTTCAGTCCCGTCTCAGCAGGGCTCGTTAGGACTGAAGTCCTGAACATGACTCATGCTAGACGGGGGGCCGGAAGAGGGATAGTGAGCCTCCATGTGATTACACTGACCGCGGAAACACTGCCGTCCGTACCCGTCCACGAAGGATCCGATATGACCGACCAGGCTGCTTCCGCCCGCCTCGAGCTTCTCGTCTTCTCCGACGACGCCACCGTGCGTCAGGAGGTCATTGACGGTGTCGGGCGCCGACCGGCCAAGGGCCTGCCACTGGTGACTTGGACCGAGGCGGCCACCGCCGAGGGTGTGCGCATGGCCATCAAGGACCGTGAGAAGGAGGACCGGCCGCCCTTCGACGCACTGGTCCTGGACGCCGAGGCCAAGAAGCTCGGCGGCATGGGCCTGGCCCACGAGCTGTTCACCGAGCTCGACGAGCGTCCCGCCGTCGTCCTGCTGACCGCCCGCCCCCAGGACGACTGGCTGGCCGCCTGGGCCAAGGCGGAGGTCGTCGTGCCCCGGCCCCTGGACCCGCTGAGCCTCCAGGAGGGCGTCACCAAGGCCCTCACCGCCCGCCGCGGCACCGTCACCCCCGCCGGCTGAGCTCGGCTCCGCCCCGACTGTCCGACGTCGAAGCCGGCCTGACCCATCTGGCCGTAACCGCGTCGCCTTCGTTCCGCGTGCGCTGAAGCGGCCTTCTAAACCGCGCGGCAGGAGATGCTGCCGTGGTCGCGTGCGCCGGCGACCTTGCGACGCTCCGCGTCCAGGACATCGAACCCGCTGCGCTCCAGAAGCGAGCCCAGGTCCTGCAGGGGGCCAGTAGTAGGCCGGGACGACCGCGTGCGGGAACGCCTCGACCCGGTCCCCGGCGAAGAACCCGATGAGCAGGCTCCCTCGCGGCTGGAGACTGTCTCTCAAGGACGCCAGCGTTCCGGGCAGGCTCCTGAGGCGGGATGTGAATGAGGGAGTACCAGGCCAGGACGGCACCATAGGGAGCTCGCGGGCAGACAGCCGGAGGAGCCCTGCCGATAGGGTCACGTGCGGGTGCTGGGCGCGGGCGATCTCGATGAAGCCCTCGACCGGGTCCACTCCCTTCGACCTCCAGGCCCAGGCCATGAAGATAAGCGGTCCAGTGCCCCGGCCCGCACCCCAGATCAACGATCCGTCCTTGCACCCCTCGCGCCCATCGGGCGATGAGCTGCTGATCCTCCTGCGCCGTCGCCGCCATATGGCCAAGCGCCTCCGCGTACTCCTCAGCGCGAGCGCTGTAGGCCGACCACACATGACTGGAGCTCATCGCGCCGAGCCTACAAGGAGCCGAGCCCTCATTCCTCCGAGGCCAGGACCTTGCGATGGCGGGCGGCCGCACCGATCGGCCACGTGAGCACGGCTGGGTCTCCGTCGATCTCCACGATGCGGGCGCCCTCCTCCAGGACCCAGTCGGCCAGCAGGCTCGTCTCCTCAATGCTCGCCACCTCACCGACCCGGCCGGGCCTCTCAACGACCCGGGCGCTGGCGCGCAGCAGCTCGACGGCGGGACGCGGGTCGGCACCCGGCGCGGTCGTCATGGATCCGGCCAGCACGCCCCAGCGCACCACCACCAGCTCCCAGCCTCCGACCTCGCGCCGGCGGGCCGCCATGAGATGAGGGCAGGCCAGCAGGGGCCGCACCCGCTCGGCCCGGTCCACCGCCCGCAGCAGGCAGCGCAGACGGGCCGTCCAGGTCCCGGCCTCCTCATAACGCTCGGCCCGGGACAGTGCCGCGATGCGCTCCAGCAGGGGAGCGGCCACCCGGTCGACCTCGCCCGACAGGCAGGCCAGCACCTCGGCCGGCTCAGCCGGGACGTCGTCGCGGCGCACCCGGCGCAGCGCGCGCCCGTCCCAGCGGCCCAGACGCAGCACCGACTCGGCGGCGCGCAGGGCATCCTGACCCCTGCCACGTGAGGCGAAGGGGCCCACCGCATGGCCGACCTCCTCCGTGGGCAGCACGGTGGTGAGCGTCAACCGCGGCTCGGCCCCCGGGCCTGAGTCCTGGTCCAGGTGGAGCCAGGGCCGGCGCCGCGGGGCCCGGGAACGGCGGTTGACCGGTGGGTCGAGCTCAGCGATCATCCGCAGCTCGCGCACCCGCGCCTCAATGAGCGTGGGTGTGGCGATGTGCCGCACGCTCACGGTGGTGTCCAGCATCTGCGCCACCTTGCGGCGCTTCTCCGCGGCGGTGAAGTAGGAGCGCACCCGACGCTTGAGGTCCACGGCGCTGCCCACGTAGAGCACCTGGTCGGCCGCCGAGCGGAACTGGTAGACGCCGGGGCCGCTGGGAAGGGTGTCGGCCAGGCGGCTCTTGGCGCGGCGCCTGGCCGGGACCGGGTCGGAGGCGGTGGCCAGGTCCTCCAGGTGCGTGACGCCGAGCGGCGCCATGACCTCCAGGGCCGCGTGCAGCACGTCCACGGTGGCGCGAGCGTCATCCAGGGCCCGGTGCGAGGGACGGGGCCGGATCCCACGAAGGCGGCCAACGTCCCCAGCTTGTGGTTGGGCACCTCGCTGCGGGTCCAGGCCTTGCGGGCCAGCGCCAGCGTGTCCAGAACGCGGGGCTCTGGCCACTCCAGGCCCAGGGCCGCCGCAGCGCCTCGCAGGTGACCGACGTCGAAGCGGGCGTTGTGGGCCACGAGGACGGCGTCGTCGGCCAGCAGGTCCGCCCAGGACATGAAGGCCTCCACGCAGGTGCTCACGCCGGGGGCGCCGGCCACCATGGCGTTCGTGATGCCGGTGAGCATGGTGATCTGGGCGGGGATGGCGACGCCGGGGTTGACCAGGGTGGAGAAGTCCGCCAGCACCTGCCCGCCACGTACCTTGACGGCCCCGATCTCGGTGAGGGAGCGAGCGCCCGGCGCCCCGCCGGTGGTCTCCAGGTCCACCACGACGAAGGTCGCCCGTTCCAGGGGCGTGCCCATGTCTGCGAAGGACACCTGGGTCCCGACAGTGCTCACCGTCGCAGGCTAGAGGATGGCAGTGACGCGCATCCTCTCTGGCAGTCGGGAAGTCGGTGCGAGCAGGGTGGGAAGCACCCTAGAATCATCCCCATACCCGAGCGGCACCGCCGGCTCCGGTGCCGTCCGTCTCCGATGGTGCAGGACCGTGTGGTGGCTGCCCAGCCAGCAGTTCACAGGAGGCCCCGCGTGGGATACGGACCCATCAAGGCAACAGTCGGCCCGGCCCTGGAGATGCTCTATCAGCCCTGGATCCGCGGTGAGGAGAACATTCCCGCCGAGGGTGCGGCGATCCTGGCCTCCAACCACCTGGCGGTCATCGACTCCTTCTTCCTGCCGCTGCTGGTGGACCGCGAGGTCGCCTTCATCGGCAAGGCCGACTACTTCACCGGCAAGGGCGTCAAGGGGCTGGGCGGTGAAGAACTTCATGAAGACCGTGGGCACCATCCCCGTGGACCGCTCCGGCGGCAAGGCATCCCAGGCGGCGCTCCAGGCCGGCATCGACCGCCTGCGCTCGGGGCAGCTCTTCGGCATCTACCCCGAGGGCACGCGCAGCCCCGATGGGCGCCTCTACCGTGGCAAGACCGGCGTGGCCCGTATCGCTCTGGCCACCGGTGCCCCCGTGGTGCCCGTGGCGATGATCGGCTCCAACCTGGCCCAGCCGATCGGCAAGTCCATCCCCTCCACCCGTCACCGCGTGGGCATCGTCATCGGCGAGCCGCTGGACTTCTCCCGCTACAAGGGCCTGGAGAACGACCGTTTCGTGCTGCGCTCCATCACCGACGAGATCATGTACGCCCTCATGGCCCTCTCCGGTCAGGAGTACGTGGACCTCTACGCCGCCGACGTCAAGAAGGCCATGGACACGGACAAGAAGACCGCCGACGAGGTCGTCACCGAGATGCTCGCCGCGCAGGCTCAGGCCCGCCCTCGGCCGCCCCCGTGGCCGCGCCCGGTAGCCGCCCGCCCCCGAGGTCTCCGTGCCCGAGCCGCCCGAGGACAAGAGCGGCAAGGACAAGAAGAAAGACAAGACATCCGCCGACGAGGCCGACCCCGGCGCCGAGTAGGGGCTTGAGGGACGGGCGACTATCCCGGCCTCCTGATTCTGTCCGGTGGGTCCCTGTCAGCGGCTACCAATGGCACGTAGACTGACGCCCGGTGCGGCCCGTGCCGCCCGATCCGGCCGGGGCACTGACCCCGAGTACCCACAACCCGAAAGGTTCCCGATGTCGATTCGTCGCGTCGCCCTGCTCACCGCTGGCGGTTTCGCCCCCTGTCTGTCCGCCGCCGTCGGCGACCTCATCGAGCGCTACACGCAGGTCGCTCCCGAGGTCGAGATCATCGCCTACCAGTACGGCTACCACGGCCTGCTCACCGGCAACTACATCGTCATCGACGACGAGGGCCGCAAGAACGCCGGCATCCTGCGCGACTTCGGCGGATCCCCGATCGGCAACTCCCGCGTCAAGCTCACCAACGCCAAGAACCTCGTCGAGCGCGGCCTCGTCGAGGAGGGCGTCAACCCCCTGGAGTTCGCCGCCGAGCAGCTGCGTAAGGACGGCGTCGACGTCCTGCACACCATCGGTGGCGACGACACCAACACCACCGCCGCGGACCTGGCCGCCTACCTCCACGAGAACGACTACGAGCTCACCGTCGTCGGCCTGCCCAAGACCATCGATAACGACGTCGTCCCGGTCCGCCAGTCCCTGGGCGCCTGGACCGCGGCCGACGAGGGCGCCGGCTTCGCCTTCAACATCATCGGCGAGCACCGCTCCAACCCCCGCATGCTCATCGTCCACGAGTGCATGGGCCGCAACTGCGGCTACCTCACCGCTGAGACCGCCCGCCGCTACCACGACCTGCTCCAGACCAAGCAGTGGGCCCCCTCCCTCGGCCTGACCAAGGAGCGCTGGGACGTCCACGCCGTCTTCGTTCCCGAGATGAAGCTCGACATCGCCGCCGAGGCCGAGCGCCTCAAGGCCATTATGGACGAGCAGGGCAACGTCAACATCTTCCTGTCCGAGGGCGCAGGCGTCCCCGAGATCATCGCGGAGATGGAGGCCGCCGGCCAGGAGGTCCAGCGTGATCCCTTCGGCCACGTCAAGCTCGACACCATTAACCCCGGCCAGTGGTTCGCCAAGCAGTTCGCCGAGCTCATCGGCGCCGAGAAGGTCATGGTCCAGAAGTCCGGCTACTACTCGCGGGCCGCTCACGCCAATGCCGAGGACCTCGCCCTCATCAAGAGGATGTGCGACCTGGCCGTCGACTGCGCCCTGCGCGGCGAGTCCGGCGTCATCGGCCAGGACGAGGAGAACAACGACGAGCTCACCGCGATCGCCTTCCCGCGCATCGCCGGCGCCAAGCCCTTCGACATCACCCAGCAGTGGTTCACCGACCTCATGGCCGACCTGGGCCAGAAGGTCGAGCCGGCCGAGGTCGCCCCCGAGCACTGAGGCTGAGCCCGCACCCTGCCGCGGCCGGTGCCGTCCTCGTGACGACGCCGTCCGCTCTGTTCCGCGATGCGGCGCCGATCCCGGGCAATATCCCGACTGGCCTATGCTGACGGGCGTGATGAACGAGCTCTCCGTCGCCCGCACGGACGTCCATGTCCCCGCATGGCGCCACCTGCCCGCCCTCCAGCAGCCGACCTACCCCGATGAGGCCGCGCTGGCCGACGTGGTGGCGGACCTGCGCCGCCGGCCCCCGCTCGTCTTCGCCGGAGAGGTCGACTCCCTGCGCGACCTCATCGCCCAGGCCAGCATGGGGGAGGCCTTTGTTCTCATGGGTGGGGACTGCGCAGAGTCCTTCACCCACAACACGGCCGACAACATCCGCCTCAAGGTCCAGACCATCCTCCAGATGGCCGCGGTCCTCACCTATGGCGCCTCCACGCCCGTGGTCAAGATCGGCCGCATGGCCGCCAGTACGCCAAGCCCCGCAGCTCGGACACCGAGACCCGCGGTGAGGTCACCCTGCCCGCCTTCCGCGGCGACTCCGTCAACGGCCACGAGTTCACCTCCGAGGCCCGCATCCCCGACCCCACGCGCATGCTGGACGCCTACCTGCGCTCGGGCACCACCCTCAACCTCATCCGCGCCTTCACGATGGGTGGCTACGCGGACCTGCGCGAGGTTCACTCCTGGAACCGCGGCTTCACCGCCAACCCCGCCTACAAGCGCTTCGAGTCCTTCGCCGAGGAGCTCGACCGGGCCATGCGGTTCATGGAGGCCGCCGGCGTCGACTTCGAGGCCCTGCGTCAGGTCGACTTCTACGCCGCCCACGAGGCCCTCCTCCTGGAGTACGAGGACGCCATGATCCGCGAGGACTCCCGCTCCGGGCGCCTCTACGACACCTCCGCCCACATGCTCTGGGTGGGGGAGCGCACCCGCGAGGCCGACGGCGCCCACGTCGCCATCCTCGCCGGCGTCCACAACCCCGTGGGAGTCAAGGTCGGCCCCACCACGTCTCCTGACGACCTCTCCCGGCTCATGGACCGCCTCAACCCCGAGGGCCTGCCCGGACGCCTGTCCCTCATCACCCGCATGGGCGCCGACCGCATCCGCGACGCCCTTCCGGCACTCGTGGAGGCGGTGCGCGCCGACGGGCGCCCCGTCACCTGGATCGCCGACCCCATGCACGGCAACACCATCACCTCGGACAACGGCTACAAGACCCGCCGTTTCGAGACGATCCTCGACGAGATCCGCGGCTTCTTCGAGGTGCACCGCTCCCTGGGCACCGCCCCGGGCGGCATCCACGTCGAGCTCACCGGCGACGACGTCACCGAGGTCCTCGGCGGCGGCGAGCACATCGACGAGGCCGGCCTGGCCGAGCACTACGAGACCCTCGTCGACCCGCGCCTCAACCACCAGCAGTCCCTCGAGGTCGCCTTCGAGATCGCCGAGATGCTCAAGGGCTGACAACCCCGCCAAGAGCCGGCTCCGCAGGGCCGGCGAAGCGTGGCCCGGTCCGCTGAAGCGGCGCCGGGCCACGTCCGTCAGAAGATGTTGATGGTGACCTTGGAGTCCGGCTTCACGCTGGAGCCTGGAGCGGGATCGGTGGAGCGCACCGTCCCGAAGGGGCCGCCCAGGCGCTTGTTGACCTTCACCTTGAGGCCCGCCTCCTCCAGGGTCTTCGTGGCCTCATCCTGACTCTTGCCGGTCACGTCGGGGATCGTCACCTTCTCCGGCCCCTTGGAGACGGTCAGGTCCACCGAGTCGCCCTTGTAGTAGCCCGACGCCCCGGCGATGGGGGAAGAGGAGATGACGTTCCCCTTGGCCACGGAGTCGGAGTAGCCCTTGCCGACCTTGCCCTTCTTCAGGCCGGCGTCCTCCAGCGCCTTCTTGGCCTCGTCCTCGCTCAGACCGGTCACGTCGGGGATCGTGGCCGGCTCCTTGCCCTTGGAGACGACGAGCGCGACCTTCTCAGTGTGTTTGATGACCTTGCCGGCCTTGGGGTCGGAGGAGATGACTTTGCCCGAGTCAACGCTGGCGGAGTACTCCTCGGTGACGTCCCCCGGGGTCAGGCCGGCGGCCTTGATCGCGGCCGTGGCCTGGTCCTTGGTCTTCCCGACGACGTCGGGAACGGTCTTGGTCTCCACGCCTCGGGAGACAGCGGCGGTGACGACCTGGCCGAGTCCCACCTTCTGTCCCGCCTTCGGCCGGCAGGAGACAATGCTGCCGGCCGGTACCGTGTCGGAGTAGACGCGCTCGGGCGTACCCCAGTCGAGCCCCTGCTTCTCCAAGGCGAGCTGCGCCTGGTCCTCAGACATGCCGACAATGTCGGGTACGGCAACTCTCCTGCCCGGACCGGCCGTCAGGTACCAGGTTGCGCTCGCCCCGGTCCCGGTCACGGCCAGCAGCCCGATGATGACGGCGCGACGGCGACTGAGGGCCGCCGGTGCCCTTCCTCCGGGTGGGGACGGCGGTGGTCTTCTGGGCATCGGCCGCCACGGCCTTGCGCGAGAGCGCACGTGTTCTCCCTGGAGTCCGGGCCGATGGAACCGATAGGGAAGGGAGACGGTACGCATACCGGCGTGCGACGAGGAGTCCTCAGCCGAGGAGTCGTCGGCATCGTCCTGGGACTCGTCACCGATGGCGGAGCGTGCGGCCTGGGCGTTGGCCGTCATGACCTCCTGGGTGCGGATTGAGCCGGTCCCGCCTCCGCGGCGCACGGAGAGCTCGGAGTCGGTGAGGCTCGTCGACGACGTTCCGCAGCAGCGCCAGTGCCTCGTCGGCGTCGGCCGGGCGCTCCTGCGGCTCACGGCGCGTCATGGTGGCCACGAGCTCATCGACGTCGGCCGGCATCTCGGGCACCAGGCTGGAGGGCAGGGGCACGTCCTCGTGGACATTGCGGAAGGCGATCTGGATGGGGGAGTCCGCGGTGAAGGGCTGCTTGCCGGTGAGGAGCTCGTAGAGGACCACTCCGGCGGAGAAGACGTCGGCGCGAGAGGTGGACTCCCCGGAGGTGATGAGCTCGGGCGCCAGGTAGGCGACCGTGCCCAGCACGTTGCCCGTCGTTGTCTGCGTCACCTCCGTGACCGCTCGGGCCAGGCCGAAGTCGGCAACCTTGGCCACAGAGCCGTCCGAGGGCAGCAGGACGTTCTCCGGCTTGATGTCGCGGTGGACCAGGCCGGCCCGATGGGCGGCGCCGAGCGGGCGCAGCAGCTGGGCCACCAGGCCCAGGGCCTCCTTCACCGACAACGGTCCTGCTGCGATGAGGTCGCGCAGCGTGGGCCCCTCCACATACTCCATGACGAGGTAGGCCACTCCGTCGAGGCTGCCCTGGTCGAAGACTGCCACCACGCCGGGGTTGGACAGGCGTGCCGCGGCCCGGGCCTCACGGCGGAAGCGCGAGACGAAGTCGGGGGAGTCGGCCAGGTGTGCGTGCATGAGCTTGAGCGCCACGGTCCGGTCCAGGCGACGGTCATGGGCGCGGTAGACGGTGGCCATCCCGCCGCGCGCAAGGCGATCGACGATCTCGTAGCGAGAGTCGACCAGCCGACCAATGAGGGGATCTGTGACCACGGGCGCGATTCTACGATGCCGGTAGTGAGGTGACAGCCGCACGCCGGATCAGGCGGGTAGTCGGGTAGTACTGCCCACCCGGCGGGCTGTCCTCGTTTCCTCTGCCGGATCAGGAGACTCGGTGCGTCAGCAGGTCCGCCAGGACCGTCAGGTCCTCCAGGGATGCGGTGCTCACCACGCCCTCGCTCCGGAGCTGTTCCAGCGCCCGGCTTCCGGCATTGCGGTGCGTGGTGATGATCTCCTCGTGCGCGGCGCGCGCACCGCAGTCCTCGATGAGAGCGGCGACCTCACCGATCTGCTCCGGCGTGGCCTCGGGATTGGCCAGGACGCTGCCGAGCAGCCGCCGGCCGGCGTCGCCGCAGCGCCCCCAGGTCAGGGCCAGCAGCACCGTGCGCTTGCCCTCGCGCAGGTCGTCTCCGGCCGGCTTTCCAGTCGCCTGCGGCGAGCCGAAGACGCCCAGCTCGTCGTCGCGCAGCTGGAAGGCGATACCGACGTCCTCTCCGAAGGCGGCCAGGTGCTCGGCGGTGGGCCCGCTCGGGTCCAGGCCGGCTAAGAGGGCGCCGATGAGCAGCGGGTGGCGCACCGAGTACCGGGCCGCCTTGTGACGCACGACCGACAGGGCCTCGTCGTGCATGCGCCTGGCCGCGGCGCCCGGCTCCCGGTCCCACGGCAGGGGTAGGTTCTCGCTGCGCACATCGAGGAACTGGCCCAGGGCCACCTCGGTGGTCATGGCGTCGAAAGCCGTCCGGGCGTACTGGACCGCTCTGCTTCCGGCCTCACAGGAGACGCGCGACTGCGACAGCGCACTCATCTCCTCGCCGGCCAGGGACAGCAGGAGATCGCCGAGCAGGATGGCGCCATTAGCCCCGAAGGTCTGCGGGCGTCCCAGCCAGCCTCGGGCCTCATGGTCCCGGGCGAAGGCGCGGTGCGCCGCGGGCAGACCCCGCCGAGTGTCGGCGCCGTCCATGAGATCGTCGTGAACCAGGGCGCTGGCCTGGTAGAGCTCCAGCGCCGCACCCAGATGGACGGCGTCGGAACCCGTCAGGCACTCGGCTCGCTGCTCCGGGGCGCTCAGGATCGCGCAGCCGATGGCTCCCAGGACGGCCCTCATGCGCTTGCCCCCGCTCAGGACGCTGCTGGCGGCCCCGAGCAGCTCCGGCGCGGCCTGTCCCAGGTCCTCCCAACGCCGGCGGCAGTCCTCCAGGACCTCTGTCAGACGGTGCTCGACGGCGGGACGGATACGGGCCAGGGCCGCAGGCAGCGCACTCATGACCGCCAGGGTAGACCCAGGGCAGACGTCAGGAGGGGCGGTGACTCTTCCGGCAGCGGTTTTGCCGCAGCGCGACGCCGACTGCGAACAAGATGAGGTCGCACTAAGTCATCGGTGCGGAGATCCTGGGGAATAAACGCTACAATTCTGGGGTTGCCTGCTGTGCCGGATCGGGTTCCCATACCCCGTCACCGGCTGTCCGCCCGCCCACGCGAAAGGAACTCCGTGGCTTCTTCCACAGTGACGCGCTCCAGCACCGAGCTCACTGACGACGTCGACGAGACCCCGCTCGACGACGAGGACTTCGACCTCGACGACGAAGGAGACGACACCGACTACGACGACGAGGACTACGAGGACGACGAGGACTCCTCTGATGAGGACGAGGACCAGGATGATGACTCCGAGGCGCAGACCGTCCAGGAGGATGACGGCCCGGCTCCCGAGCTGCGCGACTACTACCTGGATGTGAGCCTGGAGGAGAACGGCGACGGTTCCAAGCGCAGCCCCTTCAACAACCCCGCCTCGCTCAAAGGCGTCCGCCTGGCTCCGGGGGCGACTCTCTTCGTGCGCTCGCGCACGGTCGTGGAGAACCTGGAGATCGCCGGCCACGGCACCCTCGAGGAGCCCATCACGCTGGCTCCCTACGGCCATGGCCCGGTGCCCCGGTTCGTCATGGGAGACTCCGCCCCGATGGTGGCGCGAGACTACCTCGCGCAGAACGGCTACATCTTCCGCGGCTGGGTCATCAAGGGTATCAAGATGCAGCCCTCCATCGCGGCCCTGACCGGTGAGCTCGAGCGCATGCGCCGGGAGGAGGCGGAGAGGGCCGCCTCCCAAGAGGTCCGGTAAGCGCAGCAAGTCCCAGGACAAGGACGGCTCCTTCACCGTCTCCGACTCCGACGAGGGCGACGAGCCCGCCCAGCGGGTCGTCACCGCCGGTGCCACCGCGGACCCGGTCAAGGACTACCTCAAGCAGATCGGTAAGGTCGCGCTGCTGAACGCCGAGCAGGAGGTCGAGCTCGCCAAGCGCATCGAGGCCGGTCTCTACGCCGAGCACCGCCTGGCTGAGAAGGGCAACGACCTGCCGGCCAAGCTGCGTCGCGAGCTGCACTGGGTGGCCCAGGACGGCCAGAGGGCCAAGAACCACCTGCTGGAGGCCAACCTGCGACTGGTGGTCTCCCTGGCCAAGCGCTACACGGGGCGTGGCATGCTCTTCCTGGACCTCATCCAGGAGGGCAACCTGGGCCTCATCCGCGCCGTGGAGAAGTTCGACTACACCAAGGGCTTCAAGTTCTCCACCTACGCCACCTGGTGGATCCGCCAGGCCATCACCCGCGCGATGGCGGACCAGGCCCGCACCATCCGCATCCCGGTGCACATGGTCGAGGTCATCAACAAAGCTCGCCCGCGTGCAGCGCCAGATGCTCCAGGACCTGGGACGTGAGCCCACCCCGGAGGAGCTGGCCGTCGAGCTGGACATGACCCCGGAGAAGGTGGTCGAGGTCCAGAAGTACGGGCGCGAGCCGATCTCCCTGCACACGCCTCTGGGTGAGGACGGGGACTCCGAGTTCGGTGACCTCATTGAGGACTCCGAGGCCGTGGTTCCGGCTGACGCGGTGAGCTTCACTCTTCTGCAGGAGCAGCTCCACGCCGTGCTGGACACCCTCTCGGAGCGTGAGGCCGGTGTGGTCTCCATGCGTTTCGGTCTGACCGATGGTCAGCCCAAGACCCTTGATGAGATCGGCAAGGTCTACGGGGTCACCCGGGAGCGCATCCGCCAGATCGAGTCCAAGACCATGTCCAAGCTGCGTCACCCTCGCGCAGCCAGGTCCTGCGCGACTACCTGGACTGAGTGGACTCACCGGGCGAAGGAGCGTCCGGCTCACACGTGTCAACGACGGCGTCGGCCCCGGGAACCGCATGGGTTCCGGGGCCGACGCCGTCGACATGAGTGACGCGGCCGGGCAGAAGGTTGTGGTGCCCGCCCGGTCTGGCCCTGACGTCAGCCGGTGACGACCTTGGCGCCGGTGGTCTTCTTGGCGGCGTCGAGGGTCCCCAGCTCGGTGACGCCGGCGAAGCCGGCGTTGCGCATGACGGCGCTGGCCATCTTGGGCTGGTCGGCGGAGCCGTAGAGCTGGTACTGGGAGCTGCGGTCCAGGCTCGAGATCTGGCTGGAGAAATCACCCGAGGAGAAGTCGTGGTTAACGGCACCCTCCAGGTGCCCCTTCTTGAACTCCTCGGCCGAACGCAGGTCGATGATGACGACGGGGCCGGTGGCCTTCGCGTCCGCCGGGGCGGTGTGTGCTGAGGGGGAGGCGCTGGAGCCGGTGGATCCGGAGCATCCGGAAAGCGCTAGCGCGCCGCAGAAGACGAGCAGGGCAGAGGCGGTCATGACGCGGAGGGGGCGTTTCACAGACAGTTCCTTTGGGGTATCACGCGGCTTCGTCGAGCCTGGATGAGGGGCAGGATGCTTCAATCAGCGTAAGGCTCTGTGCCGGGGGACTCGGGGCGGGAACAGGAGCAGGGCCTCAGGAACGAGGATATGCGGCATCCGGTAGAAAAAGGGCTGTGATACTCAGTGAACCGCAGTGCCGACGTCAGTGAAAAAAAGTCCACGTCGGCCGGGGCTGCCGGCGGCATCAGGCTGCCGGCGGTCAGGCTCGCGGTCTCGTCCTGGAACAGCAGGGCGACCTCCTTGAGCTTCTCTCCGTGCTTGCGGGCGTGGTGGCCGCAGAAGAAGAGCTCGCCGGTCAGCATGACGACTCGGACATAGGCCTGCGCGTCGCAGACGTCGCAGCGGTCGGCGGTGGTCAGCGGGCGCTCGGCGGAGTCGGCGGCAGGGGTGGTCTGCTCGTCCAGGGGGGTCACCGCCTGGGTGGCGGTTGAGGTTCCGGTTGTGCTCATGGAACGCATTGCATCATGACGCAGCCGCTCCCACCCGTCCGAGACGGCCGTTTCCGCCTGAGGCGCACGCGCTTTCGCCCACGGCGCACCCCTGCCATGGGGCACGTCACCGTGAAGTCGACCGATCGGGTGAATGCTGGAAGGCAGTAGCGGCGAGTCAATGCGCAGGAATCGGGAGGGGAAACGCAGGATGTCGGTGGTGCAGGAGTTCCGCGATCGTGAGATCGCACGCCTGGAGCGCTCGGGCTGGGTGACCAACAAGGCCCTTCGCCGGCGGCTGGAGGCGGTGGGGTTGCGGCCGCCCGCCGAGGTCGTCGCCCAGTGCCTGGATGAGGGCACGGGAATCGGAGGTGAGGTCGGTGCTCGCTGGGCGCGGGCCGAGCGCGCGGTGGCCCGTTTAAGGGAGTGCTTCGCCCCCTTCCGTTTCTCCGACGACGTCGACTACGGGCTCCTGGCCATCCCGACCGTCGACCGGCTCGACACCCGCGGCGCCATGGACCTCCGCGTCCGCCGCGGTCAGCAGCCCGATCTGATCGACGACCTCGTCGACCCGGCCCTGGGGGAGGGGGCTGACCTCGCCGCCTCCACCGGCACTGCCGGGACCACCCTGGGCAAGGACGGCTGGATGGTGGTGGCCGGCGTCGTCGGCCTGTACGGAATCTCGGCGGGGAGCCATGAGGACGTCACCGCCGCTTCCGCGGAGCTCTTCGAGGTCGACGGCGTCGATACTCGAGCCCTCATGACCCGTCAGATCTGGGGAGCCCGCCTCCTGCAGTGCCCGCCCGGACTCGTCCCCGATTCCGACTACGCCGAGCGGTGGACCTTCACGCTCTTCCCCGCCGAGGGGCTGGTCGATGGGCGGGCCGTCTCCGGCACCGTGCTCAAGAAGCGCGTACGCTTCCGGCTGGGCAAGGCGAACCGAGGGATCGGCAGCGCGCGGGTGAGCCCCGCCCTCCCGCTTGAATAGAGGTCCCAAGGGCCCCGGACATCGGCTGCATGACGTTTGACGCCACACGCCCTGCCGCGGCGGGGCACAAGGCGCCGACGGCGCTGATCGGCTAGATTCCCAGCGTGCCCTCATCCGAGAACAAGACCAGCCGGGGCGACTACTCCGCCCGTCACCTCTCCGTCCTGGAGGGGCTCGAGGCCGTGCGCAAGCGCCCGGGAATGTACATCGGCTCCACTGACCAGCGCGGTCTCATGCACTGCGTGTGGGAGATCGTCGACAATGCCGTCGACGAGGCCCTCGAGGGGCACGGCGACGACATCTCGGTGACCGTCCATGACGATGGCTCCATCGAGGTGCGCGACAACGGGCGCGGCGTGCCCGTGGACATCGAGCCCTCCTCCGGCCTGACCGGCGTTGAGCTCGTCTACACCAAAGGCTGCACGCCGGCGGGAAGTTCGGCGGTGGCTCCTACGGCGCCGCCGGCGGCCTGCACGGAGTGGGGGCGTCCGTCGTCAACGCCCTGGCCGAGCGCATGGACGTCGAGGTCGACCGCGGTGGCAAGACCTACGCCATGAGCTTCCACCGCGGCGAGCCCGGCATCTTCGACGACTCCGCCGGGCGCAGCCCCTCCTCACCCTTCACCGAGTTCACGAAGGCCTCCGAGCTGCGCGTCGTCGGCAAGGTGCGTCGCGGTGTGACCGGCACCCGGGTGCGCTACTGGGCCGACCCCCAGATCTTCCCCAAGCCCACCGAGTACGACGCCGCCGCCCTGCGCGCCCGGCTGCGGCAGACCAGCCTTTCCTCGTCCCGGGCCTCACTCTGCGTTTGGAGGACAAGCGCCCCGAGGCCGAAGCCATCGCCGCCTCCACCACGCCCGCCGCCGACGCCGGCGAGACCGACGACGCCGTCCACGAGGTCACCCTGCGGGCGGCCGCCAAGAACGCCACCGAGAACCGCGGCGACCTGTTCGACACCGGTACTGACGACGGCGTCGAGGTCTTCCAGGCCCTGGGCGGAACCGCCGACTTCGTCGACTTCCTGGCCTCCGACGGCTCGGTCACCGACACCTTCCGTCTGACCGGTGAGGGCTCCTACACCGAGACCGTCCAGCAGCTCGACCGCGCCAGCGGGCACCTGCGGCCCGTCGAGGTCGAGCGCACCTGCATGGTCGATGTCGCGCTGCGGTGGGGGATCGGCTACGACACCACGGAGCGCTCCTTCGTCAACATCATTGCCACCCCCATGGGCGGCACCCACCTGACCGGATTCGAGCAGGCACTCACCAAGGTGCTGCGCAAGCGCATCGAGGCCGACTCCCGGGCCCTGAAGCTCACCTCTAAGGACGGACGCGTCGAGAAGGACGACATCATGGCGGGACTGACCGCCGTCATCACCGTGCGCGTGCCCGAGCCCCAGTTCGAGGGCCAGACCAAGGAGGTCCTGGGCACCGGGCCCGTGCGCCAGATCGTCTCCAAGGTGGTTGAGCGCGAGCTCACCGCCCTGCTGTCATCCTCCAAGCGGGACCTCAAGACCCAGGCGCGCGCCCTGGAGGAGAAGATCGTCGGCGAGATGCGCGCCCGCGTCTCGGCGCGCCTGCACAAGGAGATCACCCGCCGCAAGACCGCCCTGGAGACCTCCTCCCTGCCGGCCAAGGCTCGCCGACTGCCGCAGCGACGACGTCGCCGCCTCTGAGCTGTTCATCGTCGAGGGCGACTCCGCCCTGGGAACCGCCAAGAACGCCCGCGACTCCGAGTTCCAGGCGCTCCTGCCGATCCGCGGCAAGATCCTCAACGTGCAGAAGGCCTCCCAGGCCGACATGCTGCGTAACGTCGAGTGCTCGGCCATCATCCAGGTGGTCGGTGCCGGCAGCGGACGCACCTTCGACCTGGAGGCCGCACGCTACGGCAAGGTCATTCTCATGACCGACGCCGACGTCGACGGCGCCCACATCCGCACCCTCCTGCTGACCCTCTTCTTCCGCTACATGCGCCCCATGATCGAGGCGGGTCGGGTCTTCGCCGCCGTCCCGCCCCTGCACCGCATCGAGGTCTCCGGATCGGGGCGGCGCAAGAAAGAGATCATCTACACCTACTCGGACGAGGAGCTCGTCACCACCCTGCGCCGCCTGGAGCGCGCGGGCCGCAGACTTCAAGGAGCCCCAGCGTTACAAGGGCCTGGGGGAGATGGACGCCCATCAGCTCGCCGAGACTACCATGGAGCCCCAGCACCGCACCCTGCGGCGCATCACACTGGGGGATGAGGCCCAGGTCATGGAGGCCGAGTCCGTGTTCGAGCTCCTCATGGGCTCGTCGGTCGAGCCCCGCCGCGACTTCATCGTCGAGGGCGCCCGTGATGTTGATCGCGAGCGCATCGATGCCTGACCAACGCGCCAGGTATCGGCCGCTCCTTCAGGTAGTGTCAGTAACCTTCGTGTCACGGCCTGCCAGAGGTCGAGGCGCGCTGTTCGCTGACTGATCGTCATTCTTCGTCCTCATGAGGGAGGTGCGCTTTGGCACCCGGTTACGGTACCCGCCGGGCGGGATCCTCGCCGTGGCCCGTCCTGCGCCCGGGGCCCCGCTCGTCCTTGTCGCGGGAGCTGGCCTGGCGGCCTCTGGGCCCGGAGGACAACCACGAGCTGGCCGCGCTCATCGCCCGGGCCGAGGACGTCGACAACCCGCCCTACCGCACCAGTGAGCAGGAGACGGCCGAGTACTTCCTCGACCCCACCTACTCCGGGGTCGCCGGCCGCGACACCGACGGCGTCATGCGCGCCTTCGGCCTGGTGCGCCTCCGACCGGCCGGGGAGATCTACGCCTCCATGACCGGCACCGTGGATCCGGCCATGCGCAAGCGCGGTATCGGACGTGCTCTTCTGCACTGGCAGGCCGAGCGTGCCCGCCACCTCGTGGGCGCCGAGCGGTCAGGTTCCGTGCCGGACAAGGGATCGACCCAGATCCCCGCCCACGTGGTCACCACCGTCCTGGAGGACGACAAGCGCATGCAGGGGCATCTTACGGACATGGGGTTTTAAGCCGATGCGCTGGTACCGGGAGGTGCGCCGTTTCCTCGGTGACGAGATCCCCGAGGTGGACCTGGACGGCTTCATCACCATCGACCCGTGGACGCCCGAGATCGACGACGACGTCCGCCGTGCCTACAACCAGGCCATGGCCGAGACCTGGGAGACGGAGAACGTCACTCCTGAGGACTGGACCGCGGGCAGTGCCTACTTCGCCCCCCAGTGGAGCTTCGTGGCCATGGACCGATCCGGGGACCGGGCCCGCGTTGCCGGTTACCTACGCTCGGGCCGCTATGAGCAGGACTGGGAGGCCCTGGGCTGGCGCGAGGGCTACACCGACGTGCTCGGGGTCCTCAGCGACTACCGCCATCGCCGGATCGGGCCCGCGCTGCTGGTGGCCGCCATGCGCGCCTACGCCGCCGACGGCATGGAGTACGCCGCCGCCGGCGTCGACACCGACAACCCCAGCGGCGCCGTGGACCTCTACGAGTCCCTGGGCTACGTGCCCACCCGCGGCACCATCCTCTACGCCCTCGACGTCTGAGCGGGGTACTTTCCGCTCGGGCGGTTCACCCTCGTAGGTGGGCCACGGCACCGGCCACCATGGTGGCCACGGGCTGCACACCCGCCAGCTCCTCAGCCCCGAGGCGCAGGGGGTCCTCGGCCAGGAGCACCAGGTCGGCCGGGGATCCCACCGCCACCGGGCCTGCCCCGTTGACGCTGGCCGCCAGCGCCTCCTCGGCTGTCAGCCGCTGGTCCGGCGACCACACCGAGCCATCCGGCGTCCGGCGCCCCACTGCCGCCGACATGGCCAGCCATGGGTCCAGGGGCGCCACCGGCGCATCCGAGCCCAGGCTGGAGCAGGGCCCCGGCGGACACCATGTCCCCGAAGGCGTAGGTGCGTTCCTCCAGACCCGGCCACACCCGGCTCACGGCCGCCCAGTCATCAATGAGGTGGGCCGGCTGAACCGACAGCTCGATGCCGCAGCCCACGAGGCGCCTGAGCGCCCCGTCGGGTTCGTCGAGGGCGTTGGCCGGCAGCAGCTGGGCGTGCTCCAGGCGCCCGGTGGCTCCCGAGTGCGCGAAGGCGGCGGCGACGTCGTCGACCGCCGCGTCCCCGATGGCGTGGATGGCCATCTCGTAACCCTGCCGGGCGGCATGGGCCATGAGGTCGGTGAGCTCGGCCCGGTCGATATTGACCACGCCGTGGGAGTGCTCCAGGCCCAGGCTCAGTCGGGTAGGGGCTCGCACATGTGCGCGCTGCCCGAGCCCATCGAGCCGTCGGCGATCACCTTGAGCGGCCCCTGAACCAGCACCGGGGAGCCGTCGGGCAGGGTACGGGGAGCCGGCCAGCGCGGTCCCGGTGCGCAGGCCGCCGGCGATCCACCGCTCCAGGCTTTGTCGCGGTAGACCCCGATACGGATACGGGGCAGCACCTCAGGAAGAACGCCCTGGGCCGTCATGGCCCGCATGCGCCGCGGCCAGTCATCGGGATCCTCCGACCAGCTCATGTCCACCACGCCGGTAATGCCCCGAGCCAGCATGTCGGCCAGGACTTGCCGGTAGCCGGACTCCCGCAGCTCGCGTGTCCCCGGCACCTCGTCGAGCCGGTCCAGCAGAGCGAACCACGGGTCCTCCTTCATCGGTGCCCCAGGGTCCTGGGCACTGGCCCCCGGCAGGCCGAGAGCCCGCAGCGCCGCTGAGTTCAGCCACCCGGAGTGCACGTCCCCGGAGATGAGGAGCGTGGGAGTCTCCCCGGTGACCTCGTCGAGCTCAGCAACCGTGGGCACCCTGGGCCAGTTGGACAGACGGTGCCCGAATCCCTGGATCGTGGCCGGTTGCGAACCGGCCGGACGATCCCGTAGCGCCTGGACCACCAGCTCCAGAGCCTCTTCGGCACTGTGTGTGGCCAGCGTGTTGATGCGTGCCGAGCGCGCCGCCTCCATGTCCAGGTGGGCGTGAGCATCCCACAGACCGGGAATGAGGAAGGAACCATCGGCCTGAAGGACCCGTACCCCAGGAGCACTCAGCCCCCGACCCACCTCGACGACCCGGCCGGCCTCGATACGCACATCAACGGGCTCAGGCGAGGGTGGCGGCGCGGCCAGGGCGCCGGGGGCCGAGCGACCCCGGCGCAGCGCCCCCAGGCTCGGTGCGGAACCGGAAGGGGACGACGCGGACGTCCCTGATGAGCAGGTCTGCGGAGGGGGTCATCGGCCATGGGCCACTTTAGGCACATCCTCCCTGCTCGCAGTGGATCTCCGGGGCACTCCTACCAGAGGAGGCCCTGTCAGCCGATTCCGACGATGGGGAGCCGGCAGCGGTGAGCCGGAGCCGTCGCGCCGCTCATCAGGCTCCGGCAGCGTGACCGGCTGACCGCCCTCGCGCAGGGGCCCGCGGCGGGGCCACACCCACCCAGGCCACCATCAGCTCGTCCTCACCGCGCAGGAAACGGTGAGAACGAACTCCGCCCGTGGCCCGGCCCTTAGCCGGGTAGCGATCCAACGGGGTGACCTTGACGCTGCCTCCGCCAGTGCCCGGAAGCGAGCCCTCGGAGCCCGTCACCGTCACCACCACCGCCTCGGCCAGCAGGCTCCTCAGGAATCGCCGCACCGGCGATGACCCGGGCGCCCTCGTGCAGCGAGATCCCCGCCATACCGCCGGCACCACGGCCCTGCGGACGCACCTTGGCGGCCTGGAACCGCAGCAGCTGGGCGTCAGAGGTCACCATTGTCAGGAAGTCCGTGTCCGCCGCGGTGCCCGCGAAGACCACCCGGTCGCCCTCGGACAGGGAGATGACCTCCCAGCTCTCGGCGTTCCGAGGCTCGTCTCCGGGCTTGACCCGCTTGATGACACCATCCGCCGTGGCCAGGACGATCGGCGGGTTGTCGGCCGATCCCACCGGAACCAGACCCACCACCTTCTCCTCCGGCTCGATGTCCACCAGCTGGCGAACCTGAGTCGCGCCGGCCAGCCCCGGGGCTCCCTCGGTGCGTGGCACCTCCGTGGTGGAGACGACGTCGAGCAGTACCAGCCGGCCGGTGTCGGTGACCGCGCCGATCCGTCCACGCGCCGTGGTGGACACCTGGGAGGTCAGTGCGTCGTGGGGCTGGCGCCGGCCGGTGCGGGCCACCGGCTCGGCGCCGGGAATACGCGCCACCAGCCCGGTGGCAGACAAGACCACTCGGCACGGGTCGTCGGGGACAGTGAGCGGTACCGGGGAGGCGCTCGGCATGAGCGTCATCGGCTGAGCGGAGGCGCCGGTACGCTTCTCACCTCCACCTGAGGCGGTGGAGGCATCGTCCGGAGTCGCTGCGCTGCCGGCCGACGACGTCACCGGCTCACCGGAGGCCTCCAGCAGCACCGTGCGCCGCGGGGTGCCGAACTGCTCGGCCACGTCCGCCAGCTCACGGGAGACCACGCGCCGCAGCAGGACGTCATCGGCCAGGATCGCCTCGAGGGCCTCGATCTCCCGGGCCAGCTCGTCGCGCTCCTTCTCCAGCTCGATGACGGAGAACTTCGTGAGCCGGCGCAGCTGGAGCTCAAGGATGTAGCCGGCCTGCGGCTCGGTGAGGTCGAAGACCTGCATGAGCCTGGTGCGCGCCGTGGCGGCGTCGTCGGAGGAGCGGATGACGGCGATGACCTCGTCGATGTCGAGGATGGCGATGAGCAGGCCGTCCACCAGGTGGGCGCGCTCGCGACGCTTGCCCAGGCGGAACCGAGTGCGCCGGGTCACCACCGTGAGGCGGTGGCGCACGAATACATCCAGAAGCTCTCGCAGCCCCAGGGTGTGGGGCTGGCCGTCCACGAGGGAGACGTTGTTGATGCCGAAGGAGTCCTCCAACGGTGTGTGCTTGTAGAGCTGGGCCAGGACCGCCTCGGGGTTGTAGCCGTTCTTGACGCTGATGACCAGGCGGGTGCCGTGCCTGCGGTCAGTGAGGTCAGCGACGTCGGTGATGCCCTGGAGCTTCTTGGATCCCACTGCCTCCTTGATACGGGTAATGATCTTCTCCGGTCCCACCATGTAGGGCAGCTCCGTGACCACGATGCCCTTGCGGCGCGGGGAGACGGACTCCACGTGAGCGGTTGCCCGCGTGAGGAACTTACCCCGTCCCGTGCGATAGCCTCTCGGATCCCGTCCAGGCCCACGATCATGCCGCCGGCGGGCAGATCCGGCCCCGGCACGAAGGCCATGAGGTCCTCCAGGCTCGCCTTGGGGTGAGTCAGCAGGTGCCGGGCGGCGGCCACCACCTCCACGAGGTTGTGTGGTGGCATGTTCGTGGCCATACCCACCGCGATACCTGCCGCGCCGTTGACCAGCAGGTTCGGGAAGGCCGCCGGCAGCACCTCGGGCTCGGTGAGCGTGTAGTCGTAGTTGGGGGCGAAGTCGACCGTGTCCTCATCCAGGTCCGCCGTCAGCGCCAGGGGCCGATGCGGCCAGGCGCGCCTCGGTGTAGCGGGGGCCGCCGGGCCGTCGTCCAGGGAGCCGAAGTTGCCATGACCGTCGATGAGCGGCAGCCGCATCGTGAAGGGTTGGGCCAGGCGCACCAGCGCCTCGTAGATCGCGGTGTCGCCGTGGGGGTGGAGCCGCCCCATGACATCGCCCACGACCCGGGAGGACTTCACGTGCGGACGATCAGGACGCAGTCCCATCCGGTCCATCTGGAACAGGATGCGACGCTGAACCGGCTTGAGCCCGTCACGGGCATCGGGCAGGGGCACGCGCGTAGATGACGGAGTAGGGCGTACTCCAGGAAGGCTGGTGCGCATCTCCGTGGACAGGTCGAGATCGACGATCTCCCCGTCTGTCGGGGAGGAGTCCGGGTGGTGGCAGACTTCGGCATGGGCGCATTCTCCGAGGAATCGGGCCGAAAACAAACCACGACACCCGGGCGTGACAGGTCGAGACGCTTCTGCCCGGAGCGGCCGGCCGACCTTGAGCGAGGGGATACCGGCACTCGACGATGAAGGGGCGGACGATGGCACAATGGCGACCATGACGACCCACTCTGGCCAGAACTCGGCCGCCGGTACCGCCTCGTGCGAGGCGTCGCAGGAGGCCTTCGCCGACCTGGTGCAGCAGGTGGAGCTCGCCGGCTACTATCCCCGAGCTGGTGCTCGACACCCTCCGCCTGGCCGCGGGTGAGGAGGAGATCCTCTCCGGCATGGTCCAGGCCGAGACCACCTTCGCCGAGGCGGTCCACCGCCACCTGACCGTCCTGGCCCTGACCCCCACCCGTCTCATCATCGTCCACGTTGACGACACCCCCCGCGATGACGGCAGCCCCGGCGCCCTGGCCACCAGCGAGGCCGTTCCGCTCAGCCGTATCCGCTCCATGGCCCTGACTCGTGGCGTCTCCGACCCGGCCCAGGGCGGCGGCACCCTCACCGAGATGACGATCGCGGTCTCCTGGGGCTCGGTGCGCCGTCTCGACATGGAGCCGGCCACCTGCGGCGACCCCGACTGCCAGGCCGACCACGGCATGACCGGCGTGTCCGTGCCCGACGACGTCGTCATCCGCGTGGCCGCGGGTGTGGAGGGCGCCGCCGCCCTGGCCCGCGCAGAGACCTTCGCCGGCCGGCTCTCCCAGATGGCGGCCCGCGCCGCCTCCCTGTGACGGGGACCGGTGATGGGACCCCGGACCGTCAGCGGGCAACCCGCATCGGTTCCCGCCCTGGACTCCCCACAGGATCCGGCGCTCCGCTACGTCCTGGCGGTCGGTGCCGTCAGCGCCGGGTTGCCCCTGTCCGACGCCGGGCACGATGGCGATACCGACCTCAGCCTCGACGTTGAACCTGTCGTCTCCGACGCCCGGGCCCGCATGGTTGCCCGCGGCTGGGGGATCGAGCCGGTCGGCGAACCCGGGAAAGCCGGTGGCTGCCCGGGAACCGTCGTCGTCCTCGTGGACGGGCTGGGCCTGGAGATGCTCCGCCGGCGCCGCGGACACACCCCCACCCTGCGCCGGTGGCTGGGCCAGTGCGAGGCCGGCGCTGCCGGTGGCGGCAACGCGATCCGTACCTGCCGGCCCTCGACGACGGCTGCGGCCCTGACCATGCTGGGGACCTCCGCCCTGCCCGGCACCACCGGCATGGTCGGCTACTCGGTGCTCAACCCCCTCCTGGGGCCCGCTCTTGAGGCCTCCGCCGTCCCCGGCCCCGACCAGGTCCTCAGCCTCATCACCTGGAAGGGCGACAACGTCCCCAGCCCCAGGTCCTGGCAGGACGTGCCCACGATCTTCGAACGGCTCCCGGCCGGGAGCGCGGTGAGCATCGGACCAACCCGCTTCGCCGGTTCCGGTCTGACCGAGGCCGCTCTACGAGGTGCCACACACCTGGGAGCCGACCGGCTGGAGGACCGGCCCGGCCTGGCCGCCGGCGCTCTGCGCCGCGGCACGCCACTGGTCTACCTCTACGTCGGCGAGCTGGACAAAACCGGTCACAAGCACGGATGGCTCAGTGAACAGTGGCTTACCCAGGCTCGAGCGCCTCGACGCCGCCATGGCTGAGCTGGTCCGCCGTGTCCCGGCCGGAACCAGGATCATCCTCAGCGCCGACCACGGCATGGTCGACACTGATCCTGACCACCGCATCGACCTGAGCGCCCACCGCGAGCTCGTTCGCGACGTCGTCGCCGTGGCCGGCGAGCCCAGGCTGACGCACCTGCATGTCGCTGACGGCGACGCGGACCTCGCCGCCGAGGTCGCCCAGCGGTACCGCCGTGTCCTGGGAGAGCGCGCGATGTGGATCGGGACCAGGGAGCAGACGGGTGAGCACCTGGGCGCCCTCGGCCCCCGAGCACGAGGCGTCGTCGGCGACGTCGTCGTGGCCATGGCCGACACCTGGGTCCTCGTGGACCCCCGGGTCCACTCCGAGTCCGCCATCGCCATGCCCGGTGTCCACGGATCCTTCACTCCGGCCGAGACCGAGGTGCCGCTGCTCATCACCGAGACCTGAGAGCCCTCGGGGAGCTTCCTGGCCTCCGGCTACTCGGGCCTGGCGCCGAAGACGATCTCGTCCCAGGAGGGTACGGAGCGCCGTGAGCGACGGCGGGACTTCTTCTTGGCCGGAGATGTCCGGGGCATATCGGGCAGGGGCTCCTGCGTGCCCGCCTCCGAGGCGGCCGACGGGCCGGGGGAGGCCTTGGCCAGGACCTCGGAGCGAGAGGGCATGGGGATCTCCGGCACCGGCTCGGTGGGACTGTCCGCCGCCAACGGAGCCCGACGCCCCACGGGGACTCGCTCCACAGTGGGACTCGGGGCCGACGGTGCTGCCGAGGGCGCGCTGGAGGCCGTCACCAGCCTGGTGCCGGCCGGGTGGTTGCCGGTGTGCAGACGCCTGCGCTCTGACATCGAGTAGACCTGTGCACTCAGGCCCGCGGCCTGCTCCAAGGGCTCGTCGTTGGCTCCGGCGCCGGCCTCGGCGCAGCGCTCCTCGATGCCCCGGGCCGGGGGTGAGGGGACCTCAGGGCTCTCGGGACTGCTGGTGTAGTCGATGCCGTGAGGATCGGTGAAGGCGTCCTCATCGTCGTTGCCCTCGCCGGCAAAACCGTTCAGGTCGTTGTCACGGGGCATCTCGACCTCGACGCGCCGGCCCCGGCTGGAGGCCAGGTCGGCCAGCAGCGCGTCGGTGTCGTCCGCCGACATGGCGCCGCTGATGGGGCGTCCGTACTCCCGAACCGGCAGCATCCCGGCGGGCATCTCGACGGCCAGGCCGGAGGGCTCGCCGGAGGCCGCGGCCGGGGCGGAGACGGCTGAGACCGCACCACTGGCCGCTGAATCCGCGGCCGCGGGGGAGTGGCCCGACTGGGCCGACGGCGCTGAGGCTGACGCTCCGGGGGCCTTCGAGTCCTGGTCGAAGACGGCCGGGCGCTTGGCTCCCGCACCGGCCTCCGTGAGCCAGCGCGCCTCATCGTCCAGGGCATGAACCGCGCGGGCCGTCAGGTCCAGTGACCAACGTGCCTGCTTCTCCTCGGCGGACTGTACGAAGGTCACCATGATGAGCCAGGGGTCGCGGCCCTCGCGCAGCGCGTCCCACTCCAGGCTGGAAGGGTCGACGCCGCGCGTGGCCAGTCGGTCCACCACCAGCTCGCCGAGCAGGGGTGAGTCCTTCTCCCAACCGATTCGGCAGGACTGGGCCTGCGAGACGGCCCACTGACGCTCCGCGAGCACCGGCCCCTCGAAACGGCGCACGTGCTCCACGTCCATGCCCGTGCTGATCGCGACCTCGGCCGCGGTCGCACCGGCACGCATGTAGGCCTGGAGCTGCCGGGGGCGCAGGGGTGCCGGCGCCTCGGAGACCGTCCCCGACGGGGGCAGGATCGCTCCGCGGTCACGGCGCACCGCGGCCCTGAGGGCGTCGTCGACGACGATGCTGTAACGCTCGCCGTCCTCGTCTGTCATGACAATCGTGTCACCGTTGGCACCCAGCAGGGCTCGAGTTCGACCATGGGCGGGGCCTCCTTCATCCCGTGTCAGCACGATATGCTCCACTGTGGCCCACAGCCTGCCATCCGCAGGCGTCGAGCCGTGGGAGGCGCAGCGGTGTGCCACATGTGAAGCACGTGTGAATACCCTCGTGAAAACCCTCGGGTCGGGCGCAGTGCAAGCGAATCGTGTTCTTTCGTCGGGCGATTTGGCTTGACGGGCCACGTGGCGGTGCTATTGTGCGCGTGCCTTCCGGGACGGGGATGCCGAATCGTCGGCACGACGCCTGTGCGCGTGCACGGATCGGCTCCCGTCTTCCGAGGGGCACCCGAGAGCCGTCGACAGAAAGAGTGACGAGGCCATGGCGACCGACTACGACGCCCCGCGCAAGAATGATGACGAGCCTGAGGCCGATTCCATCGAAGAGCTGACCTCGCGGCAGAAGGACCAGTCCTCCGCCGCGATCGAGGAGGATGAGAACGAGGCCGCCGAGGGCTTCGAGCTTCCCGGGGCGGACCTGTCCCGTGAGGAGCTGAGCGTTCACGTCGTGCCTCAGCTCGAGGACGAGTTCACCTGCTCAGAGTGCTTCCTCGTCCATCACCGCAGCCAGGCTGGCCTTCGTCGACGAGGCGACCGGTCTTCCGGTGTGCGCCGACTGCGCCGGCTGACGCTCCCACCCAACTCAGGAGATCCCCATGGGACTGTTCTCGCGCCGTCGTGACGACGCAACCACCGATTCCGACGTGTCCACACTCAAGCGCGACCCCGTCAAGGGACGACCTCGGCGAAGCCGCCGCCTCCGGTCCGTGGGACCTCAGTGAGCCTGCCCGAGGACCAGGGAGGAGGTGCCCCGTATCGACCTGGGCGCGCTGCAGGTCCCGGCCGTTGACGGGATGCAGGCTGCGCCTGGAGCAGGCGCCCGACGGCACCGTCACCGCCGTCGTCCTGGCGCTGGGCGGCTCGGCGCTCGAGCTGCGGGCCTTCGCCGCGCCGCGCACCGCTGGCATCTGGGACGAGGCTCCGCGGCGACATCGCCAACGAGCTCGCCGGAAACGGTGCCCGCTACGAGGAGAGCCTCGGGGAGCACGGCACCGAGTGGTCGCTCACCTGCCCATGCGCGGTCCCGACGGCACGATGACGACCGGCACGATCCGCTTCCTGGGGATCGACGGCCCCCGCTGGTTCCTGCGCGGCGTCCTCCAGGGACCTGCTGCCTCCTCCGAGCACTCCGCCCAGGCACTGCGGGAAGTGCTGCGCGGAATCGTCGTCGTCCGTGACGGCCAGGCCCGTCCACCGCGGGAGATCCTGCCCCTGCACGCGCCCGGAGCCGTGACCGGCCCCGAGGCCGAGGACCTGCCCGGCATCGACCCGCTGGCGCCCGGCCCGACCATCGCCGAAGTGCGCTAGATGGGGGCGTTGTCGGCCCGTGTGAAGCGGCTCTACGAATCGCTGCGCACCAGCCGTGAGCACCTCAAGGCCGAGGAGGAGGAGCGCTCCGCCAGCCGGCGGGGCACCCATCCGATCGGGGCACTGACCTCGCGACAGCGGGCCCGCGTCTCAGGTGTGCTGCAGGGCGGTCACCTACCGCTCGAGCCAGGACAAGCCCATCCTCGTCGGACAGGGCTCTACGACGGCACCGGCAGCATCGACCTGGTGTGGTGGGGCCGGCGACGCATCCCCGGAATCAAGCCTGGAGCCCATCTCCTCGCTGAGGGGCGGGTCGCCGACGGCACCCACCGCCAGCAGATCCACAACCCCGCCTATCGCCTGCTGGGGCCGGGGCAGTAGCAACCGGCAGCCACCTGCGGGAAGGACCTATGAATGAGCAGCCGTTCCACTGGAACCGCCCGTACGGGCCTGAGGGCCATCGACTCCGAGCGCTTCGACGCCCTGGCCGCCGTGGGCGGGTGGCGCGGCATCCTCGAGTCCGTCGTGCCCACCCTCATGTTCGTCCTGGTCATGGCGGTGCGGCCCACCGCACTGGTGGCGGCCCTGGTCGCCTCCCTGGCCATCAGCGCCATCGGCCTCATGACCCGCCTGATGCAGCGCCAGTCCCCGGCCCAGGTCATCGGCGGGATCGTGCTGGTCCTCGTCTCGGCACTGTGGGCCTGGCGCAGCGGCGACGCCACCAACTTCTACGCCACCGGCCTCATGATCAACGCGGCCTGGCTGGTCGCCTGCCTGGTCTCGCTGCTCATCGGCTGGCCGATCGTGGGCGCCTTCATGACTCTGTGGCATCGCGTCACCGACGAGTCGGACCGCAGTGGGGGCGACGACGCGAGCGAGCACTCGGACAGCACCGAGGAGCCGCAGGTCGACGATGATCCTGCCGCGCGTCCCTCGGCCTGGCGCACCGAGCTGGCCCTGCGCCATGTCAGGCGCCGCTACCACGCCGGCACCTGGGTCCTGACGCTCATGTTCGCCCTGCGGCTCGTCGTCGAGGTACCCCTCTACCTGGCCGGCGCTCAGGCCGTGTCCTACCTCAGGGGCGGCCCGCCTCATCCTGGGCGTGCCGCTGTACGCCGTGACCTTGTGGTTCATCTGGCTGCTGGTAGCTCCCAGCCGGATCGCCCAGGCCCAGGCTCTCGCCGAGCGGTAGCGCCGCCGCCCACCGTCACGTGAAGATGAGGGGCAGGGCTCCTCCAGGCTGGACTCTCCCTCGCGCGCCGTGAGGGAAGATGAGCTCGTCGCCACGCTCGAAGCGTTCGTCACGGTCCGGTGTGATGGGGCGGTAGTCGCGCAGTATCGCAGCCAGCACCGTGTGGGGCGGCAGGCTCGATGTCGGTGACGAGCTCGCCGATGACCGGTGAGTCCTCCGGCAGGGGTCAGGGCTCGTGCATGGAGGCACCCGACTGGTGGAAGTGGAAGATGCTCACCAGGCTGCCGACACTGACGGCCTCCTCCACCAGGGGCCGTCATGAAGCGCGGAGTCGACACAGCCACGTCCACGCCCCAGGTCTCATCGAAGAGCCATTCGCTCTTGGGATTGTTGATGCGCGCAACCGTGCGGGGCACCCCGTACTCGGTCTTGGCCAGCAGAGAGATGACCAGGTTGGCCTTTGTCGTCCCCGGTGGCGGCCACAATGACGTCGCAGGTCTCGGCCCCGGCGCGCTCCAGGGCGTCGATGTCGCAGGCGTCCGCCAGCCGCCAGTCGGCCTCCGGGACCGAGGCGATGCGCATGGCCTCGGCGGAACGGTCGACGAGGGTGACCTCATGGCCGTGGCTGATGAGACTCGCGGGCGATGGAACGGCCCACGGATCCGGCTCCGGCGATCACGATCTGCATGGCTCAGGCCTCCTGGGTCGGGGCGAGTGACAGGGCACGGCGGACCTGGCCGATACGGTCGGTGCTCACCGCCAGGTGCAGCCGGTCGTGCTCCTGGATGACGGTGGCGGCCTCGGGCAGCATCGCCGTGGCATCGCGTGAGATCCAGGCCACCCGCACCCTCAGGCGGTCCTCCAGCACCCCGATCGTCGTACCGACCCACTGCGGGGAGGCGTTGGGCTGGATGAGAGCAACCGTGCCCGAGGGGTCCTCGAGCTCGCGGGCGCTGGATCCCGGCAGGATACGGCGCATCATCTGGTCGGCCGTCTGGCGCACGGTGGCCACCGTGGGGATGCCCAGGCGCTCGTAGACGTCGGCGCGCCGCGAGTCGTAGATCCTGGCGACGACGTTGTCCACGCCGAAGCTCTCCCTGGCCACGCGCGCAGCCACGATGTTCGAGTTGTCCCCGTTGGACACCGCGACGAAGGCATAGGCCTCGTCGATGCCCGCCTGCTCCAGGGCGTCGCGGTCGAAGCCGACCCCCTTGACCTTGCGACCGTTGAAGTCCGAGGGCAGGCGGCGGAAGGAGTCCGAGGAGCGGTCGATGACGGACACCGAGTGCCCCATACGATCGAGCTGAACAGCCATGGACGCTCCGACGCGGCCACAGCCCATGATGACGAAGTGCACGAGGAGGACGGTACTCCGTTGTCGGGCCGCGGACGTAACATCTGGAGACGTGCGTGACTTCGCAGACCGCATCAAGCGGCTTCTCGTCGGCCGTCCCGTCCCCAGCGGTGCTCTGGGGGAGACGCTCCTGCCCAAGAGGATCGCCCTTCCAGTCTTCGCCTCCGACGCCCTGTCCTCCGTGGGCTACGCCCCTGATGAGGTGCTCATCACTCTGGCCGTGGCCGGCGTCGTCGCCACCTCACTGTCCCCGTGGGTCGCTCTGGCCGTCGTCGGTGTCCTGGCCGTTGTCGTGGCCTCCTACCGTCAGACCGTCCACGCCTACCCCTCGGGCGGCGGCGACTACGAGGTGGTCTCGGCCAATCTCGGCTCCCACGCCGGCCTCCTGGTGGCGTCGGCCCTGCTGAGCGACTATGTCCTGACCGTTGCGGTCTCGGTGTCCTCGGGCACCTCCTACCTCGCGGCCGCCCTACCCGCCCTGGTCCCCTACAAGGTGGAGATCGCCGTCGCGGTCGTCACCGTCCTGGCCGTGCTCAACATGCGCGGCTCGCGCGAGTCGGGTCGGGCCTTCGCCATTCCCACCTACCTGTACATGGGTGTCATCGGCATCATGGCCGTCGTCGGCCTTGTCCAGGAGCCCGACCGGGACCCTCGGGCGGGCTGAGTCCGCCGGCTTCGACGTCCTCACCCACGCCGGCTGGGAGCAGGGCCTGACCGGCCTGGCCGGAGGCTTCCTGGTCCTGCGGGCCTTCTCCTCGGGGTGCGCGGCCCTGACCGGCGTGGAGGCGATCTCCAACGGCGTTCCCAGCTTCCAGCGCCCCAAGTCCCGTAACGCCGCCACCACGCTGCTGCTCCTGGGCGGAATCGCCGCGCTGATGCTCATGAGCGTCATCCACCTGGCCGGCGCCGTCGGCGTGCGCATGGTGGAGGACCCTGCCCACCAGGCTCCTGCGCAACGGCACCCCGGTCGGGGGCAGTACCACCAGGACCCCGCGATCGGACAGATCGCCGCCACCGTCTTCTCCGGTTTCCGCCCGATGTTCTACCTGGTCGCCACCGTCACCGGGCTGATCCTGGTCCTGGCCGCCAACACTGCCTTCAACGGGTTCCCGGTCCTGGCCAGCGTCCTGGCCCGTGACGAGTTCCTGCCCCGCCAGGCTCTCCCAGCGCGGCGACCGCCTGGCCTTCTCCAACGGCATCATCGTCCTGTGGCTGGGGGCCGTGGCCTTCCTCATCGGATTCGAGGCCAATACGACTCGCCTCATTCAGGCTCTACATCGTGGGCGTGTTCATCTCCTTCACTCTCTCCCAGGTGGGCATGGTGCGTCACTGGACGCGCGAGCTCACCATCGCCACCGAGCCCAAGGCCCGCTCACGCATGCACCGCGCCCGCATCATCAACTCCATCGGTGTGCTGGGCACCGGGACGGTCCTCGTCATCGTCCTGCTCACCAAGCTCACCCGGGGAGCCTGGATCACCCTGACGATCATGGCGCTGCTCTACCTGGTGATGAACCGGATCCGCCGCCACTACCGCAGAGTCAGTGAGGAGGTGGCCATCTCCGACCTCCACGACGCCCGCGTCCTGCCGGCCCACGTCCACGCCATCGTCCTGGCGTCCCGCCTCCACCAACCCACGCTGCGGGCCCTGACCTACGCCCAGTCGACCCACCCGACCGCCCTGGAGGCCCTGACGGTGGACACCGGCGACGGCGGCGCCGAACGCCTCCTGGACGCCTGGGAGGAGGCTGACATCGCCGTGCCCCTGACGGTCCTGGACTCTCCCTACCGAGACATCACCCGCCCGGTCATCAACTATGTCCGCTCGGTGCGCCGCGAGTCCCCTCGCGACCTCGTCGTCGTCTTCCTGCCCGAGTACATCGTGCGCCACTGGTGGGAGCAGATCCTCCACAACCAGACCGCCCTGCGCCTCAAGACCGTCCTGCTGTTCACCCCCGGTGTCGTCGTGGCCTCCGTGCCCTGGCAGCTGGGGCTTCCCGGTCAACGGCACTTCCACCACGGCGTGCGCGCCCGCACCGCCGAGGGCATCATCGACGCCGACGTCGCCATGCGCCGTCACGTCGACCAGCACAGCCGCTCCAGTACCGGCGGCGTCGATGCAGACCCCCAGGAGATTCGATGAGCCCCCAGCCCAGCCGGACCGGAGAACCGCCCGTCCAGAGTCGCGGCGAGCCGCGCGAGCTGACTCTGGCAGTGGGGGCGCCTGCGCACGGCGGGCACTGCGTGGCCCGCCCCGTGAACGATCCGGGCGGCCGCGTCATCTTCGTGCGTCACGCCCTGCCTGGTGAGACGGTGCGGGCTCGCCTGACCGAGATGACCTCGCGGACCTGGCGCGCTGACGCCGTTGAGATCCTCCAGGCATCACCGGACCGCGTCGCGTCCGTCTGGCCCGACGCCGGCCCAGCGGGCGTGGGCGGGGGAGAGCTCGCCCACGTGGCCCTGGACGCCCAGCGCACCTGGAAGCGCTGGGTCCTGGCTGACTGCCTGCGTCGAATAGGTGGGCAGGAGGTGGCTGACGCCGTCGCCTCCCTGCCTGAGCCTCCGGCGCGGCCGCCGTACCGATCGAGCCCATGCCCACTGACGCCGCGGCCCAGGCCTCCACCAGCGCCCGCCGGCGCGCCCTGGCCGGAACCGCCACCCGCACCCGCATCAGCCTGACGGTGAGTGAGGACGGCAGACCTGGCATGCACGCCTTCCGCTCCGGGACGGTCCTGCCCCTGCGCCGCCTACCCCTGGCCGTTCCCACCATCACCGAGATCGGATTGCTGGAGCGCTCCCGCTGGCGCGCCCACTACCGGCCCGGTATGCGCATCGAGGCCATCGCCCCCAGCGGCAGTGAGCCCGTGGTCCTGCTCGACGAGCGGCTCCTGACCGCCCAGGCCCGCAGTACCGGGCGGCGCCGGGTCCGGGAGGTCGTGGACGCATCCGCGCTGGGACTGGGAGAACTGACCTACTCCGTCCACGCCGAGGGCTTCTGGCAGGTGCACGTCGACGCCCCCCGGCTGCTGGTCGAGCGCGTTGTGCGAGGTGCCCTGGGGGAGAACCTCGAACGCGCCACCGGCCGCCGCGTCCTGGAGTCTACTCGGGGGCCGGCCTGTTCACCCTGCCGCTGGCCGCCCTGGTGGGGGACAGTGGCCAGGTCCTGTCCCTGGAGGGTAGTGAGCAGGCTGTTCGCGACGCCCGCCGCACACTGCACGACCACCCCGCCGCCCGCCTGGCCTCTGGCCGCGTGAGCGCCCGCTCGGTGCGCGAGCTCGCCGGCTCCTTCACCGGTGGCCGACCCGATGTCGTCGTCCTCGACCCGCCGAGGCAGGGGGCCGGGCGAGAGGTCATCGAGGCCGTCGGCGCCCTGGGACCCGAGCGGATCGTCCTGGTGGCCTGCGACCCGGCGGCCCTGGCCCGGGACTTGGGAACGCTGCTGCGGGCCGGCTACGGACTGGGGTCCATGAGCGCGCTGGACATGTTCCCGCACACTCACCACTTCGAGACGATTGCGGTGCTCGAGCGTTCCTGAGCGGGGTTGCGTGCGGCCAGCGTCACCAAATGCCTTCTCCGGAGACCCGCCCTCGTGTCAGGTTTGGTCAGGCTTCCCTACGTATTGACAACGGATGACATGCCGTGGGCTACGGTCCACACCGGAGTATCCGCGCAGCCGCCCGCCTGGCTGTCACTGCACGTCAGCGTGACAGACCTGCGATGGCGCAGCAGGCCGGATCGGTACGACAACTGGAAGTGAGCCCCGGTGACCAGCCTCAACACCTTTGCCTCGCGCAGCACCCTCGACGTCGAAGGCCGCAACTACGAGATCTACCGCCTGGACGCCGTCCCCGGCCTGGAGCGTCTGCCCTACAGCCTCAAGGTGCTGGCCGAGAACCTGCTGCGCACCGAGGACGGTGCCAACATCACAGCCGACCACGTGCGCGCCCTGGCCGCCTGGGACCCGGCCGCCGAGCCCGACACAGAGATCCAGTTCACCCCCGCCCGCGTCGTCATGCAGGACTTCACGGGTGTGCCGTGCATCGTCGATCTGGCCACCATGCGAGAGGCGGTCTCCGACCTCGGCGGTGACCCCGAGGTCATCAACCCCCTCAACCCCGCCGAGATGGTCATCGACCACTCCGTGCAGATCGACTCCTTCGGTCTGCCCGGATCCCTGGAGCGCAACAAGGAGCGCGAGTACGAGCGCAACGCCGAGCGCTACCAGTTCCTGCGCTGGGGGCAGGGGGCGCTGTCCAACTTCCGCGTCGTCCCGCCGGGCACTGGCATCGTCCATCAGGTCAACATCGAGTACCTGGCGCGCATCGTCTTCACCCATGAGCCGACGGCGTCACCCAGGCCTACCCCGACACCTGCGTGGGCACCGACTCCCACACCACCATGGTCAACGGTCTGGGCGTCCTGGGCTGGGGCGTGGGCGGCATCGAGGCCGAGGCCGCCATGCTGGGCCAGCCCGTCTCCATGCTCATCCCCAAGGTGGTGGGTTTCAAGCTCTCCGGCGCCATCCCCGCCGGCGCCACCGCCACCGACGTGGTCCTGACCATCACCGAGATGCTGCGCGCCCACGGGGTGGTGGGCAAGTTCGTCGAGTTCTACGGGGAGGGCGTCGCCGAGGTGCCGCTGGCCAACCGCGCCACCATCGGCAACATGAGCCCCGAGTTCGGCTCCACCGCCGCGATCTTCCCGATCGATGAGGTCACCCTGGACTACCTGCGCCTGACCGGCCGCTCCGAGGAGCGCGTGCGCCTCGTGGAGGCTTACACCAAGGCCCAGGGAATGTGGCACGACCCGGCCCGCGAGCCCGTCTATTCCGAATACCTCGAGCTGGACCTGTCCACCGTGGTGCCCTCGATCGCCGGCCCCAAGCGCCCCCAGGATCGCATCGTCCTGTCACAGGCCAAGGATTCCTTCCAGGAGGTCCTGCCCACCTACGCCTCCCAGTCCTCCAAGCCGACGCCGGTGACCATGGCCGACGGCACCGCCACCGAGTGGACCACGGGCACGTCGCCATCGCCTCGATCACCTCGTGCACCAACACCTCCAACCCCTCAGTGATGATGGCCGCCGGGCTGCTGGCCCGCAACGCCGTGGCCCGGGGCCTGCGCTCCAAGCCCTGGGTGAAGACCTCCACCGCCCCGGGCAGCCAGGTCGTCACCGACTACTACGAGAAGGCCGGGCTGTGGCCGGCTCTCAACGAGCTGGGCTTCAATGTTGTCGGCTACGGCTGCGCCACCTGCATCGGCAACTCCGGGCCCCTGCCGGCCGAGGTCTCCCAGGCGGTCAACGACGCGGACCTCGCCGTAGTCTCGGTGCTCTCGGGCAACCGCAACTTCGAGGGGCGCATCAACCCCGACGTCAAGATGAACTACCTGGCCTCCCCGCCGCTGGTCATCGCCTACGCCCTGGCCGGGACCATGGATATCGACTTCGCCACCGAGCCGCTGGGCCAGGACCCCGAGGGCCGCGACGTCTTCCTGTCCGATATCTGGCCCGACCCGACCGAGGTCCAGGCCGTCATCGACGCCACCATCGACCGCGAGATGTACACGCGCGACTACGCCGACGTCTTCGCCGGTGACGAGCGCTGGCAGGGCCTGGACACTCCCGAGGGGGACACCTTCGCCTGGGACGAGGAGTCCACCTACGTGCGCAAGGCCCCCTTCTTCGAGGGGCTGACCATGGAGCTCACCCCGGTCGCCGACATCGAGGACGCCCGGGTGCTCGCCCTGCTGGGAGACTCGGTGACCACCGACCACATCTCCCCGGCCGGCGCCATCAAGGCCGATTCCCCGGCCGGGCGCTACCTGGCCGATCACGGCGTGGCCCGCGCGGACTTCAACTCCTACGGCTCGCGCCGCGGCAACCACGAGGTCATGATCCGCGGCACCTTCGCCAACATCCGCCTGCGCAACCGGCTGCTCGACGGCGTCGAGGGCGGCTACACCCGCAACTTCCTCACCGGCGAGCAGGAGTCGATCTTCGACGCCTCCCAGGCCTACCAGGCCGCCGGAATCCCGCTGGTGGTCCTGGGCGGCAAGGAGTACGGCTCGGGGTCTTCGCGCGACTGGGCCGCCAAGGGCACGGCGCTGCTGGGCGTCAAGGCCGTCATCGCCGAGTCCTTCGAGCGCATCCACCGCTCCAACCTCATCGGCATGGGCGTGGTGCCCCTCCAGTTCCCAGCCGGCCAGAGCGCCGAGTCGCTCGGTCTGGACGGTACCGAGATCTTCTCCGTCACAGGCCTGACGGCGCTCAACGAGGGCACCACTCCGCGCACCGTCGCGGTCAAGGCGCAGAAGGCCGACGGTTCGGAGATCTCCTTCGACGCCGTCGTGCGCATCGACACCCCTGGCGAGGCCGACTACTTCCGCCACGGCGGCATCCTGCAGTACGTGCTGCGCCAGCTCGCGAGTTCTTGAGAGCTGGTGCGCTGACGGCGCGGGGCGATCGCGGATCGGCGATCGCCCCGCGCTTCAGTTGATGGGCACGATGACGAGAGAGCCTCGTTGACCTGAGAGCAGGTCTGGAAGGGGGTGCTTGCGCCCAGACATAACGATAAGTAACTTTATGGCTATGAAAGTTAGCCAACTTGGGGTGCCGGGCGGCACCATCGCCTACGAGGTGCATGAGCCTGTCGGTGCAGGTGCTGGATCGGCTGCGGCGAGTCGGCCGCTCGTCGTCTGCTCACCGGCCATGGGGGACGTGCGGGACGTCTACGCACCGCTGGCGCAGTCCCTGAACGAGGCAGGCTTCCGCGTTGTCACTGCGGACCTGCGCGGTCATGGGGACAGCTCGGCGACCTTCACCACCTATGGCGATGAGGCCACCGCAGCCGACCTCATTGCCCTGATTGAGGCCATCGACGCCGGTCCCGCCATCCTTGTGGGGGCCTCGATGTCCGGTGCCGCTGCGGTGATCGCTGCCGGACGTCGCCCTGACCTGGTGTGCGGGCTCGTCCTCGTCTGCCCCTTCCTGCGTGGGCCGCAGAGTCGAGTCAAGACACTCGTGCAGCGCACCATGCTCGGGGTTGTGCTGATGCGCCCTTGGGGGCCTTCCGTGTGGAACATCTACTCTGCCAGGCTGTGGCCCGGTCTGCCTGATGCCCGACAGCGGGCCGTACGTCTGACGAGCCTACTGCGCCGTCCGGGGCGCTGGCGCGCATTCTGGGCGACGACTCGTACCGATCACCGCGTTGTCTCTCCGTGGCTGGACAAGGTGGACTGTCCCGCCCTCGTGATCATGGGACAGGAGGATCCGGACTGGAAGGACCCCGTGGCCGAGGCTGCCTGGGTGGCTCGCGCCGTTGGCGGGGGTGCGGGAGAGGTCGTTGTCGTTCCTGGTGCGGGGCATGCCCCGATGCTGGAACGTTCTGACATTGTTGGGCCGCAGGTGGTCGACTTCGTCCGGCGAGTGATCGCAGGCAATGCTGAGGCGAGGCCGGCGAGGGGGGAACTGAGGAGGACAGGATGCCGCGAGCAGGACTGAGCGCCGAACGCGTGGTGGAACGGGCCGCGCAGATCGTTGACGAGCACGGCCTTGAGGCGCTGTCCCTGAGCCGTCTGGCCGCCGATCTGGGAGTCGCGCCGCCGAGCCTGTACAAGCATGTCTCCGGTATGGGTGACCTGGTTCGAGGAGTCTCCGTGCGGGCGGTGGATGAGCTCGCCGACCGCCTGGCGGCCTCCGTCATGGGACTGGCCGGACGTGACGCCCTGCGAGCCCTTGCCGACGCCTACCGAGGCTTCGCACACGAGCACCCCGGGCTCTATCCGATGACCCAGGTCCCCGTCGAGGTCTCGGGCGGGAGTCTCAGTCCGCTACGGTCATCCGCGGCTCAACGCACGGTTGCCATCGTCGCCGCGGCGCTGGCCGGCTACCGCATTCCCGATGAGCGGGTCGTCGACGCTGTGCGGATGACCCGGGCGTCACTCCATGGCTTCGTGGATATTGAGGTCCGCGGGGGATTCGCCATGGACGCACCCATTGACGTGAGTTTTGCCACGCTCGTTGACTCCCTGGACGCTGCCCTGGTCGCTCTCGGTGGACAGGAGGGCGGTCAGGTATCAGTGAAGGCGAAAGGATAAGTCGCCTCAATGACCGGTTGGGAGGGGTGACAGCTGCGCGAGGCCTCCCCGGACGATGTCGGTGATCCGCTGAGGCCTCCCGCAGACGGTCCGGAATAGGGCCCCTTCGCTTCCCGTTGCCCTGGCGTTCAGATCATGCCGAGCGGCGACTGCCGAAGGAGATGCGCACTCATGTCCCAGCCCACCGTCAACAGTGACGCGACCAACCAGAAAGACGTCCTCGAGGAGGTCGACCTTCTCGTCGTCGGAGGCGGCAAGGCAGGTAAGTCCCTGGCGATGCTGCGCGCCAAGGCCGGCGACAAGGTCGTCATGGTGGAGCGGGACAAGGTGGGTGGCACCTGCATCAACGTCGCCTGCATCCCCACCAAGACCCTCATCTCCGCCGCCCGTGTCCTCCATGAGGTCCAGGGCTCGCAGGCCTACGGCGTCACCCTGCCCGAACAGGACGGCGGCGCCGACGCCCTGGCCCAGGCCCGCATTGAGCTGGCCTCCTTCCGCGCCCGCAAGGAGGCCGTCGTGGGAGGCATGGTGGCCGCCCACGAGAAGATGTTCCCCGCCTCCGGCATGGACTTCGTCAAGGGAACCGCACGTTTCGTGGGGGAGCGCACCGTCGAGATCGCCCTGAACGACGGCGGCCTGCGGCGCGTGCGCGCCGCCAAGGTCCTCATCAACACCGGCACCACGCCGTCCGTTCCCCCGATCGAGGGCCTGTCCGACGTGCGCTACTGGACCAGCGAGGACCTGCTCACCCTGCCCGAGCTGCCCAGTGGCCTCATCGTCCTGGGCGGCGGTGTCATCGGCGTCGAGATGGCCTCCCTCATGGGGCTCCTCGGAGTCCCGGTCACCATCGTCCACGCTGGGCCGCACATCCTGGACCGCGAGGACGAGGACGTCGCCGCTGAGGTGACTGCCGGCCTGGAGGCCCTGGGGGTCACGGTCCTGGCCGGTGCACTCGCCTCGAAGGTCGCCGCCGCGGCTGACGGGAACGGCGTCGTTGTCACCACCGCTGACGGGCACGAGGTGAGCGGATCCCACCTGCTCGTCGCCCTGGGGCGCACCCCCGTCACCGCCGGCCTCGGCCTGGAGACCGCGGGCGTGGAGCTGACCGATCGCGGCTTCGTGCGCGTCGACGACCACCTGCGCACTACCGCCGAGAACGTCTACGCCGCCGGTGACGTGGCCGGCACGCCCCAGTTCACGCACGCCTCTTGGAACGACTTCCGCGTCCTGCGCGACCTCTTCGCCGGCAAGGAGGCATCCACCACCGGACGCCTCATCCCGTGGGCCGTCTTCACCACGCCCGAGCTCGGGCACGTGGGCCTGACCGAGACCGAGGCCCGCGAGGCCGGCTACGAGGTACGCGTCGCCAAGACCCCGACGGCGGCCGTCCCGCGCGCCAAGACCCTGGGCCGCACCGAGGGCTTCTTCAAGGTCATCATCGACGCCCGCACCGACCTCATCCTGGGCGCCGCCATCATCGGTGCCGAGGCCAGCGAGGTCGTCACCAGTATCCAGATGGCGATGCTGGGTGGCCTGATGTGGCAGCAGGTGCGTGACGCCGTCATCACTCACCCCACCATGAGCGAGGGACTCAACATCGTCCTGGACTCCCTGGACTGAGAGCCTGAGGCCGGGCCCCGCCTGAACGGTCTGACCGACCCGCTCAGGCGGGGCGCACCCCAGGTTCTCGACGCGCTCGGCCCCCGGCAGTGCTGCCAGCAGTGCTCCGGGCACCAGTACTTGGAGTGGCGCACACCCGAGCCGATGAGCACCGTGGTCCGGTCCGCCACGGCGCCGTCGATGAAGAGCCTCCAGTCCTCTGGCAGACCGACCGGTGTGATCCCGCCGTACTCCATGCCGCTCATCTCCACTGCCCGCTCCACCGGCAGGAATGAGGCCTTACGCACGTCAATGCGCTTCTTGACGACGTGGTTGACGTCAGCGAAGTCGGTGGCGCGCACGACGCAGGCGGCGATGCGCTCCTGGCCGGTGCGCTTACCGGCCACGAGCACGCAGTTCCCGGTCGCCTCGGGGTCCAGGTCATAGTGCGCGTTGAGGGCGTCGGTGTCGGAGTGGGCCGGGTCAATGGGAACCACCTGCGCCTGACGGACCAGGTCCGCGCCCTCGGGCGAGGCCGCCTCCAGCGCCCGCAGCACGGCGGCCACCGGCTCAGCGAGCAGATCGGTACGCTCCAGAGCCGGCTGCCAGCCGATCTCCGCGGCGAAGACCTCAGCCGGGTCGCGCAGAACACTCATTCCTCTCATCCTTTCGACGACGTCGAGCGCCTCTCGATGCGCTCCACCAGACGGGTCCTGACCCCGGGCCACTGCTGCGGGGTGATGGCGAACATGGCCGTGTCGCGCGTGCGCCCCTCCTCGCCGGGGAGCCAGGGAGGGCTGCCAGGCGCGCAGGATCCCTCGAAGGTCGCGCCCAGCGCCGCGATCGCACCGCGAGCCGACTCGTTGCGCGCATCGGTCTTGATGTCCACGCGGTCCACGCCCCACTCCTCAAAAGCCTGTGTGAGCAGCAGGAGTTTGGCGGCCGGGTTGACGGCGGTGCCGCGAACAGCCGGCGAGAGCCAGGAGGAGCCGACCTCGACGGCGAAGAGCCGCCCGTCCGGCATCCATCGGGGTGTCAGGTAGGCGGTGTGCCCGACGACGCGGCCGGTGGCGACCTCCACCTGGGCGAACGGCGCGTAGGTACCTGTGTCCCGGCGGGCCAGGCTATGAGCCACATAGTCTTCGACCGTCTCCGGTGCCGGCACCGTGGCGAAAGGGCTGGTCGCGGCTGCCTCGGCGGCCTGCTGCAGCCCCGGCACGTGCTGGGGCTGCAGTGGCTCCAGGCGCACGATGCCGCCGGCCAGTACACCACAGGTCAGGACGGGGAAGGGGGTGTGCGACTCGGTAGTGCTCATGCCTCAAGCATGGCAGCCGGAGCGCGGACGTCGTCGGGCTGCTTCAGCATGTGGTCTCATTGTCCTCGTGCTGCACGTCGTCTTCTTCTCCCCGCGCATCCCGGGCAACACCGGGGCGGCGATCCGCCTGAGCGCCAACACCGGTGCCATGCTCCACCTCGTGGACCCCCTGTTCGACATGGATGACGCCAAGCTGCGCCGCGCCGGCCTGGACTACCACGACCTGGCCAACACGCGCGTCCACGCCACCTGGCAGAAGTGCCTCGAGCAGATCCCCGGACGCATCTTCGCCTTCACCTCCCACACCGAGCGCCTCTACACCCAGGTCGACTGGCGCGGCGACGATGCCCTCCTGTTCGGCCCCGAGCCCACCGGCCTGCCCCAGGAGATCCTCGACCACCCGCGGGTGAGCGCCCACCTGCGCATCCCCATGGTGGAGGGCAACCGCTCCCTCAACCTGGCCAACTCCGCCGCCATCGGCCTGTACGAGGCCTGGCGGTCCCTGGGCTTCGTCGGAGGAGCCTGAGCTCCTGCTTCAACCGCCTTCTCAGAGCATGCCGGCGGGGCGGATCGCCAGGTCCTCCACGACCGCGTCCATCGGGGTGTTCACGGCCAGGCGCACGGCCGCTGCCACCGACTGCGGCGCCATATGGTCCGCAGCCCGGTAGGCGGGGGTGGCCATGATCCCCTCGGTGCGCAGGCGCGCCGCATTGAAAGCGTGCAACCGCTCCTGCATAGGGGTGTCCACCCGACCCGGGTAGATCGAGGTGACCCGCACCTTGCCCGCCTCCTCCTGACGCAGCGTGTCAGCCAGGGACTTCAGCCCCGCCTTGGAGGCGGAGTAGAGTGCGTTGCCCGACCGGGGGCTCACTCCGGCGCCGGAGTTGATGAACACCGTCAGCCCACGGGCCTCCCGCAGTGCCGGCAGCAGCAGGCTCGTCAGGTACGCCGTCGCCACCAGGTTGAGGTTCAGAACCGCCCGCCAACGCGTGGGCGTGATCTTGTCAACGGCACCGGGCGCCTCCATGCCGGCGCTGTGCACCAGCACGTCGAGGCTCTCAATATCGATCCGGCTGACCAACCTCGCCAGGGCCGTGTCGTCGGTCAGGTCGACCGGACAGATGAGGACCGCCGTCTTGGACTCCTCCTCCAGTGCGAGCGCCAGCTCCTCCAGGTCGTTGACGGAGCGGGCCAACAGAATGAGGTCGTGATCCCGGGCCAGGTCCCTGGCCACGGCCAGGCCGATCCCGGAGGTCGCCCCGGTGATCAGGGCGATGGGGCGGCGCTGGTGGCGGCCGGAACCGGCGCGCGTGAATCCATGAGCGGGAGTGAAGGGGACGGACTCCCCCTGACGACGACGTCGGCCGGCCTTGGAGGCCGAGGTGTCGACCTGGGCGATCTGTGGACTCACTGGCCGTCCCTGAGGAAGGCGGCGGCCCCGAGCTCCCCGGGCACGGAGTAGGTGGCGGTGAGCGTGGCCCGGGCGATGCAGTGCGGTGCCAGAGTGAAGGCCGCCTTGGCGGGACTGGCCTCGTCGTTCAGGCCCAGAGTGTCCACGTCCAGGGCGGAGACGGTGAAGACGTAGCGGTGGTCGCCGTCGCCCGCCGGCGGGCAGGGACCGAGCCAGGCGTGGTCGCCCGAGTCCCCGGCCAGGTGGAAGGCGGCGCCGTCGAGCTGTAGGTCGCTGGCCCCCGCACCCCGCTCCAGTGAGGTGACCGAGGCGTCCAGGTCCACGATGGTCCAGTGCCACCAGCCCGACATGGTTGGAGCATCCGGGTCGAAGCAGGACACGACGAAGGACTGCGTCTGCTCGGGGAAGCCCGACCAGCTCAAGGCAGGGGAGACGTTGTCGTGGATACCGGTGAAGATATCCGGGATCCGTCCCCGCTCGGTCAGGTCCGCAGAGGTCAGCGTGAAGGAGGGGACCGAGGGAAGGAGGCCGGTAGGGGCCGGCGGGCGGGGGCGAGTGAGGTCGGCTGTCATAGGTGTACCTCCAGGCAGGTGATGGATAGGGGTGGTGGCCTTCCATGAGGGCACAGGCCCACTGTAGACGCCACTCCGCAGACCCGTCCCTGTGGATCTCCTGTGGGAGAACTTCGCAGACTCGTCATGCTGTGAGACCTCCTTGTTGCCGGCGCCCCCGATTGATGTCGCAGTGCAGCGTTATCCTGAACGACAGGCATCGAACCTATGTACAGAAGGAGGGGTGTCATGAGAGCCTCGACCACGCGCGCGCCATCGGACACCCAGAACCGCCTCAACCAGGCCCGACTCGCCCTGAGACTGGCCGAGGAACGCACCGGACTACGCGACTCCGCAGCCCTGACAGTGCAGCGCGCCCTCCCCGCGGCGCCCTCTGCCTGGCAGGGTTCCGGTGTCCTCACCCTCCAAGGATCCACCACCGTCCTCCTGGCCGCCCTCGCCCTGCGCCAGGGCGCTACCGGCTGGTGCGGCGTCATCGGGGGAGACGAGCTGGGCTGGTGCGCGGCCACCGAGGTCGGCCTCGACCTCAACCGGGTCCTCACCGTCCCAACCTCCCTCCTCGATGACGCCTCCACCCCGACTGTCACCGCCGCCCTGCTCGACGGCGTCGATGTCCTCCTCATCGGCGCCCCCGTCGCCGAACGCCTGCGCCCCCAGCACCGCAGACGCCTGCTGGCCCGGGCGCGCGAGCGCGGCCGCCTCATCCTGACCCCCCGCCCGCTGGGAAGGCGCCCGCATCCTTCAGGCCGGCCCCTGGCCCCCGACACCGGAACCGGGAACACACCTCCCGCTCAGGACCCGGTGGAGGCCCCCGGAAGGCCCCTCCGCCGACGGCGTCGTCATTCCCATCGGGCGAGGAGGCTCACCCTCCCCGGTGCGAGCCATCGAGATGCCAGCCGGATACCTCCAACGCCTCACCTGGGCCCTGACCGACCCGCAGCGCCCACGGCTCACCGCTACCGAAGAGCCTCACGCTCTCACTGTCCGCCGAAGGACTGCGCACAGACTCCCGCAACGCCGTCGACTCGGCCCCCCAATCCGCAGGGAGGCGACCGGATGAACCCGCCACAGCCGACCCCGCCGTCCGACCCGCCCGCCTCCAGACTCGTGGCCATCTGGGTCCCCGACTGGCCCGTCGTCGCCCCTCACCCTGGAGACCCGCCAACAGCGTCGACACGCCCGTGCACGCCAAGGGAGCCCCTCACCTGCCGGACCCGGCCACCGAGCCCGTCGCCGTCGTCGGCGCTCGCGGAGTCCTCGCCGCCTCCGCCCCGGCTCGCCGCGCCGGCATCACCACGGGCATGCGACTGCGCACTGCCCGGTCCCTGTGCCCTGAGCCTCACCGTTCTCCCTCCCCAGGAGGAACGCCAGAGCCGCGCCTTCGAAACCGTCATGGAGGCCCCTCGGCTCCCTCCTGGCAGACCCCACGGTGGCCCGCCCCGGGCTGGCCCTGTCCAGCGCCAGAGGACCCGCCGCCTGGATCGGCGGAGAAGAGCCCCTCGCCTCGGCCCTCGTGGAGACCGTCACCCAGGAGGCCTACGTCGAGTGTCAGATCGGCATCGCCGACTCCCTGTCCGGAGCCGTCCTGGCCGCCCGCCAAGGCATCATCGTCGAACCAGGACGGACCCCGGAGTTCCTCGCCCCCTGGCCCCTGGACGCACTCCTGACCTGCCTGCCCCTCAGCCGCCTACGACGCGACGCCCGCCCCCTGCTGGAGACCTTCACCCGACTCGGCCTGCGCACCCTGGCGGACCTGGCGGCCCTGCCCAGAAAAGACGTCACCGCTCGCTTCGGCCCCCTGGGGAGCAGGCTCCACCAGCCTGGCCGCCGGCACCCACCACGAGGCCCCCCGCCATGCCCCCGGCCGGCTCAGGACATCACCGTCACCTCCGAGCCTCGACCCTCCCGTCGAGCGCGCGGACACCGCGGCCTTCGCCGCCCGCCACCTCGCCGAGAACCTGGCGGCCCGCCTCCTGTCCGCAGGGCTCGCCGTCGGACGCCTCTGCGTTGCCGCCCGCTGCGAGGACGGCACCGACCTGGCCCGAAGCTGGATGCTGGAGGCCATTCCCACCCCCACCGAGCCTCACCGACCGCGTGCGCTGGCAGGGCTCGAGGGGTGGCTCTCCGGACGCTCCGGGCGCCCACCCTCCTCCGGACTGACCCACCTGAGCCTGACGGCCCTCGAGCCTGAGCCCGGCCACGACCTCCCAGACGGGACTGTGGCAAGCGCCGGGTCACCAGGGCCAGGCACGCGCCCGCCGCACCGCCGAGCGTGTGGAGTCCCTCCTCGGAGCCGGAAGCATCCAGGTTCCCCAGGTCGTTCCCGGGCGAGACCCGCGCTCACGGGTACGCCTCATCCCCTGGGGTGAGAGCGGAGGCGTAGGTGACTCCACGGGTGATGAACCGGCGCCCTGGAGCGGGGCTCTGCCTGAGCCCTCGCCCTCTATCGTCCTGCCCCGGCCGGTTCCCGCGTGCCTCACCGACATTCAGGGAGAGAGCTCGGCGTCGACATCCACGGTCAGCTCGACGGTGTCCTCGGCTTCCTCAGCGTCGACGACGGTGCGGATGACGCTGAGGATGATGCTGTTGAGAGCGTGCCCCGGATGGAGTCCGTGCTCCTGTGGGCCGGGCCCCTGGCCGGTCGACGAGGGCTGGTGGACCTCTCGAGGGCCTTCGCGTCGCGCCTACCTCCAGGTGGTCACTGAGGTCGGGCCGCCCCGCCTGCTGGTGCGATCAGGCCGGTGGTGGCTCGATGCCGTCTACTCCTGAGGAGCCCTATCGGATGGCCCGGCTGCAGGGGATCGAGATCGGGCGCCGTCGTCCCTTCAGCCACAGGAGTGCCAGCGTCACCAGGCACAGCCAGGCCACCCCCAGGGACCAGCCGGCCAGGACGTCGGTCATCCAGTGGTAGCCCAGGTAGACGCGGGAGGTTCCCACCAGCAGGGTCGCCCCCGCCGCCGCCATGATCGCCAAGGCCCGGTACAGGGTCACCGCAGTTGATGTCAGAACCATCCCCGCCAGCATGCCGGCGAAGACGGCCGTGTTGAAGGAGTGCCCCGAGGGGAAGGAGGTGGTTGAGGCGGGGTTGCCCAGAAGGGTGTCGGTCGAGGGGCGTGTACGCCTGAAAATCTCTTTGAGCGCTACCGTCAACAGGCTGGAGCCGACCATCGTGAGGGTCAGGACCAGTGCGCGCACGCGGTGGCCCCGCATGAAGAGGAGAGCGGCGCAGATCGCGGTCAGTATCGTCAGTCCCACGGTGGATCCCAGGGCGGTGAACACCTGCATGATGACGGTCAGAGCCGGGTGGCGCTCATCCACGGCCCAGGTGGTGACGCTCTGGTCATGAGGCGCCAGACCCGTCCCGGAGCTCGTGGTCAGGGCCAGCCAGGAGAACAGCGACAGTGTGATGACGGCGGTCGCGGCCAGTGCACCGGCCTGCCTGGTGCGCCAAGTGTGAGGCAGGTGGTCGAGTGAGAGCATGAGGGGGAGGTTATCCGGGCTGGTCTGGATGAGGCTATGCGTGCGCCATGGAGCGGCTGAGCGGCGTCGTCACGTCCTGTCCGCGCCCGGGGCGCTCGGCGGGTAGCATCCGGCCCGAGTGATCTGACCCGGCTCAGGAGGACCCGCGTGGCCAAGCTCTACTTCCGCTACGGCGCCATGAACTCCGGTAAGTCCACCGGGCTTCTCCAGACCGCCTACAACTACGAGGAACGCGGTCAGCGCGTCCTGCTCCTCAAGGCGGTGGTCGATACCAGGGGTGAGGACTCAGTCGTCTCCCGGCTCGGGGTGTCGCGCCGCGTTGACCTTCTCGTCGACACCGACGACGACCTACGCGCCCTGGTGCACCGCCGGGCCCTGGCAGGTGTGCGGCCCGTCTGCCACGAGGGCGCCGCTCCGCGGAGGACCATGTCCTTGCGAGAGGTTCTTGACTGCGTGCTCGTCGACGAGGCCCAGTTCCTCACGGCCCTTCAGGTGGACCAGCTCATGGAGATCGCACTGATGGACGACGTGCCCGTCCTGGCCTACGGGATCCGCACTGACTTCCGCACAATCAGCTTTCCCGGGTCGCGGAGGCTGCTGGAGATCGCCCACTCCCTCGAGGAGCTCAAAACCATATGCCGCTGCGGGCGCAAGGCCGTCTTCAATGCCCGCAAGGTGGGGGAGTCCTTCGTCTTCGATGGCGATCAGGTGGCCATCGACTCCGAGGACATCACATACGAGTCGCTGTGCGGTCAGTGCTACCTCGCCGCAGGCGGGAGGCTTCCCGGCCGGTGATCCCGGCTCCGGGACTGTGCTTGTGCTGGCGGGAGTACAAGGCTGATCGAGGAGAGGGTGCCAGGAAACATCCCTCGTTCCGAGATATTCCTTGTATTCGGGGTATTACAAGCATTATCGTGAAGCCGTGAATGCCTCTTACGCACTCATCGCAGACATCATCCGCTCGCGTGAGCTCCCTGATCGCAGGCGTGCTCAGCACGTCATCCGCGAGACTCTGGAGTGGGCCGCTGAAGGGCTGGCGCTGACGCAGCACCCGTACGCCACGGTCGGTGATGAGTGCAGGCGGTCTCGGCGACCCTCGCCGACGCTCTCGCTCTCACCTTGCGCACGCACCTCCTTCTGCCTGAAGGGTTGGGCCTGCGCTTCGGTATCGGCGTCGGAGCGATCTCCGAGGTTGAGGGCGCGGTGGGAAGTGATGCGGATGGTGCGCCAGGACGTCCGATCCAGGACGGCTCGGCATGGTGGGCCGCGCGCGAAGCCATTGAGAAGGCGCATCATCTCCAGGATGCGGGGAGGTCCTTCATTCGCACCTGGCTGCGCATCCACCCGGATGCAGTCGGCGGCTCCGGAGGGGAGTGGGGTGAGTGTGAGGGGGTCGTCAACTCCGTCCTCATCCTCCGCGACCAGACGGTGTTCCGCTTTCAGCCCCGTCAGCGCCGCATCATGGCCGGACTCCTCATGGGGGTGACTCAGGTTGAGATCGCCCGCCAGGAGAAGGTGAGTCAGCAAGCCGTCTCTGAATTCGCTCGCAGTGCTGGATCCTCCTTGCTGGAGGTTCAAAAGCTTCTCGATGGGTTGAGTGGGGAAGGTGAAGGAGAATGACGGCCCTGCTCGTTCTTCTGCTTGCCGCCGCCTCTGTGGTTGTGGGCTCCGACTGGGTGGGTAGGAGGTTGTCCCGCATGGCTGTCGGTGTGAGGCTGCTGTTGGGGATGCCTGCAGTCGCTGTCCTTGGTGTCCTGATCGGATGGCCTGTTCTTCATCTTGGGGTGGGAGGCATTGTCGTCATCATCCTGGTGGCCGTCGCATGGTTGTGCTGCGGCCTGGTTTCGCCGGCCTGGTGGGAGAGCTTGTTGAGGTCTCGCCGGCGGGAGCAGGTGGGGCGGGGTGCCTCCAAGGATGGTGCGGATCGGCTGGAACCGCTTATCCGCCTTGTCCACGCAGGCCTGTTGCTCCTCGCTGTGGGGCTCTGTGTCGTTGTGTCTCAGCCACTTGGGTCTCGGATTGCCAAGATGGGCGCCGCCGTCGGAATCGTCGTCCTCCTGGCTGTTCCGGCCAATCGAGTCGTCGCTGACATTCTTGCTGTTGCTCGTCGGTCCTCGCGGGGGGAGTGAGACTGTTGTCGCTGGTTGCCAGCTATCGCAGGGGAGCGGGAAGCAGGGTGAGTCGGGGGACTCAATGCGCGGCGGTCGCTGGATCGGTCCGCTTGAGCGAATCCTCATTCTCCTGCTTGCCTCCGTTGAGGCGCCCGCTGCCATCGCCGCAATTGTCGCCGCCAAGGGTGTGATCCGATTTCCCGAGATCAGTCAGGATAAGGCAGGGCAGAAGGCTGAGGAGTTTCTCATCGGATCCTTCGCCTCCTGGATTCTGGCGGTCTTGGGTGCCGTGACCATTCATCTCGCCTGAGTCGTGTGACGTCGAGAGGGTGGTTGGTTCGGGGTGTGAGTGCTGGGTGCGGGTGTGAGGGCCGACCCGCCCCGGCTTCGTGTATCTCCGGCCAAGAAAGTCGATATCCCGGGTCTTCGTTGCCGCATCGGTGGTTGTGAAGGCTGCTTCACTGTGCGGGTGCGAGGGGCGGGACATATACTGTACATATGTTCGATGGTGGTGCGCTTCCTCTCGACCCGGCCGGTGGTGCGGTCGGGATGCTGGGTGCGCCTGCTGGAGGTCCAACGCCGGAATCTGCGACCCCGACAGAGGGGAGTGGTGGGCCTGCCGGCATCTTTGGCTGCCGGTGCTGGTCCAGAGGAATGACGGCGGTGAATGCACAGGGTTTGATGGAGGCAGTGATCCTTCCTGCCATCACTGTCTCCATCAAACCCCGTGCGATTCACATCGACCACACCCCACCTCTCTGAACCATCAGGTGCCACGGACAGACATGACCAGTCGACACCGCTATGCCGAGCTTCACACCCACTCCGCCTACTCCTTCCTCGACGGAGCCAATGAGCCCGATGACCTGGCCTCGGCCGCTGTCGAGCTCGGGCTGGAGGCCCTCGCCCTGACTGATCACGATGGCGTCCCCGGTATCGTCAAGCACGCCCAGGCTGGTCGTTCCCACGGCCTGCCCACCATTCACGGCACTGAGCTCACCCTGGACGACGGCTCCCACCTGCCTGTCCTGGCTCGCAACCCCACCGGCTACCGTCGCCTGGTATCCGCCATTTCTCAGCACAACCTCAACGTGGGGCAACGCCGAGAACCGGCCCATGACCTGCCCGCACTCGCCTCGGCTCTCCGCTCCGACCCCACTGGCCAGACCGAGGGGGCGGTGGGGACCTGCCTCGTTCTCACCGGGACCGCCAACGGACCCCTGCGTCGGGCCCTGGGCGATCCTCGTCGACCCGGCACCTGGGACCTGAAGGCGGCAGACGCCTGCCTGGGGCGTCTGACCGAGCTCTTCGCTGCTCCTGACCGAGGCCGCCCCTCCGGGGCCGACCCCACGGCGATCGGTCACCCACAGGTTGAAGGGGATGCTGCTTTCGGCCTGGCCGTTGAGCTCACCCTGGATGGAGGCCCCACTGACGCCATCCTCACCGATGCCCTGACTCGGCTGGCTCACGATCACCGGCTTCCGCTCGTGGCCACCGGTGCAGTGCGCTGCGCCCGCCCCACCGACGCCCGCCTTGCCGACGTGCTCACCTCAACCCGCCTGGTCACCGACCTGGAAGGCGCCCGCGGTCATCTGCCCGCCATCGGCCGCTGGCTGCGGGGAGCCCAGGACATGGCTCTGCTCCACCGCCGCAGTCCTGACGCCGTCGATCTGGCCGCCGAGCCTCGCCGAGGACCTCGCCTTTCGACCTGTCCCTCATCGCTCCGGATCTCCCTCGATGCCGATGTCCCGGAGGGACATACTCCCTGCCAGCCTGGTTGCGTGAGCTCACCCTCCAAGGCGCTACCCGCCGCTACGGAACCCCGCAGGAGCACCCTCGGGCCTGGGCGGTGCTCAACCACGAGCTCGAGGTCATCGAGTCCCTGGGATTCCCCGGCTACTTCCTCATCGTGCACGCCATCGTCGAGTTCTGCGCACAGTCGGGCATCCTGTGCCAGGGGAGAGGATCGGCGGCCAACTCCGCAGTCTGCTACGCCCTGGGCATCACAGCCGTCGACGCCGTCAGGCACCAGATGCTCTTCGAGCGCTTCCTGTCCCCTGGGCGAGCCGGCTACCCGGATATCGACCTCGACATCGAGGCCTGCCGTCGAGAAGAGGTCATCCAACATGTCTACTCCCGATATGGCAGAGAGCGTGCCGCCCAGGTCGCCAACGTCATCTCCTACCGGCCCCGATCCGCAGTTCGTGACGCTGCCCGAGCTCTCGGCCACCCCGCCGGCGTGCAGGGACGCCTGGGCCAAGCAGATGGAGCGGTGGACCTCGGTGCGCCCCGGAGGGCTGACCGGGCAGGGCGACGACGTCCCCGAGCCGGTCCTCGATATCGCGGAGAAGCCTGCTGCGACTGCCCCTGCCACCTGGGGGTCCACCCCGGAGGCATGGTCCTGTGCGGCCGCCCTGTCACCGAGGTCTGCCCGGTGCGATGGGCCGCCATGGACAACCGCTCGGTCCTCCAGTGGGACAAGGGACGACTGCGCCGAGGCCGGCCTGGTCAAGTTCGACCTCCTGGGCCTGGGAGCGCTCACCGCCCCTGCGTCTGGCCTTCACCACGCTGGCAGAGCGGAGACAGGTCGTTCCCGACGCCGTGACGGAAGGAGAACTGCGCACCTCCCAGACCGGCCGCCCCTGGGGACTACACACCCTGCCCGAGGAGGACCCGGCCGTCTACCGGCTGCTCACGGCCGCGGACACGGTCGGGGTCTTCCAGGTCGAGTCGCGTGCCCAGATGGCCACCCTGCCCCGATTCCGCCCCCGAACCTTTTACGACATCGTCGTCGAGGTCGCCCTCATCCGCCCCGGCCCCATCCAGGGTGACGCCGTCAACCCCTACATCCGTCGCCGGCTGAAGCGCGAGGAGGTCACCTACCTGCATGACTCCCTCAAACCCGCCCTGACCAAGACACTGGGAGTGCCACTCTTTCAGGAGCAGCTCATGCAGATCGCCGTCGACGCCGCAGGCTTCAGCCCCGCCGAGGCCGACAGCCTGCGTCAGGCCATGGGGGCCAAACGATCCATCGAGCGCATGGACGCACTCCGCAACAAGCTCGTAGCCGGAATGAGGTCCAGAGGCATCGACGCGCCCACCGCAGAGACGATCTACAGCAAACTGAGGTCGTTCGCCGAGTTCGGCTTCCCCGAGTCCCACGCCTTCTCCTTCGCCTACCTGGTCTACGCCTCGGCCTGGCTCAAGGCGCGCAAGCCCGAGGACTTCTACGCCGGGGTCCTGGCCGCCCAGCCCATGGGCTTCTGGTCCCCGCAGTCCCTCGTCGCCGACGCTCTTCGCCACGGTGTGCGCGTCCTGCCCGCAGACATCAACCGCTCACTGGCACAGGCCACCGTCGAGCAGCGGGAAGACCACCAGGACGCCGGCCGATCAGACCAGTGGGGAGCCGCTCAGACCCCATCCCGCCGCCCCATCTGCCCTTGACGTCCACGATGACCTCGCAGTGCGCCTGGGCCTGGCCCCGATCAAGGGAATGGGGGAGCGGGCCGCGCAGGCCATCGTCACCGAGCGCCGTACCCACGGCCCCTACCGGGACCTGGCCGATCTTGCTCGGCGTGTGAGTCTGAGCCGCTCCCGCCTCGAGGCACTGGCCGTCTCAGGAGCCCTGGACAGCTTGGGGACGGAGCGACGTCAGGCCTTGTGGGCTGCCGGGGTCCTCTCCGATGAGCATGGTCGACGTCGCGGTACCTCCCACCAGGGACGAGGAGCGTGGTGTCAGCCCACGCTTCCGGGGACCGCCGTCGGTGCCCGGGCCCCGACCCTGCCGGCCATGACAGACCGCGAGCGCCAGGGCGCCGACCTGAGCCTGACCGGAGTGTCCACGCACGGCTCGCCCCTGAGGCTGCTGCGCCCCGCACTAGCCGCCGACGGCGTGCTGAGCGCAGCCGATCTCGCAGGTCAGGAGCATGGGAGCCGGGTGCGGGTCGCCGGCGTCGTCACCCACCGGCAGCGCCCCCACACGGCTTCCGGCATGATCTTTCTCAACCTGGAGGACGAGACGGGTCTGCTCAACGTTTCCTGCCGAGCCGGCATGTGGCGCCGCTACCGCAGTGTCGGTAGACGTGCCGTCGCTCTCATCGTGCGCGGCACCGTGGAGAAGGGCGACGGAGTCGTCGCGCTCATGGCCGAGCGTCTCCAGGTCCTTCCCGGTGTTCCCGGAACCGGCAGCCGGGACTGGTGCTGACGGCGGAGTCCCTCACTCCTTGCGGGAGGAGTACGCGGGCAGGCTCACCCGTGACCGGGGCGTCTTTGGTGTGCAGCTCGGAGTAGACGGACCAGAGCACGCTGATCAGCGGAACCGCGACGATCGCGCCGAGCAGACCGGCGGCGTAGGTCCCCAGGGCGACGCCGATGATCACCACCACGGGGTGCAGCGAAACCTGACGCCCCATGATGAGGGGTTGGAGGATGTGCCCCTCGATCTGACCGATCCCCGCCACCCCTACGCCAACAACGATCATGGTGACGAAGCCGCCGGAGGCCAGGGCCACTACCATGGCCACGATCATCGCCAGAGGGGCGCCGATGATCGGGATGAAGGCGCCGATGAATACGAGTACCGCCAGGGGGCCGCCAACGGGATCCCCACCAGCCTGTAGGAAGATCCCGGCCATGATGGCGTCGGTGAGCGCCACCAGCACGGTGCCACGGGCGTAACCGGCGAAGGTGTACCAGCCGGCGCCCGCAGCCCGGTGAGTCGACTCCCGCATCGTGGCAGGGCAGGCTCGTTGAGGAACCAGCGCCACATCCTGCCCCCGGAGGCGAGGGAAGAAGATGGTGACGAACAGTGCCAGGGCCAGGACTGTGAGCACATCGACGACCGCACTCGCGTTGGAGAGCAACTCCGAGGCCAGGGAGGGGGCATTGGACTGCAGATAGTGCTGCCCCTGACGCAACCAGAGCTGGAACTGGTGATAGATCTGCTGCTGTGTCAGGTGCAGCGGTCCGTTCTCCAGGAACTCCATGATCGTGTTGAGGCCATCACCGAACTGGGATGCCAGGGAGCTCCACTGACTGGTGACTGAGGTGACCACGTACGTGACCAGTCCGGCAATCGCACCGATGGTGGTGAGCAGTGCCAGGAAGGTTGCCGGGTATCGGGGCATGATCCTGGCGAAGAGGTTGACCATCGGTTGGAGGATCGAGGTGAACACCAGCGCCATGAACAGGCCGATGAAGACCGGGATCACCTGTGAGGTGGCGTAGACGACAAGACCGATGGCGATGACGATGCCGAGCCCCAGCCAGGCCCCCATGCCGCCGCGCACCAGCCAGGAGGGTAAGGAGTCCATGATCGAGGAGCGGGTCGTGACCGTCTCCGGGAAGGAGACCGAGGGCGCCACGCGCACATGGGTGGTCGATACCGGGGGAGCGGCCGGCCTTGCTGCAGCATCCTCGTCTGAGTCGGACTCCCAGTGCAGCTGGTGGTCACGGTCCGCCTGCCTGCGCCTCTCCGCCCAGTCGATCCCGCGGTCCAGCGCCGTACGGGCGCTCTTGAGCCGGCTCAGCAGGCCACTGCTGCTGAGAGTCTCTCGGGCGGACTTCTTCGTCGAGTCGGGTCCCTGAACCGTCTGGTGGGAGTCAGGGCTCTGGGAGGGCTCGGGGACCTCGGGCGGCGCGTCCTGCGTCGGCTCGTGTGACGGAGAGCTGTTTGTTGCCATGGGGTGAACGATCAGTCCTTCGCTGGATAACGGGCTGACGAAACACGTCCAGCCTACTAGCGTGGCCCCATGACCGCCCCGAATGTCGGCAATCCGACGCACCCCGCCGTGACGAACCAGCTGCGTCTGCCCCGCACCGCCGCGTTAGGGCCAGGGCGGGGAGGACAGCAGAGGCTTCTCATCGACGCCCCGGCCGGAGCCGCGGAGATCTATCTCCACGGAGCCACCGTGACCTCCTGGGTGCCGCGCGGCAGCTCAGAGGTCATCTTCACCTCCCGGCAGGCGGTCTTCGACGGCGCCACCGCCATTCGTGGAGGAATCCCCCTGTGCCTGCCGGAGTTCGGCGTCGGTATCAACGGTGACGCCGTACCGAAGCACGGATGGGCCCGCATCGCCCCCTGGCGGCTGCGAACGGTCACCAACACTGACGGCGGCGGTGTCCGCGCCCTGCTCAGCGTCAGTCGCGACCGCCTGACAGCGCTCTACGAGGTCGAGGTCGGCGAGACGCTTCGCCTGGGACTCAGCCTGCGCAACGAGGGGAGTGAGTCCCGCACGGTGGAGGCGGCTGCACACACCTATCTCTCAGTCCACGACGTCACCGCCAGCCGCATCAGCGGGCTCGCAGGCGCTCACTACAGCGACAACCTGGCTCGCAGCACCCAGGAGGCCCGCCGCGTCCAGGAAGGCGATGTGACGATCGGCGGCCCCGTGGACCGCATCTATGACTCCGCCGAGCCGATCACGGTCACCGATCCTGGGCGCCAGCGCACCATCCGCATCGACAAGCGCAACGCGCCCTCAACGATCGTGTGGAACCCCTGGTCCACGCATAGCGCCCCACTGCCGGACATGGCCGACGACGAGTTCCCTGCCATGGTGTGCGTCGAGAGCGGGGCGGTGCGAGAGCACGCTCCGACCATAGCCCCCGGGGCGAGTGGTCCATGCAGGTGACCTTGAGCGTCGAGAGCACCGCAGTGTGACGGGAAGCACTTGGATGTGGCTTGGTGGCCTCGGTAGCCGTCATGCTAAGTTTCTCTCCGTCGCCGGGGTGAGGTCCCGGAGAAGTCGCTGAAAAGCGGAGGAGACACCACAAGTCCGAGTGGCGGAATAGGTAGACGCGCTAGCTTGAGGTGCTAGTGCCTTATTAAACGGGCGTGGGGGTTCAAGTCCCCCCTCGGACACCACCAACACATGATCCCCGGAACTATAAGGTTCCGGGGATCATCGCGTTACCGTCAGGAGGCCTCGGTCAGCTCCATTCGGGACGGTAGAGGTCGGGGCGGGAATCGAAGCAGCACATGATGAGCGGCACGATCTCTAGTCCAGCGATGATGAAGAGCGCCCACAAGCCCGACTGTCCTGTGTCGTGCAGCCGCCGCACCATGACAGCGATGTGAGGGACGAACGTCGCCAGCCCGAAATGCTCATGATTCCTATCATGAGCATTAAGAATAATCCTGCTGAGGATTCGGAGGCCTCGTTAGTGATCAGTGCTACGATGCCAACGCCGAACACGAGATACAGAACGAAGAGACTGCCGACTAAGAACAGATAGGACCACCAGAACTCCGAACGCGAGGCATAGCCGCGGAATTGGGCGTAGCGCTGGAAGAAACGCTTGATGGCCTCACCGAAGCTCGCGCCGGGCAGAGGGGCGATATCTGGTGTCAACGGCGGAAGCCCGAACTGTCCGAACTGGTTGGGAGCGCCGTAGGGCCCTGGATCGCCAGGGTAGGGGGCAGGGGCGCCATAAGGCGCCTGGCTGCCATAGGTCGGCTGGGGCGCTTGACCACCGTAGGCCGGCTGCTCGCCGTAGGGGGCGGGGCCGCTTCCGTAGGACATGAATCCTCCAAGTGAGATGGGTTAGGGGGCTGTGAATGCTTGTACGGTCGGAGGCGTCCAAGTAGACGCGCCTCCTGGCCCTGGAACGGCATACAACTGACAGCCTAGGGGAGGTGGCTGGATACGTCATCCTCTTCTTCGCCACCATGGTGGGGAGTAGTCCCTATATCGAGTCACAGGACAGCCGCCTCGGTAGACTGAGCTCCCATGCACTCTGCCACCCCACTGAGCAGTCCTCCGGATGTGCGGCGCCGTCCCGAGCTGGTGCGTGCGCGCGTCGCGGTCTGTTTGGTGTTCCTGGCCAATGGCCTGGGATTCGCCAACCTGGTGCCGCGTTTCCCGGAGATCGTGGAGGGGCTCGGGCTGAGCAAGAGCGCCTTCGGGCAGGCGGTGGCCGCAGCCAGTGTCGGCGCTCTCGTGGCGGGGTTGGCCGCGTCATGGCTCATTTCCCGCCTGACCTCGGCCAAGGTCGCCAGCCTGGGCATGCTCGTGGTGGCCCTGGTCCTTCTCGGAGCGGGGCTGGCCCGATCGTGGATCGTCCTGGCGGTCTGCCTGCTGGTTGTGGGTGGGACGGACTCCATCGTCGATGTCGCGCAGAACGCTCACGGGCTGCGGGTCCAGCGCCGTTGGGGCGCCTCCATCGTGACGAGCTTCCATGCCTCGTGGTCACTGGGGGCGGTCCTGGGAGCCGCCATGGGGCAGGCCATGGCCGGAGCCGGAGTGGGGCTGGGAACCCATATGGTGCTGACGGCGGCGGTGCTGCTCGTCCTCTCGGCAGGCCCCCTGCTCGCAGGCTGGTTCCTGCCCGGCCACGACCGAGCTGATCGCATCCCCGACCAGCATGGGGAGCTCGACGATGACACCCCCGAGGTGAGACCGGCGCCTGCACCTCGTCGCGCCCGGCCGGTCACGGTACTCGTGCTCCTCATCGTCGGGCTGCTGTGCGCCGCCTCGATGTTCCCCGAGGACGTCGCCATGAACTGGTCGTCCCTCCTCCTGTCGGACCAAGGTGCTGGCGCCGGTCACGTCGGGCTGGGGCTGGTGGCCCTTCAAGGAACGATGATCGTGGGGCGCCTGGTGGGCGACCGCATCATCGATGCTGTCGGTCAGCGAGCCGTGATCGCCTGGGGTGGAGCGCTGGTCACTCTCGGAATGAGCATCGCCCTCCTGCTCTCCTCCGTTCCCGGGACGCTGCTCGGGATGGCGATCTCCGGGGCGGGATGCGCCGTGGCCGTACCCGTGGCCTACTCTGCCGCCGACGATGTCGAAGGGCTTCCGCCCGGGCTGGGACTGACCATCGTGTCCTGGCTGGCCCGTCTGGCGGGCCTCCTGGCACCACCGGTTGTCGGCTGGCTCGCTGACGATCACGGGCTGTGGGTGGCTCTGACCTACGGCCTACTGGGAGGCCTCATCATGGTCACCTGCTGGCCGGTCCTGCACCGCAGGTCTGCGGGGACGACGAGGCAGGACTGACGCGAGGGTCAGGCCAGTCCCACGAGGCGTCGTCGTCCGGCGTCCCGGTTGCGCGCCCAGACGACACTGACCACCACGGTCGTCGCCACGGCAAGCATGGTGAGTCCGATGTACACAGGAATGCTCAGGAACAGCGCTGAGACGGCCGAAGCGTCCGTTGAGTGTTCTGAATTGCGTTGAATGAAGAGCAGAACGCCTCCGGCTGCACACAGGACCCAGAAGCCGGCCGATACCGCGTTCCAGTAGTCCTGTCGAAGGCGCGCAGCACACCAGCCGGGCAGATTGTCAACATCAACATCTCGGAGACCTATGCGGCGAGGAGCGTCCTCACCGGGGACCTGAGTCGGGTAGGCGGCCAGGAGCCGGTCGCAGGTCTGCAATGGTGGCATCAGAGCTGCTCCAACCATTCCCGTGCCGACCAGAATGGCGGTGATCGCCTGACCGGCATTCAGGCTTGCCCCACCTTTGCTGAAGACGTACATGAGCTGGTAATGACGATGATGAGGGATAAGGTGAGAAGGACCTTGAGTCTGCCTCTTCTGATGGTCCTGGTGACGCTGTAGGCGTCGGGCCAGGCCGGCCCCATACGGCCGTCAAGCGTGACTCCCCGCCTGCGTGTCTCACCGTGAGGGTGGGTGATGAGATCCGGTCGTAGTCCTGCCTCGACGTCGAGCGGGCGCGATGATCCCGGCTGCTGCCCGGTCATCCGGGTGAGGATTGAGCGCAGGAGTTGCCACTGTTCCTCAGCGACGAAGTCCGGCGTGCGCAGGATCCAGGCGCTGCGGAGCCCAATGACCATGATGAGCACGCCCAGGACGGTGAACCCAGCAGGCAGGAGCAGAATGAGGAAATCATAATCGAAGGAACGTCCGTAAGCCTCCTCGTCGAGCCTTATCACGCGGGTGGCTATCCTGAGGAAGAAGAACGCGATGACGAAGAAGACGACTCCGAAGCCGACCATGGCCAACCCGCTCCACATCCCCGGGCCCCACCGCCTGCCTGGTGCCGCAGTGCCTGGATCGTAGGTGGCGATGGTGGCCTTGACCGCCTGCTCGATCTGCTCTGGACCGGCGATGGACGCCGGCACCGTGAGCCGTTCACGAACCAGAGGGAGCCTGGAGTCGGAGCCAAGTCCGGACTCGTAGTAGTAGGCGCGCAGGGTCTGAATGTTCCCACTGTCGTTGGTTGTGGTGCTGACCTTGATGTTGCTGACGCGGGCCGGGACCCTCTGCTCGACCATGATGACATCGCCGCGCCTGCGTACTCGCACTGAGGGCAGCATCCAGCGGGGAATGGCGGGGCCGTAACGTCGGCTGTCAGGTGCGGGGGCGGTAGTCACTCAAGCTCTTCTCGTTGGGGAGTGTCGCCCTTCGAGCATAGGCCCATGAAATGACCCGGGAGAGGAATTCGAGCGGTTCATCAAGGATGGGACGAGGGAGAGGCGTTAGCATCGGCCTCCATGGACTCCTTTGAGATGACTGTTCCCGCGGATGCCGGTCTGTCCGCACTTGTGCTGTCGGTCCCGACCGGCGACGACGTCGACCGCATCACTGAGATCTGCCAGGACGCGGACATTCAGGAGTGGACCACCATCCCCTGTGGCTACCAGCGCAGCGACGCACAGTTCTTCGTCGAGCGGGTCGTTGCCGATGGCTGGCGTGAGGGGCGTGAGCTCACCTGGGCGGTTCGCGAGGCCGGCGATGACGGCGCATCGGCGACCCTCGTGGGCATGCTCAGCATGACCCTGAGCGGCCCTGAGAGCGCTCGGATCGGCGAGATCGGGTACTGGCTCGCCGCTGCCGCGCGCGGGCGCGGCACCATGGCCCGCGCCGTCGCCGCCCTTATCGATACGGCCTTCGACCCGAGCGGCCCCCTGAGCCTGTCCGTGCTGAGATGGCGCTGCTACATCCACGAGACGAGCCGCGGGCCGGTGCCCAACTGGGCCTCCTGGAAGGTCGCCTGGTCCCTCGGCTTCCAGCGGGAAGGGCGAGTGCGCCACTTCCTGCCCAATAACGGCCGGCTCCGTGATGGCTGGATCGGCACCCTGCTGCCCGAGGACCCGCGTGAGCCGCAGGCTCCCTGGGACGGCCCCGTTGACGCAGACGACGTTCTTCCCCTGGTGCCGCACGACGGCGTCGGAGAGCGGGAGGGTGACGACCCCGAGGCCTTGGTGCGTCGCTTCCACCACGTCTACGGACTCCCCGTCCAGACCGACGGTGCCAGCCTCGAGCGTGAGAGCCTCGGTATGCGCATGAGTCTCATCGCCGAGGAGTTCGCTGAGCTCGTCGGCGCCGTCTATGGGCAGGCGGCGCGCGATGAGATCGAGTCGAGCTACCGTCGCGCCGTGGCTGCTGATGACGGTGCTCGTGACACCGTCGAGGCCGCCGATGCCCTGGCGGATCTCGTCTACGTCATCTACGGCATGGCTCTGGAGACCGGGATCGACCTGGCAGCCGTGCTCGCCGAGGTGCAGCGCTCCAACATGTCCAAGCTGGGCGTCGACGGCCGGCCGGTCCACCGTGAGGACGGCAAGGTCCTCAAGGGGCCGGACTACTTCCCCCCGAACGTGGAGGCAGTGCTGCGCAGTCGCCGCCTGCGCTGAGAAAAGACCATCGACACAGCCATAACTATACTGTGCGTATAGTACAGTTCCGGCCGTGACTCGTACTCCCGGACTGCGCGCCTGGGCCGCCCTGGCCGTCCTGACCCTGGCCGTGACCCTGCTGGCCATCGATTCCACGGTGCTGGCGCTGGCGATCCCCTCGCTGAGTACCGACCTGAGCCCGACTGCCAGCCAGCCTGCTGTGGATCGGTGACATCTACTCCTTCACCTTGGCCGGTCTGCTGGTCACCATGGGTAACGTCGCCGACCGCATCGGTCGGCGACGCCTCCTGCTCATCGGGACGCTCGGCTTCGGGGTGGCCAGCATCATGGCGGCCTTCGCGCCGAGCGCGGGAGCCCTCATCGCCGTTCGAGCCCTGCTGGGTGTCGGTGGCGCCACGATCATGCCCTCCACCCTGTCCCTCATACGCAACATCTTCCTCGACGCCCGCCACCGCGCCACCGCCATCGCCATCTGGTCCGCCGGCAGCTCCGGCGGCACCGCCCTGGGGCCGCTGGTTGGCGGTGTCCTGCTCGAGCACTTCTGGTGGGGCAGCGTCTTCCTCATCAACGTCCCGGTCATGGCGGCTGTCATCGTCACGGGCCTGTGGCTCCTGCCGGAGTCCAAGAACGAGCAGGGCGCCCCGGTGGATCTGGCCTCTGCGGTCCTGTCGGTCCTGGCCATCGTGCCGATCACCTACGCCGTCAAGTCCTTCGCGCATGACGGTCTCACCGTCGTTGCGATTGCAGCGCTGGTGGGCGGTTTGGCCGGCGGCTGGCTGTTCATCAGTCGTCAGCGCACGCTGGCCACGCCGCTGATCGACGTCGAGCTCTTCCGGCGCCCCGCATTCACCTGGGCGATCGCGGCCACTGTCCTGGCGATCTTCGCCTTGGCCGGTCTGCTGTACTTCTTCTCCCAGTACCTCCAGCTTCGTGCGGGGCTACTCCACGCTCCGAGCGGGCCTGACCGAGGTGCCCGCATCACTGGCCTCCATCGTTGTTGTCGCGGTCGTGGCCACGGTGGTGCGCCGGCTCGGCAATGGCCGGGCGCTCGGAAGCGGCCTGCTGGTGGCCGCGGTGGGGCTGGTTGTGGTCGCGCTGGGGGAGTCCTACGGCGGGATCGTGGTGATCTGCGTCGGCCTGCTCGTCATTGGCGCTGGCATCGGCCTGGCCTTCACGGTCTCCACCGGAGCGGTTCTGGGGGCGGTGCCGGCGGACCGGGCAGGAGCGGCCTCGGCCATCTCCGAGACCGGTCTCGAGCTGGGAGTTGCCCTGGGGATCGCGGTGCTCGGCACGATTCAGGATGTCGGTTACCGGCTGCTGCTCGGGCCCGCCCCCTCCAGTCTTCCGCAGCGGGTGGTCGATGCTGCCGAGCAGTCCCTGGCCACCCTGGCGGGTGTCGTCGACCTGAGCAACCCCGGGCAGGCCGAGTGATGGTCCAGGCCCGGGAGGCGTTCACGTGCGCCATGCAGGCTACCGCCGTGATTGCCGCCGTCATCCTCCTGGGCGCGGGCGTCATGGCCGCCCGCCATGTTCCGGCCACGAGCGAGACGAGTGAGGAGACCGCATGAGAACCTCGAAACGGGACCGCATCATCACCGGGGCGCTCGAGCTCGCCCATCGAGACGGCTTCGATGCTCTCACCTTCGACACCCTGGCTGAGCACGTTGGTCTGAGCCGCGGTGGAGTCATCTATCACTTCCGCACCAAGACCGAGCTCCTGGAGGGGATCGCGGCAGCGTTCCTGGAGCGGTGGCGGACTCAGGCCCTGGCTGCGCTGGGCGGGCCCCTGGAGGAGACGAGCCGGACCGAGCGCATCGAGGCACTGACTCGCTCAGTCCTCGACGGCGAGATCCTGCCCGGCGAGGTCAGCTTCATGCTCTCGGCCACGCCGGAGGCGGAGGTGCTCAAGGAGGTCTGGAACACGCTGCGCCGGGAGTGGGTGGGTGAGATCCGTGAGCTCACTGCCATGCAACGCGTAGCGCTGCTGGCCGTGGACGGATGGTGGGCCAACCGCGCCGTCGACAGCCGTAGCCGTAACCCCGATGAGCCCGCCATCGCCGAGCTCATCGTGTCCCTGGCTCGCGGTGAGGACGCTGGCGGACGGCAGTGACAGGGTCCCCTAGAAGCGGGGAATGTTACGCATGTTCGATGTCGCCATGCTCACGGCCTCCCCCGCACCTCGATTGAGACCTGAGTTGGCTCATTTAGTGTCGTGGTGGATGTTGTGGAGGGCTTGGGTGAGGTCGGGTGGGAGGGGGTCAGCGGCTGTGAGGGTGTGTCCGGCGATATTGATGGTGATGGTGCGGTAGCGGGGTGCGGTGGTGATCAGGCGTCTGATGGACCAGCCGGTGGTGGTCTCCAGCCAGCGGGCCATGGCAAGGGCTGCGGTGACGATGGTCAGGTGGGCCTCGATGGACTGGCGCAGGTGGTGGTAGATGGGGCGTGCTCGCAGGTCGGACTTGGACATGCGGAAGGACTTCTCGATGTTGTACAGGCGGTGGTAGGCGCTGATGACTGTCTCGGGGTCGGGGTTGGGCAGGTTGGTGACGTAGCCCTTCCACCCGGCCAGGGTGCGGGCCCTTTTCTCCAGGTCGCGGTTGATGCTCCGGGTGGCGCCGGACAGGTGCACGAAGCGGTTGCGCTTGACGGGGATCTTTCCTGCGACGGCTTTCTCGGCCTTGGCGACCTGGGTGTCGATCCCGCGTAGGGTGCGTCGGGCTCTGTCGGCGCTGTAGCGGTAGTAGATGGTCTCGTCGCAGCGCTGGTCACTGGGGCCAGCGGGCCAGGGCTGGGTCAGGGTCAGCCCGTCGGGGACGTCCTGGTCGGGGTGGCTGTCGCGCCAGGAGCTGATCACGTGGGGGACGAGTGAGGTGCGTGAGCCCAGCACGTAGGACAGGCCAGCTCTCTCCAGGGCCTGCTTGTTGGCGGCGCTGATCATCCCGGCGTCAGCCACGACCACCACGTCGTCGAGGTCGTAGGCGTCCATGAAGTCGTTGATCATCGGGATCATGGTGGCGGTCTCGGCCTTGTTGCCCTCGAAGGCCCCGGCCCGTAGAGGGAACCCTGCCTCGTCGGTGAGCAGCCCTACCGTGATCTGCGGCTCCAGGCGTCTTTCCTTGGAGAAGCCCGGCTCGCGAAAGCCGTCGGCCTTGTCGGTCTCGAAGTACAGGGTCGTCACGTCGAACAGGACCAGCGAGGCCCGGCCGATGCGGGCGTACCCGGCCAGCAGGCGTGACAGGTTCCGGGTGAAGTCCTCAGCGGCGTAGCTGGGCAGATGACGCTTGACTGTCGCGTAGGACACCGGTGACAGGCCCGCCTCGGTAAGGACCCGCAACGAGTCCTGCTTGCTGGTCGGCTCAATCAGTCTGGCGGTAACGAGCCTGGCGGAAGACCTCGTCAGCACCATCGAGCCTGTCCAGCCCCACCGCCTTCCAAGCCGTCTCCAGGGCCTCCAGGAGCACTCCCATCCGGTTGGAGGCGATAGGTGCCACGCACCCCGCCCCAGCCGGTTCGTGCGGCGCAGAACCTGCGTCGTTCTCACTGTTCAGGCCCGGCAGGTCGAAGCCTGAGCTGGCCGGCGTTGAGCCGTTGCCTGGCGACCTCCTTGAGCACCGCCAGGCTCAGCGTCATCATGGGCCGAGCCAATGTGCTCGATGCTGCGCGCCCCTTCCGGGAGGAGTGCACGATCTGCACCGCACGGGCCCCCGACGCCGTCCTGACCGTGCGAACGTACGGACTCATACCCCCACGTTAGTGCGCACCCCAACCCACGCAACCCCCACAATCCCAACAACAACCAGCCCCCAGGCAACCCAACCACCCCACAATGAGCCAAGTCAGGGGCCACGCCGGAGGCGGAGGTGCTCAAGGAGGTCTGGAACACGCTGCGCCGGGAGTGGGTGGGTGAGATCCGTGAGCTCACTGCCATGCAACGCGTAGCGCTGCTGGCCGTGGACGGATGGTGGGCCAACCGCGCCGTCGACAGCCGTAGCCGTAACCCCGATGAGCCCGCCATCGCCGAGCTCATCGTGTCCCTGGCTCGCGGTGAGGACGCTGGCGGACGGCAGTGACAGGGTCCCCTAGAAGCGGGGAATGTTACGCATGTTCGATGTCGCCATGCTCACGGCCTCCCCCGCACCTCGATTGAGAACGATCTTGCTCATTGCTGTGGCGAAGCCGATCAGCTGCTCACCCGTGATCTCCGGAGGAAGCGACAGGGCATTGGGGTCGGTGACGACCTCTACCAGTGCTGGGCCATTGAAGTCGAAGGCCTTCTGAAAAGCTCTGCGCAAGTCTCGTGGATCGTCAACGCGTTCGCCATGGAAACCGATCGACTGTGCTACTCCGGCGTAGTTGACGTCGTGGACATCAGTGCCGAAGTCGGGCAGGCCATTGACCAGCATCTCGAGCTTCACCATACCCAGAGTCGAGTTGTTGAAGACCACGACCTTGATCGGCAGGTTGTGCATACGGGCGGTCACGAGCTCTCCCATGAGCATGGACAGGCCGCCGTCGCCGGACACGGAGATCACCTGGCGATGGGGATGGGAGACCTGTGCGCCGATGGCATGGGGGAGAGCGTTTGCCATGGATCCGTGCAGGAAGGAGCCGATGAGGCGGCGCGTACCCAGCGGGTCGATGTAACGTGCGGTCCACACGTTGCACATTCCGGTGTCTGCGGTGAAGATCGCGTCCCTGGCGGCGACCTCGTTGAGCACGTGGGCGGCATACTCGGGGTGAATGGGTTTGATCCTGTCCGCCTTGCGCGTATAGGCGCCAATGGGTGCCTTCATGATCTTGGCATGCTTCTTGAGCTGAGCCTTGAGAAAGCGTCCGAGCGGCGTTTCTTAATATGCGGAATGAGAGCTTCGATAAACGGAATGACGTCTGAGTGAATCGGGTGAGAGACGTCGGTGCGCCGTCCCAGTTTCTCAGCGTGATTGTCCACCTGGACCGTCACGGTGTCCGGTAGGAACTGATCGTAAGGGAAGTCGGTCCCCAGCAGGAGCAGTACGTCGGCGTCCTTCATGCCCTCGGCGGCGGCCCCGTATCCCAGGAGGCCCGTCATACCGACGTCGTAGGGATTGTCATACTGGATGAAGTCCTTGCCGCGCAACGAATGACCGATCGGTGCTTTGAGCAGGTCGGCCAGTGCGATGACTTCGTCATGAGCGCCCTTGACGCCGGCACCGGCGAAGATCGCTACCCTCCGAGACTTGTTGAGTAAGGCGGACACCTCGGCCACGTCAGCAGGGTTGGGCGACAGGGTGGCCGATCTGGCCTTGGAATACTCGGGAATGGCGGCAGTGGCCTTCTCGTCGGAGACATCTCCCGGCAATGAGATCACGCTCACGCCGCTCAGGCTGACAGCGTGTCGGATTGCGGCGTTGACGACACGAGGGGCCTGCTTGGGGGTGGAGATGAGCTCTGAGTAGACCGAGCACTCGTTGAACAGACGATCCGGGTGGGTCTCCTGGAAGTAGGACTGGCCAATCTGAACGCTGGGGATGTGCGAGGCGATCGCCAGCACCGGGGCGCCCGAGCGCTGTGCGTCGTACAGGCCGTTAATCAGGTGAAGGTTGCCCGGACCGCAGGAGCCGGCGCACACGGAGAGCTCGCCGGTCAGCTGCGCCTCAGCCGCAGCGGCGAAGGCAGCGGCCTCCTCATGGCGTACATGGACCCAGTCGATCCCACCCTTGGCGGAACCGCCAGCCTTACGGACGGCGTCGACGATCGGATTGAGGGAGTCTCCTACGATTCCGTATATCCTGCGGACACCGGCATCGACGAGCTGGGCCACGAGCTGTTCTGCGACATTCATGCGTCTCTCCCTGGAGATCCTGGATTCGAGTGACCCCATCAGGCTACGCCCAGTGCGACCATAGTCTAGAATTGATGGCCTGTTGTGAACGAGAAGACCATCAGTGCATGGCACGATGGGCCCATGAGCGAGACCACCGACGGCACCGACCTCCCGGAGTCGAACGTCTTCGCCAAGCCATGGTCGCTCGACCTTGGCCTACCCGGCTTCACGGCCGTCGACCACGCCGACATCGAGCCGGCCATCCGCGCCGGGATGGCGGCCGAGCGTCAGCAGTGGGAGGCGATAGCCACCAACGAGGACGAACCCACCGTTGCCAACACCGTCGACGCGCTGGAAAGTTCCGGTGATCTCCTGGAACGTGCGCTGACCGTTCTGGACGCCCTGACCTCCGCCACCGACTGCCCGGACCTCGACGAGCTCGAGGAGGCCCTGGCTCCCGAGCTGGCGGCCCACTCCGACGCCTATCACCTCGACTCACGTCTTTACCGCCGCTTCAAGGCCCTCGACGACCTCGTTGCCGCAGCCCCTGATGGACAGGACGCGTGCGACGCCGATGGCACGGTCATCGACGCCGAGGCCGCACGCCTCATCCGCTTGACCGTCGAGGAGTTCGAACGCAATGGCGTCGGCCTGGAGGAGGCGGAGGCTCACGCGCTCAAGGAGATCAACGCCCGTGTCAATGCGCTCAAGATGCGCTTCTCCGTCCTGGTCACAGAGGCCATGCACGCCGCCGGGGTCACGAACGTCACGGTGCCGCCGTCCCTCGCCACCACCCGGCCCCACAGCGCCAGGCTCGCCCTGTTGGACAAGTCCATGAGCCGAGGGCTGGGGGGAGCAGGGCGCCTCCGGCGACACCCGCAGCATTGTTCTGGAGCTCGCCCTGCTGCGCGCCGAACGGGCCGCACTCCTGGGCTTTCCGCACCACGCCGCCCTCGTGTCCGCGGAGTCGGCCGCGCGAACCACCGAGGCGGTCTCGGAGCTGCTGGGCCGGCTCACGCCGCCGGCCATGGCCAACGCCCGCGCAGACGCCCAAGTCTACGCCGCTCGCATGGACCTGGATCCGCAGACCCAGGCGGGCGAGGCCTTCGGTCCTGCCGACTGGCCCCTCTACGAGGCCGCTGAGCGCAAGGAGCGCTTCGGCGTTGACGACGAGGTTCTGGCCCCCTACCTGGAGCTGTGGAGCGTCGTCACCAAGGGGGTCTTCTATGCCGCCAACCGTCTCTACGGCATCACCTTCCGCGAGCGCGGGGACCTGGCGGAGCACATGTACGCCCCGGGCGTGAAGGTCTGGGAGGTGCGCGACGGCGAGGACTCGCAGGCGCCGGTTCTGGGCCTGTTCGTCGGCGACTACTATGCCCGAGCAGGCAAGTCCGGCGGCGCCTGGATGGACAGCCTCGTCACCGGCTCGACGCTCACCGGCCGCAAACCGGTCGTCATCAACTGCTGCAACATCGAGCAACCCACCTCCGGTCCGGCCCTGCTGACCTGGGACGAGGTGATCACCTGCTTCCATGAGTTCGGGCACGCGCTGCACGCCCTGTTCTCCGAGGCCCGCTACCCCTCGGCCTCCGGGACCGCCGTGCCGCGCGACGTCGTCGAGTTCCCCAGCCAGCTCAATGAGAAGTGGGCGCTCCACCCTGAGGTGCTGGCCGGCTACGCGCGCCACGTCGACACCGGCGAGCCCCTCCCGCCCGAGCTCGCCGAGCAGCTGCGTGGCCAGGGCACCTTCGGTCAGGGCTACGGCACCACCGAGTACCTGGGAGCGGCCCTGCTCGACCAGGCCTGGCACACCCTAGCCCCCGGCGAGGTCCCGGGGGACGTTGACGAGGTGGAGGACTTTGAGCACCGGGCCCTGGCCGAGGCCGGAGTCGATGACGCCCTCGTGCCTCCCCGCTACCGCACCACCTACTTCTCCCACCTCTTCGCCGGAGGCTACAGCGCGGCCTACTACGCCTATATCTGGAGCGAGGTCATGGATGCCGATGCCATCGAGTGGTTCACCACTGATGGCGCGATCAACGGCGACCTCGGCCTGAACCGGCTGGCCGGGGGGATCTTCCGCCGCGAGTTCCTCGCCCGCGGTGACTCCCGAGACCCTCTGGCCTCCTACCGCGCCTTCACCGGGCGCGACCCCGGTATCCTGCCTCTTCTTCAACGTCGCGGACTGGCCTGATGGACGCAGTTCGCAACTTCACCCTCTCATCACCGGAAGGAACATAATATGGCTCGCGTCACCATCGTCGGCGGTGGATACGGTGGCATCACCGCCGCCAAGGCCCTCGACGACGTCGCCGAGGTCACCCTCGTGGAGCAGAAGGACACCTTCGTCAGCCACGCCGCGGCGCTGCGCGCGGCGGTCGATCGTGACTGGGCTGAGAAGATCTTCCTGCCCTACGACCGGCTTCTGACCAACGGCCGCGTTGTTCACGGTACGGTGCTGACTGTGCGAGGCGCCACCGTCGAGGTCTCCGGTCACGGGCAGATCGAGGCCGACTACCTGGTGCTGGCCACCGGGACCGCCTACCCCTTCCCCGCTAAGCACATGGAGTCCTCCTCCGTCATCGCCAAGGCCCGTATCGAGCGCGTCCACACCAACCTCGAGCAGTCCTCGCGAGCGCTCATCGTGGGCGCCGGCGCCGTCGGTATCGAGCTGGCCGGCGAGATCACCTCGGCCTTCCCGGACGTCAAGGTGACCATGCTGGAGGCCGCCGACAGGATCCTTCCCGCCGGCGACTACAAGCCGGAGATCCGTGAGGCCATCTCCGACCAGCTCGCCCAGCGCGGGGTGGAGATCATCACCGGTGACTCTCTCAGCTTCCTGCCCCCGGTCGACGTCGGCGTGCTCTCTCCCTTCCGGGTCACCACCGAGAACGGGCGCCAGCTCGAGGCCGACATGTGGTTCCGCGCCTACGGCTCGGCGGCCGCCACCGGATTCCTCGGCGAGGACTACGACGAGGTGCGCCACTACGACGGCACGATCCGTGTCGATGAGTACCTGCGAGTGGTGGACCACCCCGGTGTCTGGGCCATTGGCGACATCACCGACGTGCGCGAGTCCAAGCGCGCCGACGCCGCTCGGGCCCACGCTCGAGTCGTCGCCAGCAATATCGCCGACATCATCGCGGGTCGGGAGCCCTCCGCGACTACACGCCCGGAGCCGAACGGATCATCCTGCCCCTGGGGCCCGACGGCGGCGCCTCCCAGATCCTGCGTGACGGTGTGCGCGTCGTCGTCGGCCCCGAGGAGACCAGCAAGATCAAAGGAGAGGACCTCTTCCTGGGCTTCATCCGTCAGGAGCTGGGAGTCGATCCGGAGGCGTGATCGCGCGCGACGCGGCCCGGCAACGCCGTTTACCTGTGCGCTGTGCGAGGGATAGCCGGTAGTGTGTCCTGCATGACGAACGATCCGCGGTCCGCGCTCAACCGACTCATTGCCGCCTTCGAGGCGCACCTGGACGCTGCCGCGACTGGTGATGAGCTCTCCCCAGCCGTGGTCGCGGCCGAGAACGCCCTCCAGGACGCCTTCTTCACCTATGACGACTCGCTGTTCACCGCTTACGGCATCGAGCTCCCCTTCGAGGCCTTCGACTCCGACGGCGACGAGGAGGATGATGATGACGACTATGACGACGACGGTGAGTACGACGAGGATGACGACGACTACGACGATGACAGCGATGATGACGAGGACTATGACGATGAGGACTGACTGAGGTCCGTCGATTGTCCATCGTCCAGTGCGGGGTCCGCGCCAGGTGTGCGGACCCCGCACTTCTCTGTGCTCAGAAGCGCTCGGGGTAGCCGAGCTGCAGGGAGGTGACCTCGTCCAGGGCGTGTCGGATCTGGACCGGAAGCTCCAGGTCGTCGGCCGCCAGGACTCCCTGGAGCTGAGCCGGAGTACGGGCCCCCACAATGGTTGAGGCGATGCCGGGGGCGTCGCGGGCCCAGGCGAGCGCGACCTCGGCCGGCTTACGGTCCAGGCCCGAGGCGGCAGTGGCCACGGCCTCGACCACACCCCGGTGCACGTCACCCAGGTAGGGGGATACGTAGGAGCGCAGGTGAGGTGAAGCTGCCCGTGAGTCCGGTGGGATCGTCGCCCGGTACTTGCCGGTGAGCACGCCCCTGCCCAGGGGTGCGTACCCCAGGATGCCGAAGCCCAGGGCCTGCGAGGCGGGCCGGAGCTCGCGCTCGATGCCCCGGGAGAGCAGCGAGTGCTCCACCTCGACGGCCGCCAGTCCCGGACCCCGGCCGCACTCACTGAGCAGGTCATGCATGCGCACCGATGCCCAGGCCGGGTGGTTGGCGATGCCCACGTACCGGGTGCGTCCGGAGGAGACGGCCAGGCTCAGAGCGTGGGCCGTCTCCTCCAGGGAGGTGCTGGGATCCGGTACCTGGACCAGCAGGAGGTCCAGGTGGTCGGTGCCCAGCCGGGCCAGACTGGTGTCGAGTGTGTCCAGCAGCGAGCCGCGTGAGGCGTCGGCCACCGAGGACCGCTCCCCAGTGCGCCAGGTACGCACCCCGGCCTTGGAGACCAGGACGAGGTCCTGCCGATCCACGTGCTCGCGCAGGAGCGCACCGATCACCTCCTCGCTGACGCCCTCGCCGTAGGAGGCGGCTGTGTCCACGAGGGTGCCTCCGGCGTCGAGGAAGACGTCGAGCTGTTCCTTGGCCTCGAGCTCATCGGTGTCTCGGCCCCAGGTCATCGTGCCCAGGCCCACGGAGGACACGCGCAGGCCGGTCTGGCCGAGTCTCCTGTGCTCCATAGGCCTAACCGTAGCGGCTCGGCCTACTTGCGCACGGTGATGGTCCAGGCCGCGTCGCCGGTGCGCTCGAACTCGGTGACGGTGTAGCCGTTGTCGGCGGCCCAGGCGGGCAGTGTCTGAGTCCCCTGGGTGCAGTCAAAGCCGATGACGAGCTCGTCGCCGGTGCTGAGCTCTTCCATGGCCTCTTCCGCCTCGATGACGGGGAAGGGGCAGACCTGGCCGGTGGTCTCCAGAACGGTGCGCATGAGTCTCTCCTTGATGCATTGTGATGACGGCGCAGGGTGGGGGTGAGTGGTGTGGTTGCTGTGGTGCAGGTGCGGTCTCAGACAGTGGCGGGCACACGCGAGGCGGCGCGCTCGGCGCGACGATGCTGCCGGGGGCGGATGAGCAGGAACCAGGCGGCCGCCCCGACCCCCAGCACCTGGAAGACGAGCGCGATCCAGCCCTGCCATGACAGGAGCGAGGTCTGCACCAGGGCATTGCCGATGGAGCAGCCACCTGCCCAGACGGCGCCGATCCCCATGAGGACCCCGCCGGCGATGGAGCGCTGAATGACCTGGGCACTGGGCACCCGAACCCGGAACTCCCCGGAGGCCTTGGCTGCGACGTAGGAGCCGAGCAGAATACCCAGGACCAGGAGCACGCCCCAGTCGAGCCGCTTGGCGTCACCGGTGACGATGAGGTTCACCAGGTTCGACGACGGTGTCGTGATCCCGAGCCCGTCCGGGCGCCCCTGAGGCCCAGGACGCGGGCCAGGCAATGACGGCGACGACGCCAACGAGGAAACCGGTGACCAGAGGGTTCCACTGCTTCTCCAGCAGCAGGTGAGCCAGTCCCGTACGCTGTGCGGGAATCTGGATCTGAGTGGGACGGCTACGCTCCAGGACAACGAAGCGGTGCACGACGACCCCGGTGATGCTGGCCAGAATGACGACGCCGCCCCAGCTCGGCAGACCGATGGTGGCCGGAATGGTGGTGAGGTCGGTGACCCACAGCCCTTTGACCCAGGTCGTCACCCCTGACAGGAGTCCCGTCTTCGACGCGGCCGCGGTGGTGGCATAGGCCACGAGCGCGAACCAGGAGCCGACCAGGCCCTCTCCGGCGCGGTAGTAGGTCCCGGTGGCGCAGCCTCCGGCCAGGACGATCCCGACTCCGAAGAGGAAGGAACCGACAACGGTGGCGACTACTGACAGCTTGGGGATCTCGGGGGTGATGGAGCCCGCTCCGGTCAGGACGACGACTCCGACCGCCTGAACGGCGATGGCCAGCAGGAAGGCTGTGAACCAGCGCCAGGAGCGGGAGACCCACAGGTCGCGGAAGGCTCCGGTGATGCAGAAACGGCCTCGTTGGAGGATGAAACCGAGGACGGCTCCAACGACGAGCCCAGTGAGAATGGCGGGTGACGGCACGGTGTGGTCCTTGTCCGGCTACTGCTTTCAGGCGCAAGCAGCCTGCGTCGGGGACCGGTGACGCGGCACGGGTGAGGAAAGACAGAGACAGGCCACGTCATCCGGTTGGGGAGTGAGGTGGAGGCCTGGCTGGACGTGGCTGATGAGGCGCCGTCTCAGAGCGCCGGGAGCCGGGGAGAACGATCTGTCTGAGACCGCCTCAGAACGCCCGAACCAGGCAGCGCATACACATACCGGCTCCGCGCGAGGCGGTGCGGGTTGTGTGGGCCTGGACGACGTTCATGTGCTTCTCCGTGGGGAACTGGGAAGTCCGTGGTGACGGTTGTCAACCGTCACGGACTGTAACCGATGGCTTCTCGCCATGGCAATTCCGGAACAGTGGCTGAGATCAGGCAGCAGCGCGGCGGGCACTCAGGAGACGGGCGATCCCGTCGTCGGGCACCTGCGGCGTGGTGCCACCGAAGAGCGGGCACTGGGCCTGGAAGGCGCACCAGTCGCACAGCCGGGAGCGGCGGGGGCGGAAGGATCCGGTGCGAGCGCAGTCCTCGACCTCATCCCACAGGTGCATCAGGCGCGTTTCGGTCCGCTCCAGCTCGGGCAGGCGAGGATCGTGAGTCAGGACCCGTCCGTCCTTGAGATAGACCAGCTGGAGGCGGGCCGGCGCCCGCCCGCGCAGGCGCCACAGGACCAGCGCGTAGAAGCGCATCTGGAACAGCGCGTCCTCCATGAAACGCGTGCCGGGACTGCGGCCGGTCTTGTAGTCGACCACTCGCATGGCGCCGTCAGGTGCCACGTCCAGACGGTCCACGAAGCCCCGCAGGAGCAGGCCGTCACCGGTCTCGGTCTGGACGAAGAGCTCGCGATCGGCCGGTTCCAGGCGCTGGGGGTTCTCCAGGGTGAAGTAGGTGCGGATGAGTCCGCGGGCCTCCTCCAGCCAGGTCTCCACCCGGCTGGCGTCCTCGAACAGGTCCATGACCTCCGGGTTCTTCTCCCGGTGGGAGGCCCACTGCTCGGGCAGGAGGTCAAGCGCCGCCTCAGGGCGGCGATCTGAGGCCGGAAGATCGTAGAGCCGTTCCAGCACGCCGTGAACCACGGTGCCCTTGTGGGTGGCCAGTGATCCGGGCTCGGGGAGGCGGTCGACCGTGCGCAGACGGAACATGAGCGGGCACTGCATGAAGTCCTTGGCCCGGGAGGGGGACAGGGCCGCGCGGCGTCCACCGCCGGACCCTCCTCCCGGACTGCCACTGGCGCCCGGACCGGTGGGCCTGACGCCGGCCTGAGGTGATGGGCTGGAGACGGTGCGCGGCTCAGGGGACATGGGCACGACGCTACCGCGAGGAGGTGACGCGGTGTCGGATCTGTCCGGGGGAGACGAGCCTTCCTCCACAGGCCGGGCCCGCGGGTACGGACATCTGCGGCTGTGGCCCCCGAGTGAATGCGGCAACCGGCTTCCGACGGCGTTAGGCTCGCGCCCATGTCTGCCCCCACATCGACTGGCGAGTGGGTCATCGCCCGCATCGGCGGCGCCCCCGTCGTCATCTCGCCGACCTCCTTCCTGCTCGGCCTGCTCATCGCCGGCAGCTGGTACCCGCTGGTCTCCTCGGCCCTGGGTGCCTTCGGGACCACAACGGTGCTGCTGGTGGTGGTCTCCACGGTGCTGGGCGTTGCGGCATCGGTCCTGCTGCATGAGCTGGCCCACGGGCTGTCCGGCACTCTCATGGGCAGGCGCCCCACCCGTTACGAGCTCTACCTGTGGGGCGGACGCACGTCCTTCGGACCGGCACGCGACTGGAACGCCTGGAAGGACCTGGTCACCTCCCTGTCGGGACCGGCCACCAACCTGCTCCTGTGGCTGATCGGAACCCTGATGCAGGAATCCGTCCGTCTGTCGGTCCCCGTGGCCTTCACGGTGTGGGCCGTGACCCTGGTCAACCTGGCCCTGGCCATCTTCAACGCCCTGCCGGGTCTTCCCCTCGACGGCGGCTACGCCCTGGCCGCGCTCGTGGTCCAGGTGACCGGCAACCGCCGGCTCGGTCTCAAAGTGGCCGGCTGGGGCGGGCTGGCGGTGGTCGGTGGTGTCGTGTGGTGGTGGATCCTGCGCCCACTCGTGCTGTACGGCCACCAGCCCGACGCCTTCAACCTCATCCTGGTCGTCATGGTGGGCTGGTCGATCGTGGCCTCCAGCTGGCAGGTCCTCGAGCTCGGGGGAGGCGCCCGGGCCGCCTCGAAGCTGGACCTGCACGAGCTGGCCCGCCCTGTACGCGTCGTCGCCCCCGACACGCCCGTGTCCCGGGTTCGTGAAGCGCTGGCGCAGGGAGCCGCACTCGCCCTCGTGGCTGACGGGTCCGAGCTCATCGGCACGGTCGATGAGGTCTCCCTCAAGGAGCTCGGACTGTTGGACGCAGCAGGCTTGGCCCCCGTGGCCGGAATGACTGCGAGGCAGATCTGCACGGTGCTGCCGCCCGCAGCGGTGACGACTGACCTGAACGGTCAGGCGGCCGCTGACGCCATGAAACGGGCCCGGGAGGTCTCACGCTGGCTGGTACTCGTGGAGGCGGGGAGCCTGACCGGTGCGGTCCCCACCGGTGCGCGCTAAGAGGCGGCGGTGACTGAGGCAATCAAGGCGACCACGACGACCAAGCCGCCCGACCATGTCGTCGGATCATGATGCTCACCGGCTCCGACTGCACTGAGGATGCTAACCTTCACATAGGATGAAATGCTTCCGGGCATTGGTATCAGCGTCATCTTTCGAAGGTGAAACCATGAGCGACGTCAGCCCCTCAGGACCTCTCTCAAGAGATTCTGGCCTCGCCGGCCAAGGCATCGATCTTCCTCACTGTGACCGTACGCAGTGGGGGCGAGTCCGCGGTCGTTGATCTGCTGACTGCTGTGTCCGGGCTGACCCGAGCCGTGGGTTTCCGCTACCCCGAGACTATGCTCAGTTGCGTCGTCGGTATTGGGGCAGGTATGTGGGACCGTCTCTTCGACGTGCCTCGTCCTGAGTATCTGCACGACTTCGAGGCACTCCAGGGAGCAAAGCACAGTGCCCCCTCGACGCCGGGAGACCTGTTCTTCCACCTGCGCGCCTCAACTCTTGACATGTGCTTCGAGCTGGCGCGCCAGATCATGCGCCGACTGGGCTCTGCGGTCAGTACCTACGATGAGGTTCACGCCTTCCGCTACCTCGATAATCGTGACCCTCTGGGCTTCGTCGACGGTACTGAGAGCCCGCGGGGGCAGGCGGCCGTTGCCGCGGCGCTCATCAACGAGGGTGCTTGGGTGGGCGGCAGCTACATCATTGAGCAGAAGTACGTCCACAACCTCACCGCTTGGGACTCATTGAGCGTCGAGGAACAGGAACGCGTCATCGGGCGCACCAAGCTCGATGACACCCAGCTCCCTGACGACGAGCAGCCCACCAACAGCCACGTCACCATGAACACCATTGAGGATGCCGACGGCAACGAGCTCCAGATCGTGCGTGACAATCTGGCCTTCGGTGAGGCCTCCGGGGAGCAGGGCACGTTCTTCATGAGCTACGCCGCGGACCCACGCGTCACCGAGCTCATGCTCCGGCGTATGTTCCTGGGGGAGCCCGAGGGCAACTACGACCGCATCCTCGACTTCTCCACGCCTCTGACGGGATGCCTGTTCTTCGCTCCGCCGGCCGCCTTCCTCGACGACGCCGACCAGTACGCGAAGCCTTCTGTCCGACCTGAGGCGGGACCGCAGGACCCGACCCAGCCCGCCACTGAGCTGAGCGCCGCCAAGGACCTAGGGTTCAACGCGTCTTCTGAGGCGCCGCGTGACCAGACACCAGATGACCACAGCAATGGTGCGGGTTCCACTGCCGCACCGTCCGACGGATCCCTCGGGATCGGAAACCTGAAAGGCCGAGTATGAACAATCTGCATCGACAGCTGGCCCCCATCTCCGAAGCTGCCTGGGGTGAGATCGACCAAGAGGCGCGGCGCACCTTCATCCGCTGGATCGCTGGACGACGCGTCGTCGACGTGGTTGGACCCGACGGAGAGGATCTCGCGGCAGTACGCACCGGTCACCAGGTACGCGTGGACACCCCCTTCGAAGGCGTCCAGGCCCACCAGCGTCAGGTCCGCCAGGTCGTCGAGCTGAAGGTTCCCTTCCGGGTCAGCCGCGAGGCTGTCGACGCCGTCGACCGGGGAGCCCAGGACTCCGACTGGCAACCCGTGAAGGACGCCGTTGCTCAGATCGCCAGGGCCGAGGACGGCATTGTCTTCGACGGGCTGGCGAGCGCGGGCATTGAGGGACTGGTTCCCTCAAGCTCCAACCGTGCCGTATCGCTCCCGCAGCCGAAGGATCTTCCCGACGCCGTTGCCGCTGCCCTCAAGGAGCTCCGCCTCGCCGGAGTCGAAGGCCCCTACGCCCTCTGCTCTCCGCCGAGCTGTGGACCGCCGTCGCGGAGACCACCGATGACGGTTACCCCATCCGCAAGCACATCGATCGTCTCCTGGACGGCGAGGTCCTGTGGGCCCCCGCCATCCAGGGCGCTGTCCTGCTGAGCACGCGGGGCGGCGACTACGAGCTGCACCTCGGCCAGGACCTCTCCATCGGATATCTCTCACACGATGCCGAGTCGATTGAGCTCTATCTCCAAGAGACGCTCACTTTCCTCCCGTACACCTCTGAGGCGAGTGTCGTGATGACGCACTGAGGTCGCGCACCGGTCCTACACTCGCCCTGATGAGCGAGCAGACTGAGCACACGGTGAACTCACCCACGGAGTCCTCCCAGCGTCCCGCCCCCCAGGAGATCCTGGGACAGGCCGGTCGCCGTGGCCCCTTCCGCTACGGCGAACGCATCCAGGTCACCGACACCAAGGGCCGCAAGAACACCTTCCTGCTCGACCCCCACGGCTACTTCCAGTCCGTGCGCGGCTCCTTCCACCACCGAGACGTTGTCGGCATGGACGAGGGCAGCGTCATCGAGACCGACACCGGCCACGAGCTGCTCCTGCTGCGCCCGCTCCTGGCCGACTACGTCCTGTCCATGCCTCGCGGCGCACAGGTGGTCTACCCCAAGGACTCCGGTCAGGTCATCGCGCTGGGGGACATCTTCCCCGGCGCCCGCGTCCTGGAGGCAGGTGTCGGCTCCGGGGCCCTCACCATGAACCTGCTCTCCGCCATCGGGGAGAGCGCCACCTGCTGTCCATCGAGCGCCGCGAGGACTTCGCCCAGATCGCCGCCTCCAACGTCGACGCCTGGTTCGGCCGCCACCATCCCGCCTGGGAGCTGCGCACCGGGGACTTCGCCGACGTCGTCGCCGCCCGGGTGGAACCCGGCAGCATCGACCGGGTGGTCCTGGACATGCTCGCCCCCTGGGAGAACGTCGAGGCCGCCTCCTCGGCCCTGGCCCCGGGCGGGCTCTTTCTGGCCTACGTGGCCACCGTCACCCAGCTTTCCCGCACCGTGGAGGCCCTGCGTCACAGCGGCCTGTTCACCGACCCCGAGTCCTGGGAGTCCATGGTGCGCACCTGGAACGTCGACGGGCTCGCCGTGCGCCCCGACCACCGCATGGTGGCGCACACCGGCTTCCTGCTGACCGCCCGTCGCCTGGCCGCAGGCTCCCGGCCCTTGACCCGCAAGCGCCCGCCCGCCCGCGGTGCCTACGACGAGGGCGGCTACTGGCTGCCCGATGACGTCAAGGAGCGCACCAGCACTGACAAGAAGGTCCGCCGTGTTCTGCGTGACTGCCGGGCCAAGCAGCCCACCGACGCCACACCCGTTCTCAGCGGGAGCGCGGATGACAGCCAGGATGGCGCCGACCATGTCTGAGACGTCTGCGGCCGACGCCGGCATGGCCCCAGCCGCTGGGAGATGCCGGCCGCGGACTTCATCAGCCACCAGCTGCGTGAGGCCCGCGCCCAGGCCGTCGGCCTGGCGGCCAAGAACGAGCGCCTGGTGGCCGCGCTGGGCACCGCCCGCGAGCGCATCACGGAGCTCGGCCAACAGCTCGATGCCGTCACCCGGCCCCCGGCCACCCTGGGACTGCTCACCGGCCTCCCCCACATGAGGGATGCCGGAGACGGCCCCGCGGGCGCCGCCCAGGCCCCGCGAGGTCGCCGTGAGCCTGTCGGGCCGCCAGATGCTCCTGCACGTCCACCCCGGCGTCGATGACACCGAGCTGCAGGTCGGGCGGCGCGTGGCCGTCAACGACCAGATGCTCGTCGTCGCCACCCTCCCCGAGCCGGGCACCGGTGAGGCCGTCACCCTCGAGGAAAGGCTCGATGACGCCCGGGTCCTCGTGACCACCGGCGCAGGAGGGACCCGGATCCTCACCCTGTCCTCAGCTCTTGGCCGCATCGCCGGGACCGGTGAGGGGCTCAAACCCGGAGACACCCTGGCCGCCGACCTGCGCGCCGACGTCGCTACGACTCTCATCGAGCGCACCAGCGTGGAGCAGCTCGTCGTGGCCGAGACACCCGACGTCTCCTGGTCGGACATCGGAGGCCTGGGGCCGCAGATCGAGCAGATCCGAGACGCCCTCGAGCTGCCCTTCACCCACCCCGAGCTCTTCCACGCCTACGGCCTGCGCGCCCCCAAGGGCCTGCTGCTCTACGGCCCACCCGGATGCGGCAAGACCCTCATCGCCAAGGCCGTGGCCACCTCACTGGCCGGCTCTCCCAGCACCTCCGGCGTCACAGGGCGCCCGCCCGCGTTCCTCAACATCAAGGGCCCCGAGCTGCTGAGCAAGTTCGTCGGTGAGACCGAGCGGCAGATCCGCGCCATCTTCGACCAGGCCCGCAAGGCCGCCGCGGAAGACCGGCCGGTGGTCATCTTCTTCGACGAGATGGAGGCCCTCTTCCGCACCCGTGGCAGCGGCGTGTCCTCCGACGTCGAAACCATGATCGTGCCCCAGGTCCTGGCGGAGATCGACGGCGTGGAGTCCCTGCGCAACGTCGTCATCATCGGGGCCTCCAACCGTGAGGACATGATCGACCCCGCCATTCTGCGCCCCGGGCGGCTGGACGTGAAGATCCGCATCAACCGGCCCGATGCAGCCGGTGCCGAGGAGATCCTCGCCCGTCACCTCACTGCCGACCTGCCCCTGGCTCCGGCCGAGCTCGCGGGCCACGGAGGAGACCGCGAGGCCACCGCCGCCTCCCTGCGCCGCGTCGTCGTCGAGGCCCTCTACGCCCGCAACGAGGCCACCGCCGTCCTGGAGATCACCGAGGCCCACGCGGCCAGTGGCACCTCCACCCGCGTCCTTCACCTGGCCGACCTGACCAGCGGCGCCATGCTGGCCGCCATCGTCTCCCGCGCCAAGACCGCCTCCATCAAGGATGAGCTCGCCGGGGGGAGAGGGCGGACTGAACGCAGCCAGGCTCCGCTCGGCCGTTGAGACCGAGGCACGGCAGAACGAGGAGATCACCGGCGCCACCACCTTTGAGGGGTGGGCACGTCTCATCGGCGCCCGTACCTCGCAGATCCGCAGCGTGCGCAGGCTCGGTAAGGAGAGCACATGAACGACGTCGGTTTTCAGCCCGGTCCGGTGACGCGCCCCGTCGGCCTGGAGACCGAGTTCGGGGTCCTGCACCCGGGTGACGCCTACGCCAATCCCGTGGTCCTGTCCACCCGGGTGGTGGAGGCCTACTGCACCGGTGCCGGCGTGCCCACGGTGCGGTGGGACTACGAGGGAGAGGATCCACTGGCCGATCTGCGTGGTGGCAGGTTGCAGCGCTCCGCCGCTCACCCCAGCCAGCTCACCGACGACCCTGCTCGCCCAGCGCCGTCGGGCGACGCACCACCGGCCGATGCGGGGGAGGGGGCCGACCCTCCGCCGGCCCCCTGGGGCTCACGCGCTCGCCCTAGTGCCGCCGAGGCGGCGCTTCCCCGGGCGACGACGGCGGTCCTGGTCAACGGAGCCCGCTTCTACGTCGACCACGCCCACCCCGAGTACTCCTCACCCGAGGTCCTCACCCCCCGCGACGCCCTGGTCTGGGACCGCGCCGGCGAGGTGGTCGCCAGGCGCGCCATGAAAGCCCTGAGCGACGGGGACGGTGGGGCCGGGACACCCGCGGAGATCGTCCTGTACAAGAACAACGTGGACGGCAAGGGTGCGGCCTACGGCGCCCACGAGAACTACCTCGTGCGACGCGACGTGCCCTTCGAGGAGCTGGCCGCGGTCCTCACCCCCTTCCTCGTGACCAGGCCCGTCCTCGCAGGTGCCGGGCGGGTGGGCATCGGGCAGCGCAGTGAGCGCCCCGGATTCCAGATCAGTCAGCGCGCGGACTACGTCGAGTCCGAGATCGGCCTGCAGACGACCTTCAACCGCCCCATCATCAACACCCGCGACGAGCCGCACGCCGACAGTGCCCGCTGGCGCCGCCTCCACGTCATCAACGGCGACGCCAACCGCTTCGACGTTCCCATCTATCTCAAGGTCGCCACCACCGATCTGGTTCTGTGGTTCCTGGAGCAGGCGTACGCCGAGAGCTCCAGCCGGTTCACGGAGGCTCTGGATCGCCTCAGAGACCTGGCCATCACCGGCGACCCCGTCGAGGAGCACTGGGCCCTCTCTCACGACCCCACCCTTTCCCACGAGCTGCGCACCCGGGGCGGGGCCATAGGCGCCCCGGCGATTCAACGCACCTTCCTCGACGCCGTCACTCCGGCCGTCATACATTCCGGAGACGCCCAGGCCAGCAGCGCCCTGACTCTGTGGCGCCAGGCCCTCGACGCCCTCGAGCAGTGGCGCCACAACGGATCCGGTCCGGCTGCCCAGATGCTGGAGTGGGTCGCCAAGTACGAGCTCTGTGAGGGACTGCGCCGCAGGTCGGGAACCGCCTGGGACGATCCCCGCCTGGCCGCTCTCGACATCCAGTGGGCCGATCTGCGCTCGGGACGCTCGATCGTCGACAAGCTTGACGCCGCCGGCAGGATCCATCGGCTGGTCACCGACGCAGAGGTTCAGCGCGCGGCCGACGCGCCCCCCGAGGGCACGCGTGCCGCCGTCCGCGGAACCGCCATTCACCGCTACTCGCAGATCGTGGGCGCCTCCTGGACCTGCCTCCTCCTCGACGTCCCAGGCGCTCCCGAGCTGGCGCGTCTGCGCCTGCCCCACGACGTGGTCGTCGGCGCCGATGAGACGGCGACCATCCTGGAGGAAATTGGTCGCCGGGCGGCACCTGAGAGACACTGAGCCTCACAGTGCGCTCACCAACGGTGCGCTGCTCGAGAGGACTGCAGAAGGAGCAAGACATGACGCCGCAGCACGCCGGTCAGTCCCATGGACAGGTCCGTCGCACCGGCATCGAGACCACTGCTGCAGACACTGACGAGCAGGTCGGCGCTGGGACGCGGACCTCGTCAACCACGCAGGTCAGCGACGTGGACAGCATCCTCGATGAGATCGACTCGGTCATCGAGACCAATGCCGCAGCCTTCGTCCAGGGCTTCGTCCAGAAGGGCGGCCAGTGAGCATGAGCGGCTCACGGCCCGTGGCGCGGCGCATCATCGGGGTGGAGACCGAGTACGGCATCACCTGCGCCCCCACCACCGACGGCCCACCTCCCATGGACGCCGACCACGCTGCCCGTGAGCTCTTCGATCCCGTGGTTCAGCGCTCGCGCTCCTCGAACGTCTTCACTCGCGGGGGTGCTCGCCTCTACCTGGACGTGGGTTCCCACCCCGAGTTCGCCACCGCCGAGTGCGACCGCCTTGAGGACGTGCTCGCTCAGGACCGCGCCGGCGAGCTCGTCATGGCCGATCTCGCCGAGCGGGCCAATGCCCGCTTGGCTGCTCAGCTGTTCCCGGGAGGATCCACCTGCTGAAGAACAACCGCGATGCTGAGGGCAACGGCTTCGGGTGCCATGAGAACTATCTCGTGCGCCGTCGTGGAGACTTCTGGAATGATGCCCGCACCCTCGTGCCCCACCTGGTGACCCGGCAGATCCTTGTCGGTGCTGGCCATATCGCAGGAGACGGTTATACCCGACCCGCAGGCAACGGGCTCAGGGACCTCAGGGACTACGTCTTCTCCCAGCGGGCCGACCAGATGTGGGACGCCGTCTCCTCGGCCACGACCCGTGCCAGGCCGCTGATCAACACTCGGGACGAACCGCATGCCGATGCCGAGCACTACCGGCGCATGCATGTCATCGTCGGGGACTCCAACATCGCTCAGGGATCCACCTTGCTCAAGGTGGCGGCCATGGACCTGCTCCTGGACTACCTGGAGCACGGGGGAGACCTCAGTGACCTGGCCCTGGCCGATCCCATGAGGGCCATCCGCGACACCTGCCATGACATGAGCGGAGGGGCGCTCCTGGAACGCGTCGACGGACGGACCATCACGTCGTTGGAGATGCAGGCCGAGCACCTTGGACGTCTACGCAACCATGTCGCGCAAGACATCGAGATCACTGCTCTCCACAAAGCCGCACTGGATCTGTGGGAACGGGGGCTCGAGGCCCTCCGCCTGCAGCAGCCCGACCGCGTGGCGACGGAGCTGGACTGGGCGGTCAAGCACCAGCTGCTGACTCGCTACTGCCAGCGGCACGACACCGATCTGGCCGACCCCCGGGCGACCCGGTTGGCCCTCGCCTACCACGACGTCTCTCCCGGTCAGGGACTGCGTCAACGTCTGGAGGGTGCCGGTCTCCTGCGCCGATTCGTTGACGATGAGACCTGCCGCCGGGCGGTGGATACCCCGCCCGCGACAACGCGTGCACGCCTGCGTGGCGCGGTCGTCGCCAGGGCCGAGGACCTGCGCTGCGATCTGAGTGTCGACTGGGTGGGTGTTCGACTCGACGACGGCGTCTGCTCACCTGTTACCCTGAGTGATCCCTTTTGTGCCGTGGACGAGCGTATCGATGCACTCCTGGAGAGCATGGAGCGCTCAGCAACCGCTCTTCCCAACGGGGTGTGAACGGTGAGGCTCACGGCACTGGTAAGGCGACTGACGGAAGACGCAACATGAGTACTACCTCCTCCCCGGATCCTGGAGCGGGCACGCCCCTGACACGGCGCCAGCGCCGTGCACTCGAACGTGCTCAGCAGGCTCAGCAGGAGGCACTGACCCAGGACCTTCCGACGCTTTCCCAACCTGCTGCGCCGTCACGGCCCGCCGGCACTCCAACCAGCAGTGCCCAATCTGCCGGCACACCGGCGCCTCGCACCGAGCCGCAGCCTCGGTGGCAGCCACAGGTGTCGGGCCGGGCCTCCGTTCCTGCGCAGGACGCCTCCCGTCCCGGACGACCCATGGCCGGTGCACAGACATCCGCAGCGCCGCAGGACAGTAGCCATGATCTCCACAGCACGTACATGCCGGCTGTGCGAGCCGATCGAGGCTATGCAGCCGGCGAGCCCAAGCGCCCGCAGGACGAGGAGGTCACCGGGATACGGGAGCTAGAACCGACGCAGCGGCGGCGCACCCTGGGTGGCCCGCTGGGTCGTATGCCCAGGGGGCCCCTGGCGGTCGGCCTGATCGGCGTCGTCGTTCTTGCCATGATCCTGGTGCCGCTGGCCGTCAACAAGCTCGTCTCCAAGAGTAACGGGACGGGTACCAGCACCGTGGCCCAGGCGACCGTGCTGGACGGCAACGCCCCCTCAGCCAGCTGCTGAGGGTCAGCGGTCGGGTCGGATCGGGGACGGCGCCCTCCATCGACTTGAGCAACGACACCTCTCTGTCAGCCCCCAGCTCGGTGCTGACCGACGTCGTCGAGACCGGGCAGGGTCGTGCAGTCTCCGAAGGGACGCCAGTGATCCTGCAGGTCTCGCAGTTCTCCGGTCTCGACGGGCGCAACACGACGGGTAACAAGGATGGGTACAAGCTCTGGCAGGGCATGCTCGGTCCTGACGTGGGGGACTACATCAACGCGGCGGTCTCCGGTCAGCGTGAGGGGACTCGCGTCGTTCTTCGTGAACCGGCCGACGAGGAGAACGGCTCTCGGACGACGAAGATCACCGTCGTCGACCTCCTGCCCACCACGGCAACAGGGGAGGCCAAGCAACCGGCGCCCGGTACCCCCACCGTCAGTGAAGGACCCGATGGCTCCATCACCGTCAGCAGCGCCGGACTCCCCGCACCAACCGGGGCGTCCACGGAGATCCTCATCAAGGGCACCGGCCCTCAGATCGGTTCCCAGGACCGTCTTATCGCTCGGACCACGATGGTCAGCTGGGCCACGGGCCAACCCCTCGAGAAATCGACCTTCGGGTACCGGGAGCCGCCCAAGCAGCTCGACATGAGTAACGCGTTGGTGGGAGTCTCCCAGAACCTGGTGGATATCACCGTCGGTTCACGGGTTGTCCTCTCACTGCCTGCGGAGCAGGCGCAGGGGAAGGAGCCCGTTGTCGTGGTGATCGACGTTCTCGCCAGAGACCCTGCTCAGGCTTCCGGAGCGTCCGAGGATCATGCGGGCAGCGCTGCAAGCGCCGCCCCTCAGACCTCCGCCGGCCCGACACCCAAGGACCATTCATGAGCGTTGCCATCCGTATTATCCCCTGCCTGGACGTCAAGAACGGCCGTGTCGTCAAAGGCGTCAACTTCCAGGGCCTCAAGGACGCCGGAGACCCCGTGGAGCTCGCCTCCCGTTACGGTGCTCAGGGGGCCGATGAGATCACCTTCTTAGACGTCTCGGCCTCGCACGAGGGGCGTTCCACCATGCTGGACGTGGTCGGTCGTACCGCCGAGCAGGTATTCGTTCCACTGACTGTTGGTGGGGGGAGTGCGTTCCATCGATGACGTGGATCAGCTGCTACGGGCGGGGGCGGACAAAGTCGGTATCAACACCGCGGCCATCAACCGTCCCGAGCTGTTGACGGACGTGGCGCAGCGTTTCGGAAACCAGGTGCTCGTCCTGTCAGTGGATGCGCGTCGGTGTCCTTCCGGCGTCTCGACACCCTCTGGCTTCGAGGTCACGACTCACGGAGGGCGGACCTCCACCGGGATCGACGCCGTCGCCTGGGCGGTTCGAGGTGCTGAGCTCGGCGCCGGAGAGATCCTCCTGAACTCCATGGACGCCGACGGGGTCACCCAAGGATTCGACACCGAGATGATTGACGCCGTTCGTCGACGGGTCCGGGTTCCGCTCATCGCCTCCGGCGGCGCCGGATGTCCAGCCGACTTCGTGACTGCTGCCAACCATGGTGCCGACGCCGTTCTGGCAGCCTCAGTGTTCCACTACGGAGTGATGACCATCGCTGAGGCCAAGAATGCCCTGCAAGGCGCAGATCACCCGGTACGTTAAAAATATGGAAGACTGGCTGTGGACGTGGTGCCGGTACGGTGCCCTGTCCTGATTCTCTGATGCTGCCCATGTGGCCAAGTCCAAGGAGAGATCGTGAGCCACTTATGACAACGAGCCCAGTTATCCAAGTGGTGGGAATTCTTGGAGGAATCCGGATAGTGAGAAGAACCACCTGGGGAGCTGGGCTCTTGCTCTGGGGATGGCTAGTATTTTCTGTTGCGGAATCATTTTTGGGGTTACTGCGATCGTTTTAGGGCTGCAGGCTCAGGCTGCGGCAGACCGAGGTGAGGCGACTAACCGAGGTGCGGGGACCGCTGGAATTGTTTTGGGAATCATTGGATTCTGCGCCACTCTCATTTATCTTTTTGTTCAGATGAGAGGAAGTGGGGTTTAGCTCGGGCGTCATCGCCGTGTCGAGGTGGCGTCGCGAAGGGGCTCGATTTGCGTGCTGCGTGGAGCCTGTTATACTTCAGTGACATACTGTCAACGTCATCGAACCCTATCTACACGGAGAGATTCTATGAGCAACATGGGTCCCTACCCCGAAGGTCAGTACAATCAGCAGCCGGGGGGCTATGTCCCTGGTGGATTCGGCCCTCGTCCTGATGAGAAGAACTCGCTGGGAGGCTGGGCCCTCGGCCTGGGGATCGCCAGTCTGGTCTGCTGCAGCATTGTCACGGGTATCCCTGCGATCATCGTGGGCTACATGGGTATGCAGGCGGCGAACGAAGGACGTGCCACCAACAAGGGGATGTCCATTGCCGGCATCGTTATGGGCGGGCTCTCGATCCTGGGGCTGATTATCTACTTTGCTACCGGGCAGTTCACCGAGACCATGAACACCATCCAGTCGTCCTGATGCTTCTGGGCGTCTAGGTTCCTCGCCGCGCAAGCCTCAGGCGGCTTGCGCGGCGAAGTGTCTAGTGGGATGACGTCGTCATGGGGTGTTCTCCCCACTGAGGTGTGAAGTCCTCCCCGGGGTGTGATGCATGTGCTCGTGTAGGCTACGTTGTGCGCTTCGCCCCTAGGGGAGGAATAATGAGCGACTTGAATCTTTACCAAGCGGATCTTTATCGCCAAGGAGCTGTTGGTTCTCGGTCTTACTCTGCTGAGTCTGGCGCGGCCTCCCAAGCCGGCTCAGGTGTGTCGGCGGTTCAAAACGGTTACTACAGTACTGATTATCCTGGCGCCCAGTCGTACCCCTTTCCTGCGGCGTCAGGAAGCCAGGTGGTCCCGTATCCGGGGCCTGGCCAGCAGCCCTACAGCCAGGCCTACGGACAGCCCTATAGCCAGCAGTATCCCTACCCTCCACCTTCTTACGGGCAGTATCCTCCATATGGGCCGGGCGTGTACTGGGGGCCGCTCTACGATCCACGTCGGCATGAGGCCAACGCCCTCGGCGGGTGGGCGCTCGGGCTCGGCATCGCTAGTATCTTCATCAACTGCATGTATCTCGGTGCATTCCTGGGTGTACCGGCGATCGTCGTGGGAATCAAGGGGATGCACGCTGCCGATGAGGGGCGTGCCTCCAATAAAGGGGTGTCAATCGCCGGAGTGGTGACGGGTGCTATAGGCTCTGTTATCAGTGCTGGTTTCCTCCTGCTGCTCATGGTGGTGTTTCTTGATGAAATGTCGGTCTGAAGGCTGCTGCGCGAGCGCGTCGGCGAGGCTCCATCGCTCCGGTGTGCACTCGGGACCCGGAAGGCGCATCAGGCTGGGCCTCCTGATGGTCGTCCCCGCCTTGCCGGGTATCCTCATCGTGCTGCGTGCACTGACTCTGCCTCGCAGTTCGCCGGGGCTTCCCGACCTCTGCCCGCTTCACCGCACCACGGGGCTGTGGTGTCCTCTGTGCGGAGGCACCAGGGCGACTCGCGAGCTCATGTACGGCGACCTGTGGGCTGCCATGGGTTACAACCCCTTCGCGCTCGTGCTCGAGGCGCTGGTGGTCCTTCTGGTGCTGCGTTGGCTTCTCGCATATGCCCGAGGGCTGCGACGGCCGCTCGCCACCGGTAGGGAGGGCGTCCTTCTCGGAGTGGCCCTGGCCGTTTTCGCGGTCGTGCGCAACCTGCCTGGCATGTGGGTCTACCTGGGCCCGCTGCTCGGCCCTCCTGGCTGAGCGGCACCTGAGGTGCATAATGCAGTCGTGGCTCTCGATTCTCAGATCTCCGCGCGTCTGAAGCGCAACGTCGACGGCCTGGTCTGCGCCGTCGTCCAGCAGTACGACTCACGTGAGGTCCTCATGGTGGGATGGATGGATGATGAAGCGCTTCGGCGAACCCTGGCAGAGGGGCGCGTGACTTTCTGGTCGCGGTCTCGCTGCGAGTACTGGCGCAAGGGAGACACGTCCGGACATGCGCAGTATGTCAAGTCCGTCCATCTGGACTGCGACGGAGACGCGCTCCTGATCGAGGTCGATCAGGTCGGAGCCGCCTGCCACACCGGCGAGCGCAGCTGCTTCCTCGCCGGTGGCGACCTGGGCGCGCACGTGGGAGGACGTCCTGGCTGACCGCTCCTCGGTCAGCACGGTTTGGCGATTTGCAACAGACGGCCTCGGGCCGTCACGATTGATACGGACAGGCGCCCTTCCGGAGCGCCTCCAGGTGAGATCGGGGAGGTGGCGATGACCTCGTTCGAGGCAATGGTGGTCGAGGCCAAGGCGGCCGCCGACCGTCGCGCGTCGCTGGTTCCCCTGTCCAGCCTGCGAGAGACCTCCCGCCTGGTCCCCGGTGCCATCAGCGCCCTGTCCAGTTTGCGCACCGACGACCGTGCGGTCACGGTGATCGCCGAGGTCAAGCGTTCCACGGCCACGTTCGCGGACCTCAGCGGCGTTGGGGACCCGGGGATGCTGGCCTGCTTCTACGCCGCCGGCGGTGCCGCCTGTGTCTCAGTGGTCACGGGGCCGAGCGCGACGCGAGGCTCCCTCAAGGACCTGGACGCCGTCAGGGCCTCGGTGGATCTTCCCGTCCTCGCCAACGACCTGGTGGTCACTCCCTACCAGGTGCACGAGGCCCGGGCTCACGGCGCCGATCTGCTCATGCTCGATGCCCGCCTTGATACCCTTGTGCTCGAAGGACTCATCGAAAGGGTCCACTCCCTAGGGATGGGCGCCGTCGTTGAGGTTCGTACCCGCCGTGAGGCGCTGACCGCGGTCGATGCGGGCGCCTGCATCGTCGCCATCGACACCCGGGATCCTGATACCCTGGCCGTTGACTGCAGCATGTTCGATCAGGTCACTGACGTTCTGCCGACACAGGTCGTGCGGATCGCAACCGGAGGAGTCAGGGGCCCGCACGACGTCATGGGCCTCGCGCGCTGCGGCGCCGATGTCGTCCTCGTCGGCGAGGCCATCATCCGCTCCACCGACCCAGCAGTTCGTTGCCGAGCTGGTCGCCGCCGGCGCCCATCCGGCACTGATCCCCTCCGCCCATCGAGAGGTCCTCTGAGTGCCTGTCGCCACGCTTTCCGCCACGATGTCAACGATGCTGCCGATGCCGGTCACGGCCGCGCTGCCCGCAGGCATACCGAGCCCGTCCTCGGCCGTCTGGTACCTCGGCCCCATCCCGGTTCGGGCCTACGCGTTGTGCATTCTCGCCGGCGTCTTCGTGGCCGTGTGGTGGTCGGACCGACGCTACCGGGCCAGGGGCGGCCGACCGGATCTGGTCCTCGACGTCGCCATCGTGGCCGTCCCGGCTGGAATCGTGGGCGCTCGTCTCTACCATGTGGTCTCCTCGCCCGACGACTACTTCGGTCCCAACGGCGACCTGTCCCGTATTCCGCAGACATGGCAGGGGGGCCTGGGAATCTGGGGAGGCATCGCCGGTGGAGTCCTGGCCGGGATGCTTCTCCTGCGTCATCGTGGCCTGCGTGTTGCTCCGCTGGCCGACGCCGTCGCCCCGACGCTGCTGGTCGCTCAGGCGATCGGTCGACTGGGAAACTGGTTCAACCAGGAGCTCTACGGCGCTCCGACGACACTGCCCTGGGGGCTGCGGATCGATGACGCCCACCTGCCTGCTGGTTCCACCTACCCGCCGGGGACCCTGTTCCACCCGACCTTCCTCTATGAGGCCCTGTGGAATTTGGCTGGCGCGGTCCTCCTGGTGTGGATCGGAAGGAGGATGGTTGCCCGCAGAGGGGTCACAGGCGGGAGGCTGATGTGGATCTACCTCATGGTCTACACCGCCGGCCGGGTGTGGATCGAGATGCTGCGCATCGACGAGGCCGAGACGGTCCTCGGTCTGCGACTGAACGTGTGGACCTCCATCGTCATCTTCCTCGTCGGCGCCATCGGACTGGCCCTCGCCTCCCGACGCCCCCTGAGCGACGCCATCGACAGGCCGGGGCGCGGGGCCGGGAAGAACCGCTCGGGGGTCGAGGAGGACGACTCCGCTGAGGACGGCTCTGCTGAGGACGACTCGCTCGAAGGCTCCTCACTGGCAGAATCAGCCGCCGCGACAGCGGTCTCCCAGGACCAGACGGATGTGTAGGGACTGAATCGGAAGACCGGCCCGCCACTGAGGTGGGAGGGAACCGGGTGAGGATGGTCGCAACCTGACACGTGACGGGATTCGTCCTCGTGCACAGGGCCCGATGTCCCGTATTCTGCATCCATGCGTAGAGCCAAGATCGTATGTACCCTCGGACCCGCTACTGACTCTCCCGAGCAGGTGCAAGCGCTCGTGGACGCCGGCATGAACGTCGCGCGCATCAACCGCTCCCACGGTCGCGCAGAGGACCAGGAGGAGGTCATCGCCCGCATCCGTGAGGCAGCAGCCGCTTCCGGCCGCGCCATCGCCATCCTGGTCGACCTCCAGGGCCCCAAGATCCGCCTCGGGCGTTTCGTCGATGACCAGAAGGTCATGCTCAACAAGGGTGACGAGTTCACGATCACCATCGACGATGTCCTCGGCACCGTCAAGCGAGCCTCCACCACCTTCAAGGGACTTCCCGGTGACTGCCGTCCCGGCGACCGGCTCCTCATTGACGACGGCAATGTTGCTGTTCGTGTCGTGGCCGTCACCGACACCGATGTCGTCACCAAGGTTGAGGTGCCCGGTTACGTCTCCAACAACAAGGGTATCAACCTGCCCGGCGTCGCCGTCTCCGTCCCGGCCCTCAGCGAGAAGGACCGCGAGGACCTGCGCTGGGCCCTCAAGATCGGTGCCGACCTCATCGCCCTGTCCTTCGTGCGTGACGCCGATGACATCAAGGACGTCCACGAGATCATGGACGAGGTCGGTGTGCGTATTCCGGTCATCGCCAAGATTGAAAAGCCCCAGGCGGTCGAGAACCTCTTCGACATCGTCTCCACCTTCGACGGCATCATGGTGGCCCGCGGTGACCTCGGTGTGGAGATGCCCCCTGGAGGCCGTCCCGCTGGTGCAGAAGCGAGCCATCGAGCTGGCCCGCCGCCAGGCCAAGCCGGTCATCGTGGCCACACAGGTCCTGGAGTCCATGATCCAGAACCCGCGGCCCACGCGGGCTGAGGCCTCCGACTGCGCCAACGCGATTCTCGACGGCGCTGACGCCGTCATGCTCTCCGGTGAGACCTCCGTGGGTGCCTACCCCATCGAGGCCGTGCGCACCATGGCCAGCATTATCGAGAATGTCGAGGAACACGGAGGAGAGCGTATCCCCGGCCTGGGCTCCTACCCGCAGACCCGCGGCGGGGCCCTGACCCGCGCCGCCGCCGAGATGGGTGAGCACCTCGATGTCACCTACCTGGTGACCTTCACCCAGTCCGGTGACACCGCCCGACGCCTGTCGCGCCTGCGCTCTCCGCTTCCGCTGCTGGCCTTCACGCCGCTGCATGAGACACGCAACCAGCTCGCCGTCTCCTGGGGCGTGCAGTGCTACGAGGTGCCCGAGGTCGAGCACACCGACGACATGGTGGCCCAGGTCGACGAGATCCTTCAGGACAAGCACCTGGCCCAGCCCGGGGATACCGTCGTCATTGTGGCCGGCATGCCTCCGGGTACGCCTGGCTCCACCAACTCGATCCGCGTCCACACCGTCGGTGAGACGGTCGACTACAAGGTCTGAACGCCGGATCCGATCCGTCGAGGGGTCTCCCACCTATCATCGGGAGACCCCTCGCCCCGTTTCAGGACGACGCTGTTCCGGCACCTGATTTCCACTGAGGAATCGGTGGGGCAAGGGACCCGCCGAACGGAGCTTTCCGGTCACAGCTTCATCGCCGTAGCCACCACTGGGGAGTCAGATCGGCGAGAGTCATCGTCTTCCCCGCAGCGAAGTCGATCATCACCTCGATATCGCCGAACCGGTTCGGCATCAGCTGCGTCATCATTTCTCGACACGCTCCACAAGGCGGACCGGTACAGCCGTCGCGCATAATAGTCAGAACACGCCGAATCGTGTCCTCACCGTTGGTGATCATGTTGAGTATCGCGTTACGCTCGGCACAGATTCCCAGTGTGCAGGCCGTGTCCACGCAGACGCCCGTATAGATTCTTCCGGAGGACGCCTCCACTGCAGCCGCGACACCGCCCGCCTCAATATATGAGGACACGTGACGAGGATGCTGAACAGCCTTGGCCGCTTCGTGCAGTGAGACCCACGTCGTGCTCAAAGGTGTTCTCCATCTGACTGACCCGGCCTGTCCCTGAGGCGGGGTTGGGTAGGGGCTTGCTGGTACACCTGGGCAGCATCAATCCGAACAACTGGCTACCCCTGCTCGCCTTCCGTAAGCGCCTCATCGCGGGTGAGGTAACTCCGGAGTCGAGCACGTCTAGCGTAGCGTCTACCGTGGAGGGGAGCGAGACCGCGACAGTCCGTGGTATCCGCAAGACGGTCTGCCGTCCGATCAGCGCGGCGAAGAAGCAGCAGATCCTCGACCTGGAGCCCACCGGCATGTCCGCCCGAGCGATCGCTCGACAGGTCGGCACATCCACTTCCACGGTGAAGGCTGTCTGCCGCCAAGCCAAAGCAACCACCCCGCCGCAAGCGACGCTTCACGGACGACGACCTCCGGCGTGCTCAGCAGCTCCACGCCCAGGGCCGCACCTACATCGAGATCGGGCTGGAGCTTGGCTTCGGCCGGGATACGGTGAGCAAGCATCTGGCGGCGGCACAGGCCTGACTAATGGCTAGGGGAGTGGAGACAGACAGAGTCAGTACACCACTACTCGTCTTCTCTCGTTGCCGCCGCAGGTTGGGCCCGGCAAGTACCGGCAAGTACTTTAGCGTTGCTAGCAGTTCTGATTCTCGTAGAAGGTGAAGTCGGAACGAGCACGAATACACCACAAGATCCGTCTGCGTACCGCTGCCAGCGGTGATCAGTATTCAACGCGATTCCGGAAATTACTATTGACATTGCCAAAGAAAAGCATATAATCATAAGTAGACACCGGCCAACACCGTGTCACCAGGATCTCCGGCGGGTGGTTTCTAAGCCACACAGCGGGAGATTTTTATTTGGTGAGCTTTAACGCGGTCTTCTATCAAAGACTGACATGAAGTCCTTGCGGCCAGTACGCTTGTCTTCCTTGACCTGCACACAGAAGTACACACCGTCTTTCGTGACGCCGTAGAAGCGGTGCAGCATAATGTTGAGATCATCTGTCCGAAATAGTATCTGGTGCGATCTGAGAATGACGAAGCAGGTCAAGTGCTGCCTTGTAGAACTTGAGCCGTTTCCGTCGTTCCTTTGGGTGCTTCTGCATCAGGTGAGTCCAAAATACGTCGAGAAAAATCTTGCTGCTATTGAAATACTTCGACCTCACATATGGTTGTCGTTTGCTTGATTGTGCGACGACATGATACTCGGCTCGAGCTCGCTTTAATACTTCATCATAGGATGATCCAGATAAACGCGGATATTTTGATGTATAGACTTGCATTACTCCAATCAGTATACAATGATTGTGAAACTATGGGAAGTCGTTGAGTCTTGCGTATACCGAGCAGCGCCGATACTTCCAAGTGAAACCGAAACAATATTCGTGACCAAACTGAGATAAATAGCGGAGTAGATGGCGGTAAGTAAGCGTATAATATGTGCAGCAGGTGCTTTGGCTATCTGGTGTACTCAAAAGTGGTTCAGACGCGGTGTTGTGCCTGATTACTAAAATAGGAGAAACATGAAGAATCCAGAACTCATCACCGCCGATGATCTCAACGTCTGGCCAGATAAGGATGCTCGTGATGCGCAGGAGAACTTTCCGCTTCTCATCCGGCATCTCTTGCTAAACACGCCAGGCGTGTCGGCGGTATCGGCGCGTGCGGGCAACGGCGTGAATGAGCCTGGCTACGACGGAGTCGCCCAGTCGGACGGAACAGTCTCCGTCCTGCCACCAGGATCGCTATTATTTGAGTTTGGTACCAACAAGGATATCGGCACTAAAGCATCAAAAGATTATCGTAAGCGAGCTAAGCAGAATGATGCCGCTAGCCATGTCTTCGTATTTGCCACACCCCGGCGATGGAGTGGCAAAGACAAGTGGCTAGAAGAGCAACGAAGTGAGGGAAAAATTCGCTAATGTATGGGCACTTGACGCTGATGATCTAGAAGCGTGGCTGGAGACGTCGCCATCTTCGCATTACTGGATTTCTGAGCACCTTGGCAAGCAGCCTGATGAGGCGCGAACGCTCGAGCAGTGGTGGGGTAGTTTTCATCAGGCGACTCATCCGGAGTTACCGCTCAGCATGTTTACAGCTGGGCGAGAATCGACTCGAGACAAACTCCGAGAGTTGCTTGCCAAAGCACCGCGAACCATCACGATTCAAGCGGACTGGCGTAACGACTGCCTCGCCTTCATATACGCAAGTCTTGCGGCTGACGCCGAGGATGAACGGAGTGCTCTTGATCAATCGGTCATCATCGTTAAGTCTGTAGGCGTTTGGAATCGAATTTCTCGGCAGGCTGGGAAGTCAATACTCATTCCGGCATTCGATGGCGCTGAACAGCAACCTGCACTCAACAATGGTCACCATGTGCTCCAAATCGTCGACCGTGGGCAAATTCCACTCGAGAAGACAGCGCTACAGCTGCCGCGTGTATCGCGACCTGACGTGCAGTTATTGCTCAACGGCTGTGGTGTCAACTTCCAACAGGCGGGCTATCTTGCTGGGCTTGCCCGGCGAAATATGCCGTCGTTTGTCCGAGCATTAACACGTAACACCGCCATTCAGACGCCCGCATGGGCCACTGATACCTCCGCGCCAATGCTGGCGGCACTGACACTCGTTGGTGCGTGGGATGCTAATAATGACAAGGATACGCGGGCGATAGCGGCGCTGGCCGGTGGTGACTACGATACGGTGACGTCGCTTTGCCAGCAGCGCGCTGACGGAAACGACCCTGTGATGAGTCATTCTGGCTCGGTCTGGCGATTTGCTTCGCTTGAGGAGGCCTTTCGCTGCCTGTCATCGAAGATCACAGATGACGTCATAGAGCGGTGGAAGCAGTTGGCGCTTGATGTCTTGGGTGAGGCCAATCCGTCATACGGTTTGAACCCGCTCGAAAAGTTTGCGCAGCAGCTCAATGAGCCCACGTCGCAGGTGCAGTACTCGGAGGAGTTGAAGAGCGGCATTGCGCGGAGCCTTGCGATGATCGGCTCTATGGATGGAGACGGTGCACAGTCCCGCAAATTGAGGGACAATGCTGTTGACATTGCCAACCAACTGCTTAATCAGGCAGTAGGAGATGACTCCGGTCGCGTCTGGAACCTGATAGGGCCACGGCTGCGATATTTTTGCAGAAGCTGCACCCCAGCAGTATGTTGACGTTGTGATAGATAATTTGGATCGAGATTCCTCGTCTTTACTGCGCGCGTTTAATTCTGACAGCAGTGATCTACTGTGGGCGCTCGAGGTACTCGCTTGGTCTGAAGAATACTTCGATGATGCTATCGAGTGTCTCGCCTTGCTTGCCGCCAATCGGACGGATGACAAGCAGCGCGGCAATCGGTCTGGTGAGAGTCTCTCTGCCATACTGTGCGGTTGGGCGAATTTTACGACGGTTTCTTCGGGCAAAAAACTGGCTGCGCTTGATTCTGTCAAACGGATGTCGTCAAGTGTTGGGTGGGATCTTCTGTTCGCACTATGGCCCGATTGGACGACAATCACGCCGACTTACACGCCACGTTTCCGTGCAGATTGGTGCCCACTCACCGACGCTCCGGTATTGCAGCGCGATTGGATTGAGTATCGGCATGGCCTCGTCGAGCGTGCGCTCAGCTGGAGCGGTATGACAGCGTCTAACCTTGAGCGGTTGATCAATCACATCAATCGTGGCGTAATGCCGGAAGATAGAGCGCAGATTATCGATTACCTCAGTGAGTTGGCGTTGTCGACTGAGTATAATGACGACGATCGCTACCTCGTATGGCGCACAGTGCGAGAATTGGCTGCCAAGCATTCGCACCATAGGGCCGAGTGGTCGCTGCCGGAAGAGGAAGTCGATTGCCTTTTGGAGTTGTCTGACAGATGGAAGCCCACCTCACCTGTCCTGCGGCACCTCTACTTGTTCAATCACGATCCTGGTCTGCTCGATTGTGCGCTGCACCGCGACATTGATGACTACGATCAAAAGGTGGAGGCGCGTCGGCAGGAGGCACTCAAAGAGATACTCTCAATGCCACAGAAGGTCGACAACCTCGAGGTACTTGCGTCGCGAGCCGTCGCGTCGTGGGTGCTGGGGCAGATGCTGGCGGATCGACAGGAACTCAATTTCTGGGATATCGCGTACTGGGTGGACAGCTCCGATAGCAAGCTGACTGCCGTTGTGGATGGCTACCTGTACCGAGCGCTACGCCAACGTGGTGCTTCCTGGCTGCAGGACGTGCTCGATGATCCACGGCTATCTGCATCGCAGCGCGCTGCTGTCCTGCGCTGCGTGCCAGCTGAGTGGGACTACTGGGAGGTTGTTGCGCGCAATCAAGACGATGACAGCGCGTATTGGCAAACTGCCGAGATGCGGGTGCTTTCACCAGACCACATGCAGTATGCGATTGAGCGGCTGGTTGCGTGTGGACGCGCCTGGGATGCGATCGACAGTGTGTCGTTGTCGATTCGCTCCGCCAAGCAAGAGGGCGTTAAGACTGACTTGACGGCAGATGTATTAATCGGTCTGCTTCACATCGCATGCACTCAAGAGTCGGCCAAGATCTCCTCGCTGTCATATGAGGTCGGTCAGGTGGTCGATCATATTGTTGAGCTAAACGCTAATCAGGTGGATGTCGCAAGGCTAGAGATTTTGTTTTATCGGCTCATTGGCGATTATCGAGAGCCGACAGTTCTCCATCACACTCTTGCGACTGAACCCTACTTGTTTGTCAGGCTTATGGAGGTGGCGCATCGGGGAGAAACTATGCTCGGGATGGATCGCAGTGCGTCATTTCGCATAGCTATGAGCGCGCTCAACGGCTGGCGTGGCTGCCCAGGCATGACGACAGACGGGGAGCTTGACGCAGTGGTAATGCAACGATGGGTCGATGGTGTGCGACAAGGGCTGGCCGCCGCCGAGCTTTCGGATATAGGTGACTACGAAATCGGCAGTCTTCTTGCCAACAGTCCAGAAGATGAGGAAGGAGCGTGGCCGTTGCCGGCTGTTTGTGCACTAATCGACGAAGTTGGAAGCAGGAATCTTGACGAAGGCTTTATCGCCGGAATGTGCCGTGGCCTAATGTCTAGTGTGCGAGGAGTCTACGACGGTGGCCAACAAGAACATGAGAGCGCACAGCGCTACCGCGCGTTGAGTAGGCAGATCCGATTGACGTCGCGGCACACAGCTCGACTACTGAAGAAGGCGGCTGACCGGTACGAGAAGAGAGCAGTAGAGGAAGACGACCAAGCTGAGGCACGGCAGGACGCGCTGTAGAAACTCGCTGGTTGTCGTTCGTCGGGATCGGCGCAGTGCTGTAGGAGCGCTGCGCCGATCTTTCTCCCACACCTCCAACCCACTCACCAGCCCGCCGGCGTCGGTGTTGAGGGCGTGGGCGATGCGGAGGATGTTGTGGAGGCTGAGGTTGCGTTGGCCGCGTTCGACCTGGCCGATGTACGACCAGTGCAGGGTGGTGCGCTCGGCCAGCTTCTCCTGCGACAGGCCCAGTTGCTCGCGGCGGGCGCGCACACGCCGACCAAACTCACCAGTGGCTGGTGAGAGCGGCGGCTTGCGGTCGGTGGGCACGGCTCCATCTCAACCGGCCGAAGACTCCCAATCCAGAGACTATGTATCTCAAGACGATGTATCCTGTGGCTGTCCGTGGCGGCCGAGTAGGTGAGGAGGTGAGCCTGATGGACGGTGGCGAGTGACCATTCGCAGAGATCCTCTACTACTCTCGGGAGGATGCTGCTGCCTCAGGCTGCTCGGTCTGGGGCAGCTCCTCGTCCAGTGTCCAGGTGAAGGCAACGCCGGAGCCCGGCATGAGCCAACCAGCCGACTCGAGGGCGATGACCTTGCCTGGGACAGCTTCCGGTGATCGGACGATGCGGGCCGCTGGTGCCGTGGCCACGGTGTCGTTGACACGCATATCGCCGATATTGGTGTCGGTGTAGTCCAATCGCAGCGACCAGCCTCGGGTTGGTTGTCTGACGGCGAAGTACAGCCGGTGGCTCCACTGTGGGGTGATGGTGCGGAAGACCTGGCGGATGCGCACTGGCTTGCCGCTCCTGGCCTCTTCGTCCAGGTCCACGCTGTAGGTCTGGCCGGTAGCACGGGTACTACGACGGATCGGCTGTGGCCGGCCATCGACGGTCAGCTCCAGCAGCTCGTATGCCTCCCGGTGGCGGGCGTCCATGCCGGGGCGTGGTGCCATGAACCAGGTGGAGGTGGCTGGGACGTCCTGGCGGAGCTCGTTGTACTCATCTTGGTCAGATACGCACGCGAAGCGCCGGGTGGCACTGCTGGGGATGGTGGTGTATTCCCACTCCACCGTGACGTCCAGCAGAGGAGTACCTGCGGTACTCCTCTCTACTGCAGTAGAGAGCCGAACACGCACCGCCACGTCGTACCACCGCTCAGCGGCGCGGATGGCTTGGTCGCGGATGTCGCGGTAGATCTCGCGGGCGAACTGCTCATCGCCCAGGCGCAGAGCCATGACGTTGGCGGCGATGTCGTCCAGCAGCTCCGGCGTCGCCACACGCTTCAAGTCCTCAGGGTGGATGGCGAAGCCCTCCACCACCGCATCACGCATCGCCGGAGCCTCCTCACGGATGATCTGGCGAAAGCGGGCCAGCGTATGCGCCTCCTGGTCGCGCCGGAAGGTGTACTCAAAGAACGTCGACAGCAGCCCCGCACCGAACAGTGTCCCACCCAGCTCGCCCAGCGGTAGCGCGTGCAGCCACTGCCAGCTTCCCAACTGCAGCGGAGACAGCCAGGCGTTGAGCATCATGAGGATGATGCCGGCCAGCGTGAAGGAGACGGCGAGCAGGGCGGCTTTGAGCCGACGGAGGCGGTGGTGGGGAGAGGGAGCGCTATCGGACATATCTATTTATTACTATAGCATAAAAACATTTGCGTATATGTATGCAACCGTGATCTTGCTTCGTAAATCTGGTTAGGTAGGATTCGCCCACATAGTGCTGACCAAACACTCCCCGGCGTCAGCAGTCCCATTTATCAAGAAGGTCACTGATGACTGATCACCCCAAGAATACACCGAATGCTATCAACTATTTCGCAGACAATCCCATCTCGACTTCCTCGGAAGATCTACTGCAACGCAGCAAGTTCGTCGAGCGAATCGTGCGTGAGATCGACATGATCGATGCGTCGCAAGGTTATGTTTTGGCAGTTATGGGGCAATGGGGGTCAGGCAAGACATCAGTGCTTAACCTTGTTAAAGAGTGCTTGCAAAATAAAAAAATGCTCGTTGTGGATTACAACCCCTGGCTGCTATCAGGGACGGAAGCGCTCGTTGCAGGGCTGTTTGGAGAAATCAATACCCAGCTTAAACAACGTGGCAAACAGTACCGCAGCATCGCCGCCAAAATGCTACGCTATAGCGAACTGGTAGCGCCATTTGCGTCCATTCCAGTTGCCGGATCATGGTCCGCTGGCCTTCTTGCGATGGCGAGTTTTGCGAGAAAATTTCGAGAACTACGTAGTGTCAGCGTTGCAGCGCAAAAAGAGCAGGTCACTAAAGCGCTCGGGAGTCTTGACCATCCGATCGTAGTCATTATTGATGACATTGATCGGCTTGATAGATCAGAAATACGTGAAATATTCAAACTGGTGCGCCTGACAGCGAACTTTCCCAATGTCGTTTACGTCCTGTCCTTCGATCGTATACGAGTAGAAAATGCCCTGGCGGAGGATGGCGTGCCTGGACGTGCCTATCTTGAGAAGATTGTGCAAAATGGGCTCGAGCTTCCAATGATTCCAAGGAAGGTGCTCACTCGTGAGGTGGCTCAGGCTTTGGGCTCTGCGCTGGAGCAAGTGAACGTTAGGCTTGACCGAGAAGTGTGGGATAACACGCTCCTCAATATCGTGGTACCGGCTATAAAGAATGTGCGAGATGTGCGGCGTCTAGCGATGGCAGTACGATCGACGGCTGCTGCACTTACTGATAGCGTCGAAGTCTCGGACATCGTTGCACTCGAGTCAATGCGCCTCTTCCTGCCGGAGGCGTTTTGGTATCTTGTGGCCTACCAGTTACCGGAAGGAAATTCGAAGATCAACGCCGATGAGATTCGAAGTAAGGACGAAAAGGAAATCAACATTAGTCAAGCCCTGAGCAACGTTCCTCAAGACGAAGCAATTATCGACGCCTTTCTTCGCATCACCTTGCCAACCTCGTCATACTACGATCCTGGCATGTTCTCTGCCGACATTGGCAGACCAGATGAGTATCTTCGAAAACGGCGTGTTGCTTATTCAGAGGTCATGAAAGTCTATCTCGAGCAGGTACTTCCTGATCAGCTGATTGCGTTTGCGAATGCAGAGAGAATCTATCAATTTACTGACGATGATGTAGCCCTTGCGCATGAGTTCAGTGCGATAGTGGACGATGAGCTAGAGGACGTCATCAGCGATCTTAGTCGATTCGCGGGAGAATATTCTGAAGCGGGACTTATTAACGTCATTGTGGAAATTCTTGGTGCAATGACACGCCTTCCTCGGCATGATGATAGGTCGGTGTTCATGCCGGAGGCTCGATTTAATGTTACCTATGTCATCGATAAAATTCTGGAGCAGTACCAAAGGAACGGAGGTACCGTAGAGGCGGCGGTCAATGCCATCATTCCTCAGTTGCGAAGCCTTTCAGCGCGGCTTGAGCTAATGCTGCTTGTTGGCCACGTACCGGACGCAGGGCGCAGACTCGTGTCATCGTCGTACGCGCAGCAACTTCAGCAGCAGTACGAGCAGGACGTTGCTGCTATGCCGATCGAACGCCTCGTGCATGAAGACAATCCGCTGAGAGTGCTAATCGCGCCGGTGTACTGGGGGAGCCGTATTGCACAGAGAATTGATGCGACTGCTCCGCTATCTGTTCACTACGCTGTGTTTCGGTCGGCGGTAGGCGAGAATAGACGCCAGTCCTTCGGTAGTGCGCATGTACATCGCACACCTGTTCTTGCGTGGGGAGAACTCTGCGGTGTTTACTCCGACGAGTCAACGATTGAGCAGGTCTACGAAAAGATGTATGACGAACTCGAAGAAGATAGTGCAGAGCTGCTTGAGCTGATCAAGAAGTATTTGGATGGCTGGCGGCCCGAAGAGATAGATTAATAGGAAAATGCGGCAACCTTAGATAGATGACTACAGGCAATCCGAGTGAAGCATGGCATGCCGATCGACAAGTTGGCCTATCTTTAACATCTTTTCGGGCTAGCCCGTACCTACAACTGCCTATTCAGCTCTTGTCATGCCATCAACCGGCACATTATCCACCTGATTGACTCGCCCAATAATGCTCGCTAAGTTTGCGAGGTTTGATTCCTCCAACAGATGCGGATGACGGGTCATGTGCTCGATGACGGCGATAAGGTGCTCGCGCGGTATCTGGGACAGAGTAGATCGGATAGTCTCGGAGTCTTCGGTATCGATTATCTGTGAGTCCGACACCATCCGCAGTTGCTCGTCGCTATAGGCGCGGGCAGCAACCGCGGCAAGAAGACGAGCCTGCGCTTCGGCACTCGACATGGTCGGTCGCTCGTCGGCCTGCAGTATGCTGATGGACGAGGACTCTTCTGAAGAAGAAGTGACATCATCAATCACTATTTCTTCGACGCCCTGTGGCACTTTCTCGGCATGGCGTGAGGAGCGGCGATGTTTCCAATCCTTTGCCTTCGCCTTGGCAAACGGCACAGCAGTTTCAAGCGGGAACATATACCGTCTCGGTGACAATGATCGGATCTTCCTGGTCTTCATCTACTGGAACAAAACGTGCGTTTCCTTTGAGGTGTCCTTCCGTATCGTAGAGGTTCTGGTGCCAGCCACCTTCTTTCTTCTTGCCTGGCGTCAGATCGTCATCCCACTCGTAGTACCCAGCTTGCCGTGCCATGGTGCCACTCTACTCCTTAGCTGGATAGCGATCGACGCTACTGGTCCGTTGCGTGACTGGTTAGTTACAACAGGATCTTCGCAAAATGTAAGCTAACAAATGGTCGGGCGGTGTGAATTTGTGGCCAAGAAAGTCAGTTCATCAGCCATGGATAATTTTTCGGTTGGTATGTTTTGAGCCATGACACCTTAGTTGCCCTATCCCCCCTCCTTGCTCCCGTCTCATCCTTAGCACGTTCTCGACAAGGCTGACGGCGATGTGGGTGAGGTCGAAGCGGTTGAGGATGTCGTCGTCCTGCATGATGGCTTCCAGGTCGTTGAGGCCGATGAGGTCGATCAGCTGGTCGATGCGAGTCAGGTCGTCGTCGCTGATGGCCTCGGGGTAGCGGTGTAGCAGGAAGCTGGTGTCGAAGATGTCGCGGGCCTTGGTGCGGTTGACCAGGGCGTCTATCTTGAGTGAGGCCAGCTTCTCCAGGCGGTAGGTGCGGATGCCGTCGATGGTGGTGACGTCGTCTTCGTCGATCTGCTGGGCCTGGCGGTAGGAGACCTCGATCTTGAGCGGGCGCATGACGTCGTCGCGGTAGTGCAGCATCTGGCGGTGCACGGTGGGTGTGTGCTTGGCGTCGCGCAGGCTGTGGACGGGCAGCTGGGCGGCCGCGGCACCGGCTTGGATGGACTCGGTCAGGTCGATGGAGGGGCTACGACCATCGAAGTCCAGGTCGATGGAGAAGCGTGGTAGGTCATAGGCCAGGAGCAATGCAGTGCCGCCCTTGAGGACGAAGGCGTCGCCGGTGCGGCTGGTCAGCTCCTGGGCGATGGCTCGCATCAGGGCGACGTGGCGTGCTTGCTCTGGCGTGAAGGGGTGGCGCTCGAACGGCCCTGGTGAGCAGGCCTCTGGCGCGTGCTGGTGTGGTGGTATTGGTGGTTCATCACCCATACACCGCCCTCAGCGTGCGTGCTTCATCAGCAATCCAGCGGCGTAGCTCGTCCTGGGCGGCTAGATGGAAGGCAGGCTCAAGCAAGGTGGCCTGCTCGAGGAGCCGCTCGCCCTGCTCCTTGGTGTCAAGCCAGTCAGTAGTGGCACCAGTTAGGTTGAGGACGCGTCCCCAGCGATGGAGCGAGCGGTAGAGCAAGTCCAAGATGGCGCGTGAGTGGTTGGCGACGTAGACCCGCTGCATGCTGGCAGGAATGTCTAGGCCTTGGGCTACTAAGCGGTCTCTGCCCTCGTAGATGCCAAGGCCACCGTAGATCGATGTGGTCTCGATGTCTCCCATGCCGGCCAGGGTGACCTGGCGTGGCTGCTCAGTACCGTCCTGCCAGTGGAAGACGTCATGCCAGTCCCCACTAGTACCTTCCGGCGCAGCCAGGTTCAAGGCATAGAGGCCGGTGATGTAGTGCTCTGGCGTCGTGGGAGGAATCTCGACCTGCCGTGGAAGAGACGCAAGGTATTCAGCTTGAGAATAGGCAGACGGCATGGTGAGCACCTCCTTTACCCGTTAAACGCTTTATATTACTGAGGATAACATAATGGTGGGAGGATGTAAAATATCGCCGTCAAACAGGTGGCCGTGACTAAAATACGTGATTCGTGGACTACCTTATGTTTGGATGCGAATTTGCGACGCCAAAGAAGTGTCGTCAGTCAACTATACCCGAAATCGCTGATCGATTTAATGAATGGGTACACAAATAGTAACAATTTTTAGACGGAGTTCATCGTCAAACTGCAAGTGTATCCAGTTGCCACTCTCGTGATTATAGCGAACCCAAGCTGACCGCACCCACGTTGCGTTTTGATCTGCTTCATTATCAGGAGTTCCAAGATGGCGAATAATCTCATCACGCGTTGCTGTATTGGAGAAGTCCGCAAATAGTGGAGTGGCATACGGTTTGTATTCTGAGACGGATGACCGTCCCTTTGGGAATATAGAGTGACTGCTTCGAGCGTATTGTTGTTCCAGCGAAATTCCACCCCAGCATCGTGCAGTAACCAGAACGATTCACTTGAGTCGTAGCCAGTGAACTCTTTGTCGACCTCTCGGATTACAGGAGTGCAATCCAACTCGTCGATGACGTGTTGCACTTCAGTCTTAACTGATTCGTCGCTTCTGCCGACTAAGTTTATGTACTGATTAATATTTCCCGCTACTTCTGTTGGCATACTTGCTCCATGACGTGGTTAAATCGATTGACTAGGTCATTATATATCATTTCTATGTCATTGTCACTATAGCCTCTCTTTCGAAGTTCAGGGGTATATGCGTCTACATCAGCTTTGATCGCACGAATGATGTCGAGACTATCTCGATGTATGCGAGTCTTGGTGTTGCGACCACCTATTGTGCGACTTAGTTTGTCGTGCATTTCCTTAGGGACTGCTATTGCTCCTCCCAGCTTCTCAACAACTTGAAGCACTGCGGCTACCTCCATATCGTTCAGTTTCTTGTCGATTTTGTCTTCAATGTAACGACAGGTTGCTTTACATAGTGCCGCCTTCGATGGAATGTGATCCATTTCCATGCCGTCACGTCCCGGACGGTTCTTGAGTGCGCTATATTCGCCAACCTCAAAGAGTGAGACCTCTGCCATGTTTAAGTCGGTTAGTCGATTTTCGATGCGGAGAAATGCGAGAACTTCCTCGGAGACGGTGTTTTTACTGGTGATTTCTGCTACTACATGTACGTAGTGCTTCGCTTCGATTATGGCGAAGTTAAGTTCGTCTCTCGCCGTTTCAATTTCATGTACTGATTCGCGCGCTTTTTTATGTCCGCAGCTTGCAAGATGCTTATTTGCTGTTTTGAGGTTGTTGTCGATTTGTTTGTAAAGATTCGAAAGGTTGTCAGTGTTTCCCAGTCTGGAGCAGCACGATTCTAGTTGCTTCATCACCCTGTCTAGATTGTCTACCATTGATTAGCCTTTAACGCCAGTACATATTTTGGGCGACTGGGATTTGATCAACTAGTTCGGCTGCGTGAGACGCGCATGAACTGCATTTACCTAGATGTTCGATGGCTTTGGTTATGCTACGTTCGAGATTCGGGCCATTTTTTGAGTCAATGTCGGCAAATATGTGTTTAGTTTCGACTATGACTTGCTTGCATGTAGTAAGCAGTTCATTGATCTGTTTCCATGAGGTGTTGACTGCGTCAGCAACTTTTTTTCTTTTGTGCTCTGAAATGGTGTGTTCCATCTTGCTGCCGCTCATCTATTGCTGTGCTGCCTGTATAAACTGTTCAACAGCCCTGCCGAGCTCTGCAAGTGCGGCGCTGCTGTCTTGAAGGCTGCGTTGGGCGGTGGTGACGGCTCTGGCGGCTGCGGCACCGCTCTTGGACGGGTGGGAGACGGCGGCCAGCTTCTGGCCCTTTTTGCCGAGGGTGGTGGAGGCAGCGCTGGTGCGTTGGCTGAGTTGTGCGGCGCTGGAGCCGATTTGGCGGGCGGCGGTGATGACGGCGTTGAGGTCGTCGCCGGCGTTGTCTGGTGCCATGGGCCTGTTCTTTCGTGAAAGTGGGGTGGTTTAAATTCCTGCGGTGCGCAGGGTCGCTAAATGGTGGTGACTTTCTTGGCGGACTGCTCGGCTTGGCGCAGAGCCTGCTGGGCTTTGCTGAGGCTGTCGTCGGCGCGGTGGAGGGCGGCGAGCATGGCTTGCTCGTGGCCGGCTTGGCCGCCTTGGAGGGTGCTGGTGACGAGGGTCATGTTGTCGCGGTTGGTGGATTTGAAGTCGTTGATCAGCCCGTTCTGCTCGTTGATCTGGCTGATGACGGCGTTGATGGCGGCTTTGACTTGGGCAAGTGAGGTCACGGTGCACCTTCGTTCTGGAGCGATTGGTGTGGGAGCTGGGCGTAGGGGATGACGAGCTGCGGCCTACTCATCTCGGCTGCGTCCCAGACGAGCATGCGATTGTCGGCACCGCGCCAGCGCAGCAGGGGCGTCGTCGAAGAAGTCGACGGCCGACGAGGCGTCGAGCTGCATGGCGGCTTTGATGTCGAAGTAGGTGCTGCCGTTGTAGCCGACGCAGTTCTCGAACGATGTCTGCTTTTTCCACCAGAGCAGGAAGTGGATGTGGCTGACGGGCGCTGTCTTGAACAGCTCCTGGATGGCTTCCTCTCGTTCATCGGAGCTGGCGCGCCAGCGTTCCAGGCCAAACCCGATGACGTAGATCGGCGGTGCGTCGGCGTCGTCAGCGCGGTCAGCGACCTGCTCGGCCAGCTCATCGACGAGGGCATCGGCCTGGTGCTTGTCGACAACGCGGTATGTGCCGCCGATCTTGGTGAGCTGCTGCGTGAAGGCGGCGCGCACGGCGTCGCGGGCCGGTAGGTGCCAGTCGCCGATCAGGTCGAGAAGAATGAGCTCGGCGGCGGGTGTGCTGTGCAGCAGAGATAGTGCGGCGTTGAGCAGGACGGCGTGGCCTGGGCCGGTGCCGAGCAGGGCAAGGTTGCGGCCGACGTCAGTCGTGAAGTCGACCGTGAGCGGGGCCGTGCCGACACTGATGCGTCTGCCGAGCATCGCCTGGCCGGCGTGGAGCGACGGCAAGATGCGTGCGTCGTCGTACAGGCTGAGGCGGCGCTCACCCTCGAAGACCTCAGGCGGGGTGACGGTGCCTCGGGCCTGCTGCCACCAGGCGGTGCGCAGCTCGGCCAGGATGGCTTCGTCGGCGTAGGCGATGGTGGTCTTGCGGTTAGACGACAGCTCGCCGTAGTCAAGGTTGACGATGGCCTCTCTGGAGCGCAGGTGGCAGGCAGCGTCGTTCTTGAACCCCAGCGTGGCGTGGGACTCCGCCAAGGAGTTCTTCAGAGCGATGCGCACCGGCACCTGGCCGAAGAGCCCTTCGCCTGCGGTGCCACCCAAGAGGTAGCCGCTGCTGATCGTCTGGGAGGCCAGGATGAAGTGGATGCCGCAGGCGCGGAAGAGCCGGGCACCCTTAACCAGCAGGTCGACCGCGCTCTCGGCGGTGTCGTCGTCCTCGCCGAAGAGCATCTGGAACTCGTCGATGACCACCACGATGCGGGGCATGACGGCCTCAGGATTGGCCAGGCGGTACTGGCGGATGTTCTGCACGCCGGTGGCCTTGAAGGTGGCCATGCGCTGGCGGTAGATGGCGAAGAGATGGCGCAGGACGTTGACGCCATACTCCCGATCGGCGTCCAGCCCCAGCACGCGAGCGTGCGGCAGGAATGAGCCAGTGCTTGGGTCTGGGGCGAAGGCCTGGAGGGTGACGCCTTCCTTGAAGTCGAGCATGTAGAACTCGACCTCGCTGGGTGAGTAGCGCTGGCACAGGGAGTGCACCACCACCGAGATGAGGTTGGACTTGCCCTGCCCGACCGCGCCGGTGATCAGGGCATTGTGGCGCTGGTTGAGCTCGTCGCCGAGGGTGACCTCCATCGTTGAAAGCCCGTGACGACCAATGACAAAGGTCAGTGCATCACGGCTGGATTCTGTCCAGGTGTCTGACAGAGTCTGGACTTCCTTGAAGTCCAATGGCTGCACTGTTGAGTTTGCGATGTCTCGTGCGACTTGCTGTGATGATGAGATGAGTGTGTCTATGGTCTTGATGTCGGCATAACCAGCGTAGTTATCGCCTGTGGTAACTCTCCCTCCAGGAGTTGTTTGGTAGTGGTCGCACTGGTCGATGACGAGTTCTTCGATGACGTCTTGATCCTCATCAGTCAGCGAGTGGATGAGGAAGGTGACGCCAGCACGAGGGCCAGCACGCAGTAGTTGCATCACCTGTCCTTGAATCTCTTCGTCGAGAGCCAAAAAGTAAGAAGACAGGACAACCAGCTTGTAGCCTTCTGTGACCTGCGGATACTGCTCGCGGAAGGAGAGTAAGTTTGGTGCGCGACCTTGAATAATATTGAGGACATCTCGGACGTGAGTACGCAGGAACCGCAGTGTCTCCTTCAGTTCTTCAGCGTCGTTGATCTGCTTGAGAACTTTCTCGCCGCTAGAGTTGACTTCCTGGAATGGCGAAGCAATGCCAGAGAGCGCCGAATCATAGACCAACACCTCCACTCCCCAGGACTTGTTCGCGTCAGGGCTTCACAAACGAGGAACTGACAAAACTCCAGCGAACTAAGGTCTGGTGCGGAGTCGTCGACCCAGATATTGTGGTTGCCGATGAGTGGAAACTGATCTCGGCCAATGCGAAATAAGTTTGCGACGCCTGTCATTGTGGCCTCCTTCCATTGACGTACTCCAGTAAGTCATCGTCTATCTCACTGTCCAGTGCTTTAATCTGTCGATCGAGGTCGGCGACTCGCCGTTCGCCTTCGCGAATTTCCTGTTTGCGCATGAAGTACACGATCCACAGTGGAAAGAAGATGATGCACCAAAATGTGAAACTCGGATCATCTTTAGGAAGAGAGCTCTGAGTGTCGAGAGCCTCAACAACGAGATCTGTTCGCCGAATCTGCTTGTCTAACTCAGTTGTTATTGCTGTCTGGCTGATATGAGGGAGGTTGCTGTTAGCTATTCTAGTTCTCCACTCGCGATAGTTAGCAGCAGAATGAGCGAAGTCGTACTATCGAAGCACGCTTTATCGATGGTAGCGATAATGGCGGCTTCCAGTTCGATCTGCCAAGATTGCGGCATCTTTGGGGTCGTCTCGAGCAGCGTCATGGCCTCGGCGAGAACGGCGTCGTAATCATGCAGTTGCATGAGAGTTTTGACGATCCTCGTCTTGATGTCGAGAACGATAAACTCGTCAGGCTGGTCGACAATCGCCTGGCGAGATTCCTTGAGCGATTCGTGAAGGCGCTCCATGCCGAGGTATATAGCGCCTCTGACCTCATGAATTTCACTCTTCTCAACGGTTGTCGGATTGCGAAAGAGAGCTTCGTCCGTATAGGTGAGTGCCTCTTCGTAGTTGTCGAGACTTTGGGCAATCCAGGCTGAGACGATATAGGCTTCTGCGCCTGAGTCGTCATCGGCTCGTGCGTGAGCAGCCTCGATCCTGGCGGTACCGATTTCGTTATCATAGTACGACTGCCAGGCGCGCTTCACCCAATCGACTTTGGCGGGCTTCTCTGGGCGCTGCGTTAAGGCACGATCGTAAGCCTGCCGTAAGGCTTCGGTCGCAAACACTTTGTTTGCTTCTCGGATATGAGCAAGTTTCTCTCGGACGGCTTCACTTCGCTTACTGTTACCAGACAGGGCCTGCCTGCTTAACCGTTCCTTCTGCAGGGCAAGATGCTGCTGTATATCCTCGATAGAAGTGCTCTTGTCGATGTCAAGCTCTGCATAGAAGTCAACAGGAGCCGAATTTTCGGATGAGTAGTCAGTCATGTACCGTTCCCCTTCGGTGGTCAGAGAACTCGGGCGTTATTTGATGGACACGACTCGAGGCTATCCATGCAGCACCGCATGATGACAGTCCGAGTGGTTATACAACAATGTGGTATCGAAGTAGTGGGCATTGTTGTCGCGATGCTACAAGCGTGCCTACCTACTTGTGTTGCGTTTCGCAAGTTTGGCATCGGCTGGCGGTACAAGTTGTTAGACGACTTTGCAAAGCCTTGCGAGCGGATTGTTTCTCGTGCTTGATTTTGTGTTAGCGCCTACCGCTCAGGTAGGTGACACATTGCTACCGCGGTTGACAAGAACTGGGTGGCGCGCCGTTTCAACAGAGAGGGACGATCATGGCAGCCGACCGAGAGACATCTACCTTTGTCACCAAGCGTCTTTCGCAGTCCGACATCCGCAGCGTTTTGCGAGGGCCGCTATCCAACGCGAGCATCGACTCGCTGGGATACGACGCGTTGGCAGAGCCGGACGATATTGGAATTTATGCAGAGCAGAAGATGAGTTTTCGGAGCTTTGGGGGAGTGCAGATTTCCGTTAATGCTGACCCAGAGGAGAATGCAAATGTCATCAACGTCACGGCGGTGTGGCATCGGGTTGCCGAAGTTCTCCTCGCCACTGCGTTTAAGCAGAACATCGGTACTCAGATCTCTAAAGGGGCAAGTTTGAAGCTTAAGAGTGATATCGAAGAGGCTCTTAGGGATGCTGACCCAAATCTGCGCGAGGTTGCATTCTGACGAGAATCCCAACGCGCCATCCTGCTTATCGATGTTGTTGTGGGGTGCCATACCACTGCTGTATGGCACCCCACAACAACGGCGTATTATTCGTTGAAGATTACTGACAGAGTAAAACAAGTAATTCCTAAACAGGGGAACGTATAAACAACGATCATGACGGTAAGTAGATCTCTGCCAGGATTCTATGGATGTCGAGCCCAACGAATGTACCTGCTCCACATCCAGTCCCAGAAACCTCAGGTTGGGCGGGAACAGACCGTGGTGTGACGTACGGGTGTCTTTACTCCGATACACCCCCTATCGGCTCATTCTCACCATTCCAATGCTCAGACAGCCAGCACCATCACATCGGTAAGAAAATGTCAGGGCCTATTATGTCGTTGTCATTTCTGTTTTAGTAGGGACGAGAAGATGAGAGGATGAGACTTCGAAGGTATGCAGCTACTCCAGCATACTCGCTGGGCACGCAATCGTCGCCTCATAGGCCGTCCACTCGTCGTACTCAGTGTCGTACAACCAGTCTTTCGTTGCTTCATAGAACTCTCTGTCGGTACCGAACGGATCATCGACCGTTGGAACATGCCGGTATTTGGCAAGCTTCGCTTCAACAAATGCTGTTATCTCGACGAAGTCAAGCTGGGGCATGACTAGTGGTGTAACTGGGTCACCATCAAAATACTCTGCGCCAGCAGGGTCATCCAAGAATGACTGGGAACACACAGTGAGGATATAGCGCCCTGGCTCGGTCGTGCCAACACCAACATCCTGATTAGGGGAGACGTCCATCTTCTCACGGACTGACTTATCGCGCGGTGCGATACAGACACCAACCTCAATCGCCCACGGGCAGCGTGCATCACCAAATGACAGGTAGGGGCTCTTTGGGTTGTCAGGTTGATGAACCCATGGCCAATCAATCTCCCACCCCATACCGACAAAACGTGCGGTATCCCAGGTTAAGAGACGAGCTATTCTGTAGTGGGAGTTCATATACATATATATGATACATTTTCTACAAAACAACGTCAATTATAATCTCATGTATACGAGAATTACGAATCACGTCGAAACGAGTCCTCGCCTCTTACATCCATGTCTTCGGAACCTGGAAAAAAGGTCAAGTGTCCATTGATAAACGAATTGCCTTTCAGCCAGTTCTGCTGGGATTGCGAAGACGGTCGTTTCCACCAGCCTTGAAGGTTGACTTGCTTAACACCGCCTGTAAACTTCTTTTTTGCAGGACCTCGAATGGAGCGTTCGGTCCCATCGGATTGCTTCGCAATTTTCAGTTTAAATACCTTATCGGGTGTCTTGGTACCTAAAAAACCGAATTTGAACCCTTCAAACACATCTTTGCTCGCGTAGCCGAAATGCGCCCTGGAAGGTTTGGGTAATTTTCCAGCTTTTGCTAATGAAAATTGCTTCTCTACATACTTTCGTAGCGATTGCGCATCTTTGTGTATTTTGGGCGCTTTTAGCAATTTTGGTATATGTCCCGGAGGCAAAAGGAAAGGCACCGCAATTACTCCTCTATCATGTTGCTATTAGGGAAACCCTGACTATCGTGGAAGGTCTGCAGAGAAGCTCGCTCAACGTCGTATCTAGCGACGATGTTGTCACGTAGTTTGTTTACGCGAAGGTGGCGCTCTGTAAGTTGTTGTTCTAGGCCGCGTTGACGTCTAGCGAGTATCCAATCTACCGGACCTGGCTCTCGAAGACGCACCTCTGTCGGGTCAAACATGATGGCCTCAGCTCCTACCGCAACTACTGGTACCAGCATTTGCAGAAGAAGAGGGCCTATTTTGTCTAGCTCGGGTGGCCAGAATCGAAAGTCTACTCCTTGCGCTCGGACCAGCAGTGCGACGAAATTCAGAATACCAAAAAGAATCCCAATGAACTTTTGAAGATTTCGGCTATTTGCGCTCAGAATGAGTGAGCGTGTGTCTTGTCCTTCCTCTTGAAGCTCTCGCTTCAGATCTTGCTGTGCTCGGATGTAGTCAGATTGACGAACTAAGTGAGTAATGCGATCCCCAGAACAAAGACCATTAGGCCCATAACGCCACCGGTCCAGAAATGGGAAGAATATCCCAAGAATCCGGATTTGTCTCGTTCGGAGGCATTCATAGCTACGACCATTGCGGTAGCAAACAGGTAAAAGTCTACCGTCCCAAACAGGAACCATGCGCCGATTCGCACTGCAAAAGGCGCATCGACTAGTACGAACTTTGATCGGATTCCTACACGACGCCATGCTTCGGATAAGTCCGCTTTGTCTTGCTGGCGAGCATTCCTTTCTTGGCGTCGTTCCGATCGACTCGCGATTCTTTGTTTGACTCGCTGTATGCGTGCCTCCGTCTGACCAACGTATTGCTCAGCGCGCTGGGCCGTTTCAGACAGTTCCACTTTTTCGATGCCGTTAAGGATGTTTTGGTGGCCTGTACGATCAACTAGGGCATCGAGATCACCTATTGTGACGACTCGCGCAGCTGTTCCACCGAGTTTCGTTCCTTTTGCCATGAGTGTGTTCCTTAGTTGCTAGTAAATGTTAGTCGAGGGGACGGGTCCACATCCCGCAAAGGTAGCAAATGGTGGACGAAACGACACCGAGAATGGCGATCGCAGCGAGTGTGCGCATATTGTCCTGAGTGTAAACAATGGTCAAGAATGTTCCAAGCAACATTGCTAGAGATGCGAACACGCCACGACGTGCGACTCTTATCCGGGCGCTGACGACATGCTGTGGTGGAAGCGCGCTAAGGGTATCTATGGGAGAACGGCCTGTTTTGCGAGCGCGGAACCCAGCTCGAGCCCGTGCGTCACGAAGACGGAAGGTATTGCCCATCAAGAAAGCATTTCCGCAAGCAAATAGATCTGAAGTAGCGCAGAGTAGTCCCGGTACCTGGTCGCGTATGATCCATAGTGATAGTGTCGACGCCACTAATGCGACACCTGCTGAGATTCCGCTTAGAACTGCGGTTGAGAGATGAAGCGATTTTATTTGCCCATCGTACTGCGTGGACGATTCTTGATTGGTCATTATTTTCCTTGTGAAACGCGACAGTTGGTTGAGATACGTTTGCAGAATGCGGTTGCGAGCTGTGAGCTAAAGGAAGCCAAGGATGTGTCAGTCCCATAGCCAGAACCAAGCACCTGCACATCAGTATTGCCTAGCGTAGGTAATAAGTCTGCGTCCTGACAACGTTGAGCAATTTCATCTGCTAAAGCGCTCGACCCAGACGAAGGTGATTCGATATTCAAGCAATCAGTGCCGTTTGATAGGAAATTACTCCAAAGGATTACTTTCGTGTTGCCTGTGTTGCTCTGTGTGATTTTGTCTTTGCTCCAGGACAATAGGCTGCGAAAATCTCCTGAAGTACTTTTGTTATGTGTGGAAGTGGCCAAGGTGTTTTCTAATTGCTTTTTTGTGCTGTTGAAGTATTCCTTGCGTTCACGCTTCTGTCTGGTCTCGTTGTTCTCTCCTTCAACATATGTAAACGATCGGGCTGTTCCGTCCATGCAAGTCACCGTAGTAACGTTGTTGGACTGCCCGGTGTAGACACCGGCTGTCAGGGAGAATTCAGTTGTTCCGTCAAGCTCGCGCTCGATGGTGTTGTAAACCTGATTGACGACTTTCTCGATGGTGTTTTGATTGTTGTTGGGCAAGTCGATAAGAACTACTATGGTTGCGCTCTGCGCGTTGGTAGATGTGGGTACGTCGGACGAGTTGACGCCAAGTTCACTGCAATCCGCGCTTTGCTGCTCACAGGCGGCGATGGGTGCGCAGCATGCAAAGCTAAATGCTGCGGCTACTAAGAGGGAGAGTGGACTTCTTTTCACGGTTTCTCCTACCGTGCCGGACAGCGGATGGTTTACTCTTGGCGATGAGTGCATCAACGCGTCGGAAGGACTGATCGTCTTGTTGTGGCGCAGCTCCAGTATCGCCGACGCCACAAGTACTAATTGCGGTTTCTGCAATCCCACGCTCGATCAATGCCCGCTTGATGCTATTGGCGCGATCTTCACTCAGCTCTTGGTTGCTGGCGTGGTCACCCTGTCCGTCAGCGTGACCGACAAGCTGTACATAGGCACTCTGTGATTGTACGGATTTTGCTAGTTGGTCGACGATCGTCATCGCTTCCGCCGTCAATGTCGCTTTGCCGGTGTCGAAGAGCGTGTCGGAGTCCAACGTTGCGGTGCATGATCCGTCGCCGTTCGGCACACACTGCAAGTCGGGCAGTGTTGGTGCCTCGATAGGCATCACAGGCCGAGTCCACGGAGAAGCAGGGCTAGTTGCGTGATTGCTGCACGCGCCTACGAAGAAGACCGCCAGAAGCGTGACGACTCGAAGTCGGGTATGCCATTGTAGACGGCGTATGTGTGGTGTTTTGTAATACCGCATCGGTCGGGATTTCTGAAAGCTCGCCTTGTTTGCAAGTAACACGTTTAGTGCCGGGCGGCATGGTAGTTGTAGGCCGGAGTGCCTACGTCGTTGATTAGTGCTAGCGGCTGCATCGCATTACGTTGACTGAACTTTTTGTAGTAGTCGACCGCTGCGTTCGTCTGCTCATGTGCCATCTCAGGGGTTCCTAACTCAACGATTCGGGATTCGGAGAGGAAAGCAAAGCGAGTAGTAGACGCATCGTTGCGCGCAGGCGCCGGTGCTGCGTCTGATTTGCATTCGCTTGGCGGAACCGAGATTAGTGAGACCGTGGCGTAATCGACCAGTCTGAGTACTGAGACAGTGGTTTGCGGTGTGGTATTAACGCGGTTTGTGGGATACGTGAAAGTGAGCTGGTGTGTCCTGTGTGGAAGTCCCAGGCTGGGTGTCGCATCAACTGCAAGTTGTTAGACAAATGGTGGGAAGGTCTGGCGCAGTGCGGTCTCGTAAGTTTGATTCGCAGTCTTTATCGAACTGCTCGCAACGGTATGAGTCATGCATGTATGTGGGTGCTACGTGCGTGTTTGCTGGCTGCTGAGAGCTCGAGAACGCCTACAGCGTCTGCGTCGACTGGTGAGTCGTGGCTAAATGGTGCTAAACGCCTCTGCTGAGGGTTGAGGACTGTCTGGGTGTGTCAATCGCTGATGCCAACGTCAACTCGCGCGCCGAATCCGCTCTAGCGCGATCGCCCCCGCCGCGCCGCGTCGCTGGATGGTGGCGGCGTACGGCGAGTGCGGCGGGCAGAGGCGGAGGACGACTGACTCGCCGTTCTTCGCGCGGTGCAGCATGCGAGTGGCGGTGTCGACCAGAGTGGTGGGGAGCGGTGGTGGTGCGGTGACGAGGTCTGTGTCCTGCTGCGAGTCGTCGAGTGGACGACGTCGACGCCTCGATCGCGCGCCTGCCGAACGGCGGCGACGAGAGTAGGCTGGCTCGCCAGGTGCGGCACGCGAATGAGATCGCGCAGCTCGGCTTCGACCCGCCGGGCCAGTTGCACCAAGGCGTCGCTTGGGGCATCGGTGAGTGAACGCAATTGCTCAAGCACTGGGCGCGAACGCCGGCTGACGTCGGCCAGGAGGGTGGTTTCGGCCTCGAGGCGGGCTTGCCTGGCGGTGCGGAGCACCTGTGCCTGGTGGGCTTGGCGCTGCATGGCGGCGATGCGTGGCTCGATGGAGCGCACCAGGGCAATGACGGTGGCGACCGTCAGGATGTTGATGCACTGAAATCCGAACGAGCGAACGAATGGGGCTGCCGGTGCACCGATCATGACCACTGGCAGAAGGTGGGCGGCTCCCACGACTCCGAGATTGACTAAGGCCAGTTTCAATCGTCGCTGGTGGAGTAAGAGCACGGTGAAGATGGCGCTATACCCTTGGGGCCATGACGCCAGCTCGAGCGTTGGTGTGAGGGTGCCCCAGGTGAGGAACGGAATCGTGCTGAGTGCTGAGGTGGAGAGTATGCCCCAGCGCTGAAGTGCTCGCGCTCGGCCTCGTGGTGGCCAGGCCAAGGCAAGAAAAGAACATGTGACGCCGACGGCGCTGGGGATGGAAACCAACACATGGGCGGGCGTGCCGCTGCTGCGCATGACGTGGGCCCAGGCGGTGAGGACGATGCAGCCGAGCCCGATGCGGCCCCAGTGCCCGTGTACCGTGGCTGACAAGCCGTCACCGGTCAGTGGGAGAATGTCTGCGGTGTGAGTCTCGGGAGTGGCTTTCCTAAGCCCGAGCTGGACGGTGGTACCACGCCCGACGTCCGACGTTACGCTGGCGTGCCCGCTTGGTAAGTGGCGCATCCGTCCGATGATTGATTGGCGTAGCCCGAGGCGCAGCGGGCTCAAGCGGCTGGTGTCGAAGCCGACGCCGTCGTCAGTGATCGTGATGGTGAGGGTGCTAGCGGACTGCTGGGTGGATACCGTGCAGTGGACGTGGCGCTGCGGCTCGCCGCCGCTGCTGTGCGCTGCGACGTTTCGCAGTGCCTCTAGGCTCGCGGCGAGAACTTCAACGAACTCGTCCTCAGACAGGCTGAACCCTGCCTCAGTCCCCAGTTCAGGATCGACAGCAGAAGCGAACTGGTACGCAACCTGCGGGTGTGTGTGCTGTTGGCACCATGAGTGCAGTTGGTCGACGAGGTCGGTGGTGGTGTGGTGGTCATCGCTGTGTGTTGGCTGCTTCAGGAGCTCGAGCGCATCGGCTGCGGCGGCGCGGAGTCGCTTTGCCGGCATCCCGCGTTCCGGAAAGGACGAGACGAGCGCGGCCAGGACATGATCGTGGACGAGGTTGCGGGCATGGCGGCTGCCGGCCAGCTGGGCGCTCAGCCGCGTGGCGAGGTCTTCCTCGTGGCTGTTGCGCTGGCTCTCAGTGTCGATCTGCCTGGCACAGCCGATCAGCCAGTTGATCGGCAGGCAGTAGCAGCCCGCGAAGGTCGTGCTGTAACCGGCTCGGGTCAGCGCTTCGAGTAGCCCCTCGCTTCCGGCATAGAGACGGACGATGAACTCGAGCAAGAACAGCACCGCCAGGCCAATCACCGCCGTCCGCCAGCTCGCCACCGCTGCAAGCAGTGCCGCGGCAATCACCATCCCAAAGGCTGGCAGCGGGTGGATACCTGATGCCAGATGTGGCTGATCGGGATCGAGAATGTGCAGCGTCAGTATGGTGGCACATGCCCAGCCATGAAGCGCAAGATAAACCCATGCCCCCAGTCGTGCCCCAGCGGCAGCAGCCGACGCGCGGGACGTATGCTGGCGCGAAACAGTGAATGCCGCCAGCGGGCACAGCACTGGCGGGATCAGCAAGCCAAAGAGATACGGGTAGCCAGCTGCCCAGCGATACCATCGGGGTGCCTCGACAACTTGTTGAAACAGCGACGGCTCCTGATGAAACAGCTCGAAGAGCATCCCAAACAGGCTTGCCCCCATAATCAGGATGATCTGATACGCGTCCTGGTTGGTGCCATCGAGCAGCATCCGGTTGACCAAGCCGGTTCGCTTCTGCTGGGAAGCGCCGGTTGGGGTGACATGAGCGGCGATCGCAGTGGAAGCGGTAGCCGAGTTGGTGTCGGTGGCGAACGGAGCAGTGGAGGCTGCCATAGCGCTCAGAACGAGTGCTGGAGATCCAGCGTGGGCACGAGCCCCTCGGCCTGGGCCCGTACCAGCAAATCGACGCGGCTACCAGCGGGGACGCCAGCGTCCATGAACTTGCGGCGTATGCGCGAGACGTAGGTATTGACGGTGTGGATCGACAGGCTGAGCTGACGGGCGACGAAGCTCGCCTCCGCGCCGGTGGCGTAGAGCGAGAGCACCTCCTGCTCGCTGGGCGTCAGAGCAGACGTGACGAACGCCGTGTCGGCATCCAGGGCGCTCGCCCAGTCCAGTGATGGCGTCAGCTCACCACGCAGCGCCGCCCAGATTGTGCTGATCAGGACATCCGGCGTCTCGGACTTCCGGACCACTCCGAGGACGCCGCCTTCGCAGGCACGCCGGATCAGGTAGGGGTCATCGCCGCTGGTGTAGGCGATCACCGCGGCACCTCGGGTGCGCAGGGTACGGGCGTTGTGTGAGGGGTCGGAGTTGTCCGGTAGGCGCAGGTCGAGCAGTACTACATCGGGCAAGCGCTCCTTCGTTGCGGCTGTCTCTTCCAGCAGCTGCGCAACACTGGGATAGCCGCCCCGAAAGTGAAGGCTGGCGGCCATCGCCAGCATGGTCGTCACGCCCAGAGCGATGACATCGTGATCGTCAATCAGGGCGACGGTGCCGACTTGTGGCACCTCGCGGGCGGGCGCTGGTTGGGCGATGGGATTGGGATGATGCGGGGCGACTCCGGCAACCGAGCCGCCACCGTCGGTAGGTGGTTGTGTCATCTCTGCGTCCTCACGAACCGTCGGGGAAAGGAGCGTGGATCAGGCGATGTTGACGCTAGCAATCTGGTAGCGCGCATCACCATTGACGATTACCAGAGTTGACCAACCGGCAGTTAGCACAACCCTCCAACGGAGAGGCCCCACTTTTGGGCACATCACCCCTCACCACTCCCACCCAAACCCACCAAACAGCCCACCATGGACGTCGCGCTGGGTGAGGGTGGCCTGGCCGTGCGCATCCAGGTGGGTGCGGTTGTACTGGTTGGCTGCCTGTGGGCGGGCGAAGGGGCTGGCCCCAGTGAACTGCCAGATGCTGGACGGCACCTCCCCGATGAAGCGCACCTGGATGGTGGCTAGCAGCGAGCGGGCGTGGAAGGCCCGGCTGGCCAAGGAGATCGGCGTGGTGGGCTCCTCACCCGGCAGAGGCTCAAGGCGGAAGGCGAGGTCGTAGCGCGTCGCGTCCTGCATCGGCGTGCGCCTGCCGGTGGCGGGGTCGATGTGCCAGAAATGGTCATTCCACCCAGCGCCCTCGACGGGGCGGCTGTTGACGCTGAACTCCCCACCCGGCTGTGCCGTGACATGGGCGGGGTAGGAGCGGGAGATGGTGACGAAGTCCAGCTCGCCGGCCATGTTGGCCAGCCGGTAGTGCTCCACTGTGCCTCGCCACTGACGGTGCTCCACCACGATGAGGGTGGTGGTCTCCTCATAGACAACCCCGCCGTGCATCTCCGGCACATCCAGCACCAAGGGTGCCTGGGCGTAGCGCCCGGCCACCAGGCGGCTGTGCAGCAGGCGCAGGCCGGCCTCCTCCCGCGAGGCGATCGTCTCCATGCTGCACCCCAAGCGGCTCGCCATCGCCCGCCGACGCTCCAGCAAGCTGCCACTCCCGGCTGTCTCGGGGCTGAGGGCAAAGGCTGCCAGCAGCACACCCACCAGCGGCTCATCCTGCTCACTCCCGCTCTCACTCAGGCTGTGAATGGCCGAGACGAAGCGATGCCGTAGCCGCTCAAAGGAGTCCTCCAAGCTACCTCGCAGCACCTCATCGACGATCGGGGCGCGCACCAGCCGCGCCGCCGTAAACCCACCACGTTTGCGCAGCCACGCCAGCTCACGCCGCAAGGACGCCGCATCATCGGCATCGAGACGAGCGCGGGACATGAGCAAGCCTCCTTGGGGGAGTAGGAGCAGGGCGTGAACGGCAGCTGGGTGAGCGGTGAAGCGCCCGCCAGGCGCGACAACCGCACGGTGTGAGCTGGGGACGGGGCAGCGAGGAGCTGCCCGAGAGGTCGGTGCCGGTGCTGGTGAGGCGCCTGCTGCGACGGGCCTGCCGAGAGCGGCAACCCGGGCGTCGGCAGACGGGACGGGCCGTAAGCCAGCCTAGACCGAGCGGCCATAACAAACCAGGAGATAGCGCGGGGGAGCCGAAGAACAGGAACGTGCTGTCTGTGCCTGGCTTGGCGGACTGGCTCCTTGCCGCCGTCGCCGTGCTGCCTGCCGCAGTGGGGCTGGCCTGTAGATGCTCGTGCCAGCGGTGGACGCCTGAGTGAGCCCTCTTTTCCAACTTTCTTCCAACTTTGACGGCCGTGCTGAGCGGCCTGCCTAGAGTCGAGTCATCGCCACAACAAACCGCGTTATCTGGCGGAAAAGTCGTTCAAGCGACGGGCTGGTGGCGATGGCTCTGGCGTTGCGCGCTGGCTGGTCTCTCTGGCCAGCCATCGGTGCCAGAGCGCTAGATCGGGGACGGCCAGCCCGGCTGGTCGTCTTTCTCTCTCTTCCTTCTCTCCTCGAAAGGACTCCTCATGGCTTCTACCAATCTCAGTCTCTTTTCGCCCCAGCGCACCCGGATGGGGGTGGTGCTGGGCAATGGTCAGGCTCGGGTGACCAGGCGGGAGATCGAGCAGGTCGCCGCCCAGGCAGAAGTAGCCGCCCAGGCCGAGCAGGCCCGCGCCTTCCTGACCTCCCAGGTGCTGACCAACATCGCCACACTGGTGACCCAGGCCGAGGCCCAGACCCGCATCGCCCCCGGCGGTGCCCAGTTCTACGAAGCGATCATCACGGGCTACGCCCTGGGCGCTGGGCAGCGGATCGGGCAGTGTAGGCGGCCGGGCGCTGCGGTGCGTCGCTGACCCAGAGCGCGAGCTCACGCGCGACTGGTGGCGCGGAAGTACTCCTGAACTGCTGGAGGGCACCAGCGCTGACTGCTCGGCTGGGCGGGACTGTCGCCTCTCGGCGGGTCTCAGGATGGCCGGGGTAGTACCGCAACGTCGCCAACAACGCCGCCAACCCGGTGGCGAGCGCCCCGTCTCGCGCCTTCGTTCCTTCTCCTCACGTTCTTCTCTCTCTTTCTTCTCATCTTCGGAGGTTTCATCATGACGGTCGTAATCGGGATCCTGGCCCTCATTGGCTTGGCGGTGGTGGGTGCAATCGGCTGGGCGTTTGCCCACGGGGTGCGCGACGGACTAGCAACGTGGCGGGAGGCACCATCCGGTGGAACGAGTCAGCCGGTGCCCGTGGGCGCATCGCCGCTGTCGCTGTCTGCTGCGCTGCCGAGCAGCTACCAGGCCGGCCAGCTGGCCGGTGAGGTCGCAGCCAGCTGGCGCTCCGCACATCGGGTGGCCAGAGCAGTTGGAGCAGGCGTCCCGGCCAGCTCATCCTGGGCAGCCGCCCTGGCTCTGGGTAGTGAGCTGAGCCAGCAGCGCCAAGAAGCCGGCCGGGCCATGCAGGCAGCCATGGCCCAGGTGCTGCAGGACAACGAGCAGGCAGTGCGGGACGCCGCGGCTGAGGCTGCCGGAGGAAGGCGCGACACCAGTAGCGGTGGCGGTGTCACTGACGAGAGCAGCAGCAACAGCGCCAGTGGTGGCGGCGTGTCTCCTGAGGCGGTGCCGGATGCATCGGACAGCAACCGCACGGCAGAGGGTATGGCCCGTCCCACCTGGCCGGCTCACCCGCCCTCGCGTCGCCCGCCGCGGCCGCGTCCCAGGCGGTGCACGCAGCAGCGACCAGCTCGGGCGGACGAGCGGCAGCCGTGAGCGATCGGCTCTATTCCTCACCCACATGCTGCGTCATTCTCGCCCACTTGTTGCAAACTACAGCACCGACTTTCGTGGCCACTAAGTGGCGCGTGTGTCCATTTTGTTTCCTGGGGTGGCACCACAGAAACGGCTCAAGAACGGCACATGTCGCGTCGCTTGGCAATAGTGAATCCGGGGCTCTTGCATCGAATGAGTGTTCGTGGAATGTATGGGATAAGGGCAGCCAGCTGCCGATGCGCAAAAAGCTGGCAGTGGGATTGCCTGGAGCAAATAGCACGTATGAACAAAAAGGAGGGACATCATGCAGCAGACGAAACAGACAAGGCGAGCATGCCCTGGGGGAGAAGCCCCTCGGCACGGTGCGGTGGCCAGGCAGGAAGGCGCAGCGACGAAGCAGAACGCCAGCGTGACGGTGCTCGGCGCCAGCTCATCGCCCACCATCCCTGGCCTGCCGCCTGGCGGCTTTGCCACCATCCTGGTCGATCCGCCCTGGCCACTGCAAGGCGGTGAGAAGCACTACCGGACGATGAGCCTGACGCGGATCACGGCGTTGCCGGTGGGGGCACTGGCGGCCCGTGATGCTCACCTGTGGCTGTGGACGACCAACGCGCTCTTGCCGACGGCGTATGAGGTGGCTGAGGCCTGGGGCTTTACGGTGCGTAGCCCGTTGACCTGGGTGAAGTTCCGCCTCGGTCTGGGTGGTCGCTACCAGCTGCGCAATGCTACCGAGCAGCTGCTGTTCTGCACCCGAGGGAGAGCGCCACTCGGGTCGCGCTCTCAGCCGACCTGGTTCAACGCCCCCGTTACGGAGCACTCACGCAAGCCAGCTGAGCAGTTCGCCATTATCGAGCGGGTCAGCCCTGGGCCGTACCTGGAGCTGTTTGCTCGCCGTCGGCCTGAGTCGAACCAGCCCTGGGCGGTGTGGGGCGACCAAGTAGCGAGCGACATCCGCATCCCCGGCTTTGCCGTGCCGCGCTACAGCGAGCGGGCGCACGAGAACGAGGAGGCCCTGCGATGAGTCGGCCGTGGCATGACAAGTACCCCCTGCGCAGTCTTCGAGGAGATGGTGATGATGAGCGATTCGAGGCGTTCGCTTACTGGCAGCCTGCTGCGATGCGGCGTCGGTCTGCTCCTGATCGCGATGGGGCTGAGGTGGATCGTCGTCATCGTGCAAAGCAGCTGGCCCTGGCTCGTCGGGCTGCTCGCCGTGAGCGCCGCCGCCTGGCTGGCAGTGCGCTGGTGGCGCAGCCGACGGGAGTGGTGAGGGAACCGCTCAGAAGCCAGCGGCAGACGGATGGGCGTCGTCAGATGGAACGGGTTGAGCAGCGGCATCAGTCGCAATGGAGTGGTCGCGACTCGGCTCCCGCGCTCGATACTGAGACAACCATCCGGACGCGACGCACTCACTCCACTGCTGGAGGCCACCGGAAGAACGGTGAGTGTCCTCATTCCCTAAGGAGGCAGCCATGATGGCCCGCTACGCCGGTGGTCGGCCTGGTTCGTCGCGGCGGGTGCGGTTGGTGCCGGTGCGGCAAAGCGGCCTGGATCACCGGGCGGTGGCGCGGATCGTGCTGGCTCTGGCGCGGCAGATGGCGGCAGAGACGGATGAGGCCGTGGAGCCAGCGACGGATGAGGCGGTTTCCTCAGGTGCTGAGGTCTGCTCGAGGTATGAGCGTGGCACCTCGGTGGGGCGCTGCGCTGCAAACGAGCCCGTGTCGGCATCGGCTGGGAGTGGCTTGGCAGGCCGGTGTTCTCGCCAGCGTCATGACGGTGCTCACCGTTCACCTCACGAGGCTGCCTCTGCTTCGTCTGCACCGGGAGGCGCCCCGTGATGGCCCGCCCTACTCAGCCCCTGGTGTGGCATCAGCCTCCGCTTTGCTTTGCCGCTCGCCCAGGACACGGCGGTGGGTCTGGTGGAGCGGCTGCTGGCAGATAGCTCGCTTGGTCGGGTGGTGTTGGAGCTGAGGGCTGCGGGTGGGCAGGCCACCTGGGCACTGGGCTCGAGCGCTGGTGAGCGGCTGGTCTCGGTGCTGCGTGAGCTGGTGCCGGGCTGCCGGGTGTCGCGTGGTTTTTCGCGGCGGGCGGTGGATCAGGCGGTGGCGGTGTCGGCCCGCCCGGTCGGGCTGGGACTAGCGACGGAGCGGCTCAGCGCGGTGGTGCGAGCCGTCTTAGCGGCTTTGGCGGTGACGGCGAAGGACGAGGAGCTGGTGGTTCAGCTGCAGCTGGGGCGGCGCTTCTCACCGCAGGTGCTGGGGCGGGTGGAGCCGCAGGGTTGGCTGGAGTTGCTCGGGCTCGTACCGATTCCGTCTCGTAGTGGTGAGCGGGGTCGGCGGATGCGGGCGCAGGTGGGGCGGCATCGGGCGGCGGCGTGTCTGCGTCTGGGGGTGCGGGCGGCCTCGTCGCTGCGCCAGCGGGTGCTGCTGCAGGGGCTGCTGGGGGCGCTGCGCCTGGTGGAGGGGCCGGGGGTGCGGCTGCGCGCCCGCACGGAGCAGCCCGCCAGGCTCGATAGCGTGCGGCGGCCGTGGCGGGCGGGGTTGGGCTTGGTGCAGGAGAGATTGTGGCGATGGCGGGCTGGCCTATTGGTGAGCTGCCCTTGCCGCTGCTGGGTAGTGGGCACCCGCGCCTGGTGGCCCCGCCGCCGGAGGTGGGGTCTGGGTCGTCCCAGCGCGTCGTCGGGGCCAGCGCGGTGCCAGGCGAGACTGGGCTGGTGCGTCTGCCAATTGCTGACGCTGTCTACCACACGCATTTGCTGGGGCCGACGGGTGTGGGTAAGTCGACGGTGCTGCTGTCGTTGGCGCTGGCTGATGCGGCTGAGGGTCGGGGTCTGCTCCTGCTTGACCCCAAGGGGGACTTGGCGACGGACTTCGTGGCGCGCCTGCCTGAGGAACGGGCTGCGGATGTGGTGGTGCTGGATCCGACTAATCCCTGCCCGGTGGGGTTCAATCCGCTCGCCGGGCCGCCGGAGCTGGCGGTGGTGACGGCGGAGGCGGTGCTGGGGGTGCTGGCCGAGCTGTTTCGCGACAGCTGGGGCATCCGCACCGCCGATGTCCTCTCCGCCGCGCTATTGACGTTGGCGCGCATCCCGCAGGCGACGCTGGTGTGGCTGGTGCCGCTGCTGACCAACCCGGCCTTCCGACGCCGGGTACTGGCCCTGGCCCCAGCCGATCCTTTGGGCGCGGATGTCTTCTGGCAGGGGTATGAGGCCAAGCCGGTGCGGACCCAGGCGGTGGAGGTAGCCCCGGTGCTCAACAAGCTGCGCCAGCTGATGCTGCGCCCAGGCCTGCGGGCGATGCTGGGCCAGGCCCAGCCGCGCTTCGGGCTGGCGGATCTGCTGGAGCGGCGACGCATCGTGGTGGTCAACCTCAACCAGGGCCTGCTCGGAGCCGGGGCGGCCCGCTTGCTGGGGACGCTGCTGGTCTCTCAGCCTGTGGCAGCACCTGCTAGCACGCCAGGCCCAACCAGCCGAGCGGCGGCAGATTATCAGTGTGTATATCGATGAGGTCCAGGCCTTCCTGGCGGGGCTGCCGGGCAGCCTGGCCGACGCCCTGGCCCAGGCCCGCTCCCTGGGGGCGGCCTTTCACCTGGCGCACCAGTACCGCGGGCAGCTCAGTGCCGAGATGATGCAGGCGGTGGAGACCAACACGCGCTCCAAGGTGTATTTCGCCTTGTCGGCGACCGATGCGGCTGCGGCGGCTCGGTTGGCTCCGGAGCTGGAGGCGGCCGACTTCCAGCCTGATGGCCCAGTACCAGGCCTACGCCACCGTGATGCATCACGGGCGCCGCTCGGGCTGGTTCTCCCTGACCACCCGGCCCGCTCCACCAGCGGTGCGCGACCCAGCCCTGCTCTACGCCGCCAGCCACGCCCGCTACGGCATCCCTGCCGAGCAGACCGAAGCCGAGCTCATTGCCCTGACAAGCGGCAGCGCGCCTTGCGCCGCCGACGATGCGGAGTGTGCCAACTCGGCGGCGGTGCTGACGGACGACACCAACGACACCACTGTCACCACCACTGATGTCACTGGTAACGAGCCTGGGGACGAGGCGGCCGCTGAGCCGGAGCTTGGTGTCCCGGATGAGCCTGGCTCGGACGGCACCAGCAACGGAACTAAGCCGGGGCGGCTCCGCCCCGCGATTGGCCGCAGGAGGCGACCATGATGCCACTGGTACGCAACCACACGACCTGGTGCCACTACAGACGAAGTACGTACCGTGATGGTGGCGCGGTTGGCCTGCGAACCACTGGGCCGAGGCGTCGTCTCGGTGGACGTGTCGGTCGACGCACCGCTGCACTGAAGCAGTTCTGTGTGCGGCGGTATCCCGCCCTTTGTGGTCGTTTGTGGCGGTGACTGACCCCACCTGGTGTGGTCACGTCTGGCCCGGCGGAGGCGGCCAGCGATGAACCGGTCACCCACTATTGCAGCGGCCCGGTTCTCATCATTGTTGCCTGCGCCGATCCATCCGATGCAGGCGCGCCTGCTCGCCCTGGTGGCGGCCCACCGCTTTGCCACCACCACGCAGCTCGCCCGGCTGACCGCCTTGGAGTACGCCTCGCCTGCCTCGGCCCTGCGCCAGACCCAGCGCCACCTGGCCAGCCTGGCCCAGCAGCGCCTGCTGACGAGCCTGGAGCGACGGGTCGGTGGCTGGCAGGGCGGCTCAGCCGTGACCATCTGGGCCGCCACGACTCGAGGCCACCGCCTCGTGGCAGCAGAGAACGGGGAGGACGAGGAGGTGCCGCGGCGGCAGCGGCCCCGTGAGGTGTCGACCACCTTCCTGGACCACCTCCTGGCAATAACGGAGGTGCGCACCAGCATTGAGGAGGCCGTCCGCCAGGAGGCGGATACCGAGGTGGCAGTCGCCTTAGAGCCGGACTGCTGGCGCACTGCACTCAGCCCCAGCGGCCAGGTGCAGGTGCTGCGCCCCGACCTGGCCGTGACCATCACCAGCCCGGCCTATGAGGACCGCTACCTCATCGAGGTCGACCGCGCCACCGAGAACCCCGGCCGCGTCATCGCCACCTGCTGGCGCTACCAGGAACACCAAGCCACTAGCAGCCAGGCCAGCGACGGCGGCGTCTTCCCTCTGGTGGTCTGGCTGGTGCCCAATGACCGCAGACGCCACCGCCTGGAGCGAGCCATCGCCCACAGCACCGGCCTGCTGCGCGACCTCTTCCGCGTCATCCGCCTGGACCAGCCTGCCCACCCTGATCCACGGCGGCCCCGCCGCCATCCCCACCCCACAACCCACCAACCAGACAAAGGCTGACACACCAAAAAGAAGGAATATCTCGACCAGAATGGCGAAACGCAGAAGCCTGCCATTTCTGGGGTGACATGCCAAGGACATTGAGGCGAATACTGCGCACAGCAGACAACCACCATGTGGCGATCTGTGTGGAAACTCGCGGATTGCCGCCAGGGGCCAAGCGAAAATCGGACTGGACTTTTCCGTCCATCTGAGCGTCAATAGAAAGAGGAGAAACACAAAACAACGGATAGATCGTAAGGAATATATGACGAGAGGAGGACGCAGATGACAACGCAAACAAAGACGAACGCACGAGATGAGCACCCAGCGGTGCTGGAGGCGGTACCGGCCACCGCGCTGGACGGCCAGGCGGGCACTGGGCCGATCGCCATCTTCTACGGGGCAGCGCGCTACCCCTTCGAGCCCTAGCCCGGCAACGGGAGCTGGTGGAGGACTACGCCGAAACAATGGGCCTGAACCTGGTCACCGAGTTCCACGACCGACAGCAGCGCCAGCACGGCCTGAGCATGCTGCTCGATGCCTGCCAGCGTGGTGGGGTGGAGTACGTCATCACGGCGGGCTGGCCCACCCCCAACCTCACCACTGCCGAAGCAGACGCGGTCGTCGACCAGCTCGCAGCCAGCGGCACCCACCTGGTCTGTCTCAACACCTGGCACCCCGGCGACGGCACCCCACCAGCCTGGTGGAACGACGAAGAAGGGGCATGGATGCGACAGCTCGACGCGATGAGGGAGGAAGAGCGCAGACAGCGCCAGCGGGACAGCCACTCCATCCAGCCTGGTGAAACCGGTGGAGTCGATCAGGTCGGGGAGGCCGGCCAACCCAGCGACGTCAACCAGGCCGGTGAAGTAAGCGATGGCACAGATGCCCGCGAGACGAGCAAAGCCGGCGACGCCAGCGTAACCAGCACGACCAGTCAAGCCAACGATCAGCATGAGGAGGTGCACCATGCCTGACGCACTTGCCCCCGATCCCTTTACCGCCATGGCCGCCCAGCTCACTCCCAAGCGGGCCGTCTCATACATCCGCGTCTCCACTCGTGAGCAGGCCCAGCGCGGCGGGTCTGAGGAGGGCTTCTCCCTGCCGGCTCAGCGGGAGGCCAACAAGCGCAAGGCCCAGTCGATGGGTGCGCTGGTGGTTAAGGAGTTCGCCGACCGGGGCGAGTCCGCCAGGTCTGCGAACCGGCCTGAGCTGCAGAAGATGCTGGCCTACCTTAAGGAAGACGGCGGGATCGACTACGTCATCGTCCACAAGCTGGATCGGCTGGCCCGCAATAGGGCGGACGATGTGGAGATCAACCGCGCCTTCGAAGAGGCCGGTGTGCGGTTGGTGTCAACGTCGGAGAACATCGACCAGACGCCTGGCGGCATGCTGCTGCACGGCATCATGTCCTCCATCGCTGAGTTCTACAGCCGGAACCTCGCTAATGAGGTCATCAAGGGGATGGGCGAGAAAGCACGGAATGGTGGGACGCTGGGGAAGGCACCGCTGGGGTACATCAACGTACGCGCCAGGGATGAGAACGGGAGAGAGATCCGCACCATCGCCCTCGATGAGGAGCGCGCACCGCTCATCCGGCTGGCGTTCACGGAGTATGCGACGGGTAACTGGACGGTGCGGCAGCTAGCCGACCATCTCAACACTCTCGGCCTGAGCATCCCACCCACGCCGCGGCGCTGCGCTAAGCCCATCACGGCAACGCGCCTACACGAGATCCTGCGCCACCCGTACTACAAAGGCATCGTCACCTTCCAGGGCGTGGAATACGCCGGCAAGCACGAGCCGCTGGTAGACAGCCAGACCTGGCAGACCGTCCAGGCCATCCTGGCTTCACGGCGCTATGGCGAGCGCCAGCGCATCCACAACCACTTCCTCAAGAGCACCGTCGTCTGTGGCCAGTGCGGGGCCCGCCTATCCGTCCAGAACGCCAAGAACAGCAAGGGCACCATCTACCCCTACTTCGTCTGCGCCCGCCGCTGCCGCCTCCACGACTGCGCCTTCACCGCCGTCCTCATCGACGTCGTCGAAGACCGCATAGTAGACCTCTACCGAACCATCCAGCTCAGCGCAGCAGACAGAACGCAGATCGAGCACTACCTCCACGACGAGCTAGCCCAGATCGAAGGAGACAAGGCCAAAGCAGTGCGCTCCCTGACGACCCGGCGCACCAACATCGAGGACAGACGCCGCCGTCTCCTCCACGCCCACTACGAAGGAGCCATCCCCCTTGACCTCCTCAAGGAGGAGCAGGCTGAGCTCTCGACAGAGCTCAATCAGATTGAGCGCCAGCTAGCCGCCTACCAGGCCGACGCTGCTGAAGTCCGCCAGCACCTCACCCAAGCCCTTGACCTCCTCGAAGACTGCCACCGCCTCTACCAGGCCGCCCCACCGCACCTGAAGAAGCTGCTCAACCAAGTCTTCTTCGAGCGCGTGCTGGTCAACCCGCTGATCGATGAAGACGGGCGGGTCATCCTGCCTAGCGCAGGCGACGGCATGACCGACAGCGGCAAGCAGCCAGGCGAGGACGCGGGCGCACACGATGAACAGCACAGCGACAGCGCTGGAGAAGGAGGACTCGGCGATGCCAGCGGGGGAGGAGCTGCTGATGCTGACGCGCCAGCCCCGGTTCCTCACTCCATCCACCTCGCCGATACGGGCTCCGGTGCTCGCCTTAGCGCTCTGCTCGCCCCACCGTTCGACCAGCTGGCCAGCCCCAGCCTGCATGCCGCCGCCCATACGCACCACCTGCAGCACCAGGCTCAGCCCGACTCTCCGACCACACTGCCTGTCGCTGACGCCGCGCCCTCGAGCCCCACAACACGAACAACGCCCACCCTGGTGGATGAGCGTTGTTCATCATCTGAAACCGCATCCCAGCCTGTTTCGACTGGGGTGGGTTTGGGTAAGAGCTTGTTGGTACCTCCGGTGGGACTCGAACCCACAACACTCCGATTTTGAGTCGGATGCCTCTGCCAATTGGGCTACGGAGGCACGCCGCCCGCTCTGCGGGGGCGCTATCAGCGAGATCATACTAGGATTAAAGCCGTGAGCAATGAGTCCAGCACCACCAAGTCCCGCCGGGTGCTCGTCGCTGAGGACGAGACCCTCATCCGCCTTGACATCGTCGAGACTCTCACCGATGCCGGGTACGAGATCGTCGCTGAGGCCGCAGACGGGGAGGAGGCTGTCCGTCTGGCTGATGAGCACACCCCTGACCTGTGCGTTCTCGACGTCAAGATGCCGGTGACCGACGGCATCACCGCAGCCGAGAGGATTCTTGAGAAGCACAGCTGCGCCGTCGTCATGCTGACGGCCTTCTCCCAGACTGAGCTCGTTGAACGAGCCAGCGCCGCCGGCGCCATGGCCTACGTCGTCAAGCCCTTCACCCCGGCAGACCTCATTCCAGCACTTGAGATCGCCATGTCGCGACACGAGGAGATCCTTTCCCTCGAGAGTGAGATTTCTGACCTCACCGAGCGCTTCGAGACCCGTAAGCGCGTCGACCGGGCTAAGGGGCTGCTCATGGAGCGCATGGGGCTGAGCGAGCCGGAGGCCTTCCGGTGGCTGCAGAAGACCTCGATGAACCGGCGCCTGACCATGCGCGAGGTGGCCGATGCCGTCATCGAGCAGGTCGGTACCGCCAAGAAGGACTGATCACGTCCTGGTGCGTAGTGCGTCAGGTGAACAGGCTGCGCAGCGTTCCGACGGCGATCGTCCGCTCGTCGTCGTCCGTGACCGTGACCTGGTAGACCACGGTACGGCGGCCGCGGTGCAGGGGGGGTGGCGGTGGCCTTCACCCAGCCCTGGGACACGGAGCGCAGATGGCTGACCGTCAGCTCCGCCCCGACCGGGACGGCATCATCGGGCGCCGCTGCGCGCGCTGCCACGGAGGCGGCCGTCTCGATGATCGCGGCAGTGGCACCGCCGTGCAGATCCCGATGACCTGTCGGGCTCCGTCGACAGGCATCCGGACCTCGGTCCGGTTCGCGTCGCGAGTCACCACCTCCATCCCGAGGGTGTCCATGAGCGTGCCCTCCTCACTGTCCTCCAGCACCGCGTGCAGCGCCGAGGAGGCGGAGACGGCAGAGCCCGCGGGACGCGGATCGGGGTACGGGCGCCGGGCGGGGTCCGGGAAGGCTACGGCAGCGGCGCTCGCTCCGGAGTAGGAGGCCGCAGTGACGCGGCCCACTGGCCCCAGCGGCCCGACGACCGCCGGTGAGCCGGGGGAGTCCGCGGAGACAGGAGAGGCTTGAGAGTCGCAGGACTCTCCTACGCTGACGGGGGAGAGGGGCGAGTCGGACTGTGGATGGCTCATGGGCCTAGGCTGGCACGGTGAGCACCACCGCGACCAGCCCTGCGACGAGCCCAACACCTCAGTCCCCCTCGGATCCGGTTCCCGAGCGGCTTCTTCTCATCGACGGACACTCGATGGCCTTCCGCGCCTTCTACGCGCTGCCCGTCGACAACTTCACGACGTCGACCGGGCAGTCCACCAACGCCGTTCACGGTTTCGTCTCCATGTTCCTCTCGCTGCTGGACAACGAGCAGCCGACGCACGTGGCGGTCGCCTTCGACCTGCCGGGAGGCACCTTCCGTACTGAGGAGTACGCGGAGTACAAGGGAACCCGCGATGAGACGCCGCAGCCCTTCCTCGGGCAGGTCGAGCTCATCCAGGAGGTCCTGGAGGCCATGGGCGTCAAAAGCGCTCACCGCGCCGGGCTACGAGGCCGACGACATCCTGGCCACTCTGGCGGTCTCGGCCCAGGCCGAGGGCATGGAGGTTCTCATCTGCTCCGGGGACCGCGACTCCTTCCAGACGGTCACCGAGCAGTGCACCGTGCTCTACCCGGTCAAGGGCGTCTCAACGCTGCGTCGCATGACGCCTCACGAGGTGGAGGAGCGCTACGGGGTGACGCCCGAGCGCTATCCCCACCTCGCCGCCCTCGTGGGGGAGACCAGCGACAACCTCCCCGGAGTCCCAGGCGTGGGGCCCAAGACCGCCGCCAAGTGGCTCAACCTCTACGACGGGCTCGATGGCGTCATCGCTCATGCGGACCAGATCAAGGGCAAGGCCGGACAGTCCCTGCGCGACCACCTCGACGACGTCGTTCGCAACCGCCGCCTCAACCGTCTGCTCACCGACCTGGATCTCGGAGTCGTTCCCCGCACCGACCTGCGCCTCCCAGGCGCCGACCGCGCCGGCCTGGCACGCGTGTTCGAGACCCTGGAGTTCCGCACCCTGCACCAGCGGGCGCTGCGCATCCTGAGCTTCACCGACACCTCCGACCACGCCGAGCCGGGTGAGGGAGAGGGACCCGGTGCTCTGAGCGCGTTGAGTGATCTGGAGATCGTCTCGCTGGGGCACGATCTTGCCGCGGGGCACCTGGCTCACTGGTTGGAGGCCGGCCCGGCGGCTGATGGTGACCGTTCCCGTCCTCTCGGTGTCGATGTTGTCGGCGTCCTCAGGCCCGTCGAGGGCGATGCGGCGCTCGTCTCGCTGTCCGATGGCTCCCGGGCGGTCGCCATCGACCTCACCGAGATCCTGCCCGAGGACGAAGCGGTGCTGGCCCGGTTCCTGTCCGACACGGACCGTCCCAAGCTGGTCGCCGACGCCAAGGGGAGCTGGCACGCACTGAGCGCCCGGGGACTCACGCTCGACGGCGTCATCGCAGATCCCTCGCTGGCCGGCTACCTGTGCCGTCCTGAGCAGCGCAGCTACGACGTCGAGACCCTCACCCAGCGCTGGCTCGGCATCGATCTGGCCGCTGTCGATGAGAGCGGGGCCCAGGCCAACGACGGCCCCGGTGAGTCCCAGAGCGCCTTCGATCTCGAGGCCCTCACCTCCGACGCCGTTCCCGCGACCCACATGGCCAGTGCGCGTCGGGCCGCTGTCCTGCTCCCGCTCCAGGTCGTGCTCGATGAGCAGATGGCGGCTCGCGACGCCGTGGGGCTGTTCACCGACCTGGAGATGCCCGTGGCCGCGACCCTGACCGTCATGGAGGACGCAGGTATCGCCGTCGACGACGCCGTGCTCGCGGCCCGTGAGACCGAGCTCGACGCCCGCGTGACCCATGCCGCTGAGGGCGCCTACGCCGCCGCCGGGCGAGAGCTCAACCTCTCCAGCCCCAAGCAGCTCCAGACCGTCCTGTTCGACGAGCTGAAGATGCCCAAGACCCGCAAGACCAAGACCGGCTACACCACCGACGCCGATGCCCTGGCCAGCCTGTACGCCAAGACATCCCACCCCTTCCTGGAGCACCTTCTTGAGCACCGCGATGCCATCAAGCTGCGGCAGACGGTTGAGGGACTGCGCAAGGCGATCCAGGCCGATGGTCGCATCCACACCACGTTCCAGCAGACCATCGCCGCCACGGGGCGCCTGTCGTCGACCGACCCCAACCTGCAGAACATCCCGGCCCGTCACGAGGAGGGGATGCGTATCCGCGAGGCCTTCACCGTCGGTGAGGGCTATGACTGCCTCATGACCGCCGACTACTCCCAGATCGAGATGCGCATCATGGCGCACCTGTCCGGCGACCAGGCCCTGATCGAGGCCTTCCGCAGCGGGGAGGACCTGCACCGCTATGTCGCCGCCCTGGTCCACGGCATCGAGGTCGGGGACGTGACCGCCCAGCAGCGCAGCCACGTCAAGGCCATGAGCTACGGGCTGGCCTACGGTCTATCGACCTTCGGACTGGCTCGTCAGCTCGGTATCGACAACGCTGAGGCGGCGGACCTGAGGAACGCCTACTTCGCCAGGTTCGGAAAGGTTCACGACTACCTGGAGTCCGTGGTGGAGCAGGCACGCCGCGACGGATACACCGAGACGATGTTCGGGCGCCGCCGCTACTGCCCGACCTGACCAGCGACAACCGGCAGCGCCGTGAGATGGCTGAGCGGGCCGCTCTCAACGCCCCCATCCAGGGCAGTGCCGCCGACATCGTCAAGAAGGCCATGATCGACGTCGACGGCGCGCTGACCGAGCAGGGACTGAGCAGCCGCATCCTCCTGCAGATCCACGACGAGCTCCTCATCGAGGTCGCACCCGGAGAGGCCGCGGCGGTCGAGAGCCTCCTCAAGGAGCAGATGGGAGGGGCGGCCGAGCTCTCAGTTCCGCTGGACGTCGCTGTCGGACGAGGACAGACCTGGCGTGAGGCCGCCCACTAAAGGAACCCTCCAGGCTCCTCGATCATCACCCAAAAAAACCGTTGATATGTAAATGAGATCGATGCGTCATCCTCTCGACACCTAGTTGTCAGATGACGTGAGCGATTGCACGCATGTACGGGATAATGCTTGAGCATTGTCTAGTTACGGATTCGTCACGCACTGCTAAGGTTCACTCGTGCGCTCCTGGGCGTCTCCTATGAGAGTAATCCAACCAGGATGATGAATTGGTCCGGGCCGATTCACCTCACTGGGGAGCGTGCGGTCCCTATCAACCCGATCCAACTATCCGCATTCGGAGCATCCACTCAATGACAACCACTACGCCCAGCCCCGCCCCGGTCGCCGTCAACGACATCGGTTCGACCGAGGAGATCCTCGCCGCCGTTGACGAGACCATCAAGTACTTCGATGACGGCGACATCGTCGAGGGCACTGTCGTCAAGGTCGACCGTGATGAGGTCCTCCTCGACATCGGCTACAAGACCGAAGGCGTCATCCTCGCTCGCGAGCTGTCCATCAAGCACGACGTCGACCCTGATGAGATCGTCTCCGTCGGTGATGAGATTGAGGCCCTCGTCCTGCAGAAGGAGGACAAGGAGGGGCGCCTGCTCCTGAGCAAGAAGCGCGCGCAGTACGAGCGCGCCTGGGGCACCATCGAGCGCATCAAGGAGGAGGACGGCGTCGTTACCGGCTCCGTCATCGAGGTCGTCAAGGGCGGTCTCATCCTGGACATCGGTCTGCGTGGATTCCTCCCCGCCTCCCTGGTGGAGATGCGTCGTGTTCGCGACCTCCAGCCCTACGTGGGCCGCGAGCTCGAGGCGAAGATCATTGAGCTGGACAAGAACCGCAACAACGTGGTCCTCTCCCGTCGCGCCTGGCTCGAGCAGACCCAGTCCGAGGTCCGCACCAACTTCCTGCAGACCCTGCAGAAGGGGCAGGTTCGCTCCGGTGTCGTGTCCTCCATCGTCAACTTCGGTGCCTTCGTGGACCTGGGTGGCGTTGACGGTCTGGTCCACGTCTCCGAGCTGTCCTGGAAGCACATCGACCACCCCTCCGAGGTCGTCGAGGTCGGCAACGAGGTCACGGTCGAGGTCCTGGACGTCGACTTCGACCGCGAGCGCGTCTCCCTGTCGCTCAAGGCGACCCAGGAGGACCCGTGGCAGGCCTTCGCTCGGACCCACGCCATCGGCCAGGTCGTTCCCGGCAAGGTCACCAAGCTGGTTCCCTTCGGTGCCTTCGTTCGTGTCGAGGACGGCATTGAGGGCCTGGTCCACATCTCCGAGCTGGCGCAGCGTCACGTTGAGGTGCCCGAGCAGGTGGCCAAGGTCGGCGACGAGGTCTTCGTCAAGGTCATCGACATCGACCTGGAGCGTCGTCGCATCTCCCTGTCGCTGAAGCAGGCCAACGAGGGCGTCGACCCCACGTCGGAGGACTTCGACCCCAGCCTCTACGGAATGGCGGCCGAGTACGACGAGCAGGGCAACTACAAGTACCCCGAGGGCTTCGACCCGGAGACCAACGAGTGGCTCGAGGGCTACGACGCCCAGCGCGAGGCCTGGGAGGCCGAGTACGCGGCTGCCCACGCCCGCTGGGAGGCTCACAAGGCCCAGGTCGCCAAGGCTCTGGAGGAGGAGCAGGAGTCCGGTGCCCCGGCGGCCCCCGCGGGCGGCACCTCCTACTCCTCGGCTCCGTCGGAGGCCTCCGGCACTCTGGCCTCCGATGAGGCCCTGGCCGCTCTGCGCGAGAAGCTCACTGGTAACTGAGCATCCGCACTTTTCACTGATCAGGACTGATCTCTGACATCATCTGAGGGTCTCTGTCTGTTCCGCAGGCAGAGACCCTCATATGTGTCGGTGTCTTCTCCCCATCGCCCGGGCGCTTTGCCCGTGGGAGGCTCTGGGGTGGAGCTGGTGCTCCCTCTTCCTTGGAAGTAGGAACCTGTACGTGACGACCGTTGGAGACGATATGAGCTATTGGGGCGACATTGCCCGTGCTCTGCATGATGTCGACCCCGTCTGCCCCAGTCGTGTCGCTGCAGCGGCCTTGTGGGAGGCGATTGCCACTGACGACGTCGAAAAAGCGGCTCCGGGGGATGCGCCCGACCAGGTGGTGCAGGCGGTCTGCGCCGTCGACCGGGCCTGGCTGGTTCAGCTGGGCCAGACCCGGGCACCCGCAAGGAGAGCCTCGACCAGGCGATCGCCTTCTGCCAGAGGCTCCGGACAGCTCACAGCTGCTCGACGCTCCCACTGCGCTACGCCCAGGTGGAGCTCTCAGCCGTCCTCGGCCTCAGGAACGAGGCCCTCGAACGGCTTCGAGAGGCCAGACTCTTCTCCTTCGGCAAGACTGACACCGGCGCGGTCCTGGCCACCGCTCGCATGCATGACGACTACTCCGGTGTCATCAGCACTGCGACGGCGACGCCGAACCGTGCGGAGGCCGATCCCGTGGAGACCGCGCGGGGGCTGGGTGCGGTGCTGGTTCCCTACCTGGCCCACCAACGGCTCGTCGAGGCCGAGGACGCCTTCGCCTCCTTGAGCCGGCTCCGCCTTCCGGACGTCGTGTCACTCCAGTCCCTGGGGGACAGGTTCGAGTACCTGGGACTGTCCTCCCAGTGGCAACGGGCCATCGCGCTCCTGCGCCACAGCCCTATGACGGCTGTGTCCGAGGCCTCGGCCTGGAGCCTGATGAACACCGCTGTCGGACTGGCTCTCGTCATGAGGGAGGCCAACCGGGCCGACTACGGCAACCATGCCCTGGGCGCCTCACTGAGCTGGACAACGCCCTGGGGGAATCTGGAGCTCACGGCCTGGGATACCGTCGTGCACGCCTATGACGTCATGACTGGCTTCGTGCGCGGTATCGCCCAACGCTTCGACGCCCGCAACGGCAACAACGGCGTGTCGTACCGGGTGGAGATGAGGATGGCCGCTGAGGCCTCCGGACTCGCCAGCCGGTCCTACGGGACGGTGACGAGCGCTGTGCCGGCTGATCGCACCCGGCTGCGTAACCAGGGCGCCCTGCTCAAGGAGGTCCGTGAGCTGCTGACGCTGTCTCGTGGCTACGGCATGGAGTCGGTGCGCCAGCGCGCCATGTCGACCGCGGAGACGGTCAGCGCCTCGCTGTCCGAGGTGGTGGATGACTCGGCCTTGGAGCTGGTCGTTGACCTCCGCCTGGCCTTCGGCCGGCTCCTGGCGGCGCTGGGCGCCAACGAGCGGGCACAGAAGGAGCACCTCGACACGGCGGAGCTGAGTCTGAGCCAGGGATGGACGGAAACCGCCTGCGCCGCACTCGCCCTGGCCTCACACGCCGCTCAGGCCCGGGGAGACCGTGCCGCCAGTGGCCGGGCATGGCGCCAGTGCCGAGAGTCGATGGAATCCTGGCCGATGAACCGGCCGGGAGAGCGCTGCGGGATACTCGTCGACGCCGTCGGCGACCCTCTGGTCGCGGTGCAGGTTCTCTCCGCACTGGCGGAGGTCCTGGTTGAAGGGGTGGAGGAGGACCACTCCCGCGCGTCGATCGTCCGCGAGATCATCTCGCGGGCGTTGGATCAGGCCTCGCGGTGCGTGAGTTCCCCGCAGAACGCGGTGGAGTCCCTGGCCCGGGTCGAGGAGCGCATCGCGCCCTACGGGCGGGGCCGGGGAGGAAGAAGACGACCCGGATCGACCGCGACGATCATGAGTGATGGTCAGGCGGCCTCGGGGGGCAGCTGACAGGGGCGAGGCCGCGTGCCCCGTATCAACGGTGTCTCCAGTATCGCCGGCGCGCTGGCCCGGCTCGGGCCGGTCACGGCATGATGGGGTCATGCACTATACACCTGCACCCCGTGCCACTCGCCGTCCGACGGATCGAGCCCTGCGCGTGGGGCTCACCGGCGGCATCGGCGCGGGTAAGTCAACGGTGGCCGCGCTGCTCGAGGAGCGCGGCGCGGTCGTGACCAGTGCTGACGAGGTCGCTCGCGATGTCGTCAGCCCGGGCAGTGACGGTCTTGCGGCAGTGGTGGCCGAGTTCGGGGATGGGATCCTGGCACCGGACGGCTCCCTGGACCGCAGTGCTCTGGGGCGGCTGGTCTTCTCCGACGACCTGCGCCGCGCGCGTCTGGAGGAGATCCTCCTGCCCCTCATCGCAGCCGAGGCGTGGGCTCGGATGGACACGGTTCCGGCCGGGCAGGTAGTGGTCTACGACGTTCCTCTCCTTGTTGAGGGGCAGATGCAGGACATGTTCGATCTCGTCATCGTCGTCGAGGCGGATCTTGAGCTGCGTCTGGAGCGGCTCTCCGAGCGGGGGATGAATCGCGACGAGGCACTGGCTCGCATCGCGGTACAGGCCACCGACGAGGAGCGCCGAGGTGTCGCCGACGTCATCGTGTCCAACTCCGGGGCGATAGAGGACCTGAGCGCGGAGGTCGACAGGCTCTGGAGCACCCGGATCTTGGAGCCCGGAACCATCGCCTGACACCGGGGGAGACCTTCCCATCGGTGGATGCCGCGCCCATTCCTACAGTGGGGTGAGGAGCCATGGCGCCCCGGACGCAGGCGGATGGTGGCGTCACGTGGCACATGACGGCGTCTCCCGACGGGGACCTCACCGACGCCTCGGGGCGGAACTACCCGTCACTGTTTTGGGAGGGGGAGGAGCCCACCACCTTCGCTCAGGACAAGGGCTTCGTCGTCGAGGCGGAAGCAGCCGCTTCGTTCCTCGAGACAAGCTCGCCGTCCCGGGGCTGAGTGAGCGCGAGGCGACTGAGTTCATCACCTTCTGGGGACCGCGGATCGCTGAGCGGGGCAGGGCACTGGTCACCTTCGCCACCGATGAGTACGCTCGCAAGGCCGTCTACCGCTTCACAACCCCTTCCTCCGGCGCAGAGATCGTCCCGGAGGCATTCATCCGGGTCTACATCGTCGTCGGGGATGTACCGCAAGTATCGGTTCCTGAGCAGAAGCTTGTGCCTGCACCCGTACGGACCGGATTCACCGCCGTCGAGTGGGGCGGAACCGAGCGGTAGAGCCGGCAAGCGGACTCAGCAGCTGCTGCGTCGAGAGGTCGTGCGGGTCGGGCCGAGGACACCGATGATGGTTGCTGAGACAGCAACGATGAAGGCCATGAGGACTCCTTGAGTCAGGGCGGAGGGTGCGGCTGACAGGAGCTGCGTCCCACCGTGAACGCGGGGGCAGGACGTAGCGATGTCCTGCGGGCACCACGGTAGTGGGCGAACTTGCTGGAATGGTCCCTAACCGGCCACAAAGGCGCCTCAGTGTGGTGACGGTACGGTCCCAGCGATGTGACGCGAGCCGAGCCTCCACCGGTGATCTCAAGGATGTCGGCCGGACCGCGTAGCCTGAGGGCATGCGTCCCGTTACCGAGCTCCAGCGCGTAGCCAAGCCCTTCGAGGTCGTCAGTCCCTACTCGCCCAGCGGGGACCAGCCCGCGGCGATCGCCGAGCTGACCGAGCGCCTCCGTGCGGGGGAGAAGGACATCGTTCTGCTCGGCGCCACGGGAACCGGTAAGTCCGCGACCACCGCCTGGCTCGTTGAGCAGGTCCAGCGCCCCACCCTCATCCTGGAGCCGAACAAGACCCTGGCCGCTCAGATGGCCGCCGAGTTCCGTGAGCTGCTCCCGAACAACGCGGTCGAGTACTTCGTCTCTTACTACGACTACTACCAGCCAGAGGCCTATGTCCCGCAGACGGACACCTTCATCGAGAAGGACTCCTCCATCAACGATGAGGTCGAGCGTCTGCGCCACAGCGCCACCAACTCCCTGCTCACCCGCCGGGACGTCGTCGTGGTCTCCTCGGTGTCCTGCATCTACGGCCTGGGCACCCCCCAGGAGTACGTGGACCGGATGACGCCCCTGGAGGTGGGGCAGCAGATCGACCGGGACGATCTCCTGCGACGCTTCGTGACGATGCAGTACACCCGTAACGACATCGACTTCACCCGTGGCACCTTTCGCGTTCGCGGCGACACGGTGGAGATCATCCCGATGTACGAGGAGCTCGCCATCCGTATCGAGTTCTTCGGAGACGAGATCGAGGCCCTGGCCACACTGCACCCCGTGACCGGTGACGTCATCGACACCGTCGGGCAGGTCTTCGTCTTCCCCGCCTCCCACTACGTGGCCGGACCCGAACGCATGCAGAAGGCGATTGAGGGCATTGAGGCCGAGCTCGCCGAGCGCCTGGCCCAGCTCGAGCACGACGGCCGGCTCCTGGAGGCCCAGCGGCTGCGCATGCGCACCACCTACGACCTGGAGATGCTGCAGCAGATCGGCATGTGCTCGGGGATCGAGAACTACTCCCTGCACATCGACGACGTGAGGTCGGCACCCCGCCCAACACCCTCCTGGACTACTTCCCTGAGGACTTCCTCCTGGTCATCGACGAGTCCCACGTGACAGTCCCTCAGATCGGGGCCATGCACGAGGGGGACGCCTCTCGCAAACGTACCCTCGTCGACCACGGGTTCCGTCTGCCCTCCGCCCTGGACAACCGGCCCCTGACCTTCGCCGAGTTCGAGGACCGCATCGGCCAGACCGTGTACCTGTCGGCCACCCCCGGCGATTATGAGACCCAGCGCTCCGACGGAGTCGTCGAGCAGATCATTCGGCCCACCGGCCTGGTGGACCCCAAGGTGGTCGTCAAGCCCACCGAGGGGCAGATCGACGACCTGCTCGAGGAGGTGCGCACCCGCGTCGAGCGCCAGGAGCGGATCCTCGTAACCACCCTGACCAAGCGCATGGCCGAGGACCTGACCACATACCTGGCCGAGCGGGGCGTGCGCGTGGAGTACCTCCACTCCGACGTCGACACGCTGCGGCGTGTCGAGCTCCTGCGCGAGCTGCGACTTGGCCGCTTCGACGTCCTCGTGGGCATCAACCTGCTGCGCGAGGGGCTGGACCTGCCGGAGGTATCGCTCGTCTCCATCCTGGACGCCGACAAGGAGGGATTCCTGCGCTCGACACGCTCCCTCATCCAGACCATCGGACGTGCCGCCCGTAACGTCTCCGGCGAGGTCCACATGTACGCCGACACCATCACCCCGGCCATGGCGGAGGCCATCGAGGAGACCGAGCGTCGCCGCACCAAGCAGCTGGCTTACAACACCGAGCACGGCATCGACCCGCAACCGCTGCGCAAGAAGATCGCTGACGTCACCGACATGCTCGCTCGTGAGGACGTCGACACCGCCGACCTCCTGGCCGGCGGCTATCGGGGCCACGAGGACTCCTCGATACGAGCCCGACGTAAGCACGCCGCCGAGGCCACAGTCCGAGAGAGACTGGCCGGGGCGGCGCAGGGTGATCTCGTCGAGCTCATCAATGAGCTCACCCAGCAGATGCATGCTGCAGCCGAGGACCTTCACTTCGAGCTCGCCGCCCGTCTGCGCGACGAGATCCAGGATCTCAAGAAGGAGCTGCGCGCCATGCGGGCCGCGCAGTGAGAGAGCGCGACCGGCATGATTCGTTCTGTTACTTCATGGCGTTAGTCCCAGAAGTGAAGAAGCGGCGTTCAGGATTCTCTAGGGTGTCTGGCTAGTATTCACCATATTGTGTGGCTTGCTGGAGCCAATCTGAGCGATTATGCATCGCGTTATACGCGCCGAAGAATTTCTACTGACATGACGTGATCCTTGTTCACTCTCATAATGTGCCGTATGGTAAATATGTGTTGTGCCAATGTGATTGCGAGGGGGGCGTGAGTTGCTATGGCTGAGAGGACGTCGGGGCCGTTGATGTGGGGGACCGGACGGTCTCCTCCAGCAAGGTTTCGTTGGCCGCGCTGACTGCACTCGGCATCGGATCGATGATCGGCGGTGGCATCTTCGGTCTGCCGCAGCAGATGGCACGTGCTGCAGCGCCTGGACCGCTCATCATCGGGTGGTTCATCACGGGTGTCGGCATGCTCATGCTCGCCTTCGTCTATCAGCGGCTGGCTATCAGCCGACCTGAGATCAATGCCGGTGTCTACGGCTACGCCCGCGCCGGCTTCGGCGACCTCGTCGGATTCTCCTCCGCCTGGGGGTACTGGCTGTCGGCCTGGATCGGTAACGTTGGCTATCTCGTGCTGCTCATGGCCTCACTGGGAGTGTTCCTCCCCGGGTTCGGTGACGGCAATACCGCGCTTGCCATCGGGGTCGCCTCGGTCATCATGTGGATGTATCACGTCTTGATTCTGCGCGGCATCCGCGAGGCCGCGATCATCAACTTCATTGTGACTGTCGGCAAGATCCTGCCACTGATCGTCTTCATTATTATCGGCCTGTTCGCTTTCAAGCTCGATATCTTCGCCCACGAGTTCTGGGGATCCGGTGCTGGTGTGGGAATCGGTGATGTGCTCTCCCAGGTCAAGGGCATGATGCTGGTGACAGTGTGGGTGTTCATCGGCGTTGAAGGGGCGTCGGTGTTCTCTGAGCGGGCCAGAACGCGTGCCGACGTCGGCAGGGCGACGATTCTGGGATTCCTCTCCGTCCTGGCCCTTCTGCTCGCTGTGAACGTCCTGTCCTACGGTATTGTTCCTCGCTCCGAGCTCGTCAAGTTCGGTGATCCCTCCTTGGCCGGGGTGCTTGAGGCGGCAGTCGGCCCGTGGGGAGCGAAGTTCATCGCCCTGGGACTGATCGTGTCGTTGGTGGGTGCCCTGCTGTCCTGGTTTCTCATGCTGGCCGAGATCGTGCGCGTTCCCGCCCAGGAAGGGCTCATGCCCTCGTTCCTGGGGCGCGAGAACGCTAAAGCCGTACCCGTCAACGCCCTGTGGCTGACCATGGGGCTGGTTCAGCTCTTCCTGATCTGGACCTATTTCAACGCCTCGACCTACACGCGTCTCATCAGCCTGGCCTCTGCCCTCATCCTTCTGCCATATCTGCTGTCCGCCCTGTTCCAGGTGCTCGTGTCCCTCAAGGGTGGAACCAAGGTGAAGGCGTTCGATCTCGTCGTCGGCGTTCTGGGGTCGGCGTACGGTCTGTGGCTGCTCTATGCCGCAGGCTTGGTGTACCTCCTGTACACCGCCATCTTCTACGTGCTGGGGCTGCCTTTCTACATCTGGGCGAGGCGTGAGCAGAAGGTCAAGGTCTTCAGTACGGCCGAGTGGGGACTTGTTGCGCTCTTCTCCGCCATGTCCGTCTACGCCGTCCACGGGCTGGCCACTGGCGCGCTGAGTCTATGACCGCTGTTCTCAATCATCGTCCTGTCATCTACGACTGCACCGTTCTCGGTGGCACGTGAATGTGCTGCCACGACCTGGAATGAGGAACAATGACCGAACAGAAGCACGGAGTCTACTCCGAGGTCGGCAAGCTGCGCCGTGTCATGGTGTGCCGCCCCGGTCGCGCGCACGAGCGTCTCACGCCGTCGAACTGCCACGATCTACTCTTCGATGATGTCTTGGACGTCCCCAAGGCTCAGCGTGACCACGATTTCTTCGTCGAGCTCATGCGTGAGCGTGGCATCGATGTCCTCGAGCTGCGTGATCTGCTCGCCGATGTCCTGGATATTCCCAAGGCACGCTCGTTCATCTTGGACCGGCGCGTCAATCACGCCACCATGGGGGTGGGGGTCGCTGAGGACCTGCTGACCTGGTTGAAGGAGATGCCCTCGGCCGAGCTCGGTGAGCTCCTCATTGGTGGCCTCGTGTCCGACGAGGTGCCCACGGACGTGTTCGGCAGCTGCATCTCTCCGTTCCACGTCAACAGCGACGACCCGGAGATGCTCATCGCCCCCCTGCCTAACACCCTGTTCACCCGTGACAACTCCGCCTGGATCTACGACGGCGTCGAGATGTCCCGGATGTTCTGGGGCACCCGACGACGCGAGGTCCTCCTGCTGACCGCCATCTACCGCTACCACCCGATGTTCAACTACGACTACAAGGCCTGGCTGGACACGGTCGACCAGGACATGGGGCACACCTTCATCGAAGGGGGCGACATCATGCCGATCGGCAAGGGCATCGTCCTGGTCGGCATGGGGGAGCGCTCCACCTTCCAGGCCGTCAGCCAGATCACCAAGTCGCTGTTCGACGCGGGCTCGGCCGAGCGGGTCATCGCAGCGCGCATGCCCAAGGAGCGCGCCGCGATGCACCTGGACACCGTCTTCACGGTGTGCTCCGAGGACGTGGTCAACGTCTATGAGCCGGTCGTCCGGGCGATGGACACCTTCTCCCTGCGCCCCGACGAGACTGAGCGCGGCGGTATCAAGGTCACCTACGACGAGGGCTACTTCGTCGACGTCGTCTCCGAGGCCCTAGCGTCAAGCTCACCCCGGTCATGTCCACCGCAGGACGCTACGGGGCCGAGTGCGAGCAGTGGAATGACGGCAACAACGTCGTGGCCCTATCCCCGGGAGTGGTCGTCGCCTACGACCGCAACTACTCGATCAACGCCAACCTGCGCGCCGCCGGTATCGAGGTTCTGGAGATCCCCTCCAGCGAGCTCGGGCGCGGCCGCGGAGGCGGTCACTGCATGACCTGCCCGATCGATCGGGATCCGGTCTACTGATCGAGCTTGCTTCAGGGCAGGGACGTTGCAGTCACGATGGTGATGTCGTTGCCGCCTCCGAGGATTCTCTGTGAGGCGGCAACGTCATGCACCCCACACCTGCTCGACGGGACTGTCCATGTGCCCACGCCGGTGAGAACGTTAGACTCTCAGGCGTTATACACGGAGGGGAGTACTCCCAACCAACGGCGACGTCGTCATCACGGCGGTGCAGGCACATACGGCCCTGCGTTCCCGGCGTCGCGGCCAGAGCGGTACACGCCTTGAGCGCCTGTGCACGTGGCGGGAGGAGACCTCCGGTACCAGTTCCGTACCGGAGGAGAATACGTGGACGTCCACATCCTGGGGTGGATCGGCCTTGCGGCCATCATCATGACCCTCATCGTGATCGACATCGTCGGTCACGTGCGCACCCCCCCACGAGCCCACCATGAAGGAGGCCGCCGTCTGGTCGGTGGCCTATATCGCCATGGCCCTGGTCTTCGGCGGCATCGTCTGGTTCGTGTGGGGCGGGGGCTTCGCCCAGGAGTACCTGGCCGGTTACATCACCGAGAAGGCGCTGAGCATCGACAACCTCTTCGTCTTCGTCATCATGATGTCCTCCTTCAAGGTGCCCCGGAAGTACCAGCAGGAGGTGCTGCTCGCCGGCATCGTCATCGCCCTCATCCTGCGGCTCATCTTCATCCTCGCCGGTGCCGCGCTCATCGAGAACTTCTCCTGGGTGTTCTACTTCTTCGGGGCCTGGCTTCTGTGGACCGCCTTCGCTCAGGCGCGGGAGGGCGTCGAGGACTCCGATGACGAGGATGAGGAGTACAAGCCCAGCGGCTTCGTCAAGCTCATCGCCCGCGTCATCCCCATGACCGACGGCTTCGTGGGCGGCAAGGTCATCCACCGCCACGCCGGTCGCACCATGATCACGCCCATGATGTTGTGCATCATCGCCATCGGCACCGCCGACGTCATGTTCGCCGTCGACTCCATCCCCGCGATCTACTCCCTGACCAGCGAGCCCTTCCTGGTGTTCTCCGCCAACGCCTTCTCCTTGCTGGGCCTGCGCCAGCTCTACTTCCTCATCGACGGGCTGCTCGACCGGCTCGTCTACCTCCACTACGGCCTGGCGGTCATCCTCGGCTTCATCGGCTTCAAGCTCATCGTTCACGCCCTGCACACCAACGAGGTGCCCTTCATCAACGGCGGCCAGGAGTGGCACGCCATTCTGAGGCGTCGATCGGCGTGTCCCTGAGCGTCATCATCACCACCGTTATGGTCACGGTCATCGCCTCGGTCCTCAAGTCGCGAGCAGATGCCCGGCGTGCCGAGGTCGCATCCTGATGTCTCGGCCGCCAGGATGAGGGGCGGCCCTCGACCGATTCACTACTGTGTGACTCGTGAGCACCACGAACCCCTCTGAGTCCCCGGTGAACGGGCTCAACGCGGCCCAGGTCGCTGAGCGTGTCAGCGCCGGACGGACCAACGAGTACCGCGAGCGGACCTCCCGCAGCGCGGCCCAGATCCTGCGGGCCAATGTCTTCACGATCTTCAACGGCATCCTCGGCGTCGCGCTGGTTCTCGTCCTCGCACTGGGGCACTGGGCGGACGCGCTGTTCGGTTTCGTCCTGCTGCTCAACACCGCCACGGGCACCCTGGCAGAGATTCGCGCCAAGCGTGCCCTGGACCGTCTCGCTGTGCTGGAGACCCCCCGTGCCGTTGTCCTGAGGGACGGGAACGAGACTGAGGTGGCGGTCGGCGAGGTCGTCATCGACGACGTCGTACGACTCCGGGCCGGCCAGCAGGTACCTGCGGACGGGGAAGTCCTGATCAGCGACGGCCTTGAGATCGATGAGTCGATCCTCACCGGTGAGTCCCGACCTGTGCGCCCCGTGAGCGGAGCGCAGGTCATGTCCGGGACCACAGTGACGGCCGGGACCGGGTTGTTCCGCACCACCGCGGTCGGCGGGGACGCCTACGCCCACCGGCTGGCCAGGGAGGCCCGCAGGTACTCACTCGTTGTCAGTGAGCTGCAGGCCGGGACCAATCGGGTGCTGCACTGGATCAGCTGGGTCATCGTGCCCGTGGCCCTGGTACTGGTGTGGTCCCAGCTGCGGTTGAGCGGAAGCATCGCCGAGACCTGGAGCAGCGGTGCCTGGCGGCACGCGGTCGTTGCCGGTATCGCCGGCGTGGTCAGCATGGTGCCCCAGGGCCTGGTGCTCCTGACCTCCGTCAACTTCGCCACCGCCTCCCTGTCCCTGGCCAGGCGCAACGTCCTGGTTCAGGAGCTGCCCGCCGTCGAGGTCCTGGCCCGGGTCGATACCCTGTGCCTGGATAAGACCGGCACCATTACCACCGGCCGTATCCGCCTCGGAGAGGTCCAGGGTCCCGACGGCGACCAGGCGCCCTCCGAGGTGCTCTCGGCGCTCGCACTTCTCAGTACGGTGGGGGAGGCCAACGCCACCGCCGATGCCATCAGGGAGGGGCTCAGTGATCTCAGAGGCCTTGGCGAGCAGGGCCTCAAGGATGCCCGGGAACCCGGAAATACGGGCTCCTCGGCCGACGTGGAGTCGGTGCCCTTCTCCTCTCGCCGCAAGTGGTCCGCGGTTCGCGACCGGTCCGGCACCACCTGGGTGCTCGGCGCCCCAGAGATCGTCCTGGCAGGACACAGCGAGTCAGTGCTGGACCGTGCTCGTCAGATCGCTGCGCAGGGAGTGCGTGTCGTGGCCCTGGCCCGATCGGGATCGCCCTGGAGGTCGGCTCCGGGAGAGGATGATCCGTGGCTTCCCGATCACCTCGAGGCCGCAGGGATCGTGATCCTCACTGAGGATATACGCCCCGACGCCGCTGAGACCCTCGCCTACTTCCGCCAGCAGGGAGTCGATGCCAAGGTCATCTCCGGTGACAGTCCCGAGACGGTGGCCGCGGTCGCCCGCCAGGCCGGGGTCACCGCCCCTGACGGCGGCGAGCTCGTTGCCCTGGACGCACGTACCCTGCCTGCTGGTGCAGGCGGCGGGCACGAGACGGATGAGGACCTGGGGCGCCTGGCCGACGCGGTTGAGGGCGCCAGCGTCCTGGGACGCGTCACCCCCGAGCAGAAACGTGCACTGGTGCGGGCACTGAAGTCCCGAGGGCACGTCGTCGCCATGACCGGGGACGGCGTCAACGACGCCCTGGCACTCAAGGACGCCGACCTCGGCATCGCCATGGGTAACGGAGCTCCGGCCACTAAGGCGGTGGCGCGCCTGGTGCTGCTCAAGGGAGAGTTCTCGGCCCTGCCCGGGGTCGTGGCTCAGGGACGCCGTGTCATGGCCAACACCGAGCGCATCGCCTCCCTGTTCCTGGCCAAGACCATCTACGCGTCTCTCATCGCCGTCGTCGTGTCGGCCATGGCGGTCGCCTACCCGTTCCTGCCTCGCCAGTTCACGGTCGTCTCCTCGCTGACGATCGGGATCCCCGCCTTCGTCCTGGCTCTAGCCCCCAGCAACCAGCGCTACCGGCAGGGCTTCCTCGGCCGGGTGCTCAGCCTGTGCGTACCGGCGGGACTCATGGCGGGAACCGTGACCCTGTCCACGTACCTCTGGCTGACGCTCACCCACGCCCCGCGGGCCCAGGTGACCACGGCAACGACCCTGGTGCTCATCACCTGCGGGCTGTGGCTGCTCACGCTCACCGCCAGGCCGTTGACGAGCTGGCGTCTGGGGCTGGTCGTTCTCATGGGGGCGATCGCGGTCCTCGGAGTCATCGCCCCACCGGTGCGCGCCTTCTTCCTCCTGGCCTGGCCCACCCCAGGGGTGTGGTGGGTGATCGCACTCATGGCATGCCTGGCCATCGGTGGAATCGAGCTGGTTCACCTGGTGCGGCGCCGGATCGTGCGCGGTCGGGGATGAGTGCGCCTCTACTTCGCAGCGACGAGGCGCAGCCAGCCGTTGTGGGGATGGACGCTGACATCCACCATCAGAAAACCGGCCTCGTAGGCTGCGCCGGCCAGGGCTTCGCTGTCAGGGACGTGCATGTTCAGGCGATCCGCCCAGGCCCCCGCCGACGCCCGATCAGCGAACTCGTTTGCGATCACGAGCCTGCCACCGCGGTTGAGAACCCGGTGGATCTCAGTAAGGCCGGCCTGCAGTTCCGGCCAGAAATAAGTGGTTTCGAAAGCCGTCACCACGTCGAAGAACCCGTCACGGAAGGGGAGGTTCTCCACTGAGCTCTCCACGATCCGCAGGCGTCCGGAGGAGATGGCGGCGCGGTTGACGCTCCGTGCGGTCTTGACCGCCTCAGGGGAGTGGTCAACGCCGGCGACCTCACGGCGCGTCTCCTCCAGGATGTGGAGATGGCCTTGCCGCCTCCGCAGCCGACGTCGAGTACCCTGTCAGTCAGCTGGATACCCGCTGCCTTCAGGCCCCACTGGTGCAGGCGGCCGTGCCCGATGTTCATGCTGCGCAGCAGGAGGCGGCCCATGAGCGAGGAAGGGCGGGAGAACTGGGACTCGGTCGGTGCGGAAGAAGACTCGGAAGAAATCATGGGCCCATGCTCCCGGCCGGGTGGCGCGGGAGCAAGAGCCGTCAGCACATGAGACGGCGGGGAAGTAGCTCAGGCCAGGACCCCGATGACCGGGTTCCACTCGCGCGGGATGCGCTCGTTGATGTAGCCGGCCTGCTGGAAGGGATCCTCCTCGAGCAGGGCCAGCGCGCCGGCCTCGTCCTCGGCGCGCACGACGATGAGGGCGTCGTGGGTGCCCACGTAGGGGCCGGCGGCCAGCAGTCGGCCCTCATCGGCCAGACGGCTGGTGAAGGCGCGGTGCGAGGGGCGGCCGGCGGCCATCTCCTCGTCCTTGTCGGTGACGTAGCGGTACTCGACGGCGTAGATCTTGCTCATGGTCTCAGCATAGAGGGGAGTTCCGGACGTGGCCTGAACCAGCGGCGCTGGCATTCTTCCGGCGTCCCGACCATGAGACACGTCGAACACGTGTGCGACGCGCGGGACGTGCGGTCACCCCTTAGACTCGAATCCCGTGAACGACTCTCTCATCATCCGTGGGGCCCGCGAGCACAATCTCAAGGGCGTGGACCTGGATCTGCCGCGCGACACGATGATCGTCTTCACCGGGCTGTCGGGCTCGGGCAAGTCCTCCCTCGCCTTCGACACGATCTTCGCCGAGGGGCAGCGCCGCTACGTGGAGTCCCTGTCCTCCTACGCCCGTCAGTTCCTCGGCCAGATGGACAAGCCCGATGTCGAGCTCATCGAGGGGCTGAGTCCCGCCGTCTCCATCGACCAGAAGTCCACCTCACGCAACCCCCGATCCACGGTGGGCACTGTGACGGAGATCTACGACTACCTGCGTCTGCTCTACTCGCGCGCCGGCGTCCAGCACTGCCCGGTCTGTGACGCCGTCATCTCCTCCCAGACCCCGCAGCAGATCGTCGACCAGGTCCGTGCCCTGCCCGAGGGCACTCGCTTCCAGGTTCTCGCCCCCGTGGTGCGCGGACGCAAGGGACGAGTATTCCGAGCTCTTCGGCGAGCTGCGTGGGCGCGGCTTCAACCGGGTGCGCGTCGACGGCGCCCCTGAGCGCCTCGACAATCCCCCGACCCTCAACAAACGACTCAAGCACGACATCGAGGTCATCGTCGACCGGCTCGTCGTCCGGGGAGGGCATCCGCCAGCGCCTCACCGACTCGGTGGAGACGGCGCTCGGCCTGGCCGAGGGCTTGGTCATCATCGAGCAGGTCGACCTGCCTGAGGACGACCCCGACCGGGAGCGCCGCTACTCCGAGAAGCGCGCCTGCCCCAACGAGCACCCCCTGACCCTGGACGAGATGGAGCCGCGCACCTTCTCCTTCAACGCCCCCTACGGCGCCTGCCCCGCTTGCACCGGGATCGGCACCCGGCTCGAGGTGGACCCCGAGCTCGTCGTCCCCGACGAGGAGCTGACCCTGGCCGAGGGCGCCGTTGCCCCCTGGTCGAGCCACCAGAAGTACTTCACCCGCCAGCTCGAGGCCCTGGGCAAGGAGCTCTCCTTCGACGTCGACACCCCCTGGCGCGCCCTACCGGCACGGGCCAGGGAGGCGATTCTGCGCGGTAAGGACTACGAGGTCAAGGTCACCTACCGCAACCGTTGGGGGCGCGAACGCATCTACTCCACCGGCTTTGAAGGGGTTCTCGACTACGTCATGCGCAAGCACGACGAGACCGAGTCCGACTGGTCCCGCGAGCGCTACCAGGCCTACATGCGTGAGATCCCCTGTCCCGTCTGTGCCGGGGCCCGGCTCAAGCCCGAGGTGCTGGCCGTGCGCGTGGGCGAGCTGTCCATCGCTCAGCTGTGCGAGCTGCCGATCAGCGAGGCCCGAGACTTCCTGGCCGACCTCAACCTCACCGGCCAGGCCGCTCAGATCGCAGGCAGCGTCCTGACCGAGATCAACGCGCGCCTCGGCTTCCTCGTGGACGTGGGCCTGGACTACCTCAGCATGGCCCGCGGTGCGGCCACGCTCTCCGGAGGCGAGGCCCAACGCATCCGCCTGGCCACCCAGATCGGCTCAGGCCTGGTGGGGGTCCTCTACGTCCTGGACGAGCCCAGTATCGGCCTGCACCAGCGCGACAACACCCGACTCATCGAGACCCTCCAGCGGCTGCGGGACCTGGGCAACACACTCATCGTCGTCGAGCACGATGAGGACACCATCCGCTCGGCCGACTGGATCGTCGACATCGGTCCTGGCGCCGGCGAGCTGGGCGGCGAGGTCGTCTACTCCGGTAACATCGAGGGCCTGGCCAGAGCCGAGGGCTCGGTCACCGGCGACTACCTGGCCAGACGGCGTCAGATCGAGATCCCCGCGACTCGACGCAAGCGGGACAAGAACCGTGAGGTCACCGTTGTCGGCGCCCGTGAGAACAACCTCAAGGACGTCACCGTCTCCTTCCCCCTCGGCGTACTGACCGCCGTCACAGGAGTATCCGGCTCGGGGAAGTCCTCCCTGGTCAACGCCATCCTCTATCAGGTGCTCGCCAACCGGCTCAACCGCGCCCGCGGCGTGCCCGGCAGGCACAAGACGGTGCGGGGCGTGGAGCACCTGGACAAGGTGGTGCACGTCGACCAGTCTCCGATCGGGCGCACCCCCCCGGTCCAATCCCGCCACCTACACCGGGGTGTGGGACCACATCCGCAAGATCTTCGCGGCCGTGCCCGAGTCGAAGGTGCGCGGCTATGGACCCGGGCGGTTCTCCTTCAACGTCAAGGGCGGGCGCTGCGAGTCATGTAAGGGTGACGGCACGCTCAAGATCGAGATGAACTTCCTGCCCGACGTCTACGTTCCCTGCGAGGTCTGCCACGGCGCCCGCTACAACCGGGAGACACTGGAGATCCGTTACAAGGACAAGACGGTCGCCGACGTCCTGGACATGACCATCCACCAGGCGGCCGAGTTCTTCTCCGCCTCCTCAGTGATCTCCCGCCACCTCAACACCCTGGTCGAGGTGGGACTGGGGTATGTGCGCCTGGGGCAGTCGGCCACCACGCTCTCCGGCGGTGAGGCCCAGCGCGTCAAGCTCGCCACCGAGCTTCAGCGCCGGTCCTCCGGCCGAACCATCTACGTTCTCGATGAACCGACCACCGGGCTGCACTTCGAGGACATCCGCAAGCTGCTCGGGGTGCTTCAGGGACTGGTGGACAAGGGCAACTCCGTGGTGGTCATTGAGCACAATCTCGATGTCATCGCCAACGCCGACTGGGTCATTGACATGGGGCCCGAGGGTGGCAAGGGCGGGGGAACCGTCGTCGTGGCCGGCACGCCGGAGAAGGTCGCGGCCACTGAGTCGTCCTACACCGGCCAGTTCCTGGCTCCGGTGCTGGAGGCCGCCCGCGGCTGACGCCCCTTCCCGCTCCGGTCCGGCTCTGCTGGACGGCTCGGCGTCGGTTCCCCGCTGCCCTCAGATGTTCCTGGAGTCCACGGGGTTCTGGTCGTTCTCGTGACGCTGCTCCTGCGCGTAGCGGTTGTAGAGCAGCGACAGGACGAAGCAGACGACACCTGCGGCCGCCAGGGAGATGACTCGAATGATCGAGTTCTGCGCGGCCACGTCCATAACGGCGAGCTTGAGTACGGACAGGAGCACCAGGGTCAGTCCGTAGTGGCGCAGGATTGTCAGACGCGTCCTGAACCCGAGGACGATGCAGGCTCCGCCCGTCAGCAGTACCAGCACCGACATGAGGACCGAACCCGGGTCGACCTCGGTGGCCACTATGACTGAGAGCCACATGAGCAGTGAGTTGCCGATCGCAAGGCTCAGGCACACCTCCGCACACCGCCGCCAGGGAAGCAGGAGCCACGTGGCGCATGCCCCCACCCCCAGGGCGACGGCGACCAGCAGCAGCATCCAGATCGACGAGGAGGCATCCTCGGCCCACGACAGCGTCAGCAGCGCCAGTACGGCCACTATCCCTGAGAGGATCCACGACGGCGCCGGTGCTCCTGCATGATTTCCCGCCGGGTCGGGCAGGGCCTCGCCGCGAGGACCCACCCGGTAGCGGGATCCTCGGCACTGACCACTGAGCACTCGCAGAGGCGTGGCTCCGCTTGAGAACGCCCCCAGAGCGATGAATGTGATCGTTGCCAGGCCTGGAACCGCGCGCAGCGCCGCCCAGGCGCTCTGGAGTCCCCCACGAGACCGGAACCCAGGAACGGAACGACGACTGCGATATTGAATGCCACCACCGCCAGTGCCGCCCGCAGGGCCAGTACCCGTATCTGGACGTGCGACGGCGCGGCATATGAAGCAGGGACCGGAGAGCTGCATGCGGCTCGGTCACCGAGTCCTTCGGCCACGATGACCATGAGCGCAGAGATCACCACGGAGACGATCAGCGACCAGATGTCGCCGCGGGAGTGAGCAGCGCCCGGGGCCATGAGAATCGGCACCGTCCCGAGAAGGGCAAGGATCGGGGCCGGCTCCACTCTTGCGTTCAAGATCGCCGGAAGCAGGCACGGCATCGCAGCCACGATGACGAAGAGATAGACCCTGGGGTCGTCAATGATCGCCATCCCGATCAGTGCGAGGGGGAAGAACGCAACCTCGTGCCCGATCGCCATGGCACGGCGCCAACCAGCGGGGCAGTGGATCGGGAGTGTCGCGAGTGCCGCCAAGGCCAGCAGGAGGAGCTCGAGGAGGAAGGTGATGACGATGACGGTGTGCCCCAGGCGCAGGCTCATCTGCTCCGTCATCAGGTTTCCGATCCTCAGCATGAGGATCACCGCCGTTGGGCCCCAGTCCCATCCCGAGGTCTCGACACCGATGCTCCACAGCTGTGTGCTGGCATGGAGTGTCTGGCACACCAGCAGTAGGCACAGGGTCAGAACGATACCGGTGCCGCTGGCGACGGAGGTGCGCAGCATCGGTTGGATCGGGGCGGCGATGAGGGCCGTCGCCGTGGCCACCATTGACGTCACCGGATACCAGGCGGCCAGCCTCATCCGCTCCGTGTTGCGCGACAGGACCACGCAGGTCAGTGCCAGTACCGTGACGTAGATACTGATCATTAGCCACGTGATGAGCGCGGCCTGCGGCTGACGCACCACGTGGCTGACTGCGAATCCGATGGTCACCAGGGCGCCGAGGGTTGAGACGACCGCGGTGAACAGCACCCGTGTCATGTGGGACACGGCCAGGAGTACGAGCCCCCAGCAGGCCATGAGCACCAGAGCGGGCTCTGGGCTGAGCATTCCATTGAGAAGGACGGCTCCCACGATGGAAACGAAGCCGAGTCCTCCACCAGTTCCCGTGATCGTCGCCGCAGCGACGCGGTAACGGGGACGACTGATCCCCAGCTGAGCGCCGGCCGCTGTCATCGTGACCGCGATGAGTGCCAGTCCCAGGATCTTGACCGGGTCAGAATGGAGTCCCAGACGAGAGCCAGAAGACTCACCCCGGCAGACAGGACGAGCACCGCTGCGGCGCCGGAGAGCAGATAGCGTCCGAGGTTGCCCTCCCGCATCGCTCGCTGGGCCCATCCGGGGATCTGCTCGGTGCCTGCGCTGCGTGCCTGGCCGGTCCCGGCCGGTCCGCTTCCCTGCATATGAGAGGCAGCGCCCGCAACGGGTGCATGATGCATCGAGTCCGGGCTCGTCCAGGGTGCCGAGGCTTGCTCGGGCTCCACGGGGGCGGGCTCCTGACCGTAAGGTGCCGGCGGCACCTCGCCTCGGGGTGCTCGGGGGGGCCTCCGAAGGCGTGGTTGTCTTGGTGTGAGCGGCTTTGTCATCCAGGGGAACTTCGTTGACGGGGGCCTGAGCAGCAGGTTCGTCGAGGCGTTGCCAGGGGGTCTCGGAGACCGTGCTCGCTTCCGAGGTGCTTGCGGGCGGTGTCGTCTCAGGCTGGTGCGGCGTGTCAGCGGGTGAGGGTTCCGCAGAGTAACCATCAACGACGTCGGTGGCCGCGCTCTCCTTCGAGGTGGAAACAGGGGCGCTGCTCATCACCGTGGTGGGGAAGTCACTGCTCTCCTGCGTTGGGGTGGTGGAGGAGTAGGTCAGCCAGGTGACGCGTTCTGCGAGCCAGTCGATCTTCCTCTCGATGAGGTCCAGTCTCTGCAGTACCAAGGAGACATTCGGGCCGACAGTGGACGGTATGGACACGACGGTTCTCCTCGTCACTCGGTGCTCGGCGGTAAGCACTTGTCACTCAACCGGTTCTTCTGAGAATACGGGGAGCTGTCGATGTCGTGAAGGGGGAAAGGTACCCTGTGGAAAACTCGGGAACGAGAGGAAGACCGGTCGTTCAAGAACGAACAGACTCGAACAAAGATCCACAAGAACGGTCAGGCTGGGATAGGCTGCATCTCATGAGCGAGAACGGACTCACTGCAGCGCAGCACAAGATGCGCGATGCCGGCGTCGCCGATCAGGCCATCACGGTTTTCACGCACTACTACCAGTCCCTGGAAGCGGGAGCCACGGGACTCATCCCCGAGGAGACCATCGAGCCCCTGACACAGATCGACTCCCTCGCTGACGTTGAGGTCAGTGATGAGGAGGCTCGCGAGGCGCTGAGCAAGACGGTCCTCATCCGGCTCAACGGGGGCCTGGGCACCTCGATGGGCCTGGATCGCGCCAAGTCCCTCCTGCCGGTGCGTGACGGCAAGACCTTCCTGGACCTGCTGGTCGATCAGGTTCTGGCGGCGCGTCGGCGTTACGGTGTGAGCCTGCCACTGATCCTCATGAACTCCTTCCGTACCCGCGAGGACTCCCTCGAGGTGCTGGCCGGGCACCCCGAGGTCCAGGTCGACGGACTGCCCCTGGACTTCCTGCAGAACCGCGAGCCCAAGCTTCGCGCTGACGATCTGGCTCCCGTGGAGTGGGGGGCCGACCCCGAGCTCGAGTGGTGCCCCCCCGGGGCACGGCGACATCTACACCGCCCTGCTCGCCTCCGGGCTGCTGGACGCCCTCCTGGACCAGGGGTATCGGTACGCCATGACCGCCAATTCCGACAACCTCGGTGCGGCGCCCTCGGCCAGGATCGCCGGCTGGTTCGCCGCCTCCGGTGCCCCTTATGCGCCGGAGATGTGCCGTCGCACGCCAGCCGATGTCAAGGGCGGCCACTTGGCCGTGCGTAAGAGCGACGGGCGCATCATTCTGCGTGACACGGCGCAGACGCCTGGCGACCAGATGCACTACTTCACCGACCAGTTCCGCCACCCCTTCTTCCATACGAACAACCTCTGGTTCGACCTCAAGGTGCTGCGCGACACCCTGGCTGAACGGGGAGGGATCCTCGGTCTTCCGCTCATCAAGAACAGCAAGACGGTGGACCCCGCAGACTCCTCCTCGACGCCGGTCATCCAGCTCGAGACGGCCATGGGCGCCGCCGTGGAGGCCTTCGAGGGTGCGACAGCCATCGAGGTGCCACGTTCCCGGTTCCTGCCGGTCAAAACCACCAACGACCTGCTGCTGGTGCGTTCGGACGTCTACGAGGTCGACGACGACGGTCTGCTGCGGATGGTCCCGGAGCGGGCCTGCACCGTAAATCTCGACCCGCGCTTCTACAAGAAGATCCAGGACTTCGAGGCCCGGTTCCCAGGCGGCGTCCCCTCCATCAAGGATGCGCGGTCGCTGACCGTGGACGGCGACTGGACCTTCGGCGCCGACGTCGTCGCCACCGGTGAGGCGCGCGTGGAAGAGGAGGGCTCTCCCGGAAGGATCGCCGACGGCACCCGGATCTGAACGAGCCGTTAGCAGTGACCTTGCTGGTCGCTGCTTGCTACGCGGGGGCGCCGGACCTCGGTCATGGGGTTCGGCGCCTTCCTGCCGAGCGAGGGCATAAAAAATGCTTACCCTAGCAGGAGAGGGCAAGCGTGAAGACTGCGTGATCCGGTGGGCGATACTGGAATCGAACCAGTGACCTCCTCGGTGTGAACGAGGCGCTCTAACCCCTGAGCCAATCGCCCGGTGCGGCGCTAACCTTAGCCAGGCCGGTACCCCCGGAGCAAACGGCTGCCCGGTGAGGTGAATCACCGCGATGCTGTTTGCCTGTCACCGCGATCGTGATGCTATGGTTTTCCAGCACCGAGCGGTTCAGTCGGACCGTGAGGAATCACGCGGATGTGGCTCAGTTGGTAGAGCATCACCTTGCCAAGGTGAGGGTCGCGGGTTCGAGTCCCGTCATCCGCTCCGAGGAGCCGGGAGCGCCCAGCCCCAGCATCTCATGGTGGGTTGGCCGAGAGGTTAGGCACCGGCCTGCAAAGCCGTTTACACCGGTTCGAATCCGGTACCCACCTCGGGCGATTGGCGCAGCGGGAGCGCGCTTCCCTGACACGGAAGAGGTCACTGGTTCGATCCCAGTATCGCCCACCACATGCAAAGATACGAAGGCCTGAGCCCTGCTGGCTCGGGCCTTCGCCGTTCGGGCGACTCGTTACGGGGCAGCATGTCGTGGACAACGTCGGTCGGCGTCTACCCTAACGGGCATGGCCGACCCCTCGACGTACCGTCCTGCCCCGGGCGAGATCCCCACGTCCCCGGGGGTCTACCGGTTCCTGGACGGGCAGGGGCGCGTCATCTACGTCGGCAAGGCCAAGAACCTGCGTCAGCGCCTGTCCAGCTACTTTCAGGACCTTGCCGCTCTGCACCCGCGCACCCAGAAGATGGTCACCACCGCCTGCGCGGTGGAGTGGACGGTCGTCTCCACCGAGGTGGAGTCCCTGGCGCTGGAGTACTCCTGGATCAAGGAGTTCAACCCCCGTTTCAACGTCATGTACAAGGACGACAAGTCCTACCCCTACCTGGCGGTGACGATGGGGGAGACCCACCCCCGCGTCCAGGTGGTCCGCGGGGCCCGCAAACCGGGAACCCGCTACTTCGGTCCCTTCGTCCAGGCCTGGTCCATCCGCGAGACCGTCGACCAGCTGCTGCGGGTGTTCCCGGTGCGCTCCTGCTCCGCCGGTGTCTTCCGCCGCGCCCAGGCATCGGGGCGTCCCTGCCTGCTGGGGTACATCGACAAGTGCTCCGCCCCCTGCGTGGGCCGTATCAGCCAGCAGGACCATCGGGCGCTGGCCGAGGACTTCTGCGCCTTCATGGCTGGCCGTACCGGCCCCTACCTGCGCCAGGTCGAGGCTGAGATGAAGGCTGCCGCAGCGGCCCTCGACTTCGAGAAGGCCGCCCGCCTGCGTGACGACGCCACCGCGCTGCGCAAGGTCATCGAGGGCAACGCTGTTGTCCTGCCCGACGCCACCGATGCCGACGTCTTCGCCCTGGTCCGCGACGAGCTCGAGGCCGCGGTCCAGGTCTTCCACGTCCGTGGCGGCCGGGTGCGCGGGCAGCGCGGCTGGGTCGTCGATCTCATCGACGACGCCGGGGACGCCGAGCTCATCGAACGCCTCCTGGAGCAGGTCTACGCCTCCCTCGTCGCTCCCGCCTCCTCGGGCACCACCACCTCCGTCGGGGTGGGTGAGCGCGCCCCCTCCAGCCCCCAGCCCCGCAGCGGTCCCAACGGTTCCAGCAGCGACTCCCCCAGGCGCAACGGCGAGTCGGCGGCCACGAGCGTCGACGACGTCGCCCACACGGCCACCACCGCGGTGCCCCGGGAGATCCTGGTTCCCGAGATGCCCAGCAACGCCGCCACTGTGCGGGCCTGGCTGGCCGACCTGCGCGGCGCGAAGGTCGACCTGCGCGTTCCGCAGCGCGGCGACAAGGCCGCCCTCATGGACACGGTGCGCAAGAACGCGGAGGAGGCCCTGCGGCTGCACAAGACCCGACGGGCGGGGGATCTCACCCAACGCACCCTCGCCCTTGATGAGCTCGCCGAGGCCCTCGACCTGGCCGAGGCGCCCCTGCGCATCGAGTGCTACGACATCTCCCACACCCAGGGCACCTACCAGGTCGGCTCCATGGTCGTCTTCGAGGACGGTGCCCCCCGCAAGTCCGACTACCGCCGCTTCACCGTGCGCGGCCAGGACGGCAACGGTGCCACAGATGACACCGCAGCCATGCACGAGGTCCTTACCCGCAGGTTCAAACGGCTCATCGCCGAGCAGGGACAGGGCGAGGCGGCCGCCCGCGCTGCCGAGGAGATCGAGGACGCCGAGGGCATCGCCGTCGCCTCCGGTCCTATCGACCCCGAGACCGGCAAGGCCCGGCGCTTCTCCTACGCGCCCGGACTCGTCGTCGTCGACGGCGGGTTACCGCAGGTCAACGCCGCGCGTGCCGTGCTCGACGAGCTCGGCATCGACGTCCCGCTCATCGGCCTGGCCAAGCGTCTGGAGGAGGTATGGGTGCCGGGGGAGGAGTTCCCCGTCATCCTGCCGCGTACGTCGCCCGCCCTCTATCTGCTCCAGCACCTCCGGGACGAGTCCCACCGATTCGCCATCACCCACCACCGCAAGAAGCGCTCAGCCGGCATGACCCGCTCCGTGCTGGATGGGATCCCCGGCCTGGGGCCGGCTCGTCAGGCGGCCCTGCTGCGTGAGTTCGGCTCGGTCACACGCATTCGGCAGGCCGAGGTGGACGACATCACCCGCATCAAGGGTATCGGGCCGGCTCTGGCAGGTACTATCTTGGCTCACCTCAACAGTCCAGATACTCAAACAGTAGTGTGATTTCACGATGTGCTGGGCTGGCATCAACTCGAAAGGAAACCCTGCATGAGGATCTCCGCCCGCAACCAGCTGCCCGGCACCGTCGTCTCCATTGAGAAGGGCGCCGTCAACGGCGTCGTCAAGATCGAGGTCGCCCCCGGCGTCATCATCACCTCCTCCATCACCAACGCGGCCATCGAGGAGCTCGAGCTGGCAGAGGGTAAGAAGGGCAGTCGCCGTCGTCAAGGCCTCCTCCGTCATGGTGGGCCTTCAGGACTGAGGTCAGACGCTGCCGTGAGGCGCAGGTCGGTGTAGCCGTCAGTGCGATCATGGCAGGGGTGGTCACCGACCCGGAGCCTTCTGAACCTGCCGCCTGACAAAAGACACCGAGGATGAGGAGCCATGACCGCACCATCGCCTGACCCCGACCTGCGCTTCCCCGACGGCTTCCTGTGGGGCGGTGCCACTGCTGCCAACCAGATCGAGGGCGCCTACGACGAGGGCGGCAAGGGCCTGTCCGTCCAGGACGTCATGCCCCGGGGCATCATGGCCCCGCCCACCCAGGCCCCCACACCGGATAACCTCAAGCTCGAGGCGATCGACTTCTACCACCGCTACGCCGAGGACATCGCCCTGCTGGCGGAGATGGGTTTCAAGGTCTTCCGCTTCTCCATCGCCTGGAGCCGCATCTTCCCTCTCGGCGACGAGACCGAGCCCAACGAGGAGGGACTCGCCTTCTACGACCGGGTCCTCGACGAGCTCGAGAAGCACGGGATCGAGCCGCTGGTCACCATCAGTCACTACGAGACCCCGCTCCACCTGGCTCGCACCTACGACGGCTGGACCGACCGCCGTCTCATCGGCTTCTTCAAGCGCTACGCCCGCACCCTGTTCGAGCGCTATGGCCAGAGGGTCAAGTACTGGCTCACCTTCAACGAGATCAACTCCGTGCTCCATGAGCCCTTCCTGTCCGGCGGCATCGCCACGCCCAAGGACAGGCTCAGCGAGCAGGACCTCTACCAGGCCATCCACCACGAGCTCGTCGCCTCCGCGGCCGCGACCAGGATCGCCCACGAGACCAACCCCGATATCCGGATCGGCTGCATGATCCTGGCCGTGCCTACCTACCCGCTGACCCCCGACCCCCATGACGTCTGGGCCGCCAAGCAGGCCGAGCGTGCCAACTACGCCTTCGGGGACCTCCACGTGCGCGGTGAGTACCCCGGTTACCTGCGGCGGGCCTGCGGGACAAGGGCATCGAGCTGGAGATCACTGAGGAGGACCGCGCGCTGCTGCGTGAGCACACCGTCGACTTTGTCTCCTTCTCGTACTACATGTCCGTGTGCGAGACCGTCACCCAGTCGGCCGAGGCCGGCCGGGGCAACCTCATGGGCGGCGTCCCCAATCCCACCCTCAAGGCCTCTGATTGGGGGTGGCAGATCGACCCGGCGGGCCTGCGCACCATCCTGAACGACTACTGGGACCGCTGGGGCAAGCCTCTGTTCATCGTCGAGAACGGGCTGGGAGCCAAGGACGTCCTGGTGGAGGGCCCCGACGGCCCCACGGTCGAGGACGACTACCGCATCGCCTACATGAACGACCACCTGGTCCAGGTCGCCGAGGCCATTGCCGACGGCGTCGAGGTCCTGGGCTACACCTCCTGGGGCTGCATCGACCTGGTCTCGGCCTCCACCGCCCAGATGTCCAAGCGCTACGGGTTCATCTACGTGGACCGCGACGACGACGGCAACGGCACCCTGGCCCGCTACCGCAAGAAGTCCTTCGGCTGGTACCGCGACGTCATCGCATCCAACGGCGCCTCGCTCGTGCCTCCGACGCAGGAACCGCCGCGGGAGTAGGCGCGGGACGTCACGGCTTGGGCGGTTCAGACGCTGGGACGGATCGCCCGGGCCGCGGCCCGGGCCCGGTCTCGGGCGACCTGGACATCGTCGGCATAGGCCACTACGACCCCCAGACGACGTCCCTCATGTGCCACGGGCTTGCCGAAGAGCCGTAGGTCCACGCCCTCGTGCGCGAGCGCCTCATCAAGACCGGCGAAGCTCACTCCCTCACCCGGCCCGGAATGGCCGGCGGCCTTGATGGTCACCGAGGCGCTGGGAGAGCGCAGCGAGGTGTCCACGGGCAGACCCAGCAGGGCGCGGGCGTGCAGCTCGAACTCGCTCAGGCGCTGGCTCGCCAGCGTCACCAGGCCGGTGTCGTGCGGGCGCGGAGATACCTCGGAGAAGAGAACGTCCTCCCCGCAGATGAACAGCTCCACCCCGAACAGGCCCCAGCCGCCCAGCGCCGTGGTCACGGCCTCAGCCACCTGCTGGGCCCGTTCCAGGGCCACTGGGCTCAGGGCCTGCGGCTGCCAGGACTCCACGTAGTCCCCGTCGACCTGCCGGTGCCCGATCGGCTCGCAGAAGCTCGTCACCGTCTCCCCGGTGCCTGGATGACGCCAGCGCACCGTGAGCAGGGTGATCTCGGTGTCGAAGCGGATGAAGCCCTCCACAATGACCCGGCCCTGGTCGACCCGTCCGTCAGCCGCCGCATAGCGCCAGGCCGCCTCCAGGTCCTCCGCTCCGCGCACCACCGACTGGCCGTGGCCCGACGAGGACATGACCGGTTTGACCACGCACGGAAAGCCCACTCGCTGAGCGCCCGCCCGCAGCTCGTCCAAGGACGAGGCGAAGGCGTAGGAGCTGGTCGCCAGCCCCAGCTCCTCGGCAGCCAGACGGCGGATGCCCTCACGGTTCATCGTCAGCTGCACCGCACGGGCGGTGGGCACCACCCGCACCTCACCGGCGCTCTCCAGCGCTGCCAGGGCGTCGGTGGCCAGCGCCTCGATCTCCGGGACGACGATCGTGGCGCCGCTGGAGCGGATCGCGGCTGTGAGCGCAGCGGGGTCTCTCATGTCCACCGTCAGGGCGTTGTGGGCGACCTGCTGGGCTGGAGCACCCTCGTAGCGGTCGATCGCCGTGACCTCCACCCCCAGGCGGCTGAGCGCGATCGTCACCTCCTTGCCGATCTCGCCGGCGCCCAGGAGCGCCACCTTCGTCGCGCTGCGGGTCCAGGGTGTGCCCAGGACCGGGGCTGTGGGCTGCCGCATCGCAGTGTCCTGGGACGTGCTCGGGATCGAGCGCCCCTGGTCGGGAATGGGGGAGGAGCTCATGGGGCCTCCTGACGTCTGGCTGCCGAGAACCGGCGGCGGTGAGTACTGGCAATGATGAAACGCTACCGGTAAACCGGCGTCGGCAACGGGTGGACCGAGCTGGACGTGCGATGCTTGGGGCATGCATGACGAGCGCCGCCCTCAGCCATCCTCCGGCAAGCGCAAGCGGCTTCAGGACACGGTTCCCATTGAGATCCCCGCCCTCGATGAGGCGACCCCACCGGTACCACCGGCAGAACGTCCCGAGCTGATCATTGTCACGGGCATGTCCGGGGCGGGGCGCTCACGCGCGGCCAACGCCCTGGAGGACCTCGACTGGTACGTCGTGGACAACCTACCGCCCCAGCTGCTGCCGGCCCTGTCCGGAATGATGACGACGGTCGGTGCCGGTGTGCACCGTCTGGCCGCGGTGGTCGACGTGCGCAGTCGCGAGTTCTTCTCCCACTTCATGGACTACCTGCGCAAGGTCCGCAGCAACGGCACTGACGTCAGGCTCATCTTCCTGGACGCCTCCGACGCCGTGCTGGTCAGACGCTTCGAGTCCTCCCGCAGACCCCACCCGCTGCAGGGCAGCGGCTCGGTCCTCGACGGGATCGAGCATGAACGCACGCTCCTGGGGGGCTTGCGGGGCGTGGCCGACAGCGTCATCGACACCTCCAACTACTCGGTCCACGACCTCGCCCGCCGGGTGCGCGAGCTCGTGGCGCACGAGTCCGACCTGGCCCTGCGTATCAACGTCATGTCCTTCGGGTTCAAGTACGGCATTCCCCTGGACGCCGATCATGTCCTGGACGTGCGCTTCATCCCCAACCCCTACTGGGTCTCCGAGCTGCGACACCTCACCGGACGTGACGCACCGGTGGCCGACTACGTCTTCGCCCAGAAGGGAGCGGCGGCCTTCGTCGACGGGTACGCCGACCTGCTCATCCCGGCGCTTCCGCAGTACATTGACGAGCTCAAGCCTCACGTCACTCTGGCTGTGGGCTGCACCGGCGGCAAGCACCGCTCGGTGGCCTCGGCGGAGAGGCTCGGGGCGAGGTTGAGACGAGCGGGCTTCGAGGTCGTTGTCCAGCACCGTGATCTGGGACGGGAGTAGTCAGTGGGAACGACGATCGATGCGGCGGGCTGGCCCCGCCGCGGCGAGGAGGGACCGGCCGTTGTCGCCTTGGGAGGCGGGCACGGTCTGTCGGCCACGCTCCGGGCGCTGCGCCACGTCACCCACCGGCTCACCGCCGTCGTCACCGTCGCCGACGACGGAGGCTCATCGGGACGCCTGCGCCGGGAGTTCGACTGTCTGCCGCCAGGAGATCTGAGAATGGCGCTGGCATCGCTCTGCGAGGACTCCGAGTGGGGCCTCACCTGGCGAGACGTGCTCCAGCACCGTTTCGAGGGACAGGGCGAGCTCGACAACCACGCCCTGGGGAATCTGCTCATCCTGGCGCTGTGGCAGCTGCTGGGGGACGAGGTCTCCGGGCTCGACTGGGTGGGGCGTCTGCTGACGATCCACGGCCGCGTCGTGCCCATGTCCTCCTCCCCTCTGATCATTGAGGCCGACATCGTCTCCGGGGGGAGCCGGCGCCGGGTCAGTGGGCAGGTGGCGGTGGCCTCGGCCCGCGGACGCCTGGAGAACGTGGTCATGGTTCCCGAGGACGCCGACGCTCACCCCGAGGCGCTGCGCGCCATTGACGAGGCGGAATGGGTGGTCCTGGGGCCCGGCTCCTGGTACACCTCGGTGCTCCCTCACCTCATCCTGCCGTCCATGCGTCGCGCACTGGTGAACACCTCGGCCCGCAAGGTTTTGGTCCTCAACCTCTCCGCTCAACAGGGCGAGACCGACGGAATGACCATCGCTGATCACCTGCGGGTCCTGAGCCAGTACGCACCCGACCTGCGCCTGGACGTGGTGCTGGCCGACCCCTCCACAGTTGAGGACGTCGCCGATCTTGAGGCGGTGGCCACAGCCATGGGGGCCACCGTCGTCCTGCGACAGGTGCGCACCGGCGAGGCCTGTGCCATCATGATCCGCTCCGCCTGGCGGCCGCCTTCCGGGACGCCTTCGAGGGAGCGCTGGGTGACGTCACCGATGATGACGAGCATGATGAAACGTGACGCTCAACTCATTGAGCAATCCTGCTGCTCATGATCGTTCATAATTCTTCGCGGCCGCATCCAGCCGGCTGCCGGGTGCTGCGGTTAAGAATTCTCTTTGATACGCCTCAGGGCGCCGTATGACAGCGCTTCGTCATCTTTGCTGCTTCGCCCGCTGCCCGGGCCGCGTCCGTTCGAGCAGCGCATCGGCAACGCCTGGGATGTCCTGGCAACGGCCGCCGCGTCAACCATGTCGCCAGTACCGAATCACGAACCCCGACCACGAGGAGCCCGCCCATGTCGCTGACGGTCACCGTCAAGGATGAGCTTGCGCTCGTCGCCACTGAGAACGCCGCCCAACGACGGGCCGAGGTCTCCGCGATGCTGCGCTTCGCCGGAGGACTCCATATCGTCTCCGGGCGCATCGTTGTCGAGGCCGAGCTCGACCACGGCGGGAGCCGTGCGCCGGCTGCACCAGCACCTCAAGGAGCTCTACGGTATGGAGCCCGAGGTGATGGTGGTCCAGGGCGGATCCCTGCACAGGGGGTCTCGCTACGTGCTGCGAGTGAGCCAGCGGGGCAAGGATCTGGCCCGGTTGTCCGGGCTGGTCGACGACCGAGGCCGGCCGGTGCGAGGGCATGCCGGTGGCCGTCATCCAGGGTGGGCGCAACGCCGCCGCTGCCGCCTGGCGCGGAGCCTTCCTGGCCCGCGGCTCCCTGACCGAGCCCGGCCGGTCCTCCTCCCTGGAGGTCACCTGTCCCGGCTCGGAGGCCGCACTGGCCCTTGTCGGGGCTGCGCGGCGCTTCGACATCTCCGCCAAGGCCCGAGAAGTGCGTGGGGCCGACCGCGTCGTCGTTCGTGACGGCGAGGCCATCGGCGTCCTCCTGGAGCGGATGGGGGCGCCGGAGGCCTTCAAGGTGTGGGCAGAGCGCCGATCCCGGCGCGAGTCGCGGGGGACCGCCAACCGTCTGGCCAACTTCGACGACGCCAACCTGCGCCGTTCCGCACGGGCCGCCGTGGCCTCGGGGGCCCGGGTCGAGCGCGCCTTCGAGATCCTGGGGGACGATGTCCCCGCCCACCTGCTTCAGGCCGGCCGCCTGCGTATCGCGCACAAGCAGGCGTCCCTGGAGGAGCTCGGGCAGCTCTCCGACCCGCAGCTGACCAAGGACGCCGTTGCCGGCCGTATCCGCCGCCTCCTGGCCATGGCGGACAAGCAGGCCCATGAGCTGGGCATCCCCGACACTGAGTCGGTTCTCACCCAGGAGATGCTCGAGCCCTGAGCCAAGATGGGACCTCGGTCCTTGCCTCAGGGGTGGTTGATGGTCATTGGCTCCCGCACAGGCTGGCTTGTGCATCACAGTGTTCGCCCGTGGCGTGGTCGGCGACTCCCAGCGCCTGCCCAGTGTGGCTAGACTCGGTCGTGCCGGAGCTGAATCGGATTGTGAGCTGAAGAGGTTCCGGAGCACACCCCGTGTGTGAGAAGAGCCCAGCAACCGTGCGCCGCCAACCGGCGCACTAGGAGGACACAAAGTGACCACCCGCGTTGGTATTAACGGCTTCGGCCGGATCGGCCGCAACTTCTTCCGTGCCGCCCTCGAGCAGGGCGCCGACATCGAGGTTGTCGCCGTCAACGACCTGACGGACAACAAGACCCTGGCCCACCTGCTCAAGTACGACTCGATCCTCGGTCGTTTCAACGGCGAGGTCTCCTACGACGAGGATGGCATCACCGTCAACGGCAAGCACATCAAGGTGCTCGCTCAGCGCAACCCCGCCGACCTGCCCTGGGGCGACCTGGGCGTCGAGGTCGTCGTGGAGTCCACCGGCTTCTTCACCGACGGCGAGAAGGCCAAGGCCCACCTCGACGGTGGCGCCAAGAAGGTCGTCATCTCCGCTCCCGCCAAGAACGTCGACGGCACCTTCGTCATGGGTGTCAACGAGGGCGACTACGACAACGCCACGATGAACATCGTGTCCAACGCCTCGTGCACCACCAACTGCCTCGCCCCCCCTTGCCAAGGTTCTCCACGAGAACTTCGGCATCGAGCGCGGCATTATGACCACCATCCACTCCTACACGGGTGACCAGCGCGTCCTCGACGCCCCGCACAGCGACCTGCGCCGTGCTCGCGCCGCCGCGCTGAACATGATCCCCACCAAGACCGGTGCCGCTCAGGCCGTGGCCCTCGTCCTGCCCGCCCTCAAGGGCAAGTTCGACGGTCTGGCCGTGCGCGTCCCCACCCCGACCGGCTCGCTGACCGACCTGACCTTCATCGCCGAGAAGGAGGTCTCCGTCGACGCCGTCAAGGCCGCCGTCAAGGCCGCCGCCGAGGGCGAGCTCAAGGGCGTTCTCGAGTACACCGAGGACCCGATCGTCTCCACCGACATCGTGGGCAACCCGCACACCTCGATCTTCGACGCCACCGAGACCAAGGTCATCGGCAACTCGTCAAGGTCCTCTCCTGGTACGACAACGAGTGGGGCTACTCCAACGCCCTGGTCCGCCTGGCCTCCCTGGTCGGCTCCAAGCTCGCCTGAGACCAGACCGAGAGCATGACTCTCTAGAAGACGGCGCCCGCGCCACGCTATGCGTGCGCGGGCGCCGTCCGTCCCACACCCACACACCATCACCCACAACCGATGAGAGGCTTCATGAAGACCATCGAGTCCCTGGGCGACCTCAAGGGCAAGCGAGTCCTGGTCCGCTCCGACTTCAACGTGCCGCTGGACGCCGACAAGAACATCACCGACGACGGCCGCATCCAGGCCGCTCTGCCCACCCTGCGCACCCTGCTCGACGCCGGCGCCAAGGTGATCATCACCGCCCACCTGGGACGTCCCAAGGGGCAGGTCAACCCCGACTACTCCCTGGCTCCTGTCGCCAATCGCCTTGCCGAGGTCACCGGCGTCAAGGTGACCCTCGCTGAAGACACCGTGGGCGAGTCCGCCAAGGCCGCCGTCGCCGCTGCCGGTGACGGCGAGATCGTCCTGCTGGAGAACGTACGCTTCAACGCCGCTGAGACCTCTAAGGACGACGCCGAACGCGAGGCCTTCGCCTCCGAACTCGCCGCTCTGGCCGACGTCTTCGTCTCCGACGGCTTCGGCGTCGTGCACCGCAAGCAGGCCTCCGTCTACGACGTCGCCAAGCTGCTGCCCTCCGCCGCCGGCCTGCTCGTCGTCAAGGAGATCGAGTCCCTGGGACGCGCCGTCAACGACCCTGAGCGCCCTTACACTGTGGTGCTCGGTGGCTCCAAGGTCTCCGACAAGCTCGGCGTCATCTCCAACCTGCTGGGCAAGGCCGATCGTCTCCTCATCGGCGGCGGCATGGCCTACACCTTCCTGGCCGCCCAGGGCTATGAGGTGGGCACCTCCCTGCTGGAGAAGGACCAGATCGACACTGTCAAGGGCTACCTGGAGACCGCCAAGGCCAATGGCGTCGAGCTGCTGCTGCCCGTCGACACCGTCGTGGCCCCCGCCTTCGCTGCGGACGCCCCGGCCACAGTGGTGCCCGCCGACGGGCTGCCCGCCGACCAGATGGGTCTGGACATCGGACCCGAGACGCGACAGCTGTTCGCCGACGCCATCGCCACATCCAAGACCGTGGTGTGGAACGGCCCCATGGGCGTCTTCGAGTTCCCGGCCTTCGCCGAGGGCACCAAGGCAGTGGCCAAGGCGATCTCCGAGTCCGACGCCTTCTCCGTCATCGGCGGTGGCGACTCCGCCGCCGCCGTGCGCACGCTCGGCTTCGATGAGGCAACGTTCTCCCACATCTCCACCGGCGGCGGCGCCTCCCTCGAGCTTCTCGAAGGCAAGACCCTGCCCGGTATCGCAGTGCTCAACGACTGAAGGAAGGCAACCCAGATGAGTAACCGCACCCCGCTCATGGCGGGCAACTGGAAGATGAACCTCGACCACCTCGAGGCCAACCACCTCGTCCAGGGCCTGGCCATGGAGCTCAAGGACCGCGACCACGACTACTCCAAGTGCGAGGTCCTCGTGATCCCGCCCTTCACGGCCATCCGCACCGTGCAGACCATCGTCGAGGCCGACTCTCTGAGCATCAAGTACGGCGCTCAGGACGTCTCCATCCACGACAACGGCGCCTACACCGGTGAGATCTCCACCGAGATGCTCACCAAGCTCGGCGTCAGCTACGTGGTCATGGGCCACTCCGAGCGTCGTGAGTACCACGGCGAGTCCGACGCCCTTGTAGGCGCCAAGGCCCGCAAGGTGCTCGACGCCGGCATGACCCCCATCCTGTGCTGCGGCGAGGCCCTCGAGATCCGCAAGGCGGGTACCCACGTCGACTTCGTCCTGGGGCAGATCCGCGCCGCCCTCGAGGGATGGAGCGGGGAGGACGTCGCCAAGATCGTCATCGCCTACGAGCCCATCTGGGCCATCGGCACCGGCGAGACCGCCACCGCCGAGGACGCCCAGGAGGTGTGCGGAGCGATCCGCGAGGCCCTGCGCGCCGACTACGGTGACGCCACCGCGGACGCCACCCGTATCCTCTACGGCGGTTCCGCCAAGCCCGACAACATCAAGGAGCTCATGGCCCAGCCCGACGTCGACGGCGCGCTCGTCGGCGGAGCCTCCCTCAAGGCGGATTCCTTCGCCGCCATGGCGGGCTTCTACGCCTGAGCGACCCTGACCGCCACGGGGAGACGAGCAACCACTTTCCCTTAGCGTCCCACCGCTCGTTGCCGGGTCCTGGACACCTCACACCGCGAGGTGTCCAGGACCCGGTGCGTTGCAGGTAGACTGCCAGGCGGACAGGTGGGGGCGCGGACCCTGTCGGGAGTCGCGCCGGACCCAGCCGGAGCGAGAGGCCCCCGCAGCAAGACGGAACCAACAACGAAGGGAACGTGACGTGAACATAGTGCGTATCGTCCTTCAGGTGCTGCTCGTCCTCTCGAGCTTCTTCCTCATCATGTCGATCCTCCTTCACAAGGGCAAGGGCGGCGGTCTGTCGGACATGTTCGGTGGCGGTATCTCCTCGTCGGCCGGTTCCTCCGGCGTGGCCGAGCGCAACCTTGACCGCATCACGGTGGCGGTGGCCGTCATCTGGACGATCACGATCGTCGGGCTCGGCCTGGTCGCCAAGCTCGGCTGAGCGTCGGCGGACTCCGACGAGCACTGCGCACACGACGGATCCAGCCATCGACACCACCCCCGATCCGCGTGGCGACGTCCTGGACCGGGGGCTACGCGGCTACCTCGCCCACCTGCGTGTCGAGCGCGGGCTGAGCCCCCACACCCTGAGTGCCTACGAGCGCGACCTCAGCCGCTACCTGCGTTACCTGAGAAGCGCCGGCATCTCAGCCCCGCAGGAGGTCAACCGCAACGACGTGGCCGGCTTCCTCGAGGTCCTGCGCACCGGATCCGACGGTGCCCGCCCACTGGCGTCGTCGTCGGCATCCAGAACCGTCACGGCAGTGCGCGGCTGGCACAAGTTCCTCATGGCCGAGGGCACCACCTCCGAGGACCCCTCGGCCACCGTGCGTCCTCCCCAGCCCGGAAGACGCCTGCCCAAGGCCTTAGGGATTGACGAGGTCCGCCTCCTGCTGGAGGCCGCCGGCGTCGACGACTCCCCGGTGAGCCTGCGCGATCGGGCCCTGCTCGAGGTCCTCTATGCCACCGGCGCCCGCATCTCCGAGGCAGTGGGGCTCGTCATCGACGACCTCGACACCGACTCCCGGCTGCTGCGGCTGTTCGGCAAAGGACGCAAGGAGCGTGTGGTCCCCATGGGGACCTACGCCTGGGAGGCGCTGGACGCCTACCTGGTGCGAGGTCGGCCGGTCCTGGCCGAGAAGGGCAGGGGAGTGCCGCAGGTCTTCCTCAACACCCTGGGCAGGCCCCTGAGCCGACAGAGCGCCTGGGCCGTCCTGCAGCAGGCCGCTGAACGGGCCGGGCTCATCGGGGTGGACTCCGCTGATCGGCGACGCATCTCCCCCACACCCTGCGCCACTCCTTCGCCACGCATCTGCTGGCAGGAGGGGCCGACGTCCGGGTTGTCCAGGAGATGCTCGGACACGCCTCGGTCACCACCACCCAGATCTACACGAAGGTCACCGTCGACCATCTGCGGGAGGTCTACGCCACCAGTCACCCGCGGGCTCTGGCCTGATCGCCGAGCTCATCTTCGGAGGCCGTGCTCCCGGTTCTCGGTGTGGGAAGTCTGGGTGCGCACCGGGGCGTGTCTGAAAGCAGGGGCCTGCCAGGGCGGTTCTCTGGCGTGTCCCGTCTGAACTGGGCGATGTCGGTCGGCTTTCGACTAGGCTGGGTGACGTGAATGACTCCATCCAGCCAGGCCTGATCGACAACCCCGGCACCGACGAGAGCGAGGAGAAGGACTTCCCCGTTCCCGCGCCGCTGGAGTCGCACGGACCCGCTCGGGTCATCTCCATGTGCAACCAGAAGGGCGGCGTCGGAAAGACCACGACGACGATCAACCTCGGTGCGGCGATGGCCGAGCTGGGGCGCAAGGTCCTCATCGTCGACTTCGACCCCCAGGGAGCGGCTTCGGCCGGCCTGGGCATCAACGCTCACGAGCTCGACTCCACCATCTACGACCTGCTCGTCGCCAGCCGTCCGGACATTCGCGCGGTCATCCACGAGACCACGGTGGAGGGACTGGACATCGTCCCCGCCAATATCGACCTGTCCGCCGCCGAGGTCCAGCTCGTCAACGAGGTCGCCCGCGAACAGGCCCTCAAGCGGGTGCTGCGTCCAGTGCTCGACGAGTACGACGTGATCCTCGTGGACTGCCAGCCCTCGCTCGGGCTGCTGACCATCAACGCCCTGACCGCCTCCCACGGCGTCATCATCCCGCTGGAGACCGAGTTCTTCGCCCTGCGCGGGGTGGCGCTCCTGGTGGAGACCGTCGAGCGGGTCAAGGACCGTCTCAACGCCACCCTGGAGATCGACGGCATTCTCGCCACCATGGTGGACTCCCGCACCCTGCACTCAAGGGAGGTGCTCGAGCGCCTGGAGCAGGCCTTCGGTGAGCAGCTCTTCGACACTCGCATCCGGCGCACGATCAAGTTCCCGGACGCCTCCGTGGCCAATGAGCCGATCACCAGCTACGCGCCCTCCCACCCCGGTGCGGATGCCTACCGCCGGCTGGCCCGCGAGGTCATCGCCCGCGGCGATGTCGCCTGAGCCGGAGGAGCAGGGGCCGCCCCGGTTGCCCGGATTCAGTGTCACGCTGCCCCAGTTCGAGGGTCCCTTCGACCTGCTTCTGAGCCTCATCGCCCGCAAACGGCTCGACGTCACCGAGCTGGCGCTGGCCGAGGTGACCGACGACTTCATCGCCCATATGCGCTCGGACTGGGACCTGGGGCGCGCATCGGAGTTCATCGTCGTGGCCTCCACCCTCCTGGCTCTCAAGGCACACCGTCTTCTGCCTCATGACGAGGATGAGGAGGAGCCCGACCTCGAGCTGCTCGAGGCCCGTGACCTGCTCTTCGCCCGGCTCCTGCAGTACCGGGCCTTCAAGGAGGCCGCAGCGGCTTTTCGCCACCGGGCGGAGGCCTCCGCACGCAGCCACCCCCGCATCGTCGCCCTGGAACCGCATCTGGTGGCGTTGCTGCCCAGGCTCGTGGCCACCATCACTCCAGAGGAACTAACGCGGCTGGCGGTCGGAGCCTTCACCCGTCCCACGGATCCGGGTGTCCAGACCGTCCACCTTCACGAGCGGGTACCGGTCGGGGAACAGCTGAACCTCATCGCCCTCAGGCTGCGCCGTCACGGAACCCTGACCTTCGCCCAGATCATTGAGGACGCCGAGCGTACCGCCGTCGTGGTGGCTCGGTTCCTGGCTCTGCTCATTCTCCACCGGCAGGGCAGCGCTGAGCTGGACCAGCCCGAGGCCATGGGCGAGATCACCGTGACCTGGTGCGGCGGCCAGGACGATCTGACCGGCATGATGACCTCCAAGAACCTCACTGAGCTCGAGGAGGAATTCGCATGAGCGAGGCCGCAGAGCCTCAGCTGCGCAGCGCCGCTGAGGCCATCCTCATTGTCGCCGACGAACCGGTGACCACCACTGCGATCGCCGAGGCCCTCGGCGTTGAGGAGAGCGTCTGCGAGGAGCTGCTCGAGGGCCTGGCTGCCGAGTACCGGGGAGAGGCACCCGGCAGCCGGCCTCACGGATTCCTTCTACGACGTGCGGCGGGCGGGTGGCGCTTCGCCTCCGTGCCCGAGCACGCCGACCTCGTCGAGCAGTTCATCATCGGTGGCGCCACCGCACGGCTGAGCCAGGCCGCTCTGGAGACCCTGGCCGTCGTCGCCTACAGGCAGCCGGTCACCCGGGGGCGCGTCGCGGAGATCCGTGGTGTCAATGTCGACGGTGTCATGCGCACCCTGCACGCCCGCGGCCTCATCGAGGAGGCCGGCGCCGAGACCTCCGGTGCGATCCTGTACCGGACCACGGGAGAGTTCCTGGAGTACCTGGGAATCGACTCCCTCGACGAGCTACCACCCTTGGCTCCCTACCTTCCCCGTGTTGAGGCACTGGGGGAGATCGTCGAGCAGGCCGATGAGATGGCCGGTAGGAGGACCCCATGACCCCGAGGAACCGCCATGCCCGAACCGAGTCCGTACCCCACAGCGACTTCGGGCGCAGGAGTTCTACGACGAGGACGACCTCGAGGAGCTGGACGAGAAGACCGACGCCGGCGACCTGGCCGCCTTCGACGCCGAGGCCATCGACGAGGACGAGGAGTCCCATCTGCTCGCCATGCGTGAGCGCGCCACCAAGGGCGGCCGGGACGACCCACACGTCGCCTCCGGACAGCGGCTGCAGAAGGTCCTCGCCCACGCAGGGGTCGCCTCGCGCCGCGCCTGCGAGCAGCTCATCGCCGACGGCCGCGTCAGCGTCGACGGCATCACCGTCACCGAGGCGGGCGTCAGAGTGGACCCGCTGACACAGGAGATCCGCCTCGACGGCAGCCGGATCCTCACCAACCCCGAGCTCATCACCCTCATGCTCCACAAGCCGGCCGGGGTCGTCACCACCATGGATGACCCCGAGGGCCGTCCGACCGTGGCCCAGTACGGACGCGACTACCTGGCCGAGCACCCCGAGCTGCCCGACTCACTGCGCTTGGTGCACGTCGGCCGCCTCGACACCGAGACCGAGGGGCTGCTCCTGCTGTCCAACGACGGCGAGCTCTCCCACAGGCTCATGCACCCCAGCTTCGAGATCGCCAAGACCTATGTCGCCATCGTCGAGGGGCACGTCGAGCCCTGGGTCCCGCGCAAGCTGCGGCGCGGCATCGAGCTGGAGGACGGTGAGGCCAAGGCGGACCGGGTCACCGTCAAGGACTCCGGGCCACGCGGCTCCATCGTCGAGATCACCCTCCACTCCGGCAAGAACCGCATCGTGCGACGCATGCTGGACGCCGTCGGCCACCCGGTGACGCGTCTGGCGCGCACCAGGCTGGGACCTCTGCGGCTGGGTAACCTGCGCCCCGGTGAGACCCGCCCCCTCAGCGGCGAGGAGATCGCCGCGCTGCAGCAGGAGGTCGGTCTGTGAGCACGCCCGAGCCGCCGACGTCGGTGTCCACGCGTGGACCGGTGCTCATCGTTGGTACAGGGCTGCTGGGAACCTCGCTCGCCCTGGCGCTGCGGGCGGCGGGTGTCGAGGTCCAGCTCTCCGACACCTCACCCACGTCCCTGGCCCTGGCCCGCGACATGGGTGCGGGAACGCTCCACGGGAAGGACAGCCCCGAGCCGCGGGTCATCGTCGTGGCCACGCCCCCCGACGTGACCGCCGACGTCGTCGTCGCGCAGCTGAGTGCCCACCCGAGTGCGGTGGTCACCGACGTCGCCTCGGTCAAGGAACGGGTCGTCAATGAGGTCCGTGACCGGGCGGGAGCCGAGGCGCGCAGGTACGTCGGCTCCCACCCGATGGCGGGTCGGGAGCGCTCGGGCGCCGGCGCCGCCGACTCCGACCTCTTCGCCGGGCGCCCCTGGGTGGTCGTCGGTCAGGACTCGGATCCGCAGGCGGAGCTGGTCGTCAGGAACCTGGCGGTCGATGTGGGCGCCAGCCCGGTGCGCATGGGTGCGGCGGAGCACGACGCCGCCGTCGCCGCCGTCTCCCACATGCCCCAGCTCGTCTCCTCATTGGTGGCCGCTCGCCTGGAGGGGCTGGGGGAGGGGACTCTGGCCCTGTCGGGGCAAGGTCTTCGTGACGTCACCCGGATCGCGGCCTCGGACCCCAGGCTGTGGTCGGCCATCATCGTGGGTAATGCCGGGCCCGTGGTCGACCTGCTGCGCCGGATCAGTGATGACCTGGGTGCACTGATCACGGGGATCGAAGCGGCCACCTACGATCCGGACGGCCCGGAGTATGCAGGCCCGGGAGCGGCACGTGTCGTCGCTCCCGGGGCCGTCGGCGCGGTCACCGACATCATGACTCGGGGAAACGCCGGCCGGGCACGTATTCCCGGAAAGCACGGCGGGGCGCCGCGTCGCTACACCGAGGTCCAGGTCCTGGTGCCCGACGCCGCCGGCGAGCTGGGCCGGCTCTTCTCCGACGTCGGCGCCGCCGGCGTCAACATCGAGGACTTCTCCCTGGAGCACTCCGCCGGGCAGAGCGCCGGCATCGCCCTCATCTCCGTCCTTCCTGCGGTCGCCCGACGGCTGGAGGAGGCGCTGGACGCCCAGGGCTGGCGCGTCGTCGCGGTCTGAAACCGGTTCAATGTGCCGCGCAGGCCCGCCTGTGTCAGTACTCATGGGGCCTGATCCGCAGTACCTCGCTGGAGTGTGGGACGCTTGGCCCAGTTCATGACCGGAAATCGGACCCTGATGGAGGGCACCATGGGAATCGTCGTAGCGATCGACGGACCAAGCGGATCGGGCAAGTCCACCGTGTCGCGGCGCGTCGCCGCCACGCTCGGACTGGCCTACCTGGACACCGGTGCCATGTACCGGGCCGCCGCCTGGTGGTGCGAGCGCGAGGGGATCGGCCTGGAGGACGAGGCCGCCGTCGCCGAGGCCGTCGCCGCGATGCCCCTGCACATGGGGCTGGATCCCGAGCACCCCACCTTCACCGTGGACGGCACGGACGTATCGACCGCGATCCGTGACCCGCACATCGCCACCGTCGTCTCGAAGGTCGCCACCAACCTCGAGGTGCGCGCCGAGCTGGCACGCCGCCAGCGCGAGATCATCCGCTTCGAGGCGACCGGGCACACCGGCTCCTTCTCTGAGGCGCCGGCATCGTGGCCGAGGGACGGGACATCACCACCGTTATCGCGCCCGACGCCGACGCCCGTCTGCTGGTGACCGCCTCGGAGGAGGCCCGTCTGGCACGTCGCGCCGGGGACCTGGAGGCCGGCGGCAAGCAGGTCGACGCCACCGCCCTGCGTGACCAGGTGGTGCGTCGCGACCGCGATGACGCCACGGTCTCCCAGTTCCTCACCGCACCCGAGGGCGTCACCCTGGTGGACACCTCGGAGATGACCCTGGAGCAGTCCGTCGAGCGGGTCCTGGACCTCATCGAAGAGGCCGCCGACTCCGCTGCTCGGCGCGACGCGGAGGAGGACCTGCGGGCCCAGGCCATGCGTGAGGGCCTGAGCGACTATGAGCTCGATGAGGAGGACCTCGCTCTTCTGGAGGCCGACGGGGGCCTGCCCACCGGTGATAGCGTCGAAGCCGGGCTGCCGGTCCTGGCTGTCGTCGGCCGGCCCAACGTGGGCAAGTCGACTCTGGTCAACCGGGTCCTGGGCCGCCGCGAGGCCGTCGTCCAGGACACCCCCGGTGTCACCCGCGACCGGGTCTCCTACCCGGCGGAATGGGCCGGGCGCCGCTTCACCATCGTCGACACCGGCGGCTGGGAGGTGGACGTGGCCGGCCTCGACGCAGCCGTGGCCACCCAGGCCGAGATCGCCGTCGAGATGGCCGACGCCGTCCTGCTCGTCGTCGACGCCCAGGTCGGCATCACCGAGACCGACGCCCGCGTGGTGCGGATGCTGCGTCGCAGCGGCAAGCCGGTGGTCCTGGCCGCCAACAAGGTCGACTCCCCGGCCCAGGAGGGGGACGCCGCCGCTCTGTGGAACCTGGGGCTGGGCGAACCCTTCCCGGTCTCGGCCCTGCACGGCCGGGGCAGCGGCGAGGTCCTTGACGCCGTCATGGAGATCCTCCCGGAGGTCTCCGCCGTGGCCGCTGCGGCGCCCGAGGGGGACCTGCACCGCATCGCCCTCGTGGGGCGGCCCAACGTCGGCAAGTCCTCGCTGCTGAACTCCATCGCGGGCAGGGAGCGCGTCGTCGTCAACGAGACCGCGGGCACCACCCGTGACCCGGTCGACGAGATCATCGAGTCGACGGGCGCCAGTGGGTCTTCGTCGACACCGCCGGAATCCGCCGGCGCGTCAAGCAGTCACGGGGCGCCGACTACTACGCGGTGCTGCGCACGCAGGGCGCCATCGACAATGCCGAGGTCGCCGTCGTCCTCCTGGACGCCTCCGAGCCGATCAGTGAGCAGGACGTGCGCGTCGTCCAGCAGGCCGTCGATGCCGGCCGCGCCCTAGTCCTGGTCAACAACAAGTGGGACCTGGTGGACGAGGAGCGTCAGAAGATGCTCCTGTGGGAGGTCGAGCACGACCTGGCCCACGTCTCCTGGGCCCCCCACATCAACCTGGCCGCCCGGACCGGCTGGCACACCAACCGGCTCGTGCGCGCTCTCGACGCCGCCCTGGAGGGCTGGACCACGCGCGTCCCGACGGGCCGGCTCAACGGCTTCCTGGGGCAGCTACAGTCCGCCACCCCGCACCCGGTGCGCGGCGGCAAGCAGCCCCGCATCCTCTTCGCCACCCAGGTTCAGGTGGCCCCGCCCCGGATCGTCATCTTCACCACCGGATTCCTCGACGCCGGATACCGGCGCTTCATCGAGCGCCGCCTGCGCGAGGAGTTCGGCTTCACCGGCACCCCCATCCAGATCGGGGTGCGCGTACGCGAGAAGCGCCAGCGGCGCTGAGCCCCGGACGGACTCAGTCGCCGGAAGCGGCCTGCTCCTTGGCCCACTGGGCAACACGCGCCGCGCTCTCCTCCTCGGACAGGTCCTCGACCCGGGTCATGATCGACCACCGCACGCCGAAGGGATCGCGGATGGAGGCGAACCTGTCCCCGGACACGAAGGTGTTAGGCGATTCCAGCAAGGTCGCTCCGGCAGTGGTAGCCCGGTCAACGGTGGCATCGACATCCGGGCAGTACAGACCGATCGAGTAGCAGACCGGCTCGGCCGACGGAGTCGCAACCAGACCGGACAAGGTGGAGGGCTCACCGATCTGGAGCCTTCCGTGACCGAAGTCGAGCTCCGCGTGGACGATCGACCCCTCCATCTCCACACTGTCCACGATGCGCGCCCCGAAGACGTCACGGTAGAACCGAAGCGCCCGGTCGGCGCCGTCAATGGCCAGAAACGGTGTGATGCTGGTGAAGCCGTGCGGAGTCCCATCAGTCGTGTACTGTCCAGTGGCCCCGGAAACGTTGCGTGTAGTCATGCCAACGACTGTAGGAAAGATGGAGGCGCCTCCGCTTGAAGATCCGCGACAGTTCCGGAAAGGTGAGGAGCCGTGCCCGACACGACCGCTGATCAACGGGGAATCCTCGATCACCTTGCACGGCCCGATTACAAGCATCTCCTATCACGAGTTGGAAGGCCGAGGATGGGCCGTCGGAGCCCTTCTCAGGCCTGCAGGGGCAGGCGCGCTGTGCTCCCCATCCCTGATCCAGGACTCCCATCAGCCGCTCGAGGACCCTGACCTGAGCGCTGCGGTCGCCGGCGTCATGATGGATAACGAACATGACGACGGGCGGACAACGTGCCGCCAGTGCGCTGGCAGACTGGCTGGCGCAGCGTACCGGGCCGCCACAAGCGATGGCGCTCATCGCCAATAAGATGGAGGACGTCGTCGCCGCCGACAGAAGCGTCCTGCGTGTCGATCAGCTGGCGAGACGCCTCGATCTTTCTATCCGAAGTCTGCAACGCCTCTGCGAGAAGTACATCAGCCTGCCCCCACTCGCAGTGATCAGACTGCTACCGGCTCCAGGAAGCGGCACAGCGGCTCAGGGAGGATCCGTCCGTCACCGTTGCGCAAGTGGCCGCCGAGCTCGACTACGCGGACCATGCGCACCTGACCGCCGACTTCCGACGCGTCCTGGGCTTCTCACCGAGCCAGTACCGACAGCAGACCATCAGCGATCGTCGGGCTCTTAGCGACCGGTAGCGGGTTCAAACCTCGGGCGGCGCCGCGCGACGTCAGAAACCAACAGGACTCCGCGAGCGTGAGAACGGTTGGCGCGGACAGTGGCGCGCGGCTGTGACACCCATAGACTGTAGCCATGCTGAATCCGGTTGACCCCACCACCACGCCCGCCTGGAAGCGTCTCATCGAGCTCCACGACACCATGAGCCCGGACCTGGGCGCCTGGTTCGCCGACGACCCGCAGCGCGCCGAGCGCTTCTCCTACGAGCTGGGAGACCTCTACGTCGACCTGTCCAAGAACCTGCTGACCGACGACGTCCGTGACGCCCTGATCGAGCTCGCCGAGCAGGTGGACGTCCCGGGCCGCCGCGACGCCATGCTCGCCGGCGAGCACATCAACATCACCGAGGACCGGGCCGTCCTCCACACGGCCCTGCGCCGACCGGTCACTGACTCCCTGACTGTGGACGGCCAGGACGTCGTCGCCGACGTCCACGAAGTCCTGGAGAAGATCTACGCCTTCGCCCGCCGGGTGCGCTCGGGGGGTTGGACCGGCATCACCGGCAAGCCCATCAAGACGGTGGTCAACATCGGCATCGGCGGCTCCGACCTCGGCCCCGTCATGGTCTACGAGGCCCTCAAGCCCTACGTGCAGAAGGGCATTCAGTGCCGCTTCATCTCCAACATCGACCCCACCGACTGCGCAGAGAAGGTCGCGGACCTCGACCCGGAGACGACCTTGTTCATCATCGCCTCCAAGACCTTCACCACGCTGGAGACCCTCACTAACGCCCGTATGGCCCGCGACTGGTTCCTGACTGCCCTGCAGGCCAAGGGCATTGAGACTGACGGCGCCATTGCCAAGCACTTCGTGGCTGTGTCCACCGCCCTGGACAAGGTCGCCGAGTTCGGCATCGACCCGGCCAACGCCTTCGGCTTCTGGAACTGGGTGGGCGGGCGTTACTCGGTGGACTCCGCCGTCGGCACGGTGCTGGCCGTGGCCATCGGTCCGGAGAACTTCGCCGACTTCCTGGCCGGCTTCCACACCGTTGACGAGCACTTCGCCACCAAGGCTCGGCCGACAACGTCCCCATGCTCATGGGCCTGCTCAACGTCTGGTACGTCAACTTCTTCAAGGCCGGCTCCCACGCTGTCCTGCCCTACGCCCAGTACCTGCACCGTTTCCCTGCCTACCTCCAGCAGCTCACCATGGAGTCCAACGGCAAGTCCGTGCGCTGGGACGGCAGCCCCGTAACCACTGAGACCGGCGAGGTCTTCTGGGGTGAGCCGGGCACCAACGGCCAGCACGCCTTCTACCAGCTCATTCACCAGGGCACCCAGCTCATCCCTGCGGACTTCATCGCCGTGGCCAACCCCGCTCACCCCGCCAAGGACGGGAAGGTGGACGTCCACGAGCTGTTCCTGTCCAACTACCTGGCGCAGACCGCAGCGCTCGCCTTCGGCAAGACCGCCGACGAGGTACGTGCCGAGGGCACCGCCGAGGAGATCGTTCCAGCCCGCGTCTTCGCCGGCAACAGGCCAACCACCTCGATTCTCGCCCCGGCGCTGACCCCCGCGGTCGTCGGAGAGCTCATCGCCCTCTACGAGCACATCACCTTCACCCAGGGCATCGTGTGGGGAATCGACTCCTTCGACCAGTGGGGGGTCGAGCTCGGCAAGAAGCTGGCCCTCGAGATCGCCCCCGCCGTCCAGGGAGACGAGGAGGCTCTTGCAGGGCAGGACGCCTCCACCCGCGGCCTCATCACCCGTTACCGTAGCCTGCGCCACTAGCCCGATGCACCCCGGCGGCCACTCAGCTGGACGCTTTGCCATACCTGCGATCCACAACCCTTGAGGAGGACATGATGAAGGAAGTCAGCGTTGACGAGCTGCGTCGTCGGCTCGAGGCAGGGGAGGACCTGGTGGTCCTTGACGTACGCGAGCCCGACGAGGTCGCGAGCTCGGCGATCCCCGGCTCAGTCAACATCCCGCTGGGTGAGGTGGCCGACCGGATGGGAGAGCTCGATGCGGCCCGCCCCACGGCGGTCATCTGTGCCGGCGGAGTGCGCTCCGCCAAGGCGGTCGAGGCTTTGACTGCTGCAGGCTACACCGGCGAGCTGGTCAACGTCAGCGGCGGCATGAAGGCCTGGCTGGGTCAGTAGCCCGGCGGACAACTCTCAGGGACGGCCCTCGGACTCACCGGTTCGGGGCCGTCCCGCGTCTTTCAGTCTTGTTCTCGTGAGCGCCTGAGCAGCTCCGCGACCGTGCGCAGGACACCGTCCTCGGTGTTGGCGGGTGCCGTGTATGCCGCTGCGGCATGGATGCCGGGATGGGCGTTGCGCATGGCGAAGCCCAGGTCCGCGTGGTCGTAGAGATCCAGGTCGTTGAGATAGTCCCCGAAGACGGCCGTCTGCTCCGGAAGGACCCCGAGCCTGGCCTGAAGCGCCGCCAGGGCACGGCCCTTCGAGGCTCGTGCCGACATCATGTCCGTCCAGTGCATCCCGGAGACGACGGTCTGCACGTGCGGGAACCGCTGCGGTCAGTGCCTGGGAGCTACCGTTCTCGACGTCGTCGAAGTCGAAGACCGCCACCTTGAGCACCTCATCCAGCGGAATGTCGTTGAGGTCCTCGACGATCTCCAGCGCCTCGTAGTACAGCCTGGTCTGTTCCAGGAAGGCCGCATCGGATCGCTCGATATAGGCACAGTGCTTGCAGGCCACAACAGCGCCGACGTCGTACCCGGAGTCGGCCAGGCGACGGGTCGTGGTGATGGCGGCCTTGGCATCCTGGGCACTGATGGTGTCGGCATGGATCTCCTCACCGCCGTGGACGACGAAGGAACCGTTCTCAGCGATGAACGGCGAGTCGTCGACGGCGGCTCCCAGAACCGCACGCAGGTTGGCCAGCTGCCTGCCCGAGGCTGGGGCGAAGACGATGCCGGCGTCTCGCATGCCTGTGACCGCCTCCATCAGCCCTTCGGGAACATGCCCCTCACCATCGATGAGGGTTCCATCCATGTCGGTGACAACGAGGCGTAGATCGATCTCTGCGGGCAGTGGCGCGAGGAGCTCCGGCTCAAGGGGAAGACGCTTCACAGTGTCATCCTCTCAAAGGATGGCGCCTCCATGTGGGTAACGGCGGCGGGCGGTCGGGGTCGCAAAAACGGGCGCCTGCTGGCCCATACCGATCAGTGGACAAGCAGGCGCCCGTCAGAGAAACGGCTCGCGTTCTCCGGAGCGTTCAGCTCAGTCAGCTGGCCTGGCGGCGACGCATGACGAGGAATGCACCGGTGCCGAGCAGGCCGGCGGCGACGACGGCGAAGGCGATGCTTGGACCAGTGGTTGCGAGCGCGGGCTTCGTCGGGGTGGTGCGAGGATCCGCGACCGCGGGAGTCGAAGACGGCTTGGCCGGGGTGCCGGTGGCCGTGACGGTCTTAGTGGTCGCCGTAGTGGCCGGAGCGGACGGCGTTGACGTGGCCGCAGGAGTGGTGGTCTCCGTGGTTGGAGGAGCGGCCGGTGCCGAAGGAGTGGTCTCGGTGGTCGGCGTCGACGGCGTGGCCTCCGGAGTCGGCTGCGGGGCGTGGGTGTCCGCTGGCGGGGTGTTGTTCGTCGACGGCGGAGTGTCGTTGGTCGTCGTCGTGGTGTTGGTGGTTGTGGTGGTGCTGGTGGTCGTCTGGGTCAGCGTCGTGTTGCTGACGTTGTAGGCGGCGAAGTTCTGGGTGGCGTACCAGCTGCCGTTCGAGGTCTGGGCGAATCCGATGCCGATGGAGTTGACGTTCGGGTCCGTCATGTTCTTGTAGTGACCGGGGGAGTTGAGCCACTGGTCGAAGATTATCGCGCCGGTGTCGCCACCCGCGGTGTGCCAGGCCACGTTTTCAGAGCCCTTGGTCCAGCCCGCCGGGTAGACCGACGTGAAGTCGGGGCGGTGGCTCATGTTGTTGGCGGTGGCCTGCTGCTCGGACCAGTCCTGTGCGACGGCGTCGAGCTCCTGGTACCGGGTCACCGGCTGAAGACCCATCTTGCTGCGCAGCTCGTTGACCTTGTTCAGGACGGTGTTGGCGTACTGGGACCCCTCCGAGGTCACCTGGGCGGGAACCGCGGCAGCGGCTGCCGGTGCCGCCTGAGGAGCGGCTGGAGCGGCCAGCGCGGCCGAGGAGGCGGTCAGTGGTACGACGGTGAGCGCAGCTGCGGCAATGACGCGCTTGATGTTCATGTGTCGTTCTCTCTGATCGGGAATATGAGAACACAGTCTTATTCGCGCAACCAGGTATGAGCCGGTGCGCAGGATGCTGTGAGACACCCTTGATGTCGGTGTTCACTCAACCACAGTCGTGCCGGCCGTGCATGTTATTGGGCTGTGACTTTTCTGACCAAATTCATCGTCCGGCTGAATCGAGCTGTCGACTGTGGGCATAGCCCTTCGTCTTGAGGTGCTGATAAAAGGTGACCACGGACGGCTGGGGGTGGGAATGTGGCGTCATTGCAGCGATTGCTGGACCGTGGCTAAAAAAAAGTAGAAGGTTATCGCAGAGAGCCGGAAATCTAAATAGACCTCATGGTTGTTATAGAGGATGTAAATGTGATTGGTGTTAATAAAGGGAATGTTGTAGAAATGTGTTCAGTCTTGCTGCAAAGTTTCTTTCACTGAAAAGATCCGCACTCTCTTGAGAGTACGGATCTTTGCGCTGGTCGGGCTGGCGGGATTTGAACCCACGACCCCTTGACCCCCAGTCAAGTGCGCTACCAAACTGCGCCACAGCCCGTTGACTCGCGGCGCCGGGCCGCTTGCAACGAGCAGAACCTTAACCCATGGGATGGCTCCTTCAGAAATCTGCTGGCGGTGAGGCCGCTCACCCCCAGAACATCAGAAGCGGTCGTCCCGATGGCGGCCTCCTCCCATGAGGGCGTCGAGCTGACGTCGTTCCTTCTTCGTGGGCCGTCCCGCTCCGCGATCTCGGATGACGGCGGCCGGCGCATCCAGCGGAGACGGGCGAGGGGGAGAGGAGTCGATGTACGCGGTGCGGGCGATGGGCGCACCCACCCGTTTGGTGAGGATGCGAGTGACAGTCAGCAACCGGTCGAACCCGTCGACTCGGTAGCGGACCTCGTCACCCACCGCGACGTGCTGGGCGGGCTTGGCGGTCTCGCCGTTGATACGCACATGTCCCGCCTTGCAAGCGCTCGTCGCAGCCGAGCGGGACTTGATCTGTCGCACGCTCCACAGCCAGACGTCGATGCGAGCCGACGCCGGGCCACGTGGGGTGCTGTTGCCGTCGGATGCGGAACAAGGGTGCGTTGCCATGATGGCATCCTAAGCAAGAAGGTCAGTGACGTACCCTTCTATGACTTCGACGCCGTGAGGCTCTGCGCCATCGACGGCGCCCCCGAACGATGAGCCCCCAACCCAGCACCAGGGCGCCGAAGGCCGCGAGCGCCGCGTACCCAGGGCTGCGCCAGACAACGGAGCCGACCTCCTTCGCGGTACGAGTGGCCCGTTCCGGGAGGGAGTCAGTCCCGTCTCCACCGGCAAGACAGCTGTTCAAGGTGGTGTTCAGTGCCTCCTTATCGGCCTGGGGCAGACCGAGCCGGTAGGCGGCTGCCACTGAGACGAAACGACGCGCGTAGGTGCAGCGGTAGGAGGTGTTGGCCGGCCACCAGCCGCCTGGGCCGCTGGGTCGCCAGCTGCCGGTCTCGGTGGAGCCAACGGGGCAGCTCGCCGGGCCGCAGGCGCCCTTGGCCTGGTTGGCCTCGCCATCAACGGCGATGAGATTCAGGGGATCGTTGGCCACCAGCAGCCGTGTGCGCTCATCCCACTGCCAGGCTCCGTGGGCGTAGAGGTAGTTCAACGGCACGACATGGTCGATCTGGACGGCGGCTGAGGTGTCCTGACCACGTGTGAAGGTGATCCTTCTGCCGGTGTAGGGATCGTGAAGAATGCCAGCCCAGACGGTGGCGTCCGGGCACACGCCCGCGCCCCGGCCGCGCCCGTCCTCGCGGGGTTGAACGCCGTCATCACGCGAGAAGTCGGTGTCCGTCAGGTCTCGGGCCAGGATCTCGTTACGAGTGTCACAGCCGTCACCGTCGACGTCGGTCCACGCCTCACCGAACCAACCGGTGCGCGAACCTCCCTCTGCCCAGGACTGCGCGGCCGGAGCATCCTCAGGCAGCTCCGAAAGCGCCTCAAGAGAGGCGCTCGGGGACAGGATGAAGTCTCCTCTCTGGTCCCAGGGCGCCTCATGGAGGGCAGCGAGCTCAGTGGCCGCGGACTTCTGTGAGGGCTCCGGCGAGGTATCGGCATGGACGGGAAGTGCTGCTGTCATCCCCGAAGCACTGAGCGCACCGAGCACCGTGAGGCGCGTCAGGGTCCGGCCGGAAGCGTTCATGGGGCAACGGTAGCCTCACCCACCGACAGGAGCTGCCGGCTTCGTCGGCCCGTGATGCGGCAGCTCGACCGAATGGGACCTAAGCAGTCATCAGAGCGTTGGCCGGCTCATCCAGGTACCAGATGGTCTGCTTCCCCCCGGCAGCACGACGCCGGCGCCTTGAGCACATCGGGGCTGCCCAGACCCAGACGTACCGCTTCGGCCTTACCTCCACCGCCGGCCACCACCATGACCCTGCCGGCACGCTGTAAGGCATCGAAGGTCAGAGAGTAGCGCTCGGAAGGCGGCTTGGGCGAGTTGCGCACAGCCACAGCAGGCACTCCCACTGCAAGTGCGGCCGGGTGCCCGGGAAAGAGCGAGCATACGTGGGCGTCAGGTCCCAGCCCCACGTGGACGACATCCAAGCCGCCGTGGGACAGCCCCGCCGACTCGAGTTCATGGGTCATGCGGGCTGTCGCCTCATCCAGACCACTGACCTCGTTCGGGGAGCAGCCAGCCGGTGCGTCTGAGACTCCCTGATGCCCGCGGCGATGAGGGGCGTGGCCAGCAGGTCGTTACGCTCCGGGTCGCCCACCGGGACGAAGCGCTCGTCACCGAACCACAGATGGATGGCGCGGCGCACCGGTTCAGGCTGGGCGGTGATGAGTGGCGCGAGGGCGTCAGCCAGTGCTATGCCCCCGGAACCACCTGTCAGCGCCAGGTGGGCGACTCCCCGAGCCGCCACCGCCTCGGCCAGAATTCGCATGGTGTCCTCACAGACCCTCTGAGCGGCGTCGCTCAGTGTCGGGACCACGACGACGGCTGGTGTCGCAGCAGCAGCTGCGGCCGACTGGATCTCAGCGATCGCCTGGGAGTGGGGTGCGCCGGTATCAGTCATTGACGGACTCCTCGAGCAGTGAGGCCAGGACCTCCTGGTAGACGAGGTCGGGGGTGAGCCGGCGCAGCTCCTCGTTGAGGGTGCTGATCGGCTCGCGCCGGGCCATCGTGACCACCTGGGGCTCGGGGGAGCCGGGGCGTGTGATCGTGACCCGCTCCAGGTCGTGGCGGGCGATGATGACCTCGCCGTCGTCGGTTCTGGCGGTGATGGAGGAGATGCCCTTTGAAGCCCTCCTCATCGACTCGCGTGACCGGCACGTCCAGCCGCAGCCGCAGCCAGGCGCTCATAAGGCAGAGCGAGGAGTTCCTCGGCTCTCCGGCCACCACCACCTCCCGCAGCCCGCCCGCGCGCAGCAGCGGGTCCAGGGTGGAGGCCACCATGGCGCGCCACAGGGTGATGCGGGTCCAGGCCAGGTCGATGTCGCCGCGCACGCTCACCGGTGCCAGCTCTCGCAGCGCCCTGGCCGGGAAGACCTGCGCGGGAGTGTTGGTGATGCGCGTGGAGCCCAGGCGTCCCAAGGGGTCCTGCGAAGGGATCTCAGGGACGGTCGTCGGCCACCACACGACCACCGGAGCGTCGGGCAGGAGGAAAGGCACCACCAGCGTGTCGGTGTGCAGAGCCGCCTCATCCCAAGGCCTCAGGACCAGCGTCTCGCCGGCACCGGCATCGTGGCCGACACGGATCTCGGCGTCCAGGTGCCCTCCGGCCTGGGCCGAGACGTGTCCGTCGCGGCTGCGTGGGGTCTCTCGGCCGATGGTGTCCTCCTCAGGTGGCTTGACGACGGCGATGATGCGGCTGGGATGATCCCGGCTGGCACCGTGCGCGGCGCACAGCGCATCCTCCAGACCCCCCTCGTCGGTGGAGATCACGAGCGTCAGCACCCGGGAGGAGCCGGAGGTTCCCTCGTGCTCAACCAGCCGGGAGACGATCCGGGAGGTGGTTGTCGCGGTCAGTGTGGTAATCATGAGCGCCTCCAGGTGCGGCCGTCGCGGGCAAGGAGATCGTGGGCACTGGCCGGTCCCCAGGAGCCGGGGCGATAGCCCTCAGGGTTCCCGCCGGCGCTCCAGTGCTCGATGACGGGGTCCAGGATGCGCCAGGACAGGTCGACCTCGCGCTGGTGGGGGAACAGTGGGGCGTCACCCAGGAGCGCATCGAGGATGAGGCGCTCGTAGGCCTCCGGCGACTCCTCGTTGAAGGTGGCCCCGTAGCCGAAGTCCATGGAGACGTCACGCAGTTCCATCTGGGTTCCGGGCACCTTGGACGCCAGCCGCAGCGTGATGCCCTCATCAGGCTGGATCCGCAGCACGATCGTGTTGGCACCCACGGCAGTGGTGGCCGCCGACTCGAACGGAAGGAATGGCGGCTGCTTGAAAACGACGGCGACCTCAGTGACCCGGCGGGTCAGGCGCTTACCGGCGCGCAGGTAGAACGGCACGCCGGCCCAGCGGCGGTTGGCGATCTCCAGGCGCAGAGCGGCAAAGGTCTCGGTGCGGGAGTCGGCGGCGACGCCGTCCTCCTCCAGGTAGCCCCGCACTGGCAGACCTCCCTGGAAGCCGGCCTCGTACCGGCCGCGGGCAGTGGTGAGGTCCAGGTCCAGGACCCCGTCGCGCTCCAGGCGCACGCAGTCGAGCACCTTCTCCTTCTCCAGGCGTACCGCGGCCGCCTCCATGCTGGTGGGCTCCTCCATGGCGGTCAGTGCCAGGAGCTGGAGCAGGTGGTTCTGGATGACGTCGCGCGCCGAGCCGATCGTGTCGTAGTAGCCGGCCCGGGTACCGATACCGATGTCCTCGGCCATGGTGATCTGGACGTGATCGACGTAGCGCTGATTCCACAGCGGCTCGAACATCGTGTTGGCGAATCTCAGCGCCAGGATGTTCTGCACCGTCTCCTTGCCCAGGTAGTGGTCGACCCGGAAGACGTCGTCGGGGCGCACGATGCGTCCCACGAGGGCATCGAGCTCCCTGGCGCTGGAGCGGTTGTGTCCGAAGGGCTTCTCGATGACGACGCGGCGCCAGGCGTCGGCCGACTCCTCCACGAGCCCGGAGCGGGCGATGCGCTCAGTCACGGCCGGGAACCATCCCGGAGGGATCGACAGGTAGAAGGCGCGGTTGCCGCGCGTGCCCCGGGTGGTGTCCAGGTCATCCACCACGCGAGTGAGCTCGTCGTAGGCGGCGTCGTCCTCAAAGGAGCTGAACTCCACGAAGCGCATCCCCGCTGCCAGCTGCTCCCAGATAGCGGGACGCCATGGGGTGCGGGCACCCGCCCGAGCCGATTCCTCCACGTAGCCGCGCAGGTCGTCGTCGGACCAGGAGCGTCGGCCGACGCCCACCAGGGAGAAGCTGGGGGAGAGCAGGCCGCGGTTGGCCAGGTCGTAGATGGCAGGCAGGAGCTTGTTGCGGGCCAGATCACCAGTGATGCCGAACATCACCAGAACGCAGGGGTCCGCGATACGCGGAAGGCGAAGGTCGCGGGCGTCGAGAAGCGGGTTGGTCGCCCGCGTGGGTCTCGACGACGGAAACGGAGTCGCGGAGTCGGAGCTGGACACGTCAGCCTTTCTGAGGATCGACGATCGGCGGACCAGGCGCCACCAGCGTACCGTCGGCGCACTGCGGCGGTCTGACAGAGACCTGACAGAGACCTGACAGATACTTGACCAGGGTCGCGCTCGAGGAACCGTACTGGCCGCACCCGTGCACTCTAGCGCCCCCGGGAGTGGCTCACATGGCAGGGACAGGCATACCGTGAGCCGTCACATGTCATTCGGGGCACGTCTGAACCACGGACGCTCCTCGTGCACGAGGGCTGGACGCGATAGGGTCGCCGAGGTTGACAGGTACCGGTGGGTACTCGTCGGTGTCGTGAACCGGACTGCCGACACACCGTTGTCGTCTCGCAGAGCGCAACCAGTATCGTCCGCCGTCAAGGCTTGGAACCGCAGCGCCGTCATAGGAGCTGTGGCACAGGAAAGGACTTCCATGAGCAGCTTCATCCCCGCACCGGCCACAGCCGATCTCGGTGTCCTCGGGCTGGGGGTGATGGGAGCGAACCTCGCCCGTAACCTGGCTCGTCATGGTCACGCGGTCGCCGTCTTCAACCGCACGCTGGCCCGCACCGAGAGGCTCATCGAACGCTACGGCTCCGAGGGCGACTTCGTGCCCGCGGCCGATCTGAAGGACTTCGTGGCATCGCTGCGTACCCCCCGCGTGGCCATCATCATGGTCCAGGCCGGAGCGGCCACAGAGGCGGTCATCGAGGAGCTCGCCGCCCTCATGGAGCCCGGTGACATCATCGTCGATGCCGGCAACACGCTCTACACCGACACCCGGCGCCGTGAGGTCTCTCTGCGTGAGCGCGGCCTGCACTTCGTGGGCATGGGTGTCTCCGGCGGCGAGGAGGGGGCGCTGAACGGCCCGTCGATCATGCCCGGCGGCACCGCAGAGTCCTACAACCGTCTGGGGCCGATGCTGGAGTCCATCTCGGCCCATGTCGACGGTACGCCGTGCTGCACTCACGTCGGTCCTGACGGCGCCGGCCACTTCGTCAAGATGGTCCACAACGGCATCGAGTACGCCGACATGCAGCTCATCGCCGAGGCCTACGACCTGCTGCGCCACGTCGGCGGGTTCACCGTGGAGGAGATCGCCGAGGTCTTCCGCTCCCTGGAAGGACCTCGAGCTCGACTCCTACCTCATCGACATCACCACCGAGGTTCTGTCTCACACCGATGCCGCCACAGGTGAGGCCTTCGTCGATGTCGTCGTCGACGCGGCCGGTCAGAAGGGCACCGGAGTGTGGACCACCCAGACGGCCCTCGATCTGGGTGTGGCCGTGCCTGCCATCGCTGAGGCCACCTTCGCACGCGCGGTCTCCTCGTCCAGCTCGGCGCGGGCCGCGGTCCAGGCCGCCGATATCGCTCCGGGGACCACGGAGGCGACCCTGACCGGCTCCGAGGAGCGACGCGCCTTCGTCGACGCCGTCAGGCAGGCCCTCTACGGCTCCAAGATCGCCGCCTACGCCCAGGGCTTCGACGAGATCGCCACCGCCTCGAAGCAGTTCGGCTGGAACATCGACCTGGGCGCCATGGCACGCATCTGGCGAGGCGGCTGCATCATCCGTGCCCGCTTCCTGGATGACATCACCCGCGCCTACGACGAGAACCCGGCTCTGGCCAGTCTTCTCACGGCGCCGGTCTTCGCCTCCTCCCTGGCGAGTGTGCTGCCCGCCTGGCGCCAGGTCGTGGCCACCTCCGCCACGACCGGTGTTCCCGCCCCGGCCTTCGCCTCCTCCCTGGCCTACGTCGACCAGCTGCGCTCACGGCGCCTGCCTGCAGCCCCTCATTCAGGGACAGCGCGACTTCTTCGGCTCGCACACCTACCACCGCACTGACGACGTCGAGGGTGTCTACCACACCCTGTGGGCCACGCCCGAGCGCACCGAGGAGAAGTGGGACTGAGACCCGATGAGACCCGATGAGGCCTGGTGCCGGCCTCGTGGAGGCCTCGGCCATGACCGCATGGCGCTAGATTCTGGCGCATGACGACCACCGCGCCCGCCCGTTCAGACAGCCCCACGAACCTGCGTCACGAGGAGGTCTCCTGGCGATCCTCGGTGTGCCGGGTGCCATCCAGCCATGTGGCTGTTGACGTCACCGGGGCCACCGTGCGTCACGAGGCCGCCTTCGGCGTGCGTTGCCTGATGCGCCTGGACATCAGGCAACGCGCCGAAGGCCTCTGGGTGGACTTCGTGGGGCAGGCGGTCGACTCTCTCAGCGTCGATGGGCAACCGGTCCCGGTGGCCTGGGACGGGGCCCGTATCGACCTGCCCGTCCTCGCCCCGGGCGAGCACACGGTGGAGATTGCGGCGCGTGGCCTCTACTCCAACTCGGGTCAGGGGCTGCATCGCTTCCATGACCCGGTCGACGGCGCCACCTACCTCTACACCCACTTCGAGCCCTCCGACGCACGACGGGCCTGGCCGGTCATGGAGCAGCCGGACATCAAGACCCGCTTCTCGTTGGAAGTCACTCACCCACGCGGCTGGACGGTCATGTCCAACACCCGGCCGCAAGCAGATGCATCGAGCCGCCCTGCCCCGACCGGCACCGACTCCGGCTGCGAGGTGACATCCTTCGCCGCCTCCGCACCCCTGCCCAGCTACCTCACCGCGCTGACCGCCGGTCCCTGGCACCGAGTGACCGGGCAATGGACGTCTCCGAGCCGTCCGGGCCTGACGATTCCCCTGTCCTGGTCCTGCCGCGCCAGCCTGGCCGAGCACCTCGACGCCACCGAGCTCCTCGATCTGACCCGCGCCGGCCTGGACCTCTACGACCGTGCCTACGACTACGGATTCCCCTGGGACTCCTACGACAGTGTGCTCGTCCCGGAGTACAACCTCGGAGCCATGGAGAACCCGGGCTGCGTCACCTTCAACGAGGACCTCTACCTCTTCCGAGGGGCCGGTCACCCGCTCCCAGAGGGCCGGACGCGCCAACACGATCCTCCACGAGATGTGTCACATGTGGTTCGGTGACCTCGTGACTCCCACCTGGTGGGAGGACACCTGGCTCAAGGAGTCATTCGCCGATCACCAGGGCACCTGGGCCGAGGCCGAGGCAGCCGGTTACACCGAGGCCTGGGTGAGCTTCGCCTCCACCCGTAAGGCCTGGGCCTACCTGGAGGACTCCCGGCCGGCCACCACCCACCCCATCGTCGCGCAGGTCGACGACGTCGAGGCCGCCCGGCAGGCCTTCGACGGCATCACCTACGCCAAGGGAGCCGCCGTCCTCAAGCAGCTCGTCGCCCACGTCGGCCAGGACACCTTCCTGAAGGCCGCGGGGCTCCTCTTCGAGCGCAGGGCCTACGGCAACGCCTCCCTGGACGACTTCCTGCGTGTGCTCTCCCAGGTCTCGGGCCGCGACATGCACGACTGGGCCCGCGCCTGGCTCCACACCGCAGGCCCCTCGGTCATCACCGACGAGCTGGCCGTTCAGGAGGGTCGGCTCGTCTCCCTGACCCTGAGGCAGGAGGGAACCGACCCGGTGACCGGGCAGAGCGTGCTGCGTCCGCACACGCTCGTTGTCGGCCTCTACTCCTTCGACGGAGACGGTGCACTGGTGCGCACCCACAGGCTGCCGGTTGCGCTGGAGACCGAGAGGGTCGACGTCGCCGAGGCCGTGGGGCTGCCCGCTCCCGATCTCGTGGTTGTCAACGACGAGGACCTCACCTACGCCGTCGTGCGCCCCGACGACGCCTCGCTGGCCTGTCTGACCACCTCGCTCAGCTCGCTGCGCGACCCCATGGCGCGGTCCCTGGCCTGGTCGATGCTGCACAATCTTGTGCGTGACGCGGTCATCGATGCAGCACTGTTCGTCCAGTCCGTTCTCGCGCACGCCGACGATGACACCGAGCCGAGCACCCTGACCGCACTGCTGAACCAGGCGCTACGAGTCGCCTGCAGATATGCCGATCCGCACATGCGTCGTGCGCTCCTGGAACGCCTCCTGGCCGATGACTCGACCGAGTCTTCGAAAGAGAAGGAACCGGCGGTCCTGCACGGTGGGTGGGGCAGGCTCCGTGCAGCCGCACCGGGCTCCGACGCGCAGATCGTGCGTGCCCGCGCCTGGCTGGAGGCCGCAGGACAGGCTCGGCTGCTCGGTGAGGCAAGGAGCACCCAGATGGCCGCCCGTGTCCGAGAGATCCTGGGTGGCGCTCTGCCCGGCCTGGAGCTGGACGCCGACATGAGGTGGCGGGTCATGACCGCCTTGGCCCGGCTGGACGCCGTCAGTACCGACGAGCTCGATGCAGAGCGGAAGGGGGACCCGACGGCCAGTGGCATCACCCATCACCTGAGGGCCTCCACCTCGATGCCCCGCCAGGACCTCAAGGCCGAGGTCTTCGACCGGCTCCTGACGGAGACCGCCTTGAGCAACGAGCACATCGATGCCCTTGTCGCGGGCTTCGGCGTCGACGCTCACCGGGATCTGACCGCGGCTTTCACCTCCCGCTACCTTCAGGAGCTTCAAGGGCTGTGGTCCGGGCGTGGCCAGGAGATCGCCACCCGGTTGGTTGTCGGGCTCTTCCCCGCCTGCGGGGACGAGTCGGATGCCCAATCGGTCGAGGACTGGCTCGCGAAGCACCCCGAGGCCCCGTCGGCCCTGCGCCGACTCATCCTCAAGAGCCTTGACGACCTGAGACGTGCTCTGACCGCTCGACGAACAGGCTCAGCAGATCTCTGAGGACTCAGACCATCTCCGCGTCTGTGAGACCTTTGTCCTAGCCTGACCAACCTCAATGAGGGGTCGTGACCTGTTTGAGACCTTCATTCGGTGCTCCCGCTCGCCTTGAGGGCATCGTTGGGGGCGTGTAGCGGGTATGCTCCTCGTCAATCGTGGAGAGCCACGTCGTGGTGTTGACTCGACGGCGGTGCAACGAACGGTATGGTGGTTCCTGAGGCGGCGCACCGGGCGCCGCAACGAACCGAGGGGCAGGAATAATGTCGAGCAGGCCGATCGAGCAGGATCCCTCCTCCACACAGACCTTTGGAGTCGTCGACGTCGCCAACTCAGTCGACTCCCCGGTGGTGGGGCTGAGCCAGCAGGACGCCGCCGCGATCGCTGCCCTGCCGTCGGGAACGGCGCTTCTTCTTGTCCACCACGGGCCGACGACCGGCGCGCGGTTCCTCCTGGATGCTGAGGAGACGACCGTGGGGCGCCACCCGCGCGCCGATATCTTCCTCGACGACGTCACCGTCTCCAGGAAGCACGCGGTCTTCTCGTCCTTGCCCGATGGTGGGTACGGTGTCCGTGACTCCGGTTCGCTCAATGGAACGTACGTCAATCGTACGCGCGTGGAGCAGGTGGCTCTTCGCTCCGGTGACGAGGTCCAGATCGGCAAGTACCGGATGACCTACCACCCCGGTCCCCAGGGCGGAGCCGCGTCTCGGTGAACGCTGCAACCGCACGAAGCAAGAAGCGAGATACCCCCTCCTCCTTGCTTGAGGCCTCTGAGCGCCCGGCAGGCGAGACCTGGCCGCGCGGCATCTCTCGAGAGCCTGTGATGAAGATCGGGCAGGTGGTGGATCTCCTCAAGGTGGAGTTCCCGGCCCTGTCGATCTCAAAGGTGCGCTATCTCGAGGGCGAGGGGCTCATCAGTCCTCACCGTGTCGGCAACGGGTACCGTCGCTACTCGCAGGCGGATCTGGAGCGGCTGCGCTACGCCTTGGCGGTGCAGCGCGACGAGTACCTCCCGTTGCACGTCATCCGTGACCGTCTCGCGCGGCTGGACGCCGACGTTGAGGCCCCCGCTCCGCAGCCTGTTGCTCGGGTAGTCGCCCGTGATGGTCAGATCGTCGACAACGGCCCCATGGACCTGGAGGCTCTCCTGGTCCATTCCGGTGCCAGTGAGTCTCAGATCGAGGAGCTCGTCGCCGTTGGACTCATCAGCCCGGACGTCCGTGGACGTTACAGTCAGCAGAACCTGAGAACCGTGCGTCTGGCCATGGAGATCACCCGCAAGGGAGTACCGCTGCGCAATCTGCGCGCGGTGCGTGCCTCGGCTGAGCGGGAGGCGGACACGATCGACCAGGCGGTGGCTCCACGCCGGTCGCGGTCGCGTAGTGCCGGCGAGGAGACGGCCCGGGAGCTGGCCGAGCTCGTCGCGGACCTGCACACCATTCTGCTGCGTCGCGCCGTTGACGCACTGGGCTGAGAGGGTGAGTGCACACGCGCCCGGTCGGCGGTCGTTCGGCCGGGCTTTTTGTACCGACAAAGGTCAGCGTGCATCGCGTGCGTGTTCCCAGGACAGGGGTGACTGCCTCCCGTAGGGTTGGAACGTGCCATTGATGCAGTTGGTGGGTGTCAGATCCACCGATCCTGATGACGGCTTGGTCGCCGTCCTCGTCGAGGACGGCGGGCCGGCAATGCTGGCCATTCCGGTCACGGCGCACGAGGGGCTGGTTCTGCAGGCTCACGGCTCGCACAGATCGCCGTCGTGGCCCCGGCTTCTCGATGATCTCGTCGAGGCGTTGGGTGGCCGTATCGGCCGCACTGAGCTCGACGTCGACGATGATGCGCGCATCGTCGCCAGGCTCATCGTTGAGACTCCTGCCTGTGCGAGCCAGGTGATGACGGTTGCCTGCACTCCGGGGGAGGGGTTGCTTCTGAGTGGTTACCACCGGTTCCCGGTACACGCCAGCAGCTCGCTGACGCGCCTGAGGGCTGTTGATCTCAGTGACGACCACGGCGTGGAGCGGCTTGCGCAGTGGCAGCGCATGTTGTCGGAGACTGATGGTCTGGCTGACGACACGCGGGACTGATGTGACTCGTGTGACTGATGTTGTGATCTGTAGCACTTTTTATCGCTGATGTATCGTCGGTGCACCGGCTCCATCGCAGGCAATTGTCGGCGCTGAGGTGGTGACTGTTGACCTCAGCTAGAGATTCATGTCTGACGGCACACCGAGATGGGGCGTGCCCTTCGTTGAGCATCGCCTCAACTGGCCCTATCGTGGAGCCGTGGCCGCATGAGGCTGGCCGCCGCACCAGTTTCAGGTGTGTGTTCTTCCGGTGACAGGAGCAGGTCGTGAGCATGAATGAAGCCAGTGCGATAGCAAGGCCTCAGCGTACTCAGGGCATGCTGTTCGGTGACCCGCTGCCTCAGCTCGATGCGGACTCGGGCTACCGAGGGCCGGTTGCCTGCCGCGCTGCCGGTATCACGTATCGTCAGCTCGACTACTGGGCGCGTACCGGACTGGTCGAGCCGTCGATTCGAAGCGCCAAGGGATCGGGCTCCCAGCGCCTCTACTCCTTCCGTGACATCCTGGTCCTCAAGGTTGTCAAGCGCCTCCTGGACACCGGGGTCTCGCTGCAGCAGATCCGTACGGCCGTTAGCGCCCTCCACTCCCGCGGTGTCGAGGACCTGGCTTCCATCACCCTCATGAGCGACGGCGCCTCGGTCTACGAGTGCACCTCGGCCGACGAGGTCGTTGACCTGGTCGCAGGCGGCCAGGGCGTCTTCGGTATCGCCGTGGGGCGGGTATGGCACGAGGTTGAGGGGGCGCTGGCGGATCTGCCCGTCGATCATGCCCAGGCGCTCGGGACGCCGCTGGTCGAGGATGAGCTGGCCAAGCGTCGCGCCGCCAAGCGGCAGCAGGCCATCTGAGCGCCGCGAGGCGCGCACCATCAGACCGCTTGTTCGCTGAGGCTGGAACCGTGGAGGCGGTTCCAGCCTCACACGTATTCTGGCTCCGTTGGTCCGACTCGTGACAGGGCGAATGCCGCTGCAGTGCAGCTCCCGGCGGCGCTCTCAGACTAGGAGGCAAGATGACTGGATCTCCAACCCGTACCCTGGCCGACCTGCAGATCAGCCCCATCGGGCTGGGAGGCAACGTCTTCGGCTGGACGGCCGATGAAGCGACCTCCTTCGAGGTGCTGGACGCTTACGTGGACGGTGGTGGGAACCTCGTTGACACTGCTGACGGATACTCCTACTGGGCTCCGGGGAACTCAGGAGGCGAGTCGGAGACCGTTATCGGTGCTTGGCTCGCCTCGCGTCCGGTCCGTGAGCGCGTGGTTCTGGCCACGAAGGTCTCCACCAAGCCTGACCGTGCAGGTCTGAGCGCAGACAACATCCACCGGGCGCTGGAGGAGTCGCTATCGCGTCTGCGCACCGAGGTCATTGATATCTACTACGCCCACTTCGACGATGAGTCCACTCCGATGGAGGAGACAGTCGCCGCATTTGAGGATGCCCGCCTTGCAGGCAGGATCCGGCATGTTGGGGTTGTCCAACTACACGCCCGAGCGCATCCGGCAGTGGTTCGCCATCGCCGACTCCCAGGGGAGCGCCCGACCCATCGTCCTTCAGCCCCACTACAACCTTCTCCACCGCGATGACGTCGAAGGCCCTGGCGCCAGGGGACAGGTGGCGGCCGAGCTCGGCATGGGGCTCATGCCCTACTTCGCTCTGGCGGCCGGTTTCCTCACGGGAAAGTACCGCCGAGATGAGACGATCGACGGCGACCGGGCTGGAATGGTTGCCGACTATCAGCGGCCGGAGTGCTATGACGTCGTTGAAACCGTCGTCAGGGTGGCGGCGGATCACGGGGGTGGAGCCCGCAGCCGTGGCGCTGGCCTGGCTGCGTGATCGTCCCGGTGTCACTGCTCCGTTGGCGTCGGCGCGCAATCTGAGCCAGCTGCGGCCGATCATGGATGCTCTGGCCCTCGAGATCAGTGACGATGAGGCCCGAGCTCTCACCCGGGTCTCCGATGCCGCGCGGTCCTGACCCGCTGTGGGGGCCGCCGGCACCTACTGGGTACGCCTGCCCAGAACGTAACGGCGGCTGTATCCGTCGGTGAGGTCGGTGATGGTGACGCGAACCAGACCTGCCTCATCGACGCGGTAGTGCTCCTGGATCCGCGGACCGTGATCGCGCCGTTCCACCGAGTAGGTTCTCAGCTCCTGGTCGTCGACGTTCCGAAGTGAGGACTCGAAGGGGAAGACGATGTCCTGGTAGGGAGCGATCTCGCCGCGAGGCTCGCCGCCCTCGTCGACACCGGCGCACTCCACGAAGCGGTACCAGCCAATGTTGTGCGCCGCATCGTACTCGCGGGTCAGTACCGTTCCCTCCCGACCACCGGGTGAGGCCTGGACGGACTCGGGGCTGAGGAGCGCGTCGAAGGTGAGGCGGTGCCCGCCGTCGGCCTCGCGGAAGACGCCGAAACCCCGCGAGAGCCGGTCGGTGAGGTCGTAGTCGCTGGTGCGGTCCGCCGCGATCGCCAGGCCGATGGCGGTGGAGGCCCCCGGGTAGGGGGAGCGGTGAACCCGACGACCGAAGCGCTCCCGCAGGAGCCGGGGCACCAGCGGCAGACCGGAAGCGCCGCCGACCAGGTAGACGCCCGCGATGTCGGTCAGGTCCGGGCTCCCGTCATCCAGCCTGCCGACCAGAGGCGCCATCGTGCCCAAGGACCGCTCAATGAGCGGTGTGCAGGTCTGGTACAGGTCGGCCACAGGCAGGACGACGTCCTGACCCCTCAGGATGACGAGCACCCGTCGGCTCTGAGGAGTGAGGTGCTCCTTGGCGTCCCGGCACTGATCCAGCAGATCGTCGAGCTCGGTGGCGGAGAGGTCCTCCTCGGTGATACCCGCCCTGCTCAGGGCCATTGTGGCCATGAGCAGATCGACGTCGTCCCCGCCGAGGTCTCCTAGGCCGTGAGAGGCCAGCACCTCGTGAGAAGTGCCGACGACGTCGACCAGTGAGGTGTCGAAGGTGCCGCCGCCCAGGTCGTAGACCAGGACCCGGGTACGTCTGGAGGAGACGGTGGTCGCCTTGCGGTGCGTGTACTCGAAGCCGGCTGCACTGGGCTCGTTGAGCATCGCGGCGACACGGAAACCGGCCTGCTGGAAGGCCTCAAGAGTCAGGAGGCGTTGAGCCCCGTAGGCGTGTGCGGGTACGGCGACAACCACTCGGGCGCGTGCGATGTCGATGCCCCGCTCAGTGAGCTCGGCTTCAAGGTGACGCAGGTAGCTGGTGAGAACCTCCAAAACGGAGAAGGTCCGGTCTCCCAGCCGTACCGGTGTCGAGGCCGTCAAGGTGGGGGAGGCCAGAACTCGTTTGAGACTGCGCAGCAACGGAGCCCCCTGGTGAGCGGCCTGCCTGGCAGCGAAGCCATGGATGAGCACGCCTTCGTGCAGTGCTGTCAGTGAGGGGATGAAGTCGTGCTCGTCGCCATGCTCGTCGGTGAAGCTGATAACGGGGTAGTTCCCCCGATCAGCGCGTGCGACGACGGTGCGTGTCGTCCCCAGGTCGATGCCCAGATCGATGTCCGTTGCCGACTCGGAGTCGATCCCCTGATCGGGGAGGGTGCCGCTGCCAATGCCGTCCAGGCTCTTCGTGGTGTCCGCTGCCATACGGTGACCCTATCGTGACGGGCCCCTCTTTCTGGGGTAAGCCACCATGTCAAGAGGTACTTGTGGAACGTGACAATTGGCTCAGCGGCTTCGTCCCAAAGATGGGACGAAAGACCGTGTTGCTGGGGAGCGGTCATGATGTGCTTATGAGGCGCCGGGAACCGGCGAGAGGCTTGTATGCGATTGGTTAGGCAGCAGGGGGGTCGGCGGGTAACAATACTGGTGGGTTGCGCTCACGCGACCCGCGCCTCCACGGCCGCCTGCGAGGGCAGTCGAGAGGGTTACCCACATCTCCCATCGGGAACGGTATGAGCACCATTCTCTTCCTCGTGATCGTTGTCGTCGTGACGGCCTCGTCTTCGACTTCACGAACGGTTTCCACGACTCGTCCAATGCGATGGCGACGTCGGTGGCGACAGGCGCCTTCACACCCAGAAAAGCGGTTCTGGTCGCCGCCGTGCTCAACGTGATCGGCGCTTGCCTGTCGACAGAGGTCTCCAAGACGATCTCTCATGGGATGTTCGATGACACGGTGATCGAGGCGGCGCCGGCCATGATCTTCGCGGGTCTGGCCGGCGCCATCCTGTGGAACCTGGCGACCTGGTTGTTCGGACTGCCGTCGTCGTCGTCCCATGCGCTGTTCGGAGGACTCATCGGAGCGGTCGTGGTGGCGGCCGGGGTCCAGGGAGTCCATTGGGGGACAGTGATCTCCAAGATCATTCTGCCCGCCGTCATCGCACCGGTTGTGGCCGGGGTGGCGGCCGCACTGGCCACAGCGCTGGCCTACCGCATCGCGCATCCGACCAATCCGTACTCCGAGAGGCTCTTCCGCAACAGTCAGCGGGTCACCGCATCGCTGGTGGCTCTGTCCCATGGCACGTCTGATGGGCAGAAGACCATGGGGGTCATTACGCTGGTGCTTGTGGCCGGCGGCTACCAGGAGGCCGGTACTGGACCCCACTGGTGGGTCATCGCCGCAGCGGGCCTTGCCATCGGTCTGGGCACCTATTCGGGCGGGTGGCGCATCATGCGCACCATGGGGCGTGGACTGGTGCATGTCGAGGCGCCTCAGGGCTTCGCCTCCGAAACCGCCTCGACGGTGGCGATCCTGGCCCTCCTCCCATCTGGGTTTTGCGCTGTCCACCACCCATATCTGCACCGGGTCGATCCTGGGCTCAGGGATCGGCCGAGGCACCAAGGTGTCCTGGAGGACTGCCGGCAAGATGGGGATCGCCTGGCTGGTGACGCTTCCGTGCTCAGGTCTGGTGGGGGCCGCCACGTCCTATGTCGCAGTCAAGGGCGGGGTGCCGGGGACGATCGCCGTCATCTGTCTGCTCATCCTCGGAGCTTTGGCGATCATCCGGCAGGCGGGGCACAACCGGGTGGATTTCTCCAACGTCAATGACGCCTCCGAGGTCGTCGTCGTCAAGCAGGATCCGGAGCTGGGACGTGAACCGTTGACGCTGGACGAGGTGCGTTCCGAGATCGTCAACGGCGCGACGGACGAGGACAGCACACGTAGGATGACGACAGGATCCATGGCATGACCGGTATGGTGATCGACTGGGGCTCACTGTGGCTGGTGGCGTCACTGACGGTACTGGGTACCGTCTTCATCCTCACCATCTGCTCGCTGGCGGCTCGCATGCTGGCCACCGTGCACGCCAAGCATGAGGCCGGCGAGGTCGAGGGGGCGCGCCTGGCCCAGGTTCTTGCAGGTGTTTTCATCGCCATTGCCGCCGTGATCGCATTGTTCGGTCTGTGGCTCATCGTCCCTTACTTCCACTGATGAACTATTCCAGCACACAACAGTGGTCCTGCTAACATCCGATCGTGACTGAGGACCTCAAGGACCTGGCCCTGGATGCGATTGCTGCTTCTGCGGCGGCCGACGACCCGGACTATCCGCGCTTCCACGTCGTCCCACCGGTGGGGCGACTCAACGATCCCAATGGGCTGTCGTCGACGGCGACACCTACCACGCCTTCTACCAGTTCAGTCCCTTCCATCCTCACCGCAAGCTGGTCTACTGGGGGCACTCCTCCTCGACAGACCTGCTGCACTGGCGCCACCATGCGCCCGCCGTCATTCCGGACTCCTCCTACGACTGCTCGGGGGCCTACTCCGGCAACGCGATCGTGCTGGAGGGGACCGAGCTCGACGGCGCAGCCGCTCAGGTCCCCTACCATCTCTTCTACACCGGGAACCTCAAGGACCCGGTCACCGACGAGCGCACCGCCAGCCAGTGCCTGGTGACCAGTGGCGACCTGACCGACTTCATCAAGTGGCCCGGCAACCCCCTCATCCCCACCCACGCCGAGGGCTACACGGTCCACTACCGCGACCCGCAGGTCTTCCGGGATCCTGACCGGCCGGGGGAGTACCGAATGCTCATCGGGGTCCAGCGCGCCGACGAGACTGGTGCCGCAGTCCTGTACCGTTCCCGGAACCTGGTCTCCTGGGAGCTTGAGGGAGAGCTGAGATTTCCCGGAGCAGGAGGCGCCTTCGACTCCTTCGGGTACATGTGGGAGTGCCCCGGCCTGGTGCGACTGAAGGACGAGGACACCGGTGAGGACTGGGACGTTCTCTTCTGGTGCCCGCAGGGCATCGAGCCTGATCGGGAGGGCTTTGAGAACATCTTCCCCTGCGTCTACACGGTGGGTCACCTCGTGGGTACTGAGCTGCGAGGGACTGGCGGGGTCTTCTACGAGGTCGACCGGGGCTTCGAGTTCTACGCCCCTCAAATCTTCGCCCGGCGCCCCTCCGAATCGGGGCCGGTGCTGCTGACCGGGTGGGCGGGCAACGCCTCGGAGGACGACCAGCCCTCCATCGAGACCGGACAGTGGGTCCATGCCCTCAACCTTCCTCGGATGCTGAGTCTCAAGGCCGGCCGACTCATCCAGCGCCCTGCTGCCTCGCTCCCGTATGACGCCGGTGACCCCACTGTCGCGGGTGAGTGCTTGAAGGCGGGCAGCTATAAGGTCGACAACCTGAACGGGCACCGAAGCTGGCAGCTGCGCCTGGAGGCGGATGCTGAGCGGACCACGGGACCATGGGGAGTGCGGATCGGTTCGGATGCCTCGCACGTGGACATCACCCTGGACGAGCAGGTGCTCCGGGTGGATCGCTCCACCTCCCGCTATACCCAGCACGGTTCCATGCGTGCAGTGACACTTCCTGAAGGATGTGAGCCGGTGCTGGAGATCATTCACGACCGCTCGCTGACCGAGGTCTTCGTTGGCGACGGGGCGCTGGTCCTCACACTGCGCAGCTTCGTCGACATCAACAGCTCGGGAACGCGGCTGATGGTGGAGGGGAGCCTCGCGCTGACAACCGGCAGCACGAGGACTTTCATGCCGTCCTGAATTCTTCTCAACCTCGCGCCATGACAGAAGCAAAAGGCTCCTGAGCAGGGCGAGGACAGGAAATTGACCAGGCCCCTCTCTCCGGTTGCAGGGTGCTCTAACTCACTGTAATGTGACTATCGATTGACACAGGTGTGGCCGCAGGGAGTCAGCGATGTTCCCGACCGATGGGTCTCCCCGCCCTCTCAGGTGCTGCGGTCCCATCACGAGAAAGGAAACCCTCGGGTGGCAATGGATCACGCCCGCGTGGCGAAGGATGTCCTGACGTATGTCGGTGGCGCCGACAACATCAACGCAGCAGCGCACTGCGCGACCCGTCTGCGTCTTGTCCTCAATGACATGGATAAGGTCGACCAGAAGGCTCTCGACAAGGACCCTGACCTCAAGGGCACCTTCATCGCGGGCGGCATGTTCCAGATCATCGTCGGACCGGGAGACGTCGACCTCGTCTTCTCCGAGATGATCCAAACCGGAGGAGTCAAAGAGGTCTCCAAGGACGAGGCCAAGGAGCAGGCCGCCAAGGGCGGCAACCCGCTCTCCCGTTTCATCAAGACGATCGCCGACATCTTCGTTCCGATTCTTCCCGCCCTCATTGCCGGCGGTCTCATGATGGCCCTGAACAACGTCCTGACTGCCGAGGGGCTCTTCGGCGATCAGGCGCTGACGGAGCGCTGGGGCTGGCTCAAGGACTACGCGGCTCTCATCAACATGATCTCGGCGGCGGCCTTCGCCTTCCTGCCGGTACTCGTGGGCTACTCGGCAACCAAGCGCTTCGGTGGCAACGTCTATCTCGGTGCCGCCATGGGGGCGGCCATGGTCTCGACGTCGTTGTTGTCCGCCTATGACATGTCCAATCCGGAGGCGGCGGCAAAGTTCTGGCAGTACACAGGGGAGTCTTCGACCTGGTCCTTGTTCGGTCTGGAGGTGGCCAAGATCGGCTACCAGGCCATGGTCATCCCAGTGCTGTGCGTGGCATGGATCCTGTCCGTGGTTGAGAAGTGGCTTCACAAACGCTTGTCCGGAACCGCCGACTTCCTGCTGACGCCGCTCTTCACCATGCTGGTCACCGGCTTCCTCACCTTCATCGTCGTCGGCCCGCTCACCCGCGAGCTGTCGATCTGGATCACGGACGGCTTGGACTGGCTGTACAACACAGCAGGTCCTGTGGGTGGCTTCCTCTTCGGCATCGTCTACTCCCCGATCGTGGTCACCGGTCTGCACCAGTCCTTCCCCGCGGTGGAGCTGCCACTCATCGCTGACAAGGCCACTACCGGCGGATCCTTCATCTTCCCGATCGCCTCCATGGCCAATGTCGCGCAGGGCGCCGTGGCTCTGGCCGTGTTCCTCAAGACCCGTGATGCCAAGATGAAGGGGCTTGCGGGTGCCGGTGGTGTCTCCGCGCTCTTCGGTATCACCGAGCCCGCCATCTTCGGTGTCAATCTCCGCCTCGCTGGCCCTTCTTCATCGGAATGGGAGCAGCCGGCATCGGAGGCATCCTGGTCTCCCTGCTCGACTTGCGCACGCACTCCCTGGGGGCTGCGGGAATGGTGGGCTTCGTGTCGATGCGAACAACGGACATCCCCAAGTACCTCGCCGTGGAGGTGTTCACGATCATCATCGCCTTCGCCGCCGCCTACGCCTACGCCTCAACCCGTGGTAAGGCCTCCCTGGCCGGCGACGACGTCGGTGAGGCGGATGAGGGTGCCCTGGAGGCCGAGGCCATGGCCGAGCACGCCGAGACCGTCGAGCTGCCCACTGAGGCCGCCGAGGACTTCACCGTCACTGCTCCGATCCAGGGGCGTGCGATCCCGCTGTCCGAGGTGGAGGACCAGACCTTCGCCACCGGCATGCTCGGCCCGGGCATGGCCATTGCGCCCGCTGAGGGGCCGGTCGTCTCCCCGGTTGACGGCGAGGTCCTCGTGGCCTTCCCGACCGGGCACGCCTACGGTCTGCGAGCCGCCAGCGGAGTCGAGCTGCTCATCCACGTCGGCATGGACACCGTCCAGCTCGAGGGCAGGCACTTCAGCCCCAAGGTCAAGGCCGGCGACAAGGTTCTGCGTGGTATGCCGCTGGTGGATGTCGACTGGGCCGCCGTCGGTGCCGCCGGCTACCAGACCGTCACCCCGATCGTCGTCTCCAACGCCCAGGGCTACGAGGGTATCGAGGAGCACGGTGCTGGAACGATTCACCGGGGGGACGCCTTTCTTCGACGTCATGCGCAAGGCCGATGTCTCCGATGACGACAAGGAGAATGCTCAGGCCGACGCCGTACAGGCCAACGTCTGATTCGTTGAACGATTGTCTGTGAACAGATACTCGTGGGTCCCGACCATCCAGGTCGGGGCCCACGAGTATCGTCAACGTCCCACTAGGCGGTACGGCCGGGCAGCAGCCTCACGGGTATGGGGGAGGGGGCTTGCGGATCCTTCCGGGGCTCACTCGGCTGCTTGCTGTCCGAGGAGGCGGTGGTGGACGACGCGATCCGGTTCAGGAGCAGGTCGACCGCTGCTCGCGCCAGCTTGGCGATGGGTTGCTGGATCGTGGTCAGAGCCGGCAGGGCGTGCTGCATGGCGATGGTGCCGTCAAAGCCGATCACCTTGAAATCGTCCGGAATCCTCAGGTCGCGTTCGGCTGCCCACTCCATCACTTGTGCGGCAGCGAGATCATCGGTGGCGAAGACTGCGTCGATGTCGTCGGCGACGAGGTCGAGCCGCTCGCGGATGAGACCGGGGCGCTCGCTATTGGGCGTATTGAAGTCGACGGTGAGGATCACCGGCTCGATACCTACCTGTTGGAGCACCTGGCGGTACCCCTTCTCCCGCAGGTTGTGGATTCCGGTGCGAGACGTCAGCAGGGGCTGGGCGGCGCGCCCCACGCTTGAGCAGGTGCTCGGCGGCGAGTCGGCCGCCGGCCCTCGTTGTCGCAGCGGACATTGGGGACGATGGGGAGAGGTCCCTGATCAACACCGACCATGGGCAGGTGAATCGAGCTGTAGTCGGCCAGGCCGTCGTTGTGGGCGCTGGAGATGATGCCGTCGACTCGGTGGGAGACGAGCAGGTCGAGGTACTCGCGCTCCCGGTCCACCTTGCCCATGGAGTTGCAGACGAACGTCCTGTAGCTATGGTCTGCGAGGAAGTCCTCGACATGTTCGGTCAGCTCGCCGAAGAAGGGCAGGGCGACAGTGGGGACGATCAGCCCGATCGAATGCGTCGACTTGCCGTGCAGTGCTCTGGCGATCTGATTAGGGCGGTAGTTGAGCTGCGCGATCGCCTCGGCCACCCGCTCCCGTGTCTCTTGGGAGAGGTAGCCGCGGTTGTTGAGCACGCGTGAGACTGTCGTCAGCGAGACGCCTGCAGCCTGGGCAACATCAGCCAGTGTGGGTTTGCGGTGTGACTCCACGAGTGGGTCCTCGAGCTCCTTAGTCGGTCACGGTGAGTGCGATCTACTGGCAAGCATATGCCCCGAGAGGGTCATTACCCAACTGACCTGCGTAAACGTAGGTGGAAGTGTTACGTGGTGGGCAGGATCTCGGCGTAGAAGGAGATCATGGCGCGGGCCATCTGGGCGTGTCCGGCGTCGTCGGGGTGGATCTGGTCGATGGCCAGGCGGTTCTCGTCGCCGTTGATGGCCGTGCTCAAGGCGTCGGTCGAGGTCAGGCCCAGGGACGTGGCCCTCTCAAGGACGAGGCGGTGGATGGCCTGGAAACGTGGGCCGACTTCCAGGGAGGGGAAGTAGGGGGCGATGATGATCGGCGCGCCTCGTAGACGCTCGGAGATGAAGCCGAGGTCATGGTCGATCGCCTGCTCGACCAGCTCGCGCTGAGAGGGGAGGAAGGCGGCGTCGTTCAGCCCCAGGCTGATCGTGACGATGTCGGGCTCGCAACGCAGCACCGCTTCCAGCCAGGTGGTGTCACGGCACGACGGCGAGCGTTGTCCGCCGGGCAGATGGCCACCGCGTCGTGCGAAGAACCCCAGGCCGTCCGTCGCCAGGTTCACCTCCCGCCACCGCTGATGCTCGCACACAAGGGAGGTCCAGCGATTGCGGGGATGGCTCAGGGCTCGCCAACCGGTGGTGACCGAATCGCCGAGGAAGACGGCGGTGGGGAAGTTAGTGGAGTTCGGGATCGTGGACACGGCTACCGACTGTAGTTCTCCATGCTGGGAGGAACCAGCGCGGCTCAGTGGTCATCATCTGAGCCGCCCCGTCCCTCGTCGTCCTCAGCCGCGTCCTGCTCTGTCAAGACGCCGTCATGCATGACCAGCACCCGATCGCAAACCGGAAGCAGCCGCTCGTCATGAGTGACCATCACTGTTGCCTTACCCAGCTCTTGGGTTTGATCCGCAAGCAGATGAGCGACGTCCTGAGCCCGTCGAGTATCCAGAGCGGCTGTGGGCTCATCCGCCAGGATGATGTCTGGGTCGTGGTAGAGCGCCACCGCGATGGCAGCGCGCTGACGCTCGCCCCCGGACAGCTCGGAGGGGTAGGCGTGGGCGCGTTTCGTGATGCCGAGCGAGTTCAGAAGATGGTCCCGTCTGTCGGTGTCGCCCTTCGTTCGTGCTGCTCGGTCGTGCAGGCAGAACTGGTCGTTGAGTCTCAGGAAGGGAACCAGACCCGAGGCTTGGAGAACGAAGCCGATGCGCCCAAGTCGAAGCCTGGCCCGCTGCTTCTCCGGCAGGCTGGAGAAGGGCTGACCGGAGATTGTGACGGTGCCGCTGGAAGGGGTGCGCAGGCCGCCCATGATGGTCAGGAGCGTGGATTTTCCTGAGCCGGAGGGGCCCAGAATCCCGACCAGCTCACCAGCGCGCAGCGTGAGGTCTGTGCTGTGCAGGGCGTGAACGGTCTCATCACCCTGTCGGTAGTCCCGGGTCACCGACTCCAGGGACATGACGGTGGTTGCGGCTTCGGTCGCTGCTCTTGATGCGGTCACGAGATGGCCTCCACGGGGTCGATGCGGGAGATGACCCGTACGGAGATGAAACCTCCGATGACTGAGACGACGATGAAGGCCGTGACGATGAGAAGGTCCAGCAGCGCGGAGATCCTGAAGGGCACGGCATGGGGGAGGACCAGGGACGTCACTATCGTCAGAAGCAGGCCGATGCCGATGCCGGCAACCGACAGCACGAGGGTCTGGGCGCAGCCGGAGCGGATGAGGTAGCTCGTGGGCACGCCGCGTGCTTTGAGGATCCCCAGGACCGGCCTCTTCTGCAGCGTCAGCACGTAGATGAAGATGCCCAGTACTGTGGAGGCGATGATGATGAGTGCACCGATCATGAGGCTGAAGGTGAGGACCTGGGCCGAGTAACCGGGGAGCGTGCGAATGAGCTCCTCGGTGGTGAGGATTGTCAGGCCCGCGTCCTCAGCGGACTGCACGGCCTTACTGTCCGCGGTCAGGTCAGAGGTGAACACGACGGCGGAGACAGCGGGGGACAGGCTGGTGGGGCCGTACTGGCCCAAGGCCCGGCTGTCCAGGGTCACGATGGGAGCCGCCTGGAAAGTGGTGTCGTGGGTGAACCCGACGATCGTCCAGTCGTGATCGGAACCCAGCAGTCGAATCGTCTTGCCGGCTGTGAGTCCCTTGGCCTTCAGGGAGTCGTCGATGAGGGACCTCGCTACGGGGGTCGGAAACTGCTCGTCCCTCAGCTACAGGTGGACTGAGCTGTCCGTCCAGATCGATTCCGAAGGCGAAAAACGTCTTCTCGCAGGGGCCTCGCCGTCCTCGTCCTTGACATCTGGTGCCTGAGCAACAGCGGCAGTGCTCATCAGGGGAGATGCCGTGGCCCCCTTGTCCTTGGCCAGGTCCTTGGCGGCGCTCAGCTGCTTGTCGCTCAGGCGTGAGGCGGAAAGGTTGTCGTTGGAGGCGTCCGTGACGGCGACACTGGCGGTGTTCCAGCCATCGATGCCGGCGCGGTAACGGTGGGCGAGACCCACGGCCAAAGAAGCCAGAAAGAATGTGAGGTAAGCCACCAGGGTGATGACGGAGATGATGAGCGTGAAGCGCACGGGCTCATGGCGGATCTCGCGCAGCGCTAGGAACATGGGGCTCCCTGAGGAAAAGTCGGCAGCGGGCCGGCTGGCGCACTGCGTGAAGGCTACACGCCGCTTGGGGTCCGCGCGGTCGAAGGGGCAGGGGCGGTGGTCGTTGAGGGGGCCGGCCAGGCAGGACGCCCAGATCCTGCGGCGTGTCTTGGAAGAGTGACACTCCTCTGAGAATGACATAATGTGCATTATCGGCGTTGGGTGAGTGGGGATTGCTCTGCCGAGCAGGCTGTTGCGGCGCCCTTCAGCGCCCTTCAGCGCCCTTCGGCGACGTCCGGCACAATCGGACATGTGACTACTGGTGGAAGGACTGCTGAACAGAATCCCGCCGATGCGCACGACGTCATCCGCGTCGTCGGGGCTCGTGAGAACAACCTGCGTGATATCGACGTCGTCATCCCTAAGCGCAGACTGACGGTGTTCACCGGCGTGTCGGGCTCAGGCAAGAGCTCACTCGTCTTCGCCACGATCGCTGCCGAGTCGCGCCGCCTGGTCAATGAGACCTACCCGGCCTTCGTTCAAGGATTCATGGAGGCCAGTGCACGTCCCGCCGTCGACCGCCTGGAGGGGCTGACGGCGGCGATCACCGTGGACCAGGAACGTCTGGGAGCCAACCCGCGCTCAACCCTCGGCACCGTCAGCGACGTCGGAGCCCCTGCTGAGGGTCCTGTACTCGACGCACGGCGCGCCGCATATCGGCTCACCTCAGGGCCTTCGCCTTCAACGTCCCGTCCGTCACCGGTGGTGGTGCGGTCACCACGCAGCGCGGCGGCCGCAAGATCGTCGAGCGCAAGACATTCACCGTTCAGGGCGGGATGTGCCCGCGCTGCGAAGGCATGGGCAGGGTCTCCGACATCGATCTGACGCAGGTGCTCGATGAGACGCTCTCCCTGAAAGACGGTGCAATCACCGTCCCCGGATACGCTGCCGGTGGCTGGCAGGTGCGCAGCTTCACCGAATCCGGCCTCTTTCCGGCAGATGTGCCGGTGGACTCCTTCACGCCCAAGCAGCGAGACGACCTGCTCTACAAGGAGCCCACCAAGATCAAGGTCGGTGGCATCAACACCACCTACGAAGGACTTGTTCCCAGGATCCGCAAGTCGATGCTCGCCAAGGAACCAGAGGCACTGCAGCCTCATATTCGAGCCTTTGTGGAACGGGCCGTTGTCTTCGGGACCTGCCCGCAGTGTCAGGGGACCCGCTTGTCCGAACCGGCCCGCACCTGCTTGATCGATGGGAAGTCGATTGCCGATGCCTGCACCATGCAGATCTCCGATCTGCTGCAGTGGGTTACTCGTCTTCAGGGAATTCTGACCGGTGCTGCTCCCCTGCTGGAGAACCTGAAGGAAATGCTGGACGCCTTCGTGCTCATCGGGCTGGGCTATCTGTCACTGGACCGCCCGGCCTCGACGCTCTCGGGCGGTGAGGCCCAGCGCACCAAGCTCGTGCGCCACCTGAGCTCGGCTCTCACCGACGTCACCTACGTCTTCGATGAGCCCAGTATCGGCCTGCACCCGCACGACCTCCACCAGATGAACGAGCTGCTGCTGTCACTGCGGGACAAAGGAAACACCGTGCTCGTCATCGAGCACAAGCCCGAGACGATCTCGATCGCAGATCACGTGGTGGATCTGGGGCCGGGAGCAGGAAGCCGAGGAGGTCGAATCTGCTTCGAGGGAACGGTCGAGCAGCTGCACCGCTCCATCACTCTCACCGGACGCCACCTGGCGGACCGGGTGCGGCTCAAGAGCAGTCACCGCTCCCCCACGGACATGATGAGAATTCGTCACGCCAAGACGAACAATCTTCGTGACGTCGACGTTGATATTCCCGTCGGAGTTCTTACTGTCATCACAGGAGTGGCCGGATCCGGGAAATCGAGCCTCATTCATGGCCACCTCTCCCCCCATGGACGGCGTGGTGATGATCGATCAGACATCGATCAAGGGCTCACGGCGATCGAATGCCGCCACCTACACCGGACTGCTCGACCCTGTTCGCAAGGCCTTTGCCAAGGCGAATAAGGACAGGGGTGCGAAACCCGCGCACTTCTCGGCCAACTCAGAAGGAGCCTGCCCGGTGTGCGGCGGAACGGGCATCATTGAGACACAGCTGGGTTTCATGGAGACCGTGGAGTCCCGTTGCCTGGCCTGTGAGGGACGCCGTTTCAAGGACGAGGTGCTCGCCTACCGCCTCTGCGGACGCAGCATCGCCGATGTCTTGGACATGAGTGCCGACGAGGCACTGACCTTCTTCTCCCAGGGTGAGGCTCGCCTTCCCGCTGCGACCAGGATCTGTCACGGCTGAAGGACGTGGGCCTCGGCTACCTCCATCTCGGCCAGGCGCTCACCACCTTGTCCGGTGGTGAGCGCCAGCGGCTCAAGCTTGCCGTCCACCTGAGCCAGGAAGGCCGTGTCATCGTTCTCGATGAGCCGACCGTCGGATTGCACCCGGCCGACATCGAGGCCATGCTCGCACTCCTGGACCACCTTGTGGACTGCGGTCGCAGCGTCGTCGTCATCGAGCACCACGAGGCCGTGATGGCGCACGCAGACTGGATCATCGACCTCGGCCCCGGAGCCGGCCACGACGGCGGTCACGTCGTGTTCACCGGAACGCCGACGCGGATGGTGGCGGAGCGAACGACTCTGACGGGGCGATACCTCGCCCGGTACGTCGAGGAGGGGAACGATGACACCCCCGAGTGAGACTAAGGGCTATGGACACGCCGATGCGGTACAGACCTACCAGATCCGCCCGGCGACCATGGAGGACTCCCCGCTATCCGCCAGATCCGCAACGCCGCCGTGCGGGAGTCCCTGGCCATCTGGACCAGCATCGAGCAGGACCCTGCCAGGGCCGAGACCTGGCTGGCCCCCATGGTGCAGCGAGGAACGGCTCTCGTTGCTCACGTCAGTGGCAAGCCGCATGACGTCATCGGGTTTGCGGTGGCCGGTCCCCGGCACTCCTACGAGGGCTACACCCGCACAGTCGAGGACTCGATCTACCTCAGCCCAACGGCTCAAGGCAAAGGGCTGGGTGCCAGGCTCCTCACCGCTCTCATCGAGGCGTCACGGCAGGTGGGGACCGTACCACCATGATCGCCCTGATCGAGGCGGGCAACGCGACCTCGGTGCGTCTGCACAAACGCTATGGTTTCACCACTGTCGGCATTGTCCCGCAGGCCGGCGAGAAGCATGGTCAGTCCTCGACCTGACCCTCATGAGCCGTTGCCTGAAAGGACCCACCATGTGCGGCAAGCAGAACAACCCCGCCAACAGCGACAGTCTCCGACGGGTCAAGGGTGGCCAGTCCGTCGAGCTGCAACCCGAAGAACCCGCCGTCACTCGGTGGCAGATCGACAGCACGGATGAGTTCATTGCGCACCTGCTGAGCCTTGTCGGCACGCCCCAGGGGCGGCCGGCGATCATCGCTGTTGACGGGAGAGGCGGATCGGGCAAGACCACACTCACCACGGTGCTGACCGCGGCCGTCCCCGGTGCACAGGCCTTTCACTTGGATGACCTCATCTGGAATGAGCCGCTCTACGACTGGGACCAGCTGTACGTCGACACCCTGACCCGGTTGCACGAGGCCGGCTGCCTCGACCTCGTCCCGGACAAGTGGCGCGAGCACGGACGCGAGGGCTCCATCCGGATTCCGGCCGGCTCTCCCCTGGTCGTCGTCGAGGGAACCGGGGCCGGTCTGCGCGCGGTCAGCAACCTCATTGACGCGCACGTGTGGGTACAGACCGGCGACGACGTCGCCGAGCGCCGCGGCATCAAGCGGGACATCGCTGAGGGCGTCAACGGCGACGCCGAGGAGTCGGTGCGTTTCTGGCACTGGTGGATGGCCGGTGAGCGCCTCTTCTTCGCCAAGGACCGTCCATGGCAGCGTGCCGACGTCATCGTCTCCGGTGACGCCCCCACCGGTGTGGGAGCTGGAGAGATCGCCTGGACTCCCGGGCCGCTCCTGGCCCGTTGAGGTCCGGCTCTTCGCCGCTCAGGGCGGGCTCCTTCAGTCCCCCAGCGCGGTCCCCACGGCGCGAGCGGCCTGGATCCACTCGTGGTCGGCCGGAACGAACTTGGTGTGGCCGGCCACATCCTTGAGCGGCACCAGCTCCGTGCCGTGACCTCGGTCAGCGACCATGACGCCATAGCGGCCCTCGGCAATCGCGTCGGCTCCGGCCACGCCCAGGCGCGTGCCCAGAAGACGATCCGCGCCGCAGGGCGAACCGCCGCGCTGGACGTACCCCAGGATGGACACACGCGCCTCCAGCCCGGTCAGGTTCTCCAGCTGCTCGGCCAGGGTGAAGGTGTTGGCGCGGTGGGATGCCTCCAGGCGCTTGACCCCCGCTTGGCCATGGCCTTGCGCTCAGGACTGGATGCGTCCTTGACCAGGGCGCGAGCGTGCTCCAGCTCGGCGTGATCCGTCACCGACAGTGCCCCCTCGGCCACGGCCACCACTGAGAAGGACGACCCGTGGGAGCGACGCCGCTCGATCTTGTCCGCGATCGCGTCCACCGAGTACGGGATCTCCGGCAGCAGAATGACATCCGCCCCACCGGCGATACCTGCGCCCAGGGCCAACCAGCCGGCCCGGTGACCCATGATCTCGGTGAGGATGATGCGATGGTGGGAGTGCGCCGTCGAGTGCAACCGGTCCACGGCCTCCGTGGCGATCTCCAGGGCCGTCGCGAAGCCGAAGGAGGAGTCGGTGTGAACGATGTCGTTGTCGATGGTCTTGGGCAGGTGGATGACGTTGAGACCCGCGTCCATAAGGCGTTTGGCGTTCTTCGCGGTCCCGCCCCCGCCGAGGCAGACGAGGGCGTCGATCCCGTCCTTCTCGCAGTTCTCCACAATGGTGGGCACCATGTCACGGGGCTCGCCGTCGATCATCATGCGGTGTACCTTGTCCCGGCTGGTCCCCAGCATGGTTCCACCCGTGGTGAGGATCCCGGACAGGGCAGCGGAGTCGAGCTCGGTGAAGCGGTTCTCAGCCAGGCCACGCATGCCGTCCCGGAAACCGATGAGCTCCCAGCCGTGCTGCTGGATCGCCGCCTTTCCAAAGCCTCGGATCGCCGCGTTGAGTCCAGGGGCGTCGCCGCCCGCCGTGAGAATGCCGATGCGCTGAGCCATGAAGCTAAGTATGCCGTTCCCTGGCGTCCCGCACAGGGCGTAGCCGATCCAGACCGACGATGTCACGTTAGACGCCAGCCAGTATCATCATTACCCTGATCGCGTCGATACTGAGAGAACCCAGTGGGAACCCAATCGGGAACACTGCGCCCTCCTTCGGTGTTGACGCACCTGTGTCCTTGAGGCTGCGCGTGAGCCGTACGCTCCGCCAGAGGACCGGGACACCACGAGAGACGAGCCACAAGGAGACCAGAAGCATGGCAGACCGCGCACTGCGAGGCATGACCATCGGTGCGAAGTCGATGGAGTCGGAGGACGGCGTCGAGTTCGCTGAGCGGATGATCGTCAGCTACGAGTGCCCGATGGCGCACGTCACCAGGATCCCGATGTCCACCGAGGCCGAGGTGCCTCCCACCTGGGAGTGCCCCGAGTGTGGCCAGATCGCCGCACGACGCGGCGAGGACGAGCCCGAGCCCGACGAGCCCAAGAAGACCCCGCGCACCCACTGGGACATGCTCCTGGAACGCCGCAAGGTCGATGAGCTCGAGGTTCTCCTCAATGAGCGCCTCGAGGCGCTGCGCAGCGGTGAGGTCTACCGCGAGCGGGTCAGCGGCTGAAAGGCTCGCTAGGAGCGCTTCTGACGGGATGAGGCCGATGGGCGCTGCTGCTGGTAGCCAGCAGCAGCCCGACGGCGCTTGTCGCGGGCGGCGCGCAGCCTGCTCCCGGCGACCTTGGCCGCATCGAGCAGCTGGCTGGAGCGCTTGGCCACTCCCCAACGGGTCACCAGGGACAGCTCCTCGGTGAAGATTCCCCCGGAGAGCTTGGACTGGCCGGCCTCCCGCTCCAGGAAGGTGATCGGCATCTCCACGATGCGGCCGCCGACCTCGTCAACCAGCTTGGTCATATTGACCTGGAACCCGTAGCCAAGGGCCTCGACCTGACCGAGGTCCATGCGGCGCAGGATGGAGGCGCGGAAGACCCGGAAGCCCGCAGTGGCGTCCTTGACGCGCAGACCCAGCATGGCGTTGATGTAGAGGTTCCCGGCCTTGGACAGGGCCACGCGCTTGGCGTCCCAGCCCTCGGTGGCACCGCCGGAGACCCACCGTGAGCCGATGACGAGGTCCGGCTCGTCGGCCATCTCAGCGCGCTGAATGAGCAGGGCCAGGTCCTCGGCGCGGTGGGAGCCGTCGGCGTCCATCTCCACGATGAGCTCGTAGCCGGCGGCCAGGGCCCAGGAGAACCCGGCGAGGTAGGCCGGGCCCAGCCCGTTCTTCTCCGAGCGGTGCAGGACATGAATGTGGGAGTCCTCGTCCGCACGGGTATCGGCGTAGTCGCCGGTGCCGTCGGGGGAACCGTCGTCGACGACGAGAATGTCCGCCTCGGGAACGTGCTCGCGGACCCGATCCAGTGCCGTGGGCAGGGACTCGATCTCGTTGTAGGTGGGGATGACGACGAGTGTCTTCACTTCTCTCTCCATAGTTGAGTTGCGTGGCGCCGAGACTAGCTGAGACACCCTGAAGATGTCTGAGATCAGCTGCGATGACGAGTCGGAGTCGCTGTCCACCGTCGGCGCGCCTGGCTCAGGATACCGGCCCCGACCAGCGCGCCCGCACCGGCGAGGAGAAGGATGCCGGGGGCGGTACCGAGCCGGTCGGCAACGGTCTGTGAGCTGCGCAGCGGGACATCGGCCACGAGGCTCGCCTGAGTATAGGGTTGCGTGACCTGCTCGACCTCGCCGCGGGGATTGATGATCGCGGTGTAACCGACAGTGGAGGCCTGGATGACACTGCGGCCGTGGACCACTGCCTGGACGCGCCCCTGGGCGAGCTGCTGGGCGGCCTCGCCTGAGTCGAGGAAGGAGGCGTTGTTCGTCGGGATGATGATCGCCTGCCCGCCCTGTTTGACGCCGGTGCGCAGGGCGTCGTCATAGGCGACCTCAAAACAGATGCCCATGGCGAAGGTGACGTCGCGCCCCTGGGTGATGGCCGGAACCGTCAGCGTGCTGGGCCCGGTGCCGGCCAGCATGTCGATGCCGACCCGGTCTACCTGGGTGGTCAGGCGCCGTACCAGAGAACGGGAGGGGATGTACTCCGCGAAGGGCACGGGGCGGTGCTTGCGGTAGTACGGATGAGTCGTCTTCCCGGAGACGTCTCCGGGATTCCAGATGAGGACGTCGTTGTAACGGATGTCGTCGACGAAAGGGACCGCCCCCACGAGTACTGGCGCCTGAACCGCTTGGGCGGCCTCATCAACAATGGCCGCTGAGGCCGGGTAGTCGCGTGGGTCCAGGTCCGCGGAGTTCTCCGGCCAGATGACCATGTCGAGGTTGCCGGGGCCGACGTCGTCGGCCAGCTTCCTCGTGGCCTCAGCGTGGTTGCCAGTCACCTCCAGGGCCCGGTTGAAGGCGTCCTCGAAGTCCGTGGCGACGTTTCCCTGGACGGCTCCGACACGAACGGTTCCGTCCTCGGCTCGTGTATCCAGCGGCAGTAGCCGTGGTGCGACGAGCAGAGCCGCTGCGAGCGCTGCGCAGAGGAGGACCGGCAGGGCACGGCGCTTATAGACGGATCGAGCCGCTTGAGCGATGCATGCCGCGGCCAGTGCCACCAGCAGCCCCACCCCCGGCGCTGCCGACATAGGCGGCGGCAGGCAGGACCGGGGCGTCGGCCATCGCGAAGGCCAGACGCCCAAAGGGAAAACCGCCCAGTGGCCACACCGAGCGCAGCTCCTCGACGCCCGACCACAGAAGAGCGAAGGCGAGAACACCCCGGGCACCAGCGGGCACATGGTACAGCGGGTTTCGGCCGCCGGAGGCCCCCTCAAGCTGTGGGAGTCGGCTGACTAGAGCCCACGCGCCGCCGAGGCCGGCGAGATAGAGCGACTCGAAGAGCGTCAGCGCGATCCAGCCGATCGGGTTGCCCATGCCCACCATCGTGAAGTGCAGCAGAGGCGTGAACAGGCCGAAGCCGTAGAACAGCCCCAGACCGGTGCCCGCCCAGAAGCCGCGGCCGCGGACGAGCAGCATGAGTGTCCCGACCCCAATGAGGGCCGACCACCACAGGTTCATCGGGGGGAAGGCGGCGTAGGTGGCCAGGCCCGCCAGCATCGCCACAGCCGCGGGCGCTGATCGGCGAAGCCGGCAGGGAGACTGAGAAAGCAGCCGGGTACGCAGCCAGGAGGGCAACCGGGAAGGCTCTGTCACGCGGTGAAGCATACGGGTAAGTTTGATGGTTAACCTTTGTGACGGCGGGCCACAGCGTGGTGCACGGGCTGCCAGGCCAGGGCCAGCAGGGTGCCGATGACTGCGCCGATGAGGCAGGACATGGCTGTTCCGGTGATCCAGGACAAGACCGGGTTGTGGGTGAGCTCCTCGGCCCACTCAATGGCGTGGTGCAGGGGTGGAAGCCGACCTTGGCGAGGTTGGTCGCCAGGATGTGTCCGCCGACCCACAGCATCGCCACGGTCCCGACGATCCCGATGCCGCGGAAGAGCGCCGGCGCCAAGATCACGATCGCACGCCCGAAGGACCGGATGATGCCGGTACGGCCCTGCCCGGCCAGGTGCGCCCCGGCGTCGTCGAGCTTGATGAGGGCCGCCACCAGGCCGTAGACGGCGAAGGGTGATGAGCAGGGCGATGAGGACCAGGACGATGATGCGTCGCATGGAGGACTCCCCTCGACCTCGGCCAGGGCCAGCAGCATGATCTCGGTGGACAGGACGAAGTCCGTCGTGATGGCCTGACGGATGATCTGCGCCTCGTCGACCGGGCCGGTCTCCTCCGTGGCGTGGGCAGCGCCGCCGAAGCGCTCCAGGATCTTCTCCCCGCCCTCGAAGCACAGGTAGGCGCCGCCGATGATGAGCGCCACCGGCAGGAGCCACGGTGCCACGGCCGTCAGCAGCAGGCCGATCGGCAGGATGATGAGGAGCTTGTTGCGCAGCGAGCCCAGCGTGATCCTCTTGATGATCGGCAGCTCACGGTCCGGGGTGATACCGGTGACGTACTGGGGCGTGGTGGCGACGTCGTCGACGGCGGCCGCCGACACCTTCGCGGAGGTCTTGACGGCCATGGAGGCCGTGTCGTCAACGGTGGACAGCGTCAGCTTGGCGAGCGTGGCGATGTCGTCGAGGAGGGCAAAGAAGCCTGACATAGGGGGCATGAGTCCCTGTCGTCCGGAGTATCGGCTGGAACGAGAGTACTAGCCGCAGCGTCACACCGCGGACCAGCTCACCACTCCCCTGTTGAGATCCAGGGACGCCTCTGCGGCGCGCATCGACAGGCTGGTGACCGCTCTGGCCTGCTCGGGGCTGGCGTCCGGTGGTGGTGAGAGGCTCGCGATCTGGCCGACGACGTCGAGCAGCTGCTTGCACCAGCGCACGAAGTCCCCGGCCGTCAGCTCAGTGGCATCCAGGATGTCCGCCAGCTGCGCGCCATCGCACCAGGCCTGGACGGACCCGGCCAGCGCCGGCTCTGCTCCCGAGGATGCCTCGATGCGGGCCAGGGACTCCAGATCGTGGATCCGGTGCGAGACTCCCAGCTGTGCGCGCAGGCACTGGCCGAGCCTGGACCCGGGCGCCACTGGCAGCCCGATCGACTGGGCGCTCAGTCTCGGCTCGTAGACGCAGGCACTCAGCGCCCCGGCCAGCTCCGCGGCGCTGAGGTCCTCGAAGACTCCCGTACGCAGGCACTCGGCGATGAGCAGGTCACGCTCGGCGTAGATCCGGGCCAGTACCTTGCCGGCACCGGTGACCCGCAGCTCGCGCTCCGGGTGGCCCCGGTCCACCGGCCGCAGGTAACCCAGCTCGAGAAGCACCTCGCAGACGGCGTCGAAGAGGCGGGCGATGGTGCCGGTGCGGGTCTCGATGCGCCGCTGGAGGCGCTCGGCCTCGGCCCGGGCCCGGGACCACTTGCGGCCCACCCGGGCGTGCTCCTCCCGGTCGGGGCACCCGTGGCAGGGGTGTGAGCGCATCTCATGGCGCAGCCGCTCAAGGTTCTCGATAGCGCTGTCACGGCGGGCCTGCGCCCGGCTGGAGCGGGTGCGTGTGCGCTTCGTGCCCCCTTCCAGGTCCCCTGAGTGCAGCGCGTCGACCAGACGCTGAACAAGCCGGTCCCGATCCCGGGGGCGGTGCGGATCCACCGAGTCCGCCACCCGCAGCACACCCACACGCATGACTCCGTCCGGCGCTGTGTCCGGGGTCAGGCTGGCCACTCGCGAGTCCTCCCCCAGCACCGTGATGGTGGGGGTCCCGGTCCGGTCGGCACCGACCTCCAGGACAATGCCATGGCGACGGCGCCGCCCCTTGCGGAAGACAACGACGTCACCGCGTCCCAGTGAGCTCATGGTCCGACCCGTCTCACTGCGGCGCGCCGCGGCCTTGTCCCGCGACAGGTCCGCCTCGGCCTCGGCAATGGCCTGGCGCAGGGAGGCGTACTCGCGGAAGTCACCCAGGCGACAGGTCATGTCCTTCTCCAGGCCCTCCAGACTGCGGTGCTTGCGGCGAGCCTGAGCAGCCAGCTCCACGACGCCGCGGTCGGCCTGGAACTGGGCGAAGGACTGCTCAAGCACCTCACGTACCCGCGTGCGCGGCATGCGCTCAAGCAGGTTGACGGCCATGTTGTAGGTCGGCCGGAAAGCGGAGACCAGCGGGTAGGGTGCGCCGGGAGGCCAGTGAGGAGACCGTGGCCGGCTCGACGTCGTCAGCCGCCAGCACGACGGCGTGGCCCTCCACGTCGATGCCGCGGCGCCCGGCCCGTCCCCGTCAGCTGGGTGTACTCCCCGGGCTGAGGGGTGACATGAGCCGAGCCGTTCCACTTGCGCAGTGACTCCAGGACCACGGTGCGGGCGGGCATGTTGATCCCCAGTGCCAGGGTCTCGGTGGCATAGACGACCTTGACCAGGCCCGCGCTGAAGAGCTCCTCCATCGTCTCCTTGAACACCGGCAGCAGACCCGCGTGGTGGGCCGCGACGCCGCGCTCCAGGGCGTGGGCCCAGAAGTGGAAGCCGAGGACCCCCAGGTCGCCGGCGGGGATGTCAGCGGTGCGCCGCTCAATGACCTCGCGGATCCGGGCGGCCTCGGCCTCGGTGGTCAGGTCCACCCCGGCGTTGACCACCTGGTGGACGGCCTGCTCGCAGCCCGCCCGGGAGAAGACGAAGACGATCGCGGGCAGAAGGCGCGCCCCCTCCAGGGCCGTGACGACCTGCAGTCGGGAGGGCGGCTTCAACCTGGCCGTGCGGGCCCCTCCTTCGCCACGGCGAGGCGCCCGTCCGCCTCGTGCGGAGCGCTTCCAGGGCTGCGGCCCCGGGCCGAACCGCCGCCGCGGCCACGGTAACTGTTCTTGGAGCGCTACCGGAAGCGGCGGCACGCCGAGCCTGCTTGACCGCCTTGAGCAGCTCGGGGTTGAGCGGGGGCTGCCCCGTCCGCTCCTTTTGCTCGGACTGCTCTGGCTGTTCTGGCTGTTCTGCTCGGACTCCGCCGCTGCAGCAGCTGGTCGGCAGCCGTGTGGGCTCAGCCGGATCCGCGGGGATGGGAGTACAACGGCAGCAGCCGGCGACCGACCATCATGTGCTGAGTCAGCGGGACGGGGCGCTCCTCGGAGACGACGACGGCGGTCCTGCCGCGCACCTGGCCGAGCCAGTCGCCGAACTCCTCGGCGTTGGAGACCGTGGCAGACAGGGAGATCACCTGGACCTCGGCGGGCAGGTGGATGATGACCTCCTCCCACACTGGCCCGCGGAAGCGGTCGGCCCAGGTAGTGGACCTCGTCCATGACCACGAAGCCCAGCCGGTCCAGGTCACGCGAGCCCGAGTAGAGCATGTTGCGCAGCACCTCGGTGGTCATGACCACCACGTCCGCGTGAGGGTTGACGGAGGTGTCACCGGTCAGCAGCCCCACCCGTTCCTGACCGTGCCGGGCCACGAGGTCCAGATACTTCTGGTTGCTCAGCGCCTTGATGGGGGCGGTGTAGAAGGTCTTGAGCCCCGGACCAGGCCCAGGTGGACGGCGAACTCCCCCACCACGGTCTTGCCGGCGCCCGTCGGGAGCGGCGACCAGCACGCCCTCTCCCCTCTCGACGGCGCCGCAGGCCTCCTCCTGGAAGGGGTCGAGGGGGAAGTCGTAGCCCTGGGTGAAACGGGCGAGTTCACTGCTGGAGGCGGCCTGTCGACGTCGAGATGCGGCATAGCGCTCTGCTGGTGAGCTCATGGCAACAACCCTACGGGTCGGATCAGCCCTGAGCCGGTAGGAGCAGCCGGACGGCGTTGGGGACCGCCTCGAGGCGCAGGGGCAGCTCGGCCAATGGTTCTCCGTCCGCGTAGGAGTGGGGAGGCGGACGCATCCCCGGTCGCGGCCGGTTCGCTCAGCGAGCGCCTCAATGGTGACGCGTGCGGCTGCGCTCGACGTGGACGGCCGGGTCAGTCAGGTGCGTGCCGCGGAAGAGCCTGCGGAAGAGGGTGAGTAGGTGGGCGCGGCCCACGGGGTCCAGGCGCAGTACCTCCAGCAGGCCATCGGCGGGGTCGGCCTGGGGTGCCAGGTCCATGCCGCCGCCGACGTAACGGGTGTTGGCCACCGCCAGCAGGAGCGCCGGCCCCTCCCACGTGCCCTCGTCGGTGGTGACCCGGTATCCGTAGGGCGCCAGCGTTGCGAGCTCGGCGGTGAAGGCGCGCACGTAGCGTCCCTCGCGTGCCGGCCAGGAAAGGGTGTTGGCGCGGGCGTTGACGGCGGCGTCCACCCCGGCGCTGACCACGGCCAGGGACCAGCGACGCTGTGGGGCCAGCAGGGTGCCGTCGGGGCGGGAGGCGTAGATCGCGTCCACGGCCGTGATTGCCCCCTCGCCGGACAGCGCCTGGTTGATGAGGCGGGCTGAGGCCGCCGCATCCCGACTGGGAAGACCGAAGTGCCTGGCGATGTCGTTACCGGTGCCAGTGGCCACGATGCCCAGAGGCACGCCCGTCGTGGCGACGATGTCCACCCCGAGGTGGACCATGCCGTCCCCGCCGACGACGACTAGTGCCTCGACGTTCCGGTTCGGCCCTGTCGCCCAGGGAGGGCCCTGCCCTGCGCGACGCGCCTGCTCGTAGGAGCTGCCACGGACGTGGAGGACCTCGTGGTCGGCCTCGGTCAGCAGCCGGCGGGCGACGTCGTCGGCGGCAGCATGACGCCCTCGACCTGAGGAGGGGTTGGACAGCAGAGCGATACGCATAGAAGGAAAGGGTGCGACAAGTCAGGCAGGGACGGGCCGATGCACCCGCCTACTCGGCCAGGGCGGCCTCGAGCTCGGCGTCGAGCTCAGCGCGTTTCCTCTCAACCCGTTTGTCATGCGTGATGGAGATGAAGCAGGCCAGGAAGTACAGGCCGGCGATGGGTACGGACATGAAGACCATGGACCAGGGATCCGGTAGCGGGTTGGCAATCGCCATGAAGGTGACGATGCCCACAATGGCCCAGCGCCACCCTTTGAGCATGGTCTTCCCTGCATGAGCCCCAAGCATATTGAGGGGCGACGAGCAGCTCAGGGCAGGAGGAAGGCGATGTCCGAAGACGACCACCAGCCTCATGGCGAAGGACAGGTAGAGGCTTTGCGCTGATGAGGCCCGGCCGTGGGGCCGTCAGGGATGAAGCTGGTGAGGATGGAAACCGCATGAGGCATCACCCAGATCCCCAGAGCCGCACCGGCCAGGAACAGAAACAGACCGGCTGCGCCATAGGCCCAGGTGTAGGCCTTCTCCTTGCGGGTCATGCCCGGTCCCGACGAAGGCCCAGAACTCGTACATCCACAAAGGTGAGGACAGCAGGACGCCCAGCCAGATCGAGACCTCGAGTCTTCATGTCGAAGGAGGCCAGGATCGTGTCGAAAGTTCAGGGTGAGGTCGCGCCCTTGGCATTGGCCTGCTCAATGGGGCGGGTGATGAGGGCGAAGGCGCGTTCGTAGAGCATATAGCCCACGACCGTCATCACCATGACGCCTACTGCGGAGACGAAGAGACGCTGGCGCAGCTCGCGCAGGTGGTCCCCGATGGACATGCGCGCCTCGGGGTTGTCCCTGCGCCTCGATCGCTTGATCTGAGGGAGCTTGGGCACCACGGCCTCCTTCGTCTGCAGGTCACCGGCTCTCGCCGGATGACATCATTTCTGGGATGAACCCTCGGCGCTCTGAGCGGTCTGACCGTCCTGGGTGGGCTCGGTGTAGTAGGTGCCCTCCTGCGGCTGCTGGATCTGAGCCTGGGAGTCCTTGGAGTCGTCGTCGCGCAGCTCCTTGACCTCCTTCTTGAAGACCTTCATGGACTGGCCCACGCTGCGGGCGATGTCAGGCAGTTTCCTGTAGCCGAACAGCAGAATGACGACGATGAGCAGGAAGATGATGTGCGACGGCAGTGAACTTCACGGTGCTGCTCCTTGGTAGGGGCTGTGGTAGGGGCTATCGATACGGGCTGAGTGTAGCCTCCCGGGCCGGCGCCTCAGAACGAGGGTCCTGACGGTTCTCCCCAAGGCGGACGGAGCAAGGCTCAGCCGTTGTATGAGGTCAGAGCCTGATTAGCGGATGCTGCCGCTTCTTGGGCGAGCTCCGGGGGCTCCACCGCCACGAGATGGCGCCCCGCTGAGAGGACCAGGCCGATGAGCCAGGCGCGGTCGCGTCCCTCGACGACCACCTGAAGGTTGCCGTCCGCGGTCTCCTCCTGGGAGAGGCACGGGACCTGCTCGGCGAGCCAGCGGCCGGTCGGGCGCAGGGTCAGTGTGGCACGGGGCTTCTCCCCTACGGAGCGGTCGATGGTGGACCGGTGCTTTCTACGTGGGGCGCGATGCCGGACAGATGGGACATCAAGAACCTCGACCGACGTGATCCGGTCCAGGCGGAAGCTGCGCTTGGCCTTCGCGCTGAGGCACCAGCCCACCAGCCTCATATGTGATCCATCACTTTCCAGCGTGATGGGATCAACGTCTCGTTCAGAGAGGGTGTCGGTGGCGGAGACATAGGCCAGGTGGAGACGGCGCCTGTCCCGCAGAGCGGAGCGCACGGCGGTAAGAACTCGGGGCATATTCCTCGTGCGGCCGGCGTGCTCCAGGCCCGGGCCGGTGGAGGTGACGGATCCCGGATCGACGTGTGCGTCGGAGTCGTCGTCGGAGGCGCCTGAGGTGAGCAGGGCGGTCACCGCCTGCTGGGTGGAGGCGATCACGGGTGCGGAGGCGTCATCGTCGGCCAGGAGGTCGGCGAGCACTCTGAGCGCCATGAGCAGAGAGATCGCCTCCTGCCGGGTGAGGCGAACCGGGCGGTCCAGTCCCAGTGGTTCGGACAGCCGCAGGCGTCCGGCCTCGAAGTCCGCGGTGTCGAAGTCCACGAGGTCCCCGTGCATGCCGCCGGGCAATCCGGAGACCCACAGCGTGTTGACATCGCGCTCAATGACGGCAGGGGTGACGCCGAAGTGCTCGGCGGCCTCCGTGACGGTCACGCCGGGGTTCTCCGCGACCCAGGCGGGCAGAGCGAGCAGCCGCGTGAGCTGGTCGGAGGCGGATACGCGAGCCATGGTCACTCCCCTTCCGGTGCCGTCAGCCCCGCGGCGCCTCGCAGGTGGGACAGGACCGCCTGGCGCAAGGAGTCGGGAGCGAGGACGACGACGGCCTCGCCAAGAGCGGCCACGGTCCCGGCGAAGGAGAAGGAATCCTCATACTCCACGGCGATGAGATCACGGCCCTCCAGGTGCGTGAGCAGGTCTTCCGGTGGGTCCTGAGCCGGGTCGAGGTGGGCCCCTGCCAGACGCAGTCCCAGGGCCCGCCCTGGCAGGGCGGCGAGCAGCGCGCGCCGGCGGCTGGGCGCCTTGGTGGGAAGCCGGGTGAAGGCTCCGGGGCGCCCATGGACGGTGACTGACCCGGTCATGCGGGCCAGGCGGAAGGTGCGCAGCCCGGCGCAGGCTCCTGCAGGTTCCTCCGGTTTCTCGCTCTCGTTCGAGTGGTGGGGGCCTGTGGGCTCAACGGCGTCGAGGTACCATGCCCCCTCGGCCAGGCGCAGATGATGCGGCTCGACAGTACGGGCCCGGGTGCTGCCCGAGCGGGCGGAGACGTAGTCGAAGGTGACCAGACGGCGCTCGTCGACCGCGGTGATGAGCTCCTCGGGAATCTCCTCACCGGACAGGTCCGCAGTGAGAACCGGCAGGCCTGCGGAGCTGCCCCCGGTCGGCCCCTCGCTCACGGCGCGCAGCTTGGTCAGGGCCCGCCGGGCCGTGGCGGGAAGACCACCGTCGCGCCAGGCGGAGGCCGCCAGGCTCAGGCAGGCGGCCTGCTCGGCGCTCAGATGCAGCGCGGGCAGGATGTAGTCCTCCTCAACGACCCGGTACCGGGGCTCCTCGGGGCGTCCTGTGGTGGTCACCTCAATGCCGAGCTCGCGCAGCGTGTCCTTGTCCCGCTCGAACTTGCGACGAGCCGAGACCGGGTTGGTGGAGGCGTCCGCCAAGGCGTATCCCGGCACGCTGGCCACGAGCTCCTCGGCACTGAGACCGGTGGTGCTGTTGCGCAAGGTGAGGAGAAGGCTCACCAGGCGCTCCTCAGTGCTACGGATCTGCTGGCTCACGGTCCCCCAGCCTAGAAGAGTCCGGTGGCCTGCGGCTGGAGACGCGCGTACCCGGATAGTCTGCCGCCATGATGTGGCGCGACGGCGTAGTGACCGGGACCAGGACGGCATGGGGGCCTGCGGGGAGATCCTGCGCCGAGCTGGAGGTGGAGATCGATGGGGCTCCCAGCGGTGCCGAGCGCCTGCTGCCCGGCCAGCAAGTCCGCGCGGTCGCCTACGAGGCCCTCACCGGGCTGCCCGCCGCCGAGGAACGGGTGAGGCTGGAGGTCTCGGCCCTCGACCGCGCCCTGGGCACGGGCGGGCACGCCATGGTCACCTCTCGCCTGGACGTCCTGCCCGCCGACCCGCCGCGCGAGGGGCACCTCGTCAAGGCCCGCTACATGCCGGACCAGGTCATGGTGACCGGTGTCGACGAGCAGGGAACTGCCCACCACGGCCTGCTGTCCCAGCCGATCGGCAGCCTGGACCTGGAGGGGATGCCGGTGGTGGTGGCCGACCTGCACTCGAGCCTGCCGGCGGTGCTCACCGGCCTGCGCTCCCCCGACGGCCAGGAGCAGTCGCGCGTCGTCTACATCATGACCGACGGCGGGGCCCTGCCACTGGCCTACTCGCGTGTCGTTGCCGCGCTGAGCCGGGCCGGGTGGCTGAGCGGGACCATCACGGCCGGGCAGGCCTGGGGCGGCGACATCGAGGCGGTCAGCGTCCACAACGCGCTCCTGGCAGCCCGGCACGTCCTGCACGCCGACGCCGCCGTCGTTATCCAAGGGCCCGGGAACCTGGGTACCGAGACGCCCTGGGGCTTCTCCGGGGTGGCCTGCGGGGACGCCATCAACGCCATCGCCACGCTGGGCGGGCGCCCGGTGGCCTGCCTGCGTGTCTCCCAGGCCGATGCCCGCACCCGCCACCGGGGCGTGTCCCACCACTCGATGACGGCCTACGGGCGGGTCGCACTGGCAGGGGCCGACGTCGTCGTCCCCGACCTGGAGGACTCGCTTGGGAGCGCAGGTGCGTCAGGAGGCTAAGGCCCTGTGCGCGCCCCGCCCGGGCGCCGGGCAGCACCGACTCGTCAAGGTTGCCGTTGACGGGCTCCTGGAGCTGCTGCGGGCGGCCGAGGTGGAGACCGGGGTGAGGCTGTCCACCATGCGACGGGGTTTGGATGAGGACACGGCCGCCTTCATCGCCGCAGCGGCGGCCGGTCGCCATGTCCGCCGGATCCTGGATGCGGGGGCGGTGAATGGCTGACCTGGCCGCGCTGGTCGATGAAGCGCTGCTGCCACTAACGACGAACCTGTCGGCGGCCTACGACTGGCGCGCACGGCACCGCACGGTGCCGGGGCGAAGAGGGCGCTGGTCACGGTACTCGGTCCCGGTCGTGGATCTCGCCCTGGGTACCGTCTTCCTCGCCTTCGCTCTGGAGTCGGTTACCTTCGTCCTGCGCTTCGGCGGCTACGCCGTCTATGTTGCGCACTTCGCCCTGTGCCTGGCGCTGGCGCTGACGCAGTTCGGACGGTTACGCCTTCTGCGTGCCTCCTTCATCGCGACCTATGCCCTGCTGGCAGCCTACGCGATCCTCGTGGCCCTCTCCCCCGTCAACCTCGGCCTCAACCCGATCATCGCCACGGCGGTCACCAGCCTGTACACCGTCACCCGCTGGGAGCCCGATCGGCGCTGGGGTACGGCGTCACTCCTGCTGGCTCTGGCCGGCGCCCTGGTCAACCCCGTCACCTTGGCCTCTTACACCCGTCCCTATGAAGCAGGTGCCGACCCGACGACAAGCAGCGGCTGGAACGAAGCCATCCTGGTCACCCGCACGGTCACGAGCATGGTCTTCGTCGGTGCCGTGGTGCTCACCTACCTGTTGGCCTCCTCCCGGCGCCGGCTCGCCGAGAACCAGGCCCGCGACGTCGGCATCGCTGCGGCCCAGGCGGTTGCCGTCGAGCGTCTCAGCCTGGCCCGAGAGCTCCACGACCTCGTGGGCCACAGCCTCACCACGATCAAGGTGCAGGCCGCCACCGGCCTGGCCCTGGGCGGTGAGGAACGGCTGCGCAGCACCTTGACCACGGTGCGGGACACGGCCGATACCTCTCTGGCATCCGTGCGCCAGCTCGTCTCCGTCCTGCGCTCCGACGCCGGCGAGATCACCCCCTTGGCGGATCTGCGGACCATCTCCGCTCTTGTCGAGACCACCCGCAGCTCAGGTAGCCGGATCAGCGCCGCGCTTCCGGAACCGGGGGTCCTGGAGCGCTGCAACTCGGCGTGGTCGGCGATACAGCGTCTCACCCTCGTGCGTCTCGTGGGAGAGACCCTCACCAACGCCGTCAGGCACGGAACCGGCCAGATCGAGCTGAGCCTGACACTGTCACAGGACTCCTGCCACCTTCACGTCGCCAACCCGGTGCCCGATGCCGCGGAGCACTCCCCCTTCGGAGGCAGTGGACTCGTCGGCCTCGAGGAGCGGCTCAGGCTCGTGGGCGGAACCATGACCCACGGTGTCCACGGCGGAGAGGACCACAGCATCTTCACCATCGACGTCGACTTCCCCGTGGCACCGCTCGAGCTGTCCGCGAGCGCCACAATGGCTGACAAGTCAGGTTCAGGAGGCTCCAGATAATGCTCAGTACAACCGGTTTGATCAGGGTGGCTGTCGTCGATGACCAGCCGCTGCTGGTCAGTGCCTTCAGTGCTCTCGTGGCCGCGCAGCCCGATATGGAGGTCGTGCTGGAGGCGGTCGACGGGCGTCAGGCCGTCGAGGGGTTGACCGCGCGGGCCACCGGTCATCACGGGGCGGTCGACCTGGTGCTCATGGATCTGCGGATGCCGGTCCTGGACGGGGTCAGTGCCATTCGTGAACTGCGTGCCGCACCGGCCACCGCCTCCTTGCGGGTCCTGGTCCTGACCACCTTTGATGATGAGGACCTCGTCCTGGCGGCCCTGGGTGCCGGCGCCCACGGATTCCTCCTCAAGGATGCCGAGCCGATGACGCTGCTGGAGGCGATCCGCGTCGTCGCCCGCGGCGGGTCCTGGCTGGATCCGGCCGTCACGGGAACTGTTCTGGCGCACCTTGATGCAGGTACCGAACCCGGTGCCCCGCAGTCGCCCGCCTCACCGTCGGGGCCGACCGATGGCGCCGTGCCCGTTGTGGGGGCGCCGTCGGGACCCTATGAGGCTCTCACCGGTCGGGAGGACGCCGTGCTCGCCCTGGTGTGCCAGGGGCTGAGCAACGCACGGATCGGTGAGCGGCTCCATGTCGCCGAATCGACGGTCAAGTCCCATGTCAAGACGATCCTGAGCAAGACGGGCTGCCGCAACCGGGTCGAGCTCGTCATCTACGCGCTGACCACCGGGCTCGTCCAGCTCCAGTAGCTCTCCTCCCCAGGGAGGAGACGGGGCCACGGTGACGGGCACAGGCCGTATCCCTGGTGGGGATCCGCCGAGGTACCGTCGCGCACGAGCATAGGGTCATGACATCTCCCCACACAGCCACCACAACGGCATCACCTCTCCGCTCCCCTACTCACGGCGCCGGTCTCACCCCTGGGCTGCGACTGACGGGGGTCTCGAAGTCCTTCGGCCGCCAGCAGGTGCTCAACGGTCTCGACCTGTCAGCCTATCCCGGTCGTGTCTACGGGCTGCTCGGTCTCAACGGCGCGGGTAAGTCGACCGCCTTCAACGTCGCGCTGGGTCTGCTGAGGCCCGATGCCGGTCGTGTGGAGATTCAGGGTGTCCCCTTCAGCCGGCGCAGCCTGGCCCAGGTGGGGGCCTCCATCAATGGTCCCGCGCTCTTCCCCCAGCTGTCCGCGCGGCGCAATCTGCTCGTCCACTGCCGCCTGACCGGCACCTCGCCGGAGACCATCGTCCCGCTCCTGGAGCGCGTGGGACTGGCGGGGTCGGTAGGAAGCGCGCCGGCTCCTTCTCCACGGGCATGAAGGTGCGCCTGTCGCTGGCCATGGCGCTTCTGAACGACCCGGAGGTCCTCATCCTCGATGAGCCCCAGAACGGCCTGGACCCTCAGGGCATCATCGAGCTGCGCGATCTTGTACGGAACCTGGCCGACGAGGGTCGCACCGTCATCGTCTCCAGTCATCAGCTCGGGGAGATCGCCCGCATGAGCGACGACATCGGGGTCCTGGCAACCGGGCACCTCGTCTACGAGGGGGCGCTGTCCGACTTCGCCGACCCCGACGACGAGCGGGCCATGGAGAAGTCCTTCCTGGCAGCGGTCACTGGTAGCGGACGCCGCACCGGAACGGAGGCCCGCGCATGAGCACCGTTGTGCAGCCGCAGCCCTGGAGGACGGTGCAGGGGAAGACAGAAGTGAGAGTAGGCCTGTGGAACCTGGTGCGCGCCGAGATCACCCGCAGTCGGCGCACCTTCACCTGGGGCGTCATCGGGGCGACCCTCGTCTTCACCGCGCACACCATCATCCTGGCGAATGCCTCGATCTCCTCCGGCGTGGTCAAGAGCTCCAGTGGAACGGCAATGCTCTGGCGTGGATGCACTTGTACGCCGGGGCCTTCGCGGTTCCGCTGGGCCTGCTGACCGGGGCGATGGCCCAGTGGCGTGAGCAGCGGTGGCGCCAGGGCGGGACGGCCTGGCGCGCCGTCGATCCTCGCCGCGTAGTGACCGCCCGCATCCTGGTCCTGAGCCTGTCGGCGCTGGCCTGCCAGGTGGCACTGGTCGCCCCGGTGGTAGGGCACGCCCTCATCGTCGGCAGCGGCTGGGGTCCCTGGAACAGGTACCTGCTGTTCGCCACCCTACATGTGGATCGTCGTCACTGGTGCCTGCGCCTGGGGCATGGCGGCCTTCCGGGTGGCTCGAGCCGTCGCCGTCGGGGTCGCACCTGTCCTGGGCTTCATGTGGTCCGCGGTGGGCGTGGGTCAGGCCGAACGGAGCGACTGGTGGATGCTCCCGTGGGCCTGGACGGCTCGGGTCCCGTTGCCCCTTGTTGGGCGTTCACGGAAACTCCGTCCTGCTCGAGAAGGGCTCGCCGGTATGGGGCTACCCGCTCCTGCCCGGGTTCCTGCTGACGACCGGCCTGACCCTGATCGGCGTCGGACTGGCCGTTCTCAGCGGCGCTCCCGGTGGTGCCGGGTCCTCGACTTCGTCGGTCTCCCGGCTCAGCCGGCTGCTTCCTGGTGGAAGGGCCGCTGACGAGGATCAGTCGGAGACCGTTTCGGTGCAGTCATCGGAGCATGCTCCGGGCTCGTGGCCCCGAAGCATCCCGAATCGCCGAGCCACGCCTGCCACCCGCATGGCCCGTATTCCCGGGCCGCGCAGCGCCGTGCTGGCAATGGCCGGCGTCCTGCCCTGGATCGTGTGGGTAGTCCTGGCGACCCTGCTGCTCGCCTTCCTGGGTGTCCTCCACACCGCCTACCCACCTGGGTACGGGCAGAGCTTCCTCGAGCTCGTCGGTATGCCGGTTGCCGCGGCCATCACCGGCATCACGGTGTGGGGGCGACTTCAGCAGGCCTGGCGCACCCTCATCACTCGACGGGGGGCCTGCGGGATTCTGGTGTCGACGACGGTTCTCAGCGCTGTCTTCCTCGTCCCGGTTCTGGTCTTCTCCTGGATCGTGACTGTGCTGGGCGACACTCTGACCCGCACCGACCCGAGCCTGCCTGCGGTGACCGGCGCAGTCTATGGACTCATGGTGATGCCGGCTGTGGCCTTCATGATCGCGGCCGTCAGCCTGGCGGTGGCTCTGTGCACCCGGATCGTCGTGGCGATCGTCCTCAACGTCATCCTGGTCGTCACAGGGCTGCTCATTGGTGGCAACGAGGTCATGGCGGCCACCGGCTTGTGGCGGATTGCTCCTTGGGCCTGGATGAGTGTCGCCCACCAGTTCCCGGGACGCTGGCTGACGATCGTCGTCCTCAGCCTGCTCATCGGGTCGACGGCGATGGGGGCAGCGGTCCTGGGAGCCAGGCGCGCCGCCATCCGTGAGTGAGGCTAATCCGGGGCGGTCGATCCGAGTGACCGGAGCGAGCCGCGCCGTCGTCTCGGGGCGGGGCATCTCTCGGAGTCGGATGGCATCCCACCCGTGTCGACGCCGGTCAGTGCCGAGGACCGGCTCCGGTCTCACATAGGTCAACGGTCGGTCAGTGCCCCACTGGCTTTCCGATAGCCTAGGTCCATGAAGACCTTTGAGGACCTTTTCAACGAGCTGCAGCACAAGGCGGCCACCCGCCCCGAGGGCTCCGGGACGGTTGAGGAGCTGGACCGCGGGGTCCACTTCATCGGCAAGAAGCTCGTGGAGGAGGCCGCTGAGGCATGGATGGCCTGCGAGCACGAGTCCGATGAGGCCGCCTGCGAGGAGATCAGCCAGCTGCTCTACCACGCCCAGGTCATGATGGTCGCCAAGGGCTACAGCCTCCAGGACGTCTACCGCCACCTGTAGGTCCTGAGACCTCTCAGGCCTCCTCACTCGACTCCCCCACCACAGATCAGGAACCGCCGTGCTGCGTATCGCCGTGCCGAACAAGGGATCCCTGTCCGATCCCGCCATCACCATGCTCTCCGAGGCGGGCTACCGCACCCGCCGCACGGGCCGTGAGCTCGTGCTCGTCGACGAGGCCAACGACGTCGAGCTGTTCTTCCTGCGTCCGCGCGACATCGCCGTCTACGTCGGCCAGGGCACCGTGCACGCCGGCATCACCGGGCGGGACCTGCTCCTGGACTCCGGGGTCGACGCGGTCGAGCACCTGCCCCTGGGCTTCGCCCGCTCCACCTTCCGCTTCGCCGCCCCCAAGGGCACGATGAGCTCCCTGGCCGACGTCGCCGGGCGCCGCGTGGCCACCTCCTACGACATCCTGGTGCGCAGCTACCTGGCCTCCCGGGGTGTGGAGGCCCAGACCGTTCACCTCGACGGCGCCGTGGAGTCCTCCGTCCAGCTGGGTGTGGCCGACCTCATCGCCGACGTCGTCGAGACCGGTACAACGCTGCGGGCGGCAGGTCTGGAGACCTTCGGGGACCCGATCCTCGTCAGCGAGGCGGTGCTCATCACCACCGAGCAGTTCCGCGGAGAACCCGGACTGGCCACGCTCGTGCGGCGCCTGGAGGGGTGCTGCGTGCCCGCGCCTATGTGCTCGTCGACTACGACATCCCCATGAACAAGCTGCACCTGGCGACGGCCCTCACCCCGGGCATCGAGTCCCCTACCGTCTCCCCGCTGCAGAACCCCGACTGGGTGGCGGTGCGCGCCATGGTCCCGCGGGTGGATATGAACCGGGTCATGGATGAGCTCTACGAGGTCGGGGCGCGCGCCATCCTCGTCTCCTCACTACTGGCCTGCCGACTGTAGAGGCCTTCCCCGGCACGTCCGGGATGGCGCCCAATGCCCTGTCGTGCCCTGCTGCTGCCTACTGGGCCAGGGGCACGCAGACCTCGGCGGCCTTGGGCGTCTTCTTGTCGCCCAGGAGCTTGTGGGAGGTGAGGAACTCGATCATGGAGGCGATGTCGTCGACCCGCACCGAACCGATGGGGTGGGAACCATCGCCGCTGACCAGCTTGCCGGTGGCCACGGCGACCTCGCGCGCACGGGCCGCCTGAGTCTGATCCACCTTGAGGTCGTCCATGTGGTCCTTGGTGGCCTCGACTGCTGCGTCGGGGTCCTTGACGAATGCGGTCATGCCCTTGATCGAGGCCTTGACGACGGTCTCGAGGTCCTGGCGACGGGAGTCCAGCAGAGACCGGGTCGTCACCAGCGAGACGCCCACGAGGGGGATCCGGTCGGCGACCTGGATGGTACGCACGGGGGTGCCGGCCTGGCGGATCTGGATCGCGTCGTTGTTGGAGTAGCCGACGACGGCGTCGACCTTGCCGCCGACGAGTGCCGCCTGCTGGGTGTAGCCGATGTCCTGGATCGTCAGGTCCGACTCGGTCAGGGAGGCCGTGGACATGGCCAGCTGGAGGGCGTACCAGGTCTCCCCCTTGCGTCCCGGAGTGCCGACGGTCTTGCCCTTGAGGTCCGCGGGAGCCTTGATCGGGGAGCTCTCCGGGACGATGAGGCAGGCTGGGTAGGACTGGTAGCAGCCGCCCACGATGACGAGGTCGGAGCCGTTGGAGGTGGCCACCACAGCCTCGTCGGCGCCGGCGATGACGAGCTGCTCCTGGCCGCTCTGGAGGGCGTCAAAGAGGCCGTCCTGCGCCCCGTGGTGGTGCAGCGTCACGTTGGCGGCATATGTCCCATCCTTCTTAGCCATGTAGAAGGGGGCGAACTGGATGTTCGGCGTGTAGGTCAGGCCGATGGTCAGTGCGCCTCCGGCCGCCGAGGCCGATGCCGCGCGGCTTGCCGTGCCCGAGGAGCAGGCGGCGAGTGCCCCGGCGCCGGTGAGCGCCAGACCTCCTGCCAACAGGCGACGGCGCGAGAGGAACGACTGGGAGACGACGTGGTGAGAAAGAGTCATGATGAGGAGCTTCCTTGTGTGGGAGGGGTGAGAAGCGGAGCCGCGCAGGGCTCAGGTGGCGCGTCGACCTCGTAGGGCGTCCACGGTGCGGCTGCGTCGCTCGAGCTCATGGAGCGCCCAGTGGATGGATGTGGCCAGGACGCACAGGAGCGTGATCGTGGCGAACACGCCGGTGGTGTCGCCCCGGCTCTGTTGCGTGGAGAGCACGGTCCCCAGGCCCTCGCCGCCCATGATGAGCTCGCCGACGACCGCACCGGTGACTGACAGGGGTGAAACCGGTACGCAAACCGGTGTAGATCGCCGGCAGGGCCATCGGCAGCTCCATGTGGATGAGCATGCGCAGGGCCATGAGCGCCGTCGAGCCGGGCGGCATCCATGACGTCGGCGTCCAGGCTGCGCAGCCCCAGGAGCACCGTGATGGTGATGGGGAAGAAGACCATGAAGGCGCACAGGACCACGATGGGAAGAGCTCCGTAACCGATCCACAGAACCATGAGGGGCGCGACGGCGATGCCGGGGACCGCCTGACTTGCGGCGACATAGGGCAGGACGGTTCGCGAGAACAGCCGCCAACGGTACAGGGCCCAGGCCAGGGGCAGAGCAAACACGGCGGCCAGGAGACAGCCGAGGAGGGCCTCACGCAGCGTGATCCAGGCTCTCCACCCCAGCCCGGCCTGAGTGAGGTTCAGCCACAGGCGGGTGACGACCGCCCAGGGGCTGGGTAGGAAGATCTCGGGGACAGCGCCCGAGCCGGCGACGAGCTGCCAGATGATGAGCAGTGCCGCTCCCAGGACGACGGCGGGTAGTGGCCCGCTGCGCTCAGCAGCGCGGATACGACGTCGACGACGAGCCGAAGACTTCTGCAAGGGCCCTGAGACGGACTCCGGCACCGAGGGCTCCAGTGAGGCTGAGGGTGTCGACGGCTCCGGAACGTCACTGGGCAGCTCGGCGGGGGAAGCTTGAGAGCTCGCGGCCTTGCCGATGGGGCTGGGACTGTACACGACGGCGTCCTCCCGGGTCGTTCCGGGAACGGGCGCTCCCGGCTGCACCGGGGTCCGCCTGCACGCCGTCGGTCGGCGCACACACGTGCTGGGCGCCCGCTCGGTTCACCATCCGGTGAGCTCACGGCTGTCCGTGAGCTCGGGACACTGTCTCGAGCCGCGGGTCTCCCCGCCGAGCGCCACGCGCATCCTCCCCTCCGGACTCTCACCGTCGGTGCCGGGATTCCACCGGCTCAGCCGCTGGTTCCCCGGCTGCTTGACGCTGCCGTGGCACGAGCGGGTCGCGGACTGTGACCGCCGGTTCGGACTTTCACCGACCCCGGAGCACGTTGCTGACGGCAAGAGTACAACGTCGATCGCTACACGGCCACTGTGCTGTGGCGACCACCATCCTGGTCACGACAGCACAGTCGTGGACCCTCTCAAGGCACGATGACGATCGAGAGGATCCGTCCCCAACGGTGCCGGTCGGCTATGAACGCGAGGCGGCGACGGCGGCCTCGAACTCCTCGGAGATCTCCTTGGATGGCTGACTCGTGCGAGACACGGCCCAGGCCACGGCCAGGTTACCCAGGAATCCGGGCAGGATCTCGTAGAGGTCGAAGATGCCACCGGGGCCACCGGAGACGTTCCCCCAGATCATGACGACGACGGCCCCGGTGATCATTCCGGCGAAGGCTCCCATGGCGCTCAAGCGCTTCCAGTACAGCGACAGCAGAATAGTGGGGCCGAAGGACGCGCCGAAGCCGGCCCAGGCGAAGGCCACGAGGTCGAGGATCGTCTTACTGGGGTTCCAGGCCATGACGGCCGCGATCAGGGCGATGGCGAAGACCGCCATGCGCGAGTAGAGCACCATGCGGTTGCCACTGATCTTCTCCTCTCGAGTGCGGGCGAAGGAGCCGTACAGGTCCTCGATGAGCGCCGAGGAGGTCACGAGCAGCTGGGAGGAGATCGTCGACATGATGGCGGCCAGAATGGCTGCCAGCATGAAACCGGCGACCAGCGGGTGGAAGAGCAGCTTGCCCAGCGTGATGAAGACGGTCTCCGGATCGGCCAGCTGCTTCTTGTCGTGCTGGTACGTGGCCACGCCGACGATGGCGGTGCCGGCTGCACCGAGCACGGCGAAGAGCATCCAGCCGATCCCGATGGTGCCGCCGGCCACGGCCTCCTTGGGACTGCGGATGGCCATGAACCGGACGATGATGTGCGGCTGACCGAAGTAACCCAGGCCCCAGGCCAGTGCCGAGACGAGGCCGAGCAGTGTTGACGTCGGGCCCCAGATGGCCAAGTAGTGAGGATCGACCTCGACGATGGCCTGCCTCAGGTTGGTCAGTCCTCCGAGCCGAATGACCCCTGCGACGGGCACCATGACCAGGGCGCTCACCATCATGACTCCCTGGACGAAGTCGGTGTAGGACACGGCCAGGAACCCGCCGATGAGCGTGTAGACCACGGTGATCGCGGCGACGATGACCATGCCGAGGCGGTAGTCCATATCGAAGGACGACTCGAAGAAACGGCCGCCGGCGACCATCCCGGAGGAGACGTAGAAGGTGAAGTAGACCAGAATGATGAGACCACTGGACCACCGCAGCAGCCGGTGCGTGTCGTGGAGTCGGTTGTCCAGGAAGCTGGGGACCGTGATGGAGTTGTTGGCGACCTCGGTGTAAGCGCGCAGGCGAGGCGCCACCAGCAGCCAGTTCGCCAGGGCACCGATCGTCAGTCCGACGGCGATCCACCCCTCGACCAGTCCGGTGGCGTACAGGGTTCCCGGCAGTCCCATCAGCAGCCACCCCGACATGTCCGAGGCTCCCGCCGACAGCGCCGCCACCCAGGGATTGAGGTCGCGGTCGGCAAGCATGTAGTCGTCGAAGTTGTCCGTTCGCAGATAGGCCCAGCCCCCGATGGCGAGCATGGCCACGAAATAGACAATCATCGCGATGGCTTGATAGGTAGTGGCAGTCATCTATATGTCCTCACGTCAGTCAGAGGGGAGACATACCGCTGCCGCCGTTGGAGAAAGGACTCGTGGAGTCTCGTGAGTGATCCGGATCGGCGTGCGCGGTATATCGCGGCTCGTCGTTGGTATTCCTAATGGCGTGACCATGAGTGACGGACAAGCACCGCGGATGACTTGGAAATCCGTGCGTGACATGACGGGCAGCAGTGACCGCTCACAAGATCATGGTCGAGGTTTCCTCATTGTTCCTTCTGTGTGGGCACGACTCAACGCACGTGAAGAACGATGGCCGCGGCGTAATCGCCGTCATGGCTCAGGGAAACCGGCCAACACCCTGGGGTCGATACCTCCTCTCCGAGGCTGTGCTCAACAGCGTGGGCAACGGTGCCGCTCAGACGTAAAGAAGGACGGCCCCACCGATCGGTGACAACCTCGATCTCACGCCAGTCGACGTCCTCGGCCAGGATAACCGGAGAAGTACTCGTCCCGCGACTTCTTGCGCGCAGAACGTGCGCCTGGCTCCAGGCCTTGATGAAGGACTCCTTGGCCGCCCACCGCGCGGCCAGGTGCTGGGCCGGGCTCGATCCCCTCTCCTGCGAGCGACGCCGGGCCTCGCGGAACTCACGCGCAGTGAAGGTGCGTTGTGCGAAGACGGTGCCGGGCTGATCGAGCTGAGCGGAGAAACCAGGAACGTGCACCAGGTCGGTGCCCACCGTTAGAACAGTTGCGCCGGAGGATGTCCTCGGTATGTCCGGAAGCTGCGGCTCAGTCATGATGGAATCCTCATGAAGTAAAACTTACGAATCATTTACGCAATTCCTTTGACAATTCCATGTGAGTCAAACAGGGCCGGTTCTTCAGACGGTATCCATCGTCTGCAGAACCGGCCCTGTCCGCTATCGTGATGAGCTCACCCGCCGGCGTGGTAGACGCCGTCGGAGCCCAGGCGGGCGTCGGGGTCGAGCAGCATGGCGGCCTCGACCTCGTGCGGGTCGCGCTGCTTGGACTCTTCCCCCAGGCGCCGGCCCTGGACCTGCTCGAACAGCGGGGCCCGGCCGATCATGCCGGCGCGGCGGCGCCTGGTCCCGGCCGCCAGGCGGGCGTTGACGATACCGAGGGAGAGGTTACCAGGATCCACGCCGGTGGCGAGAATCTCGGTCAAGTCAGCGACTTGGAAGACTGCGGCGCCGCCCTTGGCATGATCGGTGATGGTCTTTTGAGAGACCGCCACAACGTGGTACCCCGGATGCAGGGACGCAGGATCGTGCGCAGTGGCTATAAGGTCCGCTCCTACGGCCTGGACAGACAGGGCTGCTGTCGGGCTGGCTCATCTCGATTCCCAACATCTTCGACTCCGGGGACGCCGGGGAGTGGGGAGTCTAACGTACGCCCCAGCCCGTGATCTGAACCCGCTGGACTCAACTCCATGGCGCACGTTCCCGGCGTCCCACCCGGGTCGCGGCATCAGCTGTCTCAGGCAGAGCGGCCAGCTTCCACTGCGAGGCGCTGGCGACCGTGCCCGCCACGACTCTGGGGGGTGATCAGTTAGTTCCAGAATAGGCTGCTCAGGACGGTCGGCCCGAAGGCGGCTCCGAAACCGGCCTAGGCGAGCGCCACGAGCACCAGGATCGTGCCGTTCTACCCCCAGGCCACGGTGTCAATGGCCTTGGCTGACCCTTCGAGCTTCCGCACGCCGACGACCGGCTCCATGACGCGGGCCATGATCATCATGAAGCCCTGGATGAAATCAGTATCGGACACAGCGAGAGGACCCTCGCCGATGAGCGTGTAGATGACGGTGAGGCCGCTGGCGTAAAGGGCGCCGGGGAGGAATATATGAGAATCCATTCGGACACGTCCGAGGCTCCGACTGAGAGTGCCCCATCCAGGGGCCAGGGACTGAGGTCGTGACCGGAACGAATGTTGTCGTCGATGTCGTTGTTGGGGCCGGTGCCCCCGCCCGCAAAGGACGGGGACACCGGAGTCAGGATGGGTGCCTGGTGCACGTCACTCGATGAGTGGATGCATGTATGTGTCAGGCGTCTTCCATTGGGAGTGTCATTTAGCGCTCACTCTCGTTCGAGGTGGAGGTCGGGCGCCGGCATACCGACGTAGACTGTCTCGAGGTAGTCCTCGATTCCTTCCTTGCCGCCCTCTCGCCCCATCCCGGATTCCTTGACGCCTCCGAAAGGGGCAGCTGCATTCGAGATGGTCGCGGAGTTGACCCCAAGCATGCCGACCTCGAGGAGCTCGGCCATCCGCAGGATACGGGCGGTCGAGGAGGTGTGGAGGTAGGCGGACAGACCCACGGTGTCGGTGTTGACGAGGCCGATGACCTCCTCCTCATCGTTGAACCGGATGACAGGGGCAACAGGCCCGAAGATTTCGTTGGTGACGATCTCGGCGTGCGGGTCGACGTCCATGAGAACCGTGGGCGGGTAGAAGAATCCCGCACCCTCGGGGACGAAGCCGCCTACGAGCGCGGTTGCACCGGACTCGATGGCGCCGACGACGAGCTCCGCGACGGAAGTTCGTTGGCGTGCGGAGACAAGTGGGCCGACGGCGACGCCCGGCTCCAGGCCGTTGCCGACCCGCTGGGAGGCCATGGCCTCGGCGAACCGACGCGTGAACTCGTCGTAGACGCCGCCCTGGACGAAAAAGTGGTCCGCGGCATTGCAGGCCTCTCCCATGTTCCGCATCTTTGTGATGACGGCGGCCTCGACGGCGGCATCGAGGTCCGCGTCGTCGAAGACGATGAAGGGGGCGTTCCCGCCGAGCTCCATCGAGGTGCGTAGAACCCCCTGGGCGGCCTCGGCCAGCAGCGCCTTGCCAACGCCGGTCGAGCCAGTGAAGGAGATCTTCCGGAGGTGTGGGTCAGCGATGAGGGATCCGGTCAGGGCGCGGCTGCGGTTTGTGGGCAGGACCGCGAGGACGCCCGCCGGCAGGCCGGCCTCGACGAGGACTTACGCGAAGAGCAGGGAGGTTAGCGGAGTGTCCTGCGAGGGCTTGAGGATGCCGACATTGCCGGCCGCGAAGGCTGGGGCGGCCTTGCGGGTTGCCATGGCCAGCGGGAAGTTCCACGGTGTGATGAACAGGCACGGGCCGACCGGACGGCGCACGACAACCGCTTGGAGGTGGCCCTCAGGGAGACGGAAGTAGTCGCCACGGATCCGGACGGCCTCCTCGGCGAACCACCTCAGGAACTCCGAGCCATAGGTGACCTCGGCGTCGGCCTGGTCGAGAGGCTTGCCCATCTCGAGTGTCATTACCCGGGCGAGGCGCTCGCGGAACGGACCGACGACCAGGTCGTAGGCGCGCCGCAAAATGTCTGCGCGCTCGCGCGGGCTCGTGGCCTGCCAGGAGCGCTGGGTGCGCGCCGCGAGGTCCATGGCTTCGGCGGCGTCCTCGGGGGTGGCGGAGGCGACGGTGGTGAGGACCTCCCCCGTGGCGGGATTGAGCACGTCGAAGCGCTCCCCTGAAGAGGACTCGCGCCACTCGTTTCCGATGAGGATGCCGGTGGGGATTGAGTCGAGGAGCTCACGGATACCCGCGTCGCTGATGGGGGCGGGGGGCTGGTTGGTCATGGGTGCTTCTCCTTCGGGATACTGGGGCCGACGGCGTCGGCGACCCCAAAGTGATGACGTCTGAGAATCGCGTCCTCGGAACATGTTGACACACTCCGTGATCTGCGTCATGATCTTAACACGCATCGTATACGACTTCATATACGGTGCGCAGTGCGATGAAGCACCCCATCACCCACGACCACCTGCGAGGAGCGTCATGAAGGGCACGATCGTCTCGAGGACCACTGGCCACGCCGTCGGCAAGATCATTGCCGTCCACCTCTCCTACCCCTCCCGCGCCGCCCAGCGTGGACGGATTCCCTCCGACGCCTCGTACTTCATCAAGGCCCCGTCCTCCATTGCCGACCCCGGCACCGTCGAGCGCCCCGCCAACACCGAGCTCCTCGTCTTCGAGGGCGAGATCGCCCTTGTCATCGGCACCGCCGCCCGCCGCGTTACCGAGGACGAGGCCTGGAGCCACGTTGGATGGGTCACCGCCGGCAACGACATGGGCCTACTCGACCTGCGCGCCGCCGACCGCGGTTCCAACACCCGCTCCAAGTCCGGCGATGGCATGACGCCTCTCGGCCCTACCCTCATCCCGGCCGAGGACATCGACCCCGCCGCCCTGCACATCCGCACCACTGTGAACGGCGAGATCGTCCAGGATGATTCCTCCGCAACCCTCCTCTTCCCCTTCGCCCACCTCATCGCCGACCTCTCCCGGGTCATGACCCTTGAGCCCGGGGACGTTATCCTCACCGGCACCCCTGCCGGCAGCTCTGTCCTCCAACCTGGCCAGACCGTCTCCGTCGAGGTCTTCTCCGAGACCGATCCAGCCGTCACCACCGGTCCCCTTACCACGACCGTCGTCGAGGCGCCCGCTCTCGCCCCCATCGGCTCCGCCCCCGCTGTCGACGACCAGCAGCGCATCGATGCCTGGGGCTCACGTGAGGCCGCCGGCCTGCCCTCGACCTTCTCACTCAGCGCTGAGCTGCGCACTCGACTTGACGCCGTGGCCGTCTCCACGCTGTCCTCCCAGCTCCGCCGCCGCGGTTTGCCCGACACCACCATCGACGGCGTCCACCCGCTCGTTCCCGGAACCCGCATGGTCGGCACCGCCCGCACCCTGCGGTACATCGCCTACCGCCCTGATCTCTTCAAGGCTCGCGGTGGCGGCTACAACGCCCAGAAGCGCGCCGTCGACGCTCTCCGCCCCGGCGAGGTCCTCGTCATGGAGGCCCGCGGCATCGATACCGCTGGCACCCTGGGCGACATCCTCGCTCTCCGAGCCCTCGCCCGCGGCGCTGCCGGCATCATCACCGACGGTGCCGTCCGCGACTCCGCCGCTGTCGCCGCAACCGGACTGCCCGTCCACTGCGCTGGCACCCACCCTTCCGTCCTCGGCCGGGTCCATGTCCCCTGGGACGTCGACGTCACTATCAGTTGCGGTGGGACTGCCATCCAACCCGGCGACGTCATCGTCGCGGACGACGACGGTGGCCTCGTCATCCCGCCCGAGCTTGTCGAGGAGGTCCTCGCCGACGCCGAGAGGCAGGAGCGCGAGGAGGAGTACATCGCCCGCATGGTCCAGAAGGGGCACGAGCTCAAAGGGCTCTTCCCCCTCGGACCCGAGTGGCGCGAGAGGTACGAGCAGGATGCCGCCACCGGCGCCTGACCCACGCTGCCACCCCAGAGCGTGGACGGAACCTGACGCTGCGTCGTCGGTCCGTCACCGGACCCCGGCCCCACTACAGACACCGCCACTGCACCACAACCTCAACGAGGAGACCACCATGACGAACCCGCCCATGTCCCTCCCGGACCACATCCAGCACTACATCGACGGCGTCCTCGTCGACTCCGTTGACGGCGCGACCTTCGACGTCCTCGAGCCCACGACCAACCGGGCGTATATCACTTGCTCTTCCGGATCTCAGGCCGACGTCGACCTCGCCGTTTCCGCAGCCAAGCGCGCCTTCGAAGAGGGCCCCTGGCCTCGCATGCTCCCCCGCCAGCGCGCCACCATCCTCAACCGAATCGCCGACGAGGTCGCCGCCCTCAATGAGGATCTCGCCGCCATCGAGTCCTTCGACTCCGGATTGCCCATCCGCCAGGCCAAAGGCCAGGCCAACCGCGCCGCCGAGAACTTCCGGTTCTTCGCCGACCTCATCGTTGCCCAGGTCGACGGCGCTTTCAGGATGCCCGACCGCCAGGTCAACTACGTCAACCGCAAGCCGCTGGGCGTCGCCGGCCTCATCACTCCTTGGAACACGCCCTTCATGCAGGAGTCGTGGAAGCTGGCCCCGGCGCTCGCTTCCGGCTGCACGGTCATCCTCAAGCCCGCCGAGTTCACCCCCGTCTCTGCCCACCTGTGGGCCGGAATCATGGAGCGCGCCGGTGTCCCTCAGGGTGTCTTCAACATCATCCACGGATTCGGGGAGTCCGCCGGTGACGCCCTCGTCAAGCACCCCGACGTCCCGCTCATCTCCTTCACGGGCGAGCTCGGCACTGGCAAGGTCATCTACAGCAACTGTGCCCGCAACATGAAACACATGTCGATGGAGCTTGGCGGCAAGTCCCCTGCCGTCGTCTTTGCCGACGCCGACTTCGAGTCCGCTCTCGACTCCACGCTCTTCGGCGTCTACTCCCTCAATGGTGAGCGCTGCACCGCCTCCTCGAGGATCCTCGTTGAGCGGCCCATCTACGACCGCTTCGTCGTGGCCTACGCCGAGCGCGCCAAGAAGATCGTGGTCGGCCCGCCCTCGGATCCGAAGACCGAGATCGCCGCCCTCGTCCACCCGGAGCATTACCGGAAGGTCACCGAGTACATCAAGATCGGCAAGGGCGAGGCCCGTCTCGTCGCTGGCGGCGAGCGCCCCGAGCACCTGCCCGAAGGCAACTACGTCCAGGCCACTGTCTTCGCCGACGTCCCACCCACCGCCCGCATCTTCCAAGAGGAGATCTTCGGCCCCGTCGTCTCGATCACCCCCCTTCGACACCGATGAAGAGGCCATCGCTCTGGCCAACGACGTCGAGTATGGCCTAGCTGCGTACGTGTGGACCAACTCGATCGCCCGCGCCCACAACGTCTCCCACGCCATCGACTCCGGCATGGTGTGGATCAACTCCCACAACGTCCGAGACCTGCGGACGCCCTTCGGTGGCGTCAAGGGCTCGGGCCTCGGCCACGAGGGCGGCTACCGGTCCCTCGACTTCTACTCCGTGCAGCAGTCCATTCACGTCACGCTTGGCGACGTCCACACGACCCGCTTCGGCGCCACCGGCTACGCGGACAACGACCTCGGCCTTGGCGGGCCTAGCGCCTGAGCCCTGGCCGCCCGCCAGCGTAGGGAGTGATAGAACGCTCCCCGCGCGGCGCCCACCATCCACCGCTTGGCCCCAAGGGCCAGGCCCGACCCCATCACCAGCGGCACGCCGCAACACTCACATCACAGCCAAAGGAGACTGTCATGTTAGATCTCGTCCCAACCCCCACCGTCGCCGCGCCGGACATCCTGCGCTGCGCCTACATGGACCTCGTCGTCACCGACCTCGCGGCCTCCCGCGAGTTCTACGTCGACGTCCTCGGCCTCGTCGTCACCGAAGAGGACGACAACACGATCTACCTGCGCTCCTTCGAGGAGTTCATCCACCACAACCTCGTCCTGCGCAAGGGCCCGGTCGCAGGTGTCGCCGCCTTCGCCTTCCGCGTTCGCTCCGAGGAGGAGGTCGACAAGGCCGAGGCCTACTACAAGGAGCTCGGTTGCGAAACCCGCCGCGGCAAGTTCACCAAGGGTGTCCCCAACGCCCTGCGGGTCGTCGACCCGCTTGGCTTCCCCTACGAGTTTTTCTACGAGGTCGAGCACGTCGAGCGGCTCGCCTGGAACTACGAGCTCCAAGGCGCAGGCACGCTTGTCCGCCTTGACCACTTCAATCAGGTCTACCCCGACGTCGTCAAAGGCACCGCATACCTCAACGACCTCGGTTTCAAGACCACCGAATCGATCAAGGGCGACGACGGCGTCGTTTACGCCGCCTGGATGACACGCAAGCACACGGTCCACGACACCGCGATGACCGGTGGCAACGGCCCGTGCATGCACCACATCGCATTCTCGACCCACGAGAAACACAACATCTTGTACATCTGCGACAAGCTCGGCGCCCTGCGGATGTCCGACCACATTGAGCGCGGCCCGGGCCGCCACGGCGTCTCCAACGCATTTTACCTCTACCTGCGCGACCCCGACGGCCACCGCGTCGAGATCTACACGCAGGACTACTACACCGGCGACCCGGACAACCCGGAAGTCGTCTGGGATGTACACGACAACCAGCGCCGCGACTGGTGGGGCAACCCGGTTGTGCCCTCGTGGTACACCGACGCTTCCCTCGTGCTCGACCTCGATGGGAACCCGCAGCCCGTCATCGAGCGCACCGAGGTCAAGGAGATGGATGTCACTATCGGCGCTGACGGTTTCTCGTACACGCGCAAGGGCGACATCGAGGCAGGATTCAAGGTCGGGGGTCAGGTCTGATGGCAGGTACCGCCTCGCACCTCACCGGCGCTTCCGGAGCTCCACAGGGCATCATTCTCGACCATAAGAAGCCGGAGGACCGCAGGGTTGCCCTCGGCACTCTCGTTGGCACTGCAGTCGAGTGGTACGACTTCTTCATTTACGCCAATGCGGCCGCCATCATCCTCGCGCCGTTGTTCTTCAACCCCTTCGTTGAGGACGCGGGCGCCGCCGCCGGCCGCCTTATCTCCTTCGCAACCGTCGGAATCTCTTTCTTCTTCCGGCCGCTCGGCGCGGCCGTCGCCGGACACTTCGGCGACCGGCTCGGCCGCAAGTCCATGCTCGTTCTCACGCTCATCCTCATGGGCGTGGCGACCTTTCTCATCGGCATCCTGCCGACCTACTCCGCCATCGGCGTGTGGGCCCCGATCCTCCTTATTTCTCTGCGGATCGTCCAGGGGTTCGCGGCCGGCGGCGAGTGGGGCGGCGCGGCCCTCATGGCTGTCGAACACGCCCCCGCCCACAAGCGCGGCCTCTTCGGCGGCTTCCCTCAGATAGGCGTCCCTCTCGGGATGCTCCTGGCGACCCTCGCACTCGCGATCGTCGACGGCTTCACCACCGAGGAACAGTTCACCAGCTGGGGCTGGCGCATCCCGTTCCTCTATCGGTCATGCTTGTTGTCATCGGCATGATTATCCGTCTCGGGGTCTCTGAGTCACCCGTCATGGACGAGCTCGCCGACGCCGACGAGCAGGTTCGTCTCCCGCTTGTCGACATGTTCCGCACCTCGTGGCGGCCGCTCCTCCAAGGCATGATCATCTTCGCTGGCAACGGTGTCGCCGGCTACATGATCACTGGCGGCTACATCTTGTCCTACACGACAAACGACCTCGGCCTCGTCCGCGAGAACATCCTTCACCTGGTCTCGCTCGCCGCGCTGTGCTGGGTCGGCACGACCCTCGGCTCAGCCATGCTCTCCGATAGGATCGGGCGCAAGAAGGTCTACCTCATCGGGTTCCTCATCCAGGTGGTCTGGATTTCATCACCTTCAAGCTCATCGACACCAAGTCCTACATTCTCATTGGCCTGGGCATGGTCGTCCTTACGATCCCGCTCGGTATGACCTACGGCCCCCAGGCCGCGCTCTTCGCCGAGATGTTCCCGGCCCGTATCCGCTACTCGGGCGCGGGCCTCGCCAATGCCTTCGGTGCGATCCTCGGCGGCGCCTTTGCTCCGTTCATTGCCACGGCTCTCCAAGCCCAGTTCCACACCTCAATGGCGGTCGCCAGCTACCTGTGCGTCGTCACCGTTCTCGGTCTCATGGCCACCGTTCTTCTCAAGGACCGCACCGGCCGCGACCTCTCGGCCGCCGCAGACGCCGAGCTCAACGCTAGGATCGACGAGGTCGCGCGCACCCACCACGCGACCGAGGCGACCTTCGATCGCGGCGCCGGATTCTAAGCGGGTGTTGACGATGGTGACGGGCGCTGCCCCTACACTGTGCGAGTCCGTCCGCCAGGCGCGGTCCGCCGCAGTGGGCAGCCCCGTCATCAACTCAGGAGGATTCTTGAGGACTCCGTCCGCTTCGAAGTCCCGACTCGTCTACGACGAACTGCGGTCCCGGATCCTCGATGGCCGCTACACGGCCGGTTATCGGCTCGTCCTTACGGTCCTCGCCAAAGAGCACGGCGTCTCCGTCGTCCCCGTCCGTGAGGCCGTCCGGCGGCTCCAGTCCGAGGGGCTCGTCGAGTACCGGCACAACATTGGTGCTCAGGTCTCTGGCGTGGACCTGTCTGCCTACCAGGACTCCATGGAGTCCCTCGCTCTCCTTGAGGGGATGGCCACGGCGCTGTCGGCACCACGGCTCACCCGCTCCGACCTCGAGGAAGCGACCGCGATCAACGACGAGATGCGCATGCTCCTCGAGCAAGGCTTCGACTCCAGCGTTTACCGGGACCTCAACGGCCGCTTCCACACGGTACTCACCTCGGCCTGCCGCAATGAGCGGATCCTCGGGATCGCGAGGACCGAGGCCGAGCGAGTCAACATGATCCGCCGCTCGGGTCTTGGCTTCAGCCCCCGGACCTCGAGCGTCTCGATCGCTCAGCACGATCACCTCATCGACCTCATCCGGGACGGTGCGCCGACCGACGAGATCGAGCACTACGCACGCGAGCACAAACTCGCCTCTATGAAGAACCACCTACCCGAGGCGTTCACGACGGAGTGAGCACCCGGCCCGACCGGGCCGCGGTTACCCTCGTCAAGGGTGACGACCAGCAACAGAATAAGGAATGACCATGCAGTTCAACCACCACGGCTACGTCTCCGAGAATCCCCGTATCAAGCCCGCCGCTGGCATCGGCATCGACCGCTCCCCAATCTGCCCGAGACCATGGATGTTCTCATTGTCGGCTCGGGCCCAGCCGGGATCGTTGCCGCAGCCCAGCTGTCAGTCTTTCCCGAGATCACGACTTGCCTCATCGAGAAGCGGGGCGGACGCCTCGAACTCGGTCACGCTGACGGTATCCAGGCCCGGTCGGTCGAGACCTTCGCGGCGTTCGGGTTCGCCAACGAGATCATTGACGAGGCCTACCGCATCACCGAGACGGCCTTCTGGACCCCGGACCCGTTGGCCCCGGAGCACATTGTGCGCAGCCGCGTCACCGACGACGACCCTCAGGGTATCTCGGAGTTCCCCACCTGATCGTCAACCAGGCGCGCGTCCTCGACTACTTCCGCGAGTTCATGGGCCGCCAACCCTCACGCAATGCCCCCTACTACGGTTACGAGTTCGTCGACCTCACCATCGGCGAGGGCGAGTACCCCGTCGAGGTGCGTCTGCGCCGCAGCACGAGCGAGCGCGAGGGCGAGGAGCTCACGGTCCGCACAAAATACGTCGTCGGCGGTGACGGCGCCCATTCGGGCGTGCGCAAGGCCATCGGCGCCACGCATCAAGGCAAGATCTCCTACCATGCCTGGGGCGTGGTGGACATGGTTGCCGACACCGACTTCCCGGACATCCGCACCAAGTGCATCATCACCTCCAACCAGGGCCATATCCTCCACATCCCGCGTGAGGGCGGCTACCTGTTCCGGAGCTATGTCGACCTCGGCCGGGTTCCCGAGAACGACGACCACGAGGTCCGCAAGACCCCACTCGAGGAGATCGTCCGCCGGCTGAACGCCATTGTTGCGCCTTACCGGATCGTCCCGAAAGAGGTCGCCTGGTGGAGCGTCTATGAAGTGGGCCATCGCGTTACCGACCGTTTCGACGAGGTTGGGCTCGACCCGGACATGGACCGCGAGGCCCGTGTCTTCATCTGCGGCGACGCCTGCCACACGCATTCCGCAAAAGCCGGCCAGGGCATGAACGTGTCCATGCAGGACTCCTGGAACATCGGGTGGAAGCTCGCCCAGGTGCTGCGCGGCTACTCCTCGCACAAGCTCCTGCGTACCTACAACGCCGAGCGTCAGCAGATCGCCCAGGACCTCATCGACTTTGACCTGTCGTGGTCCGGCCGCATGGCCGGCAACACCCCGGACGACGAGTGTATCGAGGACTTCTATGTCCGCACCGCTGAGTTCCCGGCTGGCTTCATGACGGAGTACAAGCCTTCGATGATCATCTCAGGCCGTGCCCGGCAGGAGCTTGCCACGGGCTACCCACTCGGCAAGCGGTTCAAGTCCTACGAGGCTGTGCGTCGCTGTGACGCCGTGCCTCTACACATCGGCCACCAGCACGAGGCCGACGGCCGCTGGCGCGTCTACGTCTTCGCCGATGCCGCTGCTCCTGGCGAGGACGGCCCTGTGACTGACTTCGCGCGCTGGTGGGCGGAGGCCCCTGACTCCCCGGCGGTACGCCACACCCGCCCTGGCGACGACCTCAACACGCTCTTCGACGCCAAGGTCATCTATCGCCAGCCGCACCGCTCCTACGACATCACGGACGTGCCCGCGGGCTTCCGTCCGAAGAACGGCCCGTTCCAGGTCGAGGACTGGAACCAGGCTTGGTCCGCCGTGCCCGGCGACTCGATCTTCGGCGCCCGTGGGATCAGTGAGGATGGCGCGATCGTTGTCGTCCGGCCCGACCAGTACGTGGCGGACATCCAACCGCTAACCGGGACGGCCGAGATCGCTGAGTTCTTCGACGGCGTCTTCGACCTCACCGACTAGCCTGAACCTGCAGGAGGAGGCTCAACATGCTCACCCAGTATCAGATCGACTCGCTCGCCGCGGAGCTCGCGGAGGCCGAGCGCACCCACGTTCTCATCCCGAGGATCACGGCACGCTACCCCGAGGCCAACGTCGAGGACTCCTACGCCATCCAGAACGTCTGGAAGGAGCAGCGCCTGGCCGCGGGTCACCGGATCGTCGGCCGCAAGATCGGGCTTACGTCCAAGGCGATGCAGGCCGCGACCGGCATTACTGAGCCCGACTACGGCGTGATGTTCGAGGACACGGTCGTCCAGACCGGCGCGGTCCTCGACTTCGACTCCTTCGCGAACGTCCGCATCGAGGTCGAGCTGGCCTTCGTCCTCAAGGACGCTCTCGAGGGACCGAACTGCACACTCTTCGACGTCATGCGGGCGACGGAGTACGTGACGCCGGCCCTCGAGGTCCTCAACTCCCACGTCGAGCTTGAGGGCCGAACGATCGTCGACACGATCTCGGACAACGCGGCCTACGGTGCGATGGTGCTGGGAGGCAACCCGACGCCTCCGCACGCGGTAGACCTTCGCCGCGTCGGCGCGTTGCTGTACCGCAACGAGACAATCGAGGAGACGGGCCTGGCCGCTGGGGTGCTCAACCACCCCGGTACCGGGGTCGCTTGGCTCGCCAACAAGCTCCACCAACACGGTCAGAGGCTCGAGGCCGGCGAAATCATCCTCGCTGGATCCTTCACTCGCCCGATGTGGGTGGAGCGCGGGGATGCCGTATTCTGCGACTACGGAGATATGGGGACGATCTCATGCCGCTTCCTGTGATCCTGCCCCCCACCTTCGCGCAGCGGCTCGCCGACGCCGAGCGTGCCCAGGTGGGAATGTGGGTCTGTTCGGGCTCTACGACGGCCGCCGAGATCTGCGCTGGCAGCGGCCTAGACTGGCTCCTCATCGACGGCGAGCACGCGCCGCTCTCGCTCGCCTCGATCCAGGAACAGCTCCGGGCGGTGGCCGCCTACCCGGCAACGCCGGTGGTACGAGTCCCGTTCAACGACCGGGTCCTTATCAAGCAGTACCTCGACCTGGGCGCGCAGAACCTCCTCGTGCCCATGGTCGACACCGCCGAGGCCGCGGCCGAGGCAGTGCGGGCGACCCGCTACCCGCCCGAGGGCGTCCGGGGCGTCGGCTCCGCCCTCGCTCGCGGCGCACGGTGGAACCGGGTCGAACGGTACCTGCAGCGGGCTGATGACGAGCTCGTATCACTGTTCGTCCAGATTGAGTCCGCCAAAGCCGTCAAGGACGCCAAAGCGATCGCAGCGACGCCGGGTGTCGACGGGATCTTCATCGGTCCCTCGGACCTCGCCGCCTCGATGGGCCTCATCGGGCAGCAGGGCCACCCGGAGGTCGTGGACACCGTCCAGCGGGCGATCGCCGCCGGGCAGGAAGCAGGGAAGAAGGTCGGTATCAACGCCTTCGACCCGGCGCTCGCCCACGGCTACCTCGATCAGGGCGTCGACTTCATCCTCGTCGGCGCGGACGTCGCTCTCCTGGCGCGGCAGTCCGAAGGGCTCGCGGCCCTCTTCATCGACGAACGGGCAGGCCGGGAGCCCGAGGCGGAGCCAACCAGCTACTGAGCGGAGCAGCTGAGTCCGACGGCGATGGCCCAGTCGCCATCGGACTCAGCGACACGGGCCAGCAGATCGCGTCCGCAGCTCCCTGTCCGAGAGGGAGCGACGACGGAGTTGACCTCCCCGGTCAGGCACAGGGAGCACCATCCCGGCCGGTCCAAGACGAGCTCGATCTTGCGGCAGTTGACGGCCTCGGACCAGGCTTTGATGACGGCCTCCTTGCGGCCAACCGAGCGGCAAAGCGCCCCAGCTGAAGGGATTCGTTCTCGTCGGCGCCACACCACGCGCAGCCCGCCGGCCGCGAAGGCACGTGCTGCGAAGCCGGTGCCCGGGATCGTCAGCTCGTGGACCAGCGACAGAATGTGGACGAGGTCGACATCGGTGCCGAGCGCCGCGTCGGCGGTCGAGGCTCGCTCATCGTTCGGATCCCATGCCAGGTTCGCCAGCGTCGTCGGGCTCGGCGACGAGCCGAATGGCCTCGATGTTCTCGGGCCGGGTGGAGCTGACAAGGACACCCTGGAGCGTCTCCCACAGGAGGTGTACCGTTGCCCCCTCCGCTGAGGCTGCGTGGTGGAGGGGGCAACGGCCGCCTGTAGGCGGCGGGCCGAAATCGGCTCGGCGTCAGGCG